>Ga0318574_10000223_pt1 | contig 15335 bp, 10 predicted proteins | sample GRESIP089b5f22_FD_202527 | JGI IMG/M metagenome (GOLD analysis project Ga0318574, IMG submission 202527) | Tropical soil microbial communities from Luquillo Experimental Forest, Puerto Rico - GRE.SIPMG.089b5f22 | ecosystem: Environmental > Terrestrial > Soil > Tropical forest > Bulk soil...
CCCTGGCGGCCGGCGGCAAGTGCTTCTACACCACGCCCCTCAAGGCCCTGAGCAACCAGAAGCACACCGACCTGACCCTGCGTTACGGCCGCGACCGCATCGGGCTGCTCACCGGCGACATGTCGGTGAACGCCCACGCGCCCGTGGTGGTGATGACCACCGAGGTGCTGCGCAACATGCTCTACGCCGATTCGCCCGCACTGCAAGGACTTTCGTATGTGGTGATGGACGAGGTGCATTTCCTGGCCGACCGGATGCGGGGCCCGGTGTGGGAGGAGGTGATCCTGCACCTGCCCGAGGAGGTGCGGGTGGTCAGCCTGTCGGCGACGGTGAGCAACGCCGAAGAATTCGGCGGCTGGATCCAGACCGTGCGCGGCGACACGACTGTGGTGGTCGATGAGCACCGGCCGGTGCCGCTGTGGCAGCACGTCTTGGTGGGCAAGCGGCTGTTCGACCTGTTCGACCATGACGCCGACGAACCCGCCGGCCCGCCCTCCACCACACGCCAGTTCCGGGTCGACCCGGACCTGCTGCGCCAGATCGCACACCGGCGCGAGGCGGACCGAATGTCGGACTGGCGTGGCCCGCGTCGTGACGGGGGAAGAAGGAGTGGGCGCGGAGCCGCCGCCCGGCCGCGTTTTTACCGGCCGCCGTCGCGGCCGGACGTGATCGCGATCCTCGATTCCCAGGGGCTGCTGCCGGCGATCACGTTCGTGTTCTCCCGGGCCGGTTGTGACGCCGCAGTCGCCCAGTGCCTGCGGTCGCCGCTGCGGCTGACCACCGAGGAGGAACGCGCCCAGATCGCCGAGGTGATCGACCACCGCTGCGGGGATCTCGCCGACTCCGACCTGGCGGTGCTCGGCTACTACGAGTGGCGGGAGGGGTTGCTGCGCGGTTTGGCGGCCCACCACGCGGGGATGTTGCCGGCGTTCCGGCACACGGTCGAGGAGCTGTTCACCGCGGGCCTGATCAGGGCGGTGTTCGCCACCGAAACGTTGGCGCTCGGCATCAATATGCCCGCGCGCACGGTGGTGCTGGAACGGCTGGTGAAGTTCAACGGCGAGCAGCACGTGCCACTGACGCCGGGCGAGTACACGCAGCTGACCGGGCGCGCCGGCCGGCGCGGCATCGACGTCGAGGGTCATGCGGTGGTGCTGTGGAATCCCAGCGAGGACACCACCGAACCGTCCGCGGTGGCCGGCCTGGCCTCCACTCGCACCTTCCCGCTGCGGAGTTCGTTCGCCCCGTCATACAACATGACGATCAACCTGGTGCACCAGATGGGCCCCGAGCAGGCACACCAGCTGCTTGAGCAGTCTTTCGCCCAGTACCAGGCCGACCGCTCCGTCGTCGGTCTGATCCGAGGCATCGAGCGCGGCAAACAGATGCTCGACGAGATCGCCGCCGACCTTGGCGGACCGGAGGCGCCGATCCTCGAATACGCCCGCCTGCGGGCGCGGATCTCCGAGATGGAGCGTGCGCAGTCTCGCGCGTCGCGGCTGCAGCGCCGGCAGGCGGCCAGCGATGCGCTGGCCGCGCTGCGTCGGGGCGACATCATCACGATCACGCACGGCCGGCGCGGCGGGCTGGCGGTGGTGCTGGAGTCGGCCCGCGACAGCTCCGACCCACGCCCCTTGGTGCTCACCGAACACCGATGGGCGGGACGGATTTCGTCGGCGGATTATTCGGGCGCGTTGGAGCCGGTCGGTTCCATGTCATTGCCCAAGCGGGTGGAACACCGCCAGCCACGAGTCCGGCGCGACCTGGCCTCGGCGCTGCGATCGGCCGCCGCCGGGCTCACCATTACCGGGGACCGCCGAAGGGCTAGTGGCGACGGTGACAAGGACGGCGGGTTTCACGATCCAGAGCTGGCGTCGTTGCGGGCGCAGTTGCGTCGGCACCCCGCACACAGCAGCCCCAACCTCGAATCCCAGATCCGCCAGGCCGAGCGCTACCTGCGCATCGAGCGCGACAACGCGCAACTGGAGAAAAAGGTGGCCGCCGCCACCAACTCGCTGGCCCGCACGTTCGACCGGATCGTCGGGCTGCTCACCGAACGTGGCTTCATCCGAGGCCCGGCCACGGATCCCCACGTCACCGACGACGGCCGGTTGCTGGCCCGCATCTACAGCGAGAGCGACCTGTTGGTCGCCGAATGCCTCCGCACCGGAGCGTGGGCCGATTTGAAACCGGCCGAGTTGGCAGCCGTGGTGTCGGCCGTGCTCTACGAGTCACGGGGCGGAGACGGACCCGGCGCCGCACTTGCCGCCGAGGTGCCCACGCAGCGATTGCGGCAGGCGCTGCAGCAGACGTCGAGGCTGTCCACCGCGCTGCGCGCCGACGAGCAGACGCACCGGATCGCCCCGAGTCGTGAACCCGACGACGGCTTTGTCAACGTCATCTACCGTTGGGCCCGGACCGGAGATCTGGCCGCGGCGCTGGCCGCCGCCGATGCGGCCGGCACGGGTTCGCCGTTGTCGGCGGGGGACTTCGTGCGATGGTGCCGGCAGGTGCTCGACCTGTTGGACCAGGTCCGCAACGCCGCACCGGATGCAGAACTGCGGGCCAACGCCAAGCGCGCTATCAATGACGTTCGGCGCGGCGTCGTCGCAGTTGACGCCGGGTAGGCTGGGCCCGAGCTACCGTTACAAGGCCAGGACGCAAGGGAACTGAGGAGAAAGAATGAGCGGACCGCAGGGATCGGACCCGGGCCAGCAGTGGCAGCCGCCCGGTCAGGGTGGCGATCGGTCCTCGGAACCCACCCAGGTGGGAACGCCCTGGCAGCAGCAGCCGAACCAGGACGAGACGTGGCAGGCCCCCGCGTACACGCCGCCCGCCGACTATCCGACGTATCAGCAGCCGAGCGAGCAGCCATACCAGCCGCAGTACCCCCAGCAGCCCAGCTACGGGCGACCTGGGCAGTTCGGTGCGCAGCCCCAGCAGTACGGGCAGCCCGGCCAGTACGGCCAGCCCGGCCAGTACGGCCAGCCCGACCAGTACGGCCAGCCGAGCCAGGCCGGCCAATACGGCCAGCCCGGCCAGTACGGCCAGCCGGGTCAATACGGCCAGCCAGGTCAATACCCGCAGCAGTATCAGCCGTACGAGCAGCAGGGTAAGAAGCGCTCAATGGCGCTGATCGGCGGCGTGGCCGGCGTGATCGCATTTCTGCTCATCGCGGTCGTGCTGGTGCTCGGTTTCTGGCAGCCCGGGTTTTTCGTCACCACCCAACTGGACGTGAACAAGGCCCAGGCCGGCGTGCAGCAGGTCCTCACCGACGAGACGAACGGCTACGGCGCGAAGAACGTCAAAGACGTCAAGTGCAACCACGGCCAAAACCCGGTTGTCAAGAAGGGCGGCACCTTCGACTGCGACGTCAGCATCGACGGCGCCTCCAAGCACGTGACGGTGACCTTCCAGGACAACAAGGGCACCTACGAGGTCGGCCGGCCGCAATAATCCTCACGCGGGCAGCGAGTCGAGCGCCTTCTGCAAGCGGGCGATCGGCGACCCGACGCCCAGCTCACTCGCCAGCTTGGCGGTGCGTTTCGGATCGGCGGCCACCAGCGGTAGCTCGTCGGTTGACGTCGACAGGGTGACCGGCGCGTCCGTGGCTACCCGCACCACCGCGCCGGCGGCCTCGATGTAGTCGGTCGCTGCCAGCAACTTCGCGCGCAAGCCCTTGGCCATCTTCGATTTCGGATCGTGGGCGGCCGCCAAAATCTGGTCCAGCGAACCGTGCTGGGCCAGCAGGGTGGCTGCCGTCTTCTCGCCGACGCCGGGCACACCCGGCAGGCCATCGGACGGATCGCCGCGCAACAGCGCCAGCTCGGCGTAGGCCGGCCCGGCGCGATCCACCGGCACGCCATAGTGTTCCGCCACCTCGGCGGGTCCGAACAAGGTGGCTTTGGTCAGCCCGCGGCCCAGGTAGAGCACCCGAACCGGAATGGGATCGTCGGCTACCACCTGGAGCAGGTCGCGGTCCCCGCTGACCACCACGACCGGGTTACTGCGTTCCCGTGCCGCCAGCGTGCCCAGCACGTCGTCCGCCTCGAATCCCGGTGCGCCCGCCGCCGGGATCCCGAAGGCGTCCAGCAGCTCCATGATCATGTCGACCTGCGGCGTCAGATCGTCGGGCACTTCCTCGATGTCGGGCTGGCCGGCCGGTTCGGGTTCGGCGACCCGATGCGCCTTGTAGGACGGTATGAGGTCCACCCGGAACTGCGGCCGCCAATCCAGGTCGAGGCACACCACCAGCCGGCTGGGCCGCTGCTTGGTGATCACGACGGCCATCGAGTCGATGAACCCGCGCACGGCGTTTACGGGGCGCCCGTCGGGGGCGGTGATCGATGACGGCACCCCGAAATACGACCGGAACCACATGCTGGCGCCGTCGAGCAGCAACAGGGGTGCGGGCATGCCGGCTATGGTCTCACGTCGCCGAACGTCGACTTGTTGTTGACTCCTGCGCGGAACCGGCACAACGACTCGACGTTCGACGCGGTTAGCCTGGCTGCCATGGATTCTCGCCGATTCGATGCCGGGGTGTATGCCCGACGCCTTGCTACGGCGGCCGTGGCGACCGCCGAGGCCGGCCTCACCGGCCTGGTGATCACCCCGGGCTACGACCTGCGCTACCTCGTCGGCTCGCGCGCCCAGACGTTCGAGCGGCTGACCGCGCTGGTGTTGCCGGTCTCCGGTGACCCGACGGTCGTGGTGCCGCGGCTGGAGCTGGCCTCGCTGAAGGGGTCGGCCGTTACCGAACTGGGCCTGCCGGTACGGGATTGGGTAGATGGCGAGGACCCGTATCAGTTGGTCAGCGCCGCCTTGGGTGGCGGCGCGGCCGCGACTGCCGTCACCGATTCCATGCCCGCGCTGCACCTCTTGCCGCTGGCCACGGTGCTGGGCGTACTGCCGATTCTGGCGACCGACGTGCTGCGCGGGCTGCGGATGGTCAAGGAGGAATGCGAGATCGATGCGCTGCGCAAGGCCGGTGCGGCCATCGACCGGGTGCACGCCCGAGTGCCCGAGTTTCTGCGCCCGGGCCGCACGGAGGCCGACGTCGCCGCCGACATCGCCGAAGCGATTGTCGCCGAAGGACATTCGGAGGTGGCGTTCATTATCGTCGGCTCCGGCCCGCACGCCGCCGACCCGCACCACAGCTATTCGGATCGAGAGCTAAGGATGGGCGACATCGTCGTCGTCGACATCGGCGGCGCATATGAGCCCGGATACCACTCCGACTCGACCCGCACCTACAGCATCGGTGAGCCCAGACCCGATGTGGCGCAACAGTATTCGGTGCTGCAACGAGCCCAGCGCGCGGCCTTTGACGCCGTGCGACCGGGCGTCACCGCCGAGCAGGTCGACGCGGCCGCCCGCGACGTGCTGGCCGGGGCCGGGCTCGCGGAGGCTTTCGTGCACCGCACCGGGCACGGCATCGGGCTATCGGTTCATGAAGAGCCGTACATCGTCGCCGGCAATGACTTGCCGCTAACCGCGGGCATGGCCTTTTCCATCGAGCCCGGCATCTACTTTCCGGGCCGGTGGGGTGCCCGAATCGAGGACATCGTGGTCGTGACCGAGGACGGCGCCCTGGCCGTCAACAGCCGTCCGCACGGACTGATCGTTGTTCCCGTGCGTTAACGGGCGCGTCAGCCACGCCGCGTAGGTTGGGCGTGGTGTCAATCCTGGACCTCACTCTGCTTCCGATTCGCATCGCCGGCCATGTCGTCGATGCGGTGCTCCACCCCACTTCGCCCGCACCCGCGCCACCGGCCGAGCTCATCGTGGTCGACGGGATGCCCGAGGGCGTCCCGCCAGCGGCGCGACGCCCCGAACCCCAGCTGCCCGCGCCGGCGAAATGGCCGTTCGGCGAGGATTTTCCGCGCACCTGCGGCGCGGGCCGGCTGGCTGGCGGTGCCCTGTTCTGGACCGACTTCCTCTACGACGACCACGGTGCGACGGGCATCCCGGTCGGGGACCTGAAAATCCAGGCGCCGCCACGCGGCACCTACGTCTACCCGGACGGGCCCGCGGCCCGCAACGGCGCCGACATCTTCCGCGTGGCCATCGGGCTCACCGAGACCCACACGTGGTGGCGGATCGACTGGAACACGCTGCTGGACGCCTCGGTGCCCCTCGCGCTGTTTACCTTCGACACCGACCCCGGCCGGACGGCCGCCGACGAGTGGCCGGCCGGGGCCGGTGTGCGCTCGAAGGGCATTGACCTGGCCCTGCTCGTTACGGGTAGCGGCGCCGCATTGATCGACCTCGCCACTGGGGTCACCACGCCGGTCGAGCAAAGCGTCGACATGGCGTCGCGGTCGTTTCTGGCGCGGGTTCCGCGCTCGTTGATGGAAGCGACCGGAACCTGGACGGTCCGGCTGGCCGCGGGTTTGGCCAACGCGACGGGCGATGGGTTCGCCGACGTGCCCGCCGAGCGCGGCGCGTTGCCCGGACAACCCAACGTCTACAACGTCGCGTTTCGCACCAACGATCAGGAGCCGCCGCACCTGAACTTCTGGTCGGATTCCGCGCAGGCCGCGGCGTTGACCCGCGGCGACGTTTCTGAGTTCGCGGTGACGGTGCCGTGGGCTCGGCTTGCGGCCCGCGAGACCGATCCGGAGCCGGTGATCATCGGCCCGTCGACCCGTTGGTACGTGTCCTCGATCGAGCTCGGCCAAGGTGTCGCCGCCGACGACATCTTGAGCACCAAGCCGCAATTCCTCGGCCGGGTCCAGCCCTACTCGGTGTGCCTGCCGTCGACTTATGCGCCGGGTCAGATGTTGCCGCTGACGCTGCTGCTGCACTCGCTCGCGCTCGGGCAAAGCCAGTTCGCCGCGATCGACCCGAACCTGTTGCACGAGGTGTGCGAGGGCCGCGACTCGGTGGTGGTTACGCCGCTGGCTCGGGGCCCGTCGACCTGGTACTTCGACACCGGGGAACTCGACGTCTGGGAAGTGTGGGCGCGCGTGGCCGAACAGCTGGGCACCGACCCCAATCGCACGGTGGTTTCGGGTTATTCGATGGGCGGGTACGCGGCCTACAAGCTGGGACTGAGCTACCCGCAGGTGTTCTCGCAGGCGGTGGTGTTGGCCGGCCCGCCGACGTGCGGGGTGCGACTGCTGCCCGACGTCGACATTCCGGCCGACCTCGACCTGGACTCGCCGTGCGCCCGCGAGGGTGATACCTGGAAGCTGCTGGTGAACGCCCGGTGGCTGCCGTACGTCATCGCCCACGGGCTGGTTGACGAACTGGTGCCGTGCGCGTCGGCCGCCGAGCAGGTGCTCGAACTTGACCGGCTCGGCTACCGCCATCGGTTCACCGTCTATCCGCTCGAGGATCACATCGCCTGGGTGTTTCAGGACAAGTTCGAGGATCCCATCGCGCACATGGGAACCGGTCTGCGCCAAGCTGATCCGGGACATATCACCTTTGCGTGGTATCCCCAACTGGTGCGCGCCGACCTGGGCATCGGGCCGCACCAGGTGTGGTGGTTGTCAGAACTGACCGCCGATCCTTCGGTGGCCGCGCGCCGCGGTGCGGTAGCGCAAGTTGACGCGCGCTCGTATGCCCGGCCGGACCCGACGCACACCGTTCGGCACCATCGCGGCGTCGTCCTCAGTTTCGAGCCGACCCCCGGGTTGTATAGCGAGCTGGACTGGCGCGTGGGCCCGCCCGTCGACCCGCTGCCGTATCTGACGCTGCGCCTCACCGGGGTCGTCAGCCTCACGGTCGACGTGGCGCGCGCCGGGCTGGCCGCGTTGCCGTCGTCGACGATCACGGTGGCCACGGACGGGGCCGCGCACATCGCGCTGGCCGGACTACCCGCCGGGGCGGAGGTGCAGGTCGACGGTCAGCCGGCCGGGCCGACCGTGGCCGTGTTGCCGGGACGCCACCGCATCACGCTGCGTGTCGATGGGTGAGTTGGGGCGCGACCTGGGTGATTAGCGGCGCGCGCTGGCGTGGGCGAGAATCTCGCGCGTGGTTCCCTTGGTGGTTGATCCTCAGGCGTTGTTCGCCGCGGGCAGCGCCGTCGGTGCCGTCGGGGATGGCCTGAATGCCAACCTGATCGTGTTGACGGCAGGTTTTGCGGCCCACACCGGCCTGGATGCGGCGGGTGAGGTGTTCGGCCTGGCGTACCAGGACACGGCGGAGCAGCTGCTGAAGGCCGCGGCGGCCGCGATCAACGCGTGCCGGCAGAGCGGGGCGCTGATACAACAGGGCGCAGCGAATTATTCGAAGGCCGAAGCCGCCTCGGCGCTCGGCGGCGGTGCCGGCGTCTTGCAGGCGCCACCGGAGCCGACCAAGATTGCGCCTCCTGGGCCGCCGGGGACGTGGGGTAAAGGGGAGCCGCCTCCGCTGCTTTGGGCGCTGGTGGAGTCTTTCGTTGACGATGTGTGGCCCGACGGCGACGTCGCGGGACTGCATGCGGCCGCGGCCCGTTGGCGCGGTTTCGGTGCGGCGGCCAGCGGAACGCAGGGTGCGCTCAACGCTTCGAAATCACTGTTTGATGCCCAGCAGATTCCCGAAGGCGGCAAGATCGATGAGGCTTTGTCGAAGATCGGCGACTGCATGGCGCAACTCGGCGAGCAGTCCGGCAAGCTGGCCACCAGCCTCGATGCTTTCGCCGACGAGGTGAATCAGGCTCACAACCACATTCGGGATCTGTTGAACCGGCTGGGGTCACTGGCCGACCTCGGGCATGACGTGATGTTGATCATCAAAGGCGACGCGATCGATGAGATCAAAAAGATCGCCAGGGACATCAACGACGTACTGCACGACCTGGGGCGCGAAGCCCGCGCGGCCGAACAGGGAATGAAGCTGGGGATGCAGGTCGTCGATGGCCTGGTCGTCAAGCTCGAAAAGTACACGCGTGGCGAGCTCAAGGATTTTCTGGGCGACGCGGTCGGAAACCAGGTGGCGACCGTGTTCGACACGTGGGTGAACGCGAACGAGGGTGTCCTCAAGGGCGCCGTTGGCATGGCGCAAGGCCTGGTCGATCTCGATCCGCGGTGGTTCCTTCTTGATCCCAAGGGGGCGACGGCCACGTGGGAGGGCATGACGAAGACGGGTCTGCTCAATCACTTCCTCAACCCGCAGGAGGCCGTGGAAGCAGACAAGCAGATGTTCAAAGCGTTGCTGCACCTCGATGATTGGAGTACGGCTCGGCCGGGATTGGGATTCGGCGAAAACGTCTTCGACGTCGCGACGCTGTTTCTTCCCGGAGCTGGGGAAGCCGGCGCGGCGGCCGATGGTGCCGGGGCGGCCGCGCGTGGCGCCGAAGCCGCGGAGGCCGCCGGTGCGGCGGGGCGCGCCGGCGAGAGGGCGGCCGGTGGGCTTGGGGAGATCGTCGGCGCTCGCGGTGCGTTGGCGGATATCTCCAAGACGAGCGGCGATCTGACGAAAAACCTCGAAGGCATTGCGGGGAATCTGCCCAAGATCGATCCTCCGCTCGGCGGCCAGCCCGTGGGCTTGCCGCCGGGCAAGTTGTCCGAGGTGCCGGTCGGGCCGGTGGCGCGCCCTCCGGACATCCCGCCCGGTGCGCCCCACGGGCCCGCTGCCGCGCCAGGTCCGACGCCCTTGGAGCCGCCAGGGCCCGGCGGAGGTCCGTGTGCTGTGCCGCCTGCGCCGGCGGGTGGCCCGCACGAACCGCCGGAGCCGGCTGGCGCCGTGTCGGCTCCGGGGGGTGCGGGTTCTGGTGGGCCGCATGAACCGGGTCCTGAGCCAGCGCCCGCAACGGCGGCTCCGCCCGCGGGTGGTCCCCATGAGCCAGCCGCCGGTCCGCACGAACCGGTGTCCGTGCCCGTCGGTAGTCCACATGAGCCGATACCGGCGACCGCACCCGCTTCGGCTCCGACAGCCGTGCCGGCTGCGGCGGGCGAGCGCCTGCCTTCGGCTATCCCGCAAGTAGCTGAACCGGCGCCGGTTCGGGTACCGGTAGCGCCCAGCGGATCTCCGATTGAATCTGCACCCGTCGCTGCACACTCGCCCCAGTCGGCGCCGTCGTTCTCGTCCGCGGCGCCGCATTCCACACCTCCAGGAGGTCGTCCGACCGACCTCCCGCCACCGGACGGCAGCGGCCGGCATGGGCCTGGGGACGGGGGCCCACCGGGCGGTCGGCTGCACGGAAAGCCGCCGCATGATGGGGGATCGCACGGGAATGGCGACGGCGGTCCACCTGGCGGCGATAATCCGCACGGACCTAGCGATGGCCGACCCAGCTCACACCCACCAGGTGAAGTCTCACCAAACCAGCACGGGAGTCCTTCTGGGGACGATGGCGTCACCGGCGAAACGCCTGACGGGCCTGACAGTGTTCACGGGCCCCCAACGTCGACAAAACTGCCCGGTATCGACTATTCGTTGCCCGCTGCGGATGCATTGCGCTTACTAGAGCATCCCGGTGCTGAGCTTGAGCGATTGGTGAACGGGGGCGTCCCGCAGGAGTTGTTGGACGGCTACGAACCGTTAGCTGGAAGAACCCCGGAAGAATTCGAGCGGGAGTTCACGATTAAGGGTCCAAACGGCGATATACGGTGGGATTGGGATGTTCAAGCGCCGAATAATGGATTCGCAGGCGAACCCATGACGACCGATCGCATTCCTACTAATCTCCGACTTGACCGCCTCGGCCCTAACGGTGGTGGCTTCTTGTCACCGGAAGGAATCCCGTTGCCCCAACGTGCAACTCCGCCTGGCTTAACAACGCAATACCACATCTTCGAAGGCACCGGTGAACCGATCCCGCAAGGTAAGAACTGGGAGGTACAGTTCGGCCCGGCTAAGGATGCATTCGGGCAGCCGGGCGGTGGCGAGCAGTGGGTCGTAGTTGACAAAGCAACCAATTCTCCGATCTCAGTTGACGATCTGAAAGATGCTGGCATGCTTTCAGAGCATGAGCCGATAGAAGACGCTGCGCCCCAACCTAACCCCGATGAGCCCGATGAACCGAACTGACATTTCCGTTCAAAATGTGTAGGGTTTAGGCAATATGGACACGCATATCGCAGACCCTGAAACCGATGAGTTGCTGAGGCGCTACGAGAACTGGCGGTGGATTTGCCACTACGCAGGAAATGCGCCCTGGGACGCGTCGGAGGTGGAGAATGGCCGACTTCATTTCCGGTATGGATATCCACACCCTGACTGGTGGGCCTATGTCATCGAGGCGGGGCAAAACGGCGGCTATCGAGTTCTTTATGTCTCCACCGAACGGCGAACAACCCCGGTAGAATCCTCGCAGGGCTTTTTTTCGCGCTTGCAGGACGCAGGAAAATTCATAATTTATAAGGTAGGGACATATCTCCGAAGTGCCAATCGGATGGAAATGATAGGGCCAAAGTGGCGCTCCGCAGGTCTTGATCCGCAGGTAGATGCCCAAGTCGAGAGCGACGAAGTGGTCAGGTATGTGCTGCGCAGTAACCCCGACGCTTACTTCATCATGGCGCTCGGCGATATGCCGTACAGCCATATTCTTCCGATGTCGTACGACGAACTAGATGCCGTACTTCTTGAGGGCTTTCCGGAAAGCGTTACCTCGCGATTGAATGTCGAACGAGGTTGAGTATCCAGGCAGAAACTACTCGCTCCGGTCCAACAGATCCGACGACCCGAGCACCCGCTCCACGTGCACCTCGATGACCACCCTTCGCGGGTTGGCTCGCGGCGTGCGATAGCGCTGGGCGTAGCGCAGCTCGGCGTCACGGACAGCGTTGGCATCGCTGTTCACCTTCGACCGGCCTTCCAACGACAGCCACCGCGCGCCGTCGACCTGGCTGAGCACGGCCACCCCCCCACGGTCGGCGTTGACCGCCTTCTGCGAGCCGCCGGTGGTGATCACCCGCGCGATGTGGGTCGTGGGATCGAAGGTGAAACCCACGGCCACCACATGCGGTGAATTGTCGGTCCGCAGCGTGGTCAGCATCGCCAGGTGACGTTCGGACAGAAACGCCAACGCGTCGTCGGTAAGCCGCGTAGTGGTATTCGCCATCACCGCCCACGCTAGCGCAGGTGATAATCGCAGCCGTGGACGACACGGGCGCAGGTCCGGTACTAATCCTGGGCGGCCGCAGCGAAATCGGCGTCGAACTGGCGCGGCGCCTGGCTCCAGGAGCGACGGTAGTGCTGGCTGCACGCAAAGCCGATCAGCTCGACGACCAGGTCACCACGCTCAAAGCCGCCGGAGCCGCGGCGGTGCACACCAGGGAATTCGACGCCGATGACCTGGCGTCGCACGGCCCGCTGGTCGACGCGATCGTCGCCGAGCACGGACCCATCGGGGTCGCGGTGCTGGCCTTCGGCATCCTGGGCGACCAGGCCCGCGCCGAGGCCGACGCCGCGCATGCGGTCGCCATCATCCACACCGACTACGTCGCGCAGGTCAGCATGCTCACCCACCTGGCCACCGCCATGCGCGCGGCCGGCCGAGGCTCGGTGGTGGTGTTCTCCTCGGTGGCGGGGGTCCGGGTACGCCGCGCCAACTACGTCTACGGCTCGGCCAAGGCCGGCCTGGACGGCTTCGCCAGCGGGTTGGCCGACGCGCTGTACGGCACCGGGGTGCGGTTGCTGATCGCACGCCCTGGCTTCGTCATCGGGCGTATGACCGAGGGCATGGCGCCCGCGCCGCTGTCCAGTACCCCGCAGCAAGTGGCCGCAGCGACCGCGCGCGCGCTGGCCAAGGGTCGGCGCACCGTATGGATCCCGTGGGCACTGCGGCCGATGTTCTTCGTGATGCGGCTGTGCCCGCAGCCCGTGTGGCGCAGGATGCCGCGATGATCGTCGTTGTCGGCATAGGCGCCGACGGCATGGCGGGGCTCGCCGAAACGTCCCGCGTCGAATTGCGAAGGGCCACAGTCATTTACGGCTCCAAGCGGCAGCTTGACCTGCTCGACGACACGGTGGCCGCCCCCCGCCGGGAGTGGCCGTCACCGATGCTGCCCGCGCTGCAAACCTTGCCCGTCGAACCTGCAAAAGACATCCACGTGGTGGCCAGCGGCGATCCGCTGCTACACGGCATCGGCGGCACACTGATCCGGCTCTACGGGCCCGACCGCGTCAGGGTGCTGCCGCACGTGTCCTCGGTGGCGCTGGCGTGCGCGCGGATGGGCTGGAACGTCCACGACACCGAGGTGATCAGCCTGGTCACCGGTCAGCCTCACACCGCGGTGCGCCGGGGCGGCCAGGCAATCGTGCTGTCCAGCGACCGGACCTCCCCGAAGGTGCTGGCGGTGCTGCTCAACGCCTACGACCGGGGCGATTCCGAGATCAGTGTGCTCGAACAACTCGGCGGCCCAGCCGAACGCCGCCGCGATGGCATCGCGCGGGAGTGGGCCGATGACGCGCCCGCGGATGTCGACGATCTCAACGTGATGGCCGTGCGCTACCTGCCCGACGAGCGCACGTCGCCACTGCCCGACGATGCGTTCATGCACGACGGGCAGATCACCAAGCAGGCGATGCGGGCCGTGACCTTGGCGGTGCTGGCGCCGCGGCCGGGGGAGCGGTTATGGGATGTCGGGGCGGGTTCGGGCAGCATCGCGGTCGAGTGGTGTCTGCGTTGGCGGGGCTGCACGGCAGTGGCGTTCGAACGCGACGAACGGCGGCGCCGCAACATCGGGTTCAACGCCGCCGCTTCGGGAGTAGAAGTTGATGTACGCGGAGCAGCACCCGACGCGTTCGACGGCGCCGAAGCGCCGTCGGTAATCTTCATCGGCGGCGGCCTGACTCAGCCGGGCCTGCTCAATGCCTGCCTCGACAACCTGCCCTCCGGCGGACTCCTAATCGCCAACGCAGTCACTGTCGAATCCGAAGCTGTTCTCGCGCAAGCTCATTCGCAAGTCGGTGGACACCTGCGGCGCTTCCAGCATTATGAGGGCGTGCCCCTGGGCGGATTCACCAGCTGGCGGCCGCAGTACCCGGTCACCCAGTGGGCGGTGACAAAGCGGTGACGGTGTTTTTCATCGGCGCGGGACCCGGCGCCGCCGACCTCATCACGGTCCGCGGCCAACGGCTCCTCGAAAGATGCGCGGTGTGCGTCTATGCGGGTTCGATCATGCCTGACGATCTGCTGGCGCTGTGCCGTCCCGACGCGAAAATCGTTGACACCGGCCCGTTAACGCTGGAGCAGATCGTGGCCGAACTGGCGGATGCGGACGCCGCAGGCCACGATGTCGCGAGGCTGCACTCCGGTGACCCGTCGCTGTACAGCGCGCTGGCCGAGCAATGCCGCCGACTTGACGCGCTGGGCATCGACTACGAAATCGTCCCCGGTGTAACGGCTTTCGCCGCAGCCGCGGCTGCATTGAAACGGGAGCTCACCGTCCCGGGAGTGGCGCAGACGGTGACGCTGACCCGGGTAGCGACCCTGTCGACGCCGATGCCGCCCGGCGAAGAGCTGGCCAGCCTCGCCCAATCCGGCGCCACGCTGGTTCTGCACCTGGCCGCGGCCCAGATAGACACCATCGTCCCGCAGCTGCTGGCCGGGGGCTACCGAGACGAAACACCGGCTGCGGTAGTGGCTTTCGCGAGCTGGCCGCAGCAGAAGGTGCTGCGCGGCACGCTCGCCGACATCGCCGGACAAATGCACGACGCCAGCATCACCAAAACCGCCATCATCGTCGTTGGCGATGTCCTGGCCGCCGAGGGATTCACCGACAGCTACCTGTATTCGACCGGGCGGGCCCGGGGGAGCCGGCACTGATGCGGGTGTTGCTGCTCGGCGGCACCGCCGAAGCCCGCGCGCTGGCGAAGACCCTGCACCCGGACGTCGACATCATCAGCTCGCTGGCCGGCAGGGTGCCGGACCCGGCCCTCCCGGTGGGCCCGGTGCGCATCGGTGGCTTCGGCGGCGTGGACGGACTGCGGCGCTGGCTCGAGGACAAACGCATCGACGCCGTCGTCGATGCGACGCATCCGTTCGCGGCAACCATGACGGCGCACGCCGCCGAAGTGTGTGCCGAATTGCGGATGCCCCATTTGGTGCTGGCCCGTCCGGCGTGGAATCCGGGCGACGCTCTCGTCGTCGAAGCGGATATCGAAGCGGCTGAAACCGTTGCACAGCAAGGCTATTCACGAATCTTTCTCACCACTGGCCGCTCAGGCGTGAAAGCTTTCGCCGACAGCGACGCGTGGTTCTTGATCCGCGCTGTCACCCCACTGGACGATGCGCTCCTGCCGCGTCGTCACCAACTATTGCTCTCGCGCGGCCCCTATGACTACGACGACGAATTGGCGCTGCTACGTAAGCACCGGATCGACGCCTTGGTCACGAAAAACAGCGGCGGCGATATGACCCGGGCCAAGCTGGATGCCGCTGCCGCGCTGGGTATCCC
>Ga0318574_10000228_pt1 | contig 15192 bp, 16 predicted proteins | sample GRESIP089b5f22_FD_202527 | JGI IMG/M metagenome (GOLD analysis project Ga0318574, IMG submission 202527) | Tropical soil microbial communities from Luquillo Experimental Forest, Puerto Rico - GRE.SIPMG.089b5f22 | ecosystem: Environmental > Terrestrial > Soil > Tropical forest > Bulk soil...
CCCATTGCGCTGACTCGCCCAGGCGCTGGTACGCAATCGACCCAGCGCCTGGGCGAGTCAGCGCAATGGGCGATGAGCCTACAATCCCCCGCTTAACCGAATACACCCATGGCAAATCATCTCGACCTCGAAGAACAAGAACAGCTTGATCAGCTTAAGCACTTCTGGAACCAATACGGCAACCTCGTCACCTGGATATTGATTGTGGTTCTGGGCGCCGCCGCCGCCTGGAATGGCTACCAGATGTGGCAGCGCAACCAATCTGCGCAGGCCGCAGCCATGTTTGATGAAGTGGAGAAAGTTGTGCGCGGTGGGGACACCCAGAAGGCCGAGCGGGCGTTCTCCGACATGCGTGAACGTTTCGCTAAGGCAGCGTACACCCAGCAGGCTGGCCTGATGGTGGCTAAGATGGCCTACGAAGGGGGCAAGGCCGACGTGGCAAAAGCCACCTTGTCCTGGTTGACCGATAACGCCGTCGACCCAGGCTATGCCTCCATGGCCCGCCTACGGCTGGCTGCCATCCTGATGGAATCCAAGTCATACGACGATGCACTCAAGGCCCTGGGATCTGGCATCGTCGAAGAGTTCGCGGCACTGGCAGCGGACCGCAAGGGCGATATTTATGTTCTGCAGGGCAAGAAGGCCGAGGCGAAGACTGAATACCAAAAGGCCTACCAGGGTTTCGAAGCCCAGTCGGATTACCGTCGCGTGGTGGGGATCAAGCTGGGTGCTCTGGGTGTGAATCCCGAAGCAGGTTCGGGCAAGTCCGTTGCTGGTGAGGGAGCCAAGTGATGTTGAAGCCGTTGTGGAGCCGGTCGCTGCGTGGCATGGCAATGGTGGTTGGCGTGGTCGCTGCCCTGTCGGCCTGTTCCGGCCCCGAAAAGGTAAAGCCGCTGGATTTGGGTCCCAATACACCGTTGATCGGTGTTCGTACCGCGTGGACCTCACAGATCGGGGCGGTCGGCTTCCCGTTGGAAGCGCGTGTGGTTGGAAATCTGATCTATGTGGCATCCACCGATGGAACCGTGGCAGCCATAGACGCTCGTACTGGCGGTGACTTGTGGCGTACCGCGCTGGGGACTAAGTTGTCAGCGGGTGTCGGTGCCGATGGCCGCTATGTTGCCGTGGTGAGTGGCGACAACGAATTGATCACGTTGGATGGCAACAAGGAAGTCTGGCGCCAGAAGCTCGGGGCGATGACCCTGACGGCGCCTTTGGTTGCCGGTGCTCGGGTGTTTGTACTGTCAGCGGACCGATCTATCACTGCTTTTGATGCCGCTACCGGGCGGCGCCTGTGGCAGCAGCAACGTTCGGGCGAGGCGCTGGTTCTCGGACGCTCCGGCATCGTAATTGCCGTGGGCGACACCTTGGTTACCGGTCTCAGCGGGCGCCTGGTGGGCTTGCAACCGCTGACTGGCAAAATTCGTTGGGAAGCCCAAGTGGCCAATAGCCGTGGCACCAATGAAGTTGAGCGGTTGGTGGACTTGGTTGCGGGCGTGAGCCGTGACGGCAACCAGGTCTGCGTGCGGTCCTTTCAATCCGCTGTTGGCTGCGTCGATGCCGCCAAGGGCAGTGTGGTCTGGAGCAAGCCGGCGTCCGGGGCAACCGGTGTGGATGGCGATGAATCCATGGTGTTTGGCACGGAAAGCGACGGTCGGCTGATCGCATGGCGACGTGCCGATGGCGAACGCCAGTGGGTATCCGAGCGCCTGCGCTTTCGCAGCTTGAGCGCACCCGTTCTGGTGGGGCGTTCCCTGGTGATTGGCGACGAGGCCGGCACCTTGCACTTTCTCTCTCGCCAGGATGGCTCGCCCCTGAACCGCTTGTCTACGGATGGCTCGCCTATCGTGGCGACACCGGTCCTGGTCGGCCAGACTTTGGTCGCGGTCACCAAGCGTGGCGGTATTTTCGGCTTCAAGCCGGAGTGATGGCCTAAGCCCAGGACAATGAAACCTGTCATTGCTTTGGTGGGTCGGCCCAATGTGGGCAAATCGACGCTGTTCAACCGCCTGACCAAATCCCGGGATGCCATCGTGGCCGACTTCGCGGGGTTGACGCGCGACCGCCATTACGGCAACGCCCGCCACGGCAAACACGAATTCATCGTGATCGACACCGGTGGCTTCGAACCGGACGCCACTGCGGGTATCTACAAGGAAATGGCCAAGCAGACCCGCCAGGCCGTGGCCGAGGCCGATGTGGTTCTGTTCGTCGTTGATGCGCGGGCGGGCCTGTCCGCGCAAGATCACGACATTGCCAAATACCTGCGTAGACTGGGCAAGCCTTGCGTTCTGGTGGCGAATAAGGCCGAAGGCATGACGGCCGGTGCACAACTGTCTGAGTTTTTCGAACTGGGCCTGGGCGAGGTCTTTCCGGTCTCCGCTGCCCACGGCCAGGGTATTCGCTCTCTGGTGGACTTGGCCCTGGGCTCCCTACAGCTTCCCGAGGGTGAGGAAGAGGAGGGGGGCGAAGACCCCGGCGTCATCAAGTTGGCGGTGGCTGGACGGCCCAATGTTGGGAAGTCCACTTTGATCAACACTTGGCTGGGCGAAGAACGCTTGGTGGCGTTTGACCTGCCCGGAACCACCCGTGACGCGATTTCCGTGCCGTTCGAGCACAAGGGTCAACGATTCGAACTGATTGATACCGCGGGCCTACGCCGTAAGGGCAAGGTGTTCGAGGCCATCGAGAAATTCTCGGTGGTCAAGACCCTGCAGGCCATCGAATCGGCCAGTGTGGTCCTGCTGCTGATTGATGCGACTCAGGGCGTGACCGACCAAGATGCACACATTGCTGGCTACATTCTGGAGTCGGGGCGGGCGGTGGTGGTTGCCGTGAACAAATGGGACGCGGTGGACGACTATGCCCGCGAATTGGTCAAACGTTCCATCGAAACCCGCCTGGGCTTTTTGAAATTTGCCGCCTTGCATTTGATTTCCGCGCAAAAGCGGCAAGGTCTGGGGCCGTTGTGGGATTCCATCGCCCAAGCCTACCGGGCTGCCAACTGCAAGATGCCAACCCCCGTGCTGACGCGTCTTCTATTGGAGGCGGTTCAATTCCAGACGCCCAAGAAGTCGGGCGTGTACCGCCCCAAGCTGCGCTATGCACACCAGGGCGGCATGAATCCGCCGATCATCGTGATCCACGGCAATTCGTTGGAGCACGTAACGGAAGCCTATAAGCGCTACCTGGAAGGACGGTTCCGCAAGGAATTCAATCTGATTGGCACACCTTTGCGTATCCAGATGAAGTCGTCTTCCAATCCTTACGCGGACAAGGACGACGACTGACCACGCATTTACCCAAATTCTCGGGTTTCATCCGAGGTTTCTGGGTTCTTCTTCGGTGATACCGCAGTTTCGTGTGGTATCGTCCATTCTTCTTCATTTTTTGAACACGGAGAATATCGTGAGCAACAAAGGGCAGTTACTGCAAGACCCCTTCCTGAACGCCCTGCGTCGGGAACACGTGCCGGTTTCCATTTACTTGGTCAACGGTATCAAACTACAAGGACAAGTGGAATCATTTGACCAATACGTCGTATTGCTGCGCAATACGGTGACGCAAATGGTCTACAAGCACGCCATTTCCACCATCGTTCCCGGCCGCGCCGTCAACTTTGCCGCCTTGGGTGGCGAATCCCCCGAATCTACGTGAGTGCGTGGGCCCCTGCGGCCCCCCGGGTCGTAGACGCACGTTTTCCCGTTTAGTTTGGCTTCAGCCTCTCCCTCTGCCGGTACACCGACGATCTTGGTGGGAGTAGACCTGGGCGGCCCCCATTTCGATGGGGAGCTGGAAGAACTGGGTTTGCTGGCGCAGACGGCGGGCATGGACCCCGTTGCACGGGTAACCTGCAAACGTAAGGCGCCGGATGCGGCACTGTTCATCGGGTCCGGTAAGGCCGACGAAATCAAGCTGTTGGCGACCCAATTGGGCGCCCAGGAAGTCCTGTTCGATCAGGCGTTGAGCCCTGGCCAGCAACGTAACCTGGAGCGCCACTTGGGGATGCCGGTCAATGACCGCACTTTCCTCATCCTGGAGATATTTGCCCAGCGCGCTCGCAGCCACGAAGGCAAGTTGCAAGTCGAACTGGCACGCCTACAGTACCTCAGCACGCGCCTGGTACGCCGCTGGTCGCACCTGGAGCGTCAAAGCGGCGGCATCGGCATGCGCGGCGGCCCGGGTGAAGCGCAGATCGAGTTGGACCGCCGCATGATTGCGGACACCATCAAGCGCACCAAGGAGCGCCTGGCCAAGGTCAAGCGCCAACGCCAGACCCAGCGGCGCCAGCGCGAGCGGCGTGATGCCTTCAACATTTCGCTCATTGGATATACCAATGCGGGTAAATCGACGCTGTTCAACGCCCTGGTCAAGGCGCGGGCCTATGCGGCCGACCAGTTGTTTGCCACCCTGGACACCACGACCCGCCAGCTCTATTTGGGCGAGGCTGGGCGCTCCGTGTCCCTGTCCGACACCGTGGGCTTCATTCGCGATCTACCGCACGGCCTGGTCGATGCCTTCCAGGCCACCCTGCAGGAAGCGGTGGACGCCGACTTGCTCTTGCATGTGATTGACGCCGCCAACCCCCATCTGACGGAGCAGATCGAACAGGTGCAGAAGGTGTTAAAGGAAATCGGTGCCGACGGCATTCCCCAGTTATTGGTCTTCAACAAGATCGACGCACTCGATGCCGACCGCCAACCGCTCAAGCAGGAAGATGACTTTGAGCTGGACGGCGTCCAGGTTCCGCGCATCTTTGTCAGTGCTCGGACGGGCGTTGGCCTGCCGGCGCTGCGCCAGCGGCTGGCCAGCCTTGCACGCCCCGCCGAGAGCGAAACGGACACGGCCAACGAATCCCTTGGAATTTCCGGGGATGCGCTCTGATTGGGCACAATCGGGGCCAGCTCTACGAAAAATGACGATATGAAATCTCCCATCCGTGCTTTGACTTTGCGCCCCATGGCCTTGCCCCGGTGGATTCGGGGCATGTTCAACCTGAATGATTCACGCTGGGGACGGGGAGACGATAAGCCGGCGGATTCCGGCAAGCCCGAAGGCGGCACGCCTGAAGGCGACAACCGCCCACCGTCCGACAACAACAACGATCCCCTGCGCGGCCGCAAGGGCGGTGCCAATGCGGGACCACCCGATTTGGACGAGCTGTGGAGAGACTTCAACCGCAAGCTGGGTGGCCTGTTCGGCAAACCCTCGCAACCGCCTCAGGGTGGTGCTGGCGGTGGATTTCAGCCCGATATGAAGAATGCTGGCATCGGCGCAGGACTGATCGTGGGCGTGCTGGTCCTGATCTGGTTGGGCACCGGGTTCTTCATCGTGCAAGAGGGCCAGCAGGCCGTCATCACCCAGTTCGGCAAATACAAGGGCACGGTCAATGCCGGCTTCAACTGGCGCCTTCCGTACCCTATCCAACGCCACGAGCTGGTGTTCGTGACCCAGATCCGTTCGGTGGACGTGGGCCGCGACACGGTGCTCAAGGCCACCGGCCTGCGCGAGTCGGCGATGCTGACGCAGGACGAGAACATCCTCGACATCAAGTTCGCGGTGCAATACCGGCTGAATGACGCCCGTGCTTTCCTGTTCGAAAGCAAGAACCCCGAGCAGGCCGTGGTGCAGGCGGCAGAGACTTCCGTGCGGGAGGTCCTGGGCAAGATGAAGATGGATGCCGCCTTGTCTGAGGAACGAGACCAGATTGCGCCCCGGGTTCGGACCATGATGCAGGCCATCTTGGACCGCTACAAGGTGGGCATCGAAATCGTCGGCATCAACCTGCAGCAGGGCGGTGTGCGCCCGCCCGAGCAGGTGCAGGCATCGTTTGACGACGTGCTCAAGGCCGGCCAGGAGCGTGAACGCGCCAAGAACGAGGCCCAGGCCTATGCCAACGACGTGGTGCCACGGGCCGTGGGTTCTGCATCCCGCTTGAAGGAAGAGGCGGAAGCCTACAAGGCCCGCGTGATTGCGCAGGCGCAGGGCGATGCCCAGCGCTTCCGTTCCGTGTTTGCCGAGTACCAGAAAGCACCGCAGGTGACGCGTGATCGCATGTACCTGGACGCCATGCAGCAGATCTACGGCAACGCGACCAAGGTGCTGGTCGATTCCCGCCAAGGCGGCAACCTGCTGTACCTGCCCGTGGACAAGATCATGCAGATGAGCGCCTCCGGTGCTGATAGTGCTGGGGTTGGCGCGGGGGCCAATGGTGCAACCGGTGTGCCGCCCGTGCATGTGTTGCCGTCCAGTGGCGTTTCGACCGACGCCCGTGGCCGTGAGTCGGCCCGTACCCGCGAACGCGAATCCCGCTAGGAGCCAGAGCCATGAATCGGATTGGATTGTTTTTTTCGTCGCTGCTGGTGCTGATCGCGCTGGCCAGTTCGACGCTGTTCGTCGTGGATCAGCGCCAGTTTGGCGTGGTGTATGCCCTGGGCCAGATCAAGGATGTGATCACCGAACCGGGCCTCAACTTCAAGCTGCCGCCGCCGTTCCAGAATGTCTCCTACATCGACAAGCGCCTGCTGACCCTGGACAGCTCCGACTCCGAGCCCATGCTCACAGCCGAGAAGCAGCGCGTGGTGATCGACTGGTACGTGCGTTGGCGCATCACCGAGCCCACCGAGTACATCCGCAATGTCGGCCTCAACGAGGCTGCCGGTGCCAACCAGCTTAATCGCGTGGTGCGCAACGCCTTCCAGGAAGAAATCAACAAGCGCACCGTCAAGGAGCTGCTGGCCCTCAAGCGTGAAGACCTGATGGCCGCCGTCAAGGCCGAAGTCCTGGACAAGGTGCGCGGTGCCAAGCCCTGGGGCGTGGACGTGGTGGATGTGCGCATCACCCGTGTGGACTATGTGGAGGCCATCACCGAATCGGTGTACCGCCGCATGGAGGCCGAGCGCAAGCGCGTGGCCAACGAACTGCGCTCTACCGGCGCGGCCGAGGGCGAGAAGATCCGTGCCGACGCCGACCGCCAGCGCGAGGTGACCATTGCCAATGCCTACCGCGACGCCCAGAAGACCAAGGGTGAGGGCGATGCCGAGGCCGCGCGCATCTATGCCGAAGCCTTTGGCAAGGACCCGCAGTTCGCCCAGTTCTACCGCAGCCTGGATGCCTACAAGGCCAGCTTCAACGGCAAGAGCGATGTGATGGTGGTGGACCCCAGCTCGTCCGAGTTCTTCAAGGTGTTCCGTGGTGGCGCGGCACCGGCCGCGAACCCCAAAAAATAAGCCAAGAAGTAAGCCTTGAGCAGCGACACGATCTGGCTGGCACTCGCCTTGGTGCTGGTCATCGAAGGCTTGTTCCCGTTCGCCTCGCCGGACGGTTGGCGGCGCATGTTCACGCAACTGTTGACGCTGCGCGACGGGCAGATTCGTTTCTTTGCACTCCTGAGCATCCTGGGCGGGCTGATGATGATTTGGTGGCTCTCGGCCTGAAAACCGGGCGACAAGCCCGGTAAAATCACGGTTTTAATAGCCTCCACCTTTCACATGTCAGCCTGGGTCCTGCCAGATCACATTGCCGATGTGCTGCCTTCCGAGGCGCGCCACATCGAAGAAATCCGTAGAGACTTGCTGGACATGGCGCGCTGCTATGGCTACGAGTTGGTCATGCCACCCCTGCTGGAGCACCTGGAATCCCTGCTCTCAGGCACCGGCGAAGCGCTGGATCTCCAAACCTTCAAGCTGGTCGATCAGCTGTCTGGTCGCATGATGGGCCTGCGCGCCGACAGCACGCCCCAGGTCGCCCGCATCGACGCCCACCTGCTCAACCGCCAGGGCGTGACCCGCCTGTGCTACTGCGGCCCGGTGTTGCACACCCGTCCCAGCGGCCCGCACGCCACCCGCGAACCCCTGCAGTTCGGTGCCGAGCTGTATGGCCACACCGAGCTGGAAGCCGACCTCGAAATCCTGACCCTGGCGTTGGACGCGCTGCAGGTGGCCCAAGTGGGTGCCGTCAGCGTCGATATGGCCGATGCCCGCATCGCACAAGCCCTGCTCAAGGATCTGGCGCCCAGCGGTGAACGCCTGGCGCTGATCCATGCTGCGCTCGTGGCCAAGGATGGCAGCACACTCAAGGACCTGTTGCGAGACGCTCCGGCAACCGCCAGCGCACTCCAGGAACTCCTGCAGCTGTATGGCGACAGTGCCGTGCTCGGCGAGGCCCGTCGTGTTTTACCCGACTTGCCCGTCATACGTACCGCGCTGGACCAATTGCAATGGCTGTCCGGCCACGCAGATGGCGCCCGCGTGTCCTTCGATCTGGCCGACATGCGTGGCTACGCCTACTACAGCGGCGCCATGTTCTCGCTGTATGCCCCTGGTGCCAGCGATGCCGTGGCCCGCGGTGGCCGCTACGACGAGGTGGGACAGGTGTTCGGCCGCAAGCGTCCCGCCGTGGGTTTCAGCCTGGACATCAAGTCCCTGGTGACGGTGGCCGCCAAGCGCGCGTTGCGCGCCGCCATCCGCGCGCCCTGGAGCGAAGCCGCCGAGCTGCGCGCCGCCATTGCGGCCCTGCGCCGCCAGGGCGAAACCGTGGTCTGCGTGCTGCCGGGCCACGAGAGCGAAATCGATGAGTTCCATTGCGACCGCGAGCTGGTTCAAGCCGCGGGTCAATGGGTTGTTCAAGCTATCTAAGAATCTTTTCCATCATGAATACAACCAAAGGACGCAACGTCGTCGTCGTCGGCACGCAATGGGGCGACGAAGGCAAGGGCAAGCTGGTCGACTGGCTGACTGAAAGCTCGCAGGGCGTGGTGCGCTTCCAGGGCGGTCACAACGCCGGCCACACGCTGGTCATCAACGGCGTCAAGACCGCCTTGCACCTGATCCCCAGCGGCATCATGCGCCCGGGCGTGAAGTGCTACATCGGCAACGGCGTGGTGCTGTCGGCGGCCAAGCTGTTCGAGGAAATCGAAGGTTTGGAGAAGGCCGGTGTGGAGGTGCGCTCGCGCCTGCGCATTTCCGAGGCCTGCCCGCTGATCCTGCCGTTCCACGCCGCGTTGGACGTGGCCCGCGAGGCCGCGCGCGAGAAGGGCGGCACCGAGAAGATCGGAACCACCGGCCGCGGCATCGGCCCGGCCTACGAGGACAAAATCGCCCGCCGCGCCCTGCGCGTGCAGGACCTGAAATACCCCGAGCGCTTCGCCACCAAGCTGCGCGAGCTGCTGGACCTGCACAACCACGTCCTCACCAGCTACCTGGGCTCTGCCAGCTTCACCTTTGGCGATGCACTCAAACCCTACATCCAGAACGGCCAGGTGCAGTTCGAAGCGGTCTATTCCGAGGCCATGCGCCACGCCGAACTGCTCAAGCCCATGATGGCCGACGTCTCGCGCGAACTCAATGAGGCCCACAACCACGGCGCCAACTTGCTGTTTGAAGGCGCGCAGGGCACGCTGCTGGACGTGGACCACGGCACCTATCCGTATGTGACGTCGAGCAACTGCGTGGCCGGTAACGCCGCCGCCGGCTCCGGCGTAGGCCCGGGCATGCTGCACTACATCCTGGGCATTACCAAGGCCTATTGCACCCGCGTGGGCGGCGGCCCGTTCCCGACCGAACTGGAATGGGAAAAAGAAGGCACGCCTGGTTACCACATGAGTACCGTCGGAGCGGAAAAGGGCGTCACCACCGGCCGTTCGCGCCGTTGCGGCTGGTTCGACGCGGCCCTGCTCAAGCGTTCGGCCCAGGTCAATGGCCTATCCGGCCTGTGCATCACCAAGCTGGACGTGCTCGACGGTTTGAAAGAGCTGATGCTGTGCACCGGCTATGAGCTGGACGGCGAGACCGTGGACATCCTGCCCATGGGGGCCGACGAGATCGCGCGCTGCAAGCCCATCTACGAAACCATCGAAGGCTGGACCGACAGCACGGTGGGCGTCACCCAGTACGACAAGCTGCCGGTCAATGCCCGGCTGTACCTGCAGCGCATCGAGCAGGTCACCGGCGTGCCCATCCACATGGTGTCGACCAGTCCGGATCGGGACCACACGATCCTGATGCACCACCCCTACCTCGCCGATTGAGTTTCCAGCCGGTTGTCATTAATGAAATAGGGCTCTAGCCCTCGTGAATACTGCGTAGGCAGCTATCAAAACAGGAGCAACACACATGTTGACCGAAGACGGCAAGCACCTCTATGTGAGCTACGACGAGTACCACAGCCTGATCGAAAAGCTGGCCATCAAGGTCCACCAGTCCGGCTGGGAATTCGACACCATCCTGTGCCTGGCGCGCGGTGGCATGCGCCCTGGCGACATCCTCTCGCGCGTGTTCGACAAGCCGCTGGCCATCATGTCCACAAGTTCCTACCGTGCCGAGGCCGGTACGCAGCAGGGCAACCTGGACATCGCCCGCTACATCACCACCCCCAAGGGCGAGATCGCCGGGCGCGTGCTGCTGGTGGACGATCTGGCCGACTCGGGCAAGACGCTGGCTGCGGTGATCCACCAGCTCAAGAACAACTACCCGCCCATCACCGAACTGCGCAGCGCGGTGATCTGGACCAAGGCCTTGTCCACCTTCACGCCGGATTACTCGGTTGAGTTCCTGCCCACCAATCCCTGGATTCACCAGCCCTTCGAGGGCTACGACGCCATGCGCCCGGAGCAGCTCATCCAGAAGTGGAGTGTGTGAGCGAGGCAATCTACATGACCCAGCCCATCACCACGCTCATCCACCACCCCTACGTCCCACCCGCCGGTTTTGACGCGCCCCAGCCGGGCGTGTTCAAGGCCTCCACGGTATTTTTCCCCACGGTTGCCGCCATGCGCAGCCGCGAGTGGAAGGACAAGTCGGCCTACACCTACGGCCTGCACGGCACGCCCACCACCTATGCGTTGGAAGAACGCTTATGCACCCTGGAGGGCGGCCTGCAATGCGTGCTGGCACCCAGCGGCTTGGCGGCCGTGGCCTTGGTGGCGATGTCCTTGCTGAAGACCGGCCAGGAGGTGCTGATCCCCGACAACGCCTACGGCCCCAACAAAACCTTTGCCGAGGGTGAACTCAAGGACTGGGGCATCACCCACCGTTACTACGACCCCATGGACCCGCAGGACCTGGCCGCCAAGCTGTCCGAGCGCACGGCGCTGGTTTGGGTGGAGGCCGCCGGCTCGGTGACGCTGGAATTTCCCGACCTGGTGGAACTGGTGCGCATCTGCAAACGCAAGGGCGTGCGCGTGGCCCTGGACAACACCTGGGGCGCCGGTCTGGCGTTCAAGCCGTTTGATTTGCTGCCGTTGCAGGAGCTGGGCTTTGGCGTGGACTTGTCGGTGCATGCCCTCACCAAATACCCCAGTGGCGGCGGCGACGTGCTCATGGGCTCCGTCATCACCCGCGATCCGGGCCTGCATTTGCGCATCAAGCTCACCCACATGCGCTTAGGGTTGGGCGTGGGTGCCAACGATGCTGAGGCGGTGCTGCGCGCCCTACCCAGCATGGCACTGCGCTACCGTGCACACGATGAAAGCGCCCGCACCCTGGCCCAGTGGTGCGACACGCAGCCCGAATTTGCCCAGGTGCTGCATCCGGCCCTGGCCGGCTCGCCCGGCCATGCCCATTGGAAGGCTCTGTGCGAAAACGGTCCCGGCGGTGCAGCCGGCTTGTTCAGCGTGGTGGTCGATGCGCGCTTCACGCAGGACCAGGTCGATGCCTTCTGCGACGCACTCAAGCTGTTCCGCCTGGGCTACAGCTGGGGCGGCCCCATCAGCCTGGTAGTGCCCTACGAGCTGGAGTCCATGCGCACGGCCTGGCCGGCACATCTGGCGCGTGGAACGGTGGTGCGTTTCTCGGTCGGTCTGGAGGCCGTGGACGACCTGCGCGCCGACATCGAACAAGCTTTGCAGCGCCTGCGCTGACTCCGTGTTTTCCGCAATAGGCAGGGGTTGTCGCAGCCACTAGGCTGTTGACATGAGTCAATTTTTGCCGGAACCCGAGCACGAACCGTACTTCCCGCCACCGTCGGACGCCCCCCGAAAAACCATACGCCCCCTACGTCCGAGTGACGTGCTGCACTGGCTCGCCGCCGGCTGGCGCGACCTGCGCGCCCACCCCGGCATCGCCGCCTTTTACGGTGGCGCCTTCACCCTGATGGCCCTGGTGCTGGGCGTGGTGTTTCGCAACAAGCCCGAGTACACCATGTCCATCGCTTCCGGCTGCATCTTGCTGGGACCGTTCCTGGCCATGGGGCTGTATGAGGTCAGCCGCCGCCGCGAGCTGGGCCAGGCGCCCGAGCTCGGCGCCTCCTTGGCGTGCTGGGAGCCGCACGTACGCAGCATGGCCATGCTGATCCTGGTATTGATTGTGCTGGAACTGCTGTGGGGCAGGGCATCGCTGGTGGTGTTTGCGGTGTTCTTCAACACCGGCATGCCGTCCACCACCTCGGTGCTGCAGGCCATCTTCAACCTGGAGAACTGGGAGTTCGTCGTCGCTTACGCCGTGGTCGGCGGTGCCTTTGCCATGCTGGTGTTCATGACCAGCGTGGTGTCCATCCCCATGATCCTGGACCGGGACACGGACGCCATTTCCGCCGCCATCACCAGCATCGAGGTGTTTTTCCACAATACCGGCGTCATGTTGCTATGGGGCGTGGTGATCACCGCGCTCGTGGCGCTGGCCCTGGCCGTTCCCCTGTCATTGGGACTGTTGCTGGTCGGCCCTTGGCTGGGCCATGCCAGTTGGCACGCTTACCGCGGCAGCGTGGAATGGCCGACCGAGACCTGAAGTGGCGGTGGTCAGTGGTACAGTGACGTCAACTACAGAAAGCACACCTTGGCAACACCCAACTACGGTTACGAAAAGCGCCAGAAAGAACTGGCCAAAAAGAAGAAGAAAGAAGACAAGCTCAAGGAAAAGCAGGAGCGAAAGGCCCATGGTGGTCTGAGCCATACGGAGCAGGGGGATGACGCCGCCCCGTCTGACGAGCCAAGCGACGATCCCCACACGCCGGCGTGACGCGTAGCGCCGCAAGGCGCTGTTCCGCTCAGTCGGGCATTCCCACCAATTCGCGCGCCAACTGGCCCATGGCCGCCACCGAGCGGTCTCTAGGCGTAATGCGGCGCGCCTGCGCATACTGGTGGAAGTTGCGCTCCATGGACTGGCGGTAGACCGGGTCGTAGTGCTGGGTCAGCAGGTCCTGCACCACGGGGGCGAACTGGCCTGCATGCACCTGGTCCTTCCAGGCGCCTACAACCGCCTTGCCGCGAAACTCCGCCAACACATCCAGCCGCTCACAGAAGTGCGCCGTGTCGTGCATGAAGAAATCGTAGTCCTCCAGCAGCAGCGCCACGCGCTGGTCCATGGGCAATTCCAGGTCCAGGCAGGGGCTCTCGCGCATGCACTCCACCAGTACGCTCGGAATGGCCACGTTGCCGACCTTCTTGCTCTCGCTTTCCACATACACCGGGCGTGCCGGATCAAAGCGGCGCAGCGCGTCCCAGATCAGCGTGTCAAAGCGCTTTTGCGTGGGCTGAGGCCGCCCCGGAATGGCGCCCAACACCGAACTGCGGTGGTTGGCCAGGCCCTCCAGGTCCAGCACCTGGGCGCCGGCGTCACGCAAGGCATGCAGCAGGCGGGTCTTGCCCGAGCCCGTGGTACCGCAGACCACGCGCCACGACAGTGCGCCGGCGCGCTGGGCAATGTCCACCAGCATGGCGGCGCGAAACGCCTTGTAACCGCCCTCGACCAGGGTCACGCGAAAGCCGATCTGGTCCAGGATCAGCGACAGCGAGCCGCTGCGCTTGCCGCCGCGCCAGCAGTAGGCCAGCGGCTTCCAGTCCTTGGGTTTTGCGATTACATCGCGGTCGATGTGGGCGGCGATGTTGCGCGCCGCAATGGCCGCGCCGCGCTTCTTGGCCTCGAACTGGCTGACCTGCACGTACAGGGTTCCGATGAATTTCCGCTCTTCGTCGTTGAGCGTGGGCCAGTTCAACGCGCCGGGCAGGTGGTCCAGGGCATATTCGCTCTCGCTGCGGGCGTCGATGACGGTGTCGAAACTGTCAAGCTGGCTCAGAACCTGGGCCGCATTCATGATGATCAAGCTCATGGGATCAGCTTCTTCACGGCGGGCCACACATTGCCCAGGATGGTGGGGTGGGCGCTCTCGTTGGGATGGATACGGTCGGCCTGAAACAGGCGCGCGGAGTCGGGCACGTCGCCGACACCCTTGAGCAGGAAGGGCACCAGGGCCGCCTTGTGGGTCTTGGCCACGTCGGCGTATAAGTCGGCAAAACGCGCGCCGTAGTCCTTGCCGTAATTGGGCGGCATCTGCATGCCGATCAATAGCACCTTGGCTCCGCTGGCCTGGGCGGCGACGGTCATGGCCTGCAGGTTGTCTTGCGTCATGGCCAGGGGCAGGCCGCGCAGGGCGTCGTTGCCCCCCAATTCGAGGATGACCAAGGTCGGGTGGTGCTGGCCGAGCAGGGCAGGCAGGCGCGAGCGCCCGCCCGACGTGGTGTCGCCGCTCACGCTGGCGTTGATAACCTGGGCTTCGATCTTCTCGGCCGCCAGGCGCTGCTCCATCAGCGCCACCCAGCCGCTGCCGCGCTTGAGCCCGTACTCGGCGCTGAGCGAATCGCCCACCACCAGGATCATGGCCTTGTTGCCCGGGGCAGGTTGCGCGGCCCGCACATCGGTGTGTGCAAATAGCCCCGCGAGACCGGCCAGCAGGCAGAGCGCGATACAGTGTCGGCGAAGCAAAGAGAAACTCATGAATGAAACCATCATTTCCGTAGAGAAGGTCGGCAAATCGGTAACCGATTCCACCGGCACGCTGGAGATCCTGCGTGGCATCGATTTTGCGCTAAACGCCCGCGAGACCGCCGCCATTGTCGGCGCATCCGGTTCGGGCAAGAGCACGCTGCTGTCCATCATCGCCGGGTTGGACACGCCCACCGCCGGCACGGTGCGCCTGGCCGGTGTGGATCTGTTCGCCATGGACGAGGATGAGCGTGCCGCGCTACGCGCCAGCAAGGTGGGCTTCGTGTTCCAGAGCTTTCAGTTGCTGGGCAACCTCACCGCGCTTGAAAACGTCATGCTACCGTTGGAGCTGGCCGGGCGCGGCGACGCGCGCAAGGCCGCCACCGAGATGCTGACCCGAGTGGGCCTGTCCAAGCGCCTGAGCGCCTACCCCAAGGTGCTCAGCGGCGGCGAGCAGCAGCGCGTTGCGCTGGCGCGCGCCTTCGTCGTGCACCCC
>Ga0318574_10000238_pt1 | contig 14943 bp, 22 predicted proteins | sample GRESIP089b5f22_FD_202527 | JGI IMG/M metagenome (GOLD analysis project Ga0318574, IMG submission 202527) | Tropical soil microbial communities from Luquillo Experimental Forest, Puerto Rico - GRE.SIPMG.089b5f22 | ecosystem: Environmental > Terrestrial > Soil > Tropical forest > Bulk soil...
TCGCCGCGGCATCCGTTTCGGATGTCGGAGAGCTTTGCGAAGTTCCCGCCCAATCTGGTCCATTGTCAGTCGCCAATCGGACGGGTCGTCCTTTCTGTTATGAGTTCGCATTGCGGGCACCATACAATCGGTGCCCCTCAGACTGCCAATGTGGGAACCAAATGATTGTTGCCCGACAGATCAGAATAGCTGGCTTACAATTTTGCAATGCCTGGAACTAAACACCTAACAACGCGCCGCTTCCCGCCGCCTGATCGTCAACTCAATGAAGCTTGTCACCTGGTCGAGCTGTCGACCCATTATCGACTTTCCATCTGTTATCGTTGTTGCTGCACTCAGAGCACACTCCGCGCGTCTGCGTGCTAAAATCTTTGGGATCGTGTTCGACTGGAATCAGTACAATAAATGCCTCTGGCAAATTCGACGGCGAGAATAGCGTCTCGCAACTCGGCGGCGAATAAGCGCAAGGTGAAATGAGGTTAGACACTCGGCGCAAGTTACATAACAAAACATCGGACAGAAAAGTGTCTAACCTCGACATAACCAATTGAAAAGCCACCTAGTCAGCCCTTTGGGGGTAAAGCGGACATGAGCCGGGCTTAGCCAAATGTCCGCTAATGACCCAAAGCGGACATGGCGAGCGCTAAGGGAACCTCTTCCAGTAGGTTAGTTTAAGCGGGTACGATGCGTCGTCCCGCAATCCTTGAGCGCTGCATCACCGATCCGGTGTCTCCGTCATTCATGGCGCCGTCCGCAACCCGACCGGTGGAGCATCGGCTGACGCCGGCAGGCGTGCGCGCTGCGGCTTGTCGAACCACGAGCCGCCAGCAATTGCTGCCGCATTAATGAGGCCAAACGCGCAAAGCGCTACCGCTAAAGCGACGAATACGCCGGTCAGGCTGCCGCCCAAGCGCAAGGCAAGATAGCCGCCGCCTGCCGCGATCACGAGCCGCGTCAAATTGGCAAGGAGCGGCCATAGCAGTCGGCCGGCGCCTTGCGAGGCGAAATAAAGCGCCATGCCGAGCCCGAACAAACCATAGGCGGGGCCGACCACCTGCAGGTAGCGCGTACCGGTATCGATCATTTCGGGCGCGGTATCGAACAGCGACAGCCAGGCGCGCGGCGCCGTCGCGGCGCCAAGCCCGATCACTTCGCAGAAGCCCGCGGCGATGCCCGCGCCGATCCAGGCCACGCGCAAGGCGCGTTCGGGACGATGCGCGCCGATATTGGTGCCAACCATAGCGACGAGCGGACCGCCCAATCCAAACACCAACGGAATCAGCAGATATTCAAGCCGCGTCCCGACGCCATAGCCGGCGATCGCGGCGGGCCCGAGCGCGCCGACCAGCGCGGTCGCAATTACGATGGTGAGATTGGTCCCGACGGTGATGAGCGCCGCAACCGCACCGACGCGCAGAATGTCGGCGAACAGCGGCCAGCGTAAGCGGACGCCGATGAGCGTCAGGCGCAGGACGCTTCGTCCAGAACGAAGATAGAAGGCAAAGGCGGCGCTGCCGGCCGCGTAATAGATGAGCACCGCGGCGGCGCCGCCGGCGACGCCAAGTCGCGGCAACGGGCCGAGCCCGAAAATCAGGCACGGCGATAGCGGAATGAGGACGGCGACGCCCGCGCATGTGACAAAAGCGGGCACGGCCATATTGCCGGTGCCGCGAATCACGTTCGCCAGCGAATTGAACAGCCACACCAGAACGGCGCCGGAAAAAATCACGATGGAATAAGTATTCGCCGCGGCAAGCGAGCCGCCGCTGCCGCCCATCGCCGCGTAAAGCCGGTCGCCGCCGAGCAGCACTGCGATAGTAAAGATCAGACCGAAAAGGAGGCCGATGATGACTGCGTGCAGCGCCAGGGCATTGGCATCGGCGCGCCGGCCGCCGCCGAGAGCGCGCGCGATCGCCGACGACATGCCGCCGCCCATCGCGCCAGCCGACATCATCTGCATCAGCATCACTACCGGGAAGACCAGCGCCACTCCGGCGAGCGCATCGGTGCCAAGCTTGCCGACAAAATAAGTCTCGACCAGTCCCACCGAGGTCTGCGCCAGCATGACCAGAACATTGGGGGCGGCGAGCCGGATGAGGGTCGCCGCGATTGGGCCTTCGATCAGCGCGCGAGTCCGCGGGTCATAGCGCGGCTGCTCCGGCGCTGCGTGCTCCAGAAACTGCAATTGTTCCGTGCCAGTAGTTTCGGTCCATTTTGTCAGTGCGTTCATGATGCACTCCCATCAAACTAGGCGTATATGCACCTTTTTACCAACACAACGACCGCGCTCCCCGCGGGAGCAGCGGCTAGTTATTCAATCCGGCGGCGAAATCGCTCGCGACCACGGCGCGCAGCATGGCGCGAAAGTCCGCGGTGCGCTTGGCGCCGAAGCGACTTTCGAAGCGAGCCTGCGCCTGCTCCCAAGCCTCGCGGCCGGCGACGAGGCGCTTTTCGCCCGCTTTGGTCAGATGCAGCTCCTTGGCGCGGCCGTCGGTCGCGGATGCTTCGATTTTGATCAGGCCATCGCGCTCAAGAGGTTGAACGTTGCGGCCGAGCGTAGTCCGGTCCATGACCATTTCCTTGGCCAAGGCGTTGATGGTCATTGGGCCGAGCCTTTTCAGCTTTGCCAAAATCGAAAACTGCGTCACATGTAGGCCGACCGGCGTCAGGAACTGGTCGTAGAGCTGCGTCACATGCCGGGCCGCAGAGCGGACCACAAAACAATTGCAGTCCTCCGGCTTTAATTCAGTGCTGGCTGACATCATCCGAATCCTGTCTTGACAAAGGTGCATATGCGCCTATATACGAGCATATACGCGTATTGTCAATGCCCCGTATCGGCCGGAAGAACGCAACGGAGGAGTGGCCCATGGGTAAGCTCGACGGCAAGATCGCCCTGATCACCGGCGGCAGCAGCGGCATCGGGCTGGCGACAGCGAAGCGCTTTGTTGCTGAAGGGGCCTATGTCTTCGTAACCGGACGCCGCGAGGCGGAACTTAATGCGGCGGTCAAGGACATCGGCAAAAATATCAAAGCCCTCAAAGGCGACGTGTCGAGCCTCGGCAATCTCGACCGCATTCTTTCGGTCATTAAACAAGACAAAGGCAGGCTCGATATCGTCTTCGCCAATGCCGGGGTCGCAAAATTTGCCGCGCTCGGCGAAATCACCGAAGAGCTTTATGACTTTCACTTCAACATTAACGTGAAAGGGATGCTGTTCACGGTACAGAAGGCGCTGCCGCTGATACCGAACGGCGGGTCGATTATTCTTGCGTCGTCCATTGTAGGTAGCAAGGGACTAGGAATGAACAGCGTTTACGCGGCGACGAAGGCAGTCGCGCGGTCCTTCGCCCGCACCTGGACCACGGATTTGAAGCCGCGCCGCGTTCGGGTGAACGCCATTAGCCCAGGCTCAATCGATACGCCAGGATTGGACGGGCTGTTAGCTTCCGCGCCTGCGGGAGAAGAGCGTCGGAAAATGATTTCCAACGCAACGCCGCTTGGCCGGCTTGGCACGGCCGATGAAATCGCCAAGGCGGCGGTGTTTCTCGCCTCCGACGACGCGAGTTACATCACAGGAATCGAATTATTCGTTGACGGCGGTTTCGCGCAAGTGTGAAGCCGCGTTTGTGCGTTTCGCGAATGGAGGTTGGCCATGACATCACGCTCAGTCGTTTTTGCCGAACCGGTGCGAACCGCGATCGGCACGTTCGGCGGAAGCCTTAAAGACCTACCGGCGCCCGATCTCGGCGCCGCGGCGATCCGTGCAGCGGTCGCGCGTGCCGGAGTTCGTCCTGATGAAGTGGAAACCGTTGTAATGGGCAATGTGGTTCAGGCCGGCACCAAGATGAACCCATCCCGCCAGGCGGCGGTCCATGCCGGGCTGCCGGTGACGACGCCGGCGCTGACTGTGAACCGCGTCTGCGGTTCGGGCGCCCAGGCGATCGTGTCGGCGGCGCAGGAGATAGCGTTAGGCAATCTCAGTGTCGCGGTCGCCGGCGGCATGGAGAACATGGATCTTGCGCCTTATCTCGTTTCGCGCGCCCGATGGGGCTATCGCATGGGCGACGGACAACTTTACGACAGCGTGCTGCGCGACGGCTTGAACGACGCGTTTTCGGATGCGCATTCCGGCTGGCACACCGAAGATCTGGTCGAGAAGTATCAAGTGACCCGCGACGCCCAAGACCGCTGGGCGTTACGCTCGCAACAGACCTTCGCCACCGCGCAGGCCGCCGGACATTTTGAAGCGCAAATCGTTCCCGTCGAAGTGCCGGGCAAAAAGGGGCCGACGCAGTTTGATAAGGACGAACATAACCGGCCCGATACGACGCTCGAAACGCTTGCGCGGCTCAAGCCAGCGTTACGCCCGAACGGCACAATCACGGCCGGCAATGCCCCGGGATTGAACGACGCTGCTTCGGCAATGGTCCTCGCCGATGCGGCATGGGCCGAGCAACGCGGCGTTCCGGCAACGGCGCGGCTTGTCGCCTACGGCATTGCCGCGGTCGAGCCGGGAATGTTCGGGTTAGGACCGGTTCCCGCGGTCAAACAGGCGCTCCAGCGCGCCGGCTGGGACATTCGCTCCGTCGAGCGGGTTGAGATCAATGAAGCCTTCGCCGCCATCGCCATCGTGGTCGCGCGCGAACTCGGATTGTCCGATGACATTGTGAATGTCGAGGGCGGTGCGGTCGCCCACGGCCACCCGATTGGCGCGACCGGCGCGGTGCTCACGACAAAACTCATTCACTCGATGCGGCGCGACGGTCTCAAGCGTGGCCTGGTCACGCTGTGCATCGGCGGTGGCCAAGGCATCGCTTTGGCTATCGAGACGCTGCACTGAAAATGCCGAACCGAAAAGGAGGGAACTATGCCGCTTGCGAAGATTCATGTCCTCGAAGGTCGATACGACCAGAGCCGGTTGGCAAAAGTATCCGGTGCCATTCAGGCCGCTTTGATGAATACGCTTGGCGTGCCGCCTGAGGATTTTTATCAATTGATATTCGAACTACCGAAGAACCATTTTCTGCACACATCCTCGTTCGTCGGCATGCACTACACCGACGATCTGATTGTTCTCGATCTCACTTTCATTCAAGGGCGACCGAAGGAAACGCGGCTTGCCCTTTTGAAAGACGTCAACACACGTGTTGCCGCGGCTGCTGGCGTGTCGCCGGACGACATGATGATCACGCTGCACGAGACGCCGGGTGAGAATATCTCGTTTGGGCAAGGTGAGGCGCAGCGCGCCAAAGCCGTAACACCAGCGTAGGTCCCGAAGTTCCCCAGATCGCTTTAACGGGACAGCGTTCTCATGACTTCCTCGCGAATTGTCAGCGCGTGCGCCCGCCGCAACATCCATTACGGATGGGTGGTGGTGGCGGTCACGTTTCTTGTCCTGCTGGTGACTGCGGGGGCGATGGGCACGCCCGGCGTGATGATCGTTCCCCTCGAGAACGAGTTCGGCTGGAGCGATGCGCAGATTTCGTCGGCTTTGGCCTTGCGCATCTTGCTGTTCGGGCTTTTCGGTCCGTTCGCCGCCGCGCTCATGAACCGGTTCGGCGTACGCCGCGTGATCGTCTCCGCACTAGCATTGATCGCAGCGGGGCTGTTGATTTCACTCATGATGACGCAGGTCTGGCAGCTGGTGCTGCTGTGGGGCGTTGTCGTGGGCATCGGCACTGGTCTGACCGCGATGGTGCTCGCAGCGACCGTGGCCACGCGTTGGTTCAATCATCGGCGCGGCCTGGTTCTAGGCATGCTCGCTGCCAGCTCGGCGACCGGACAGCTTCTGTTTCTGCCTGTGATCGCCGAACTCACCACCTACTTCGGCTGGCGTATCGCGCTCGTGCTGGTCTCGGCCGCGCTCGGAGCGATCGGCGTTGTGGTGCTCTTTCTGATGCGCGACCGCCCGAGCGATATCGATCTGCCGGTGTATGGCGAAACGGTCGTGATACCTCCGCTCATGAACGGCGCCGGTCTCGCCTCGCTTTTGTTGTCGCCACTAATCACGCTGCGCGACTGCGCACGGGTGCCGATTTTCTGGGTGCTGTTCGGGACATTCTTTGTGTGCGGCTGCAGCACTAATGGGCTCATCCAGACGCATTTCGTCGCGCTCTGCCACGATTATGGGCTTGCTGCCACCGCGGCCGCGAGCGTGCTCGCCATGATGGGTGCATTCGATTTCATCGGCACAATTGGCTCGGGCTGGCTGTCGGACCGTTTCGACAATCGCTGGCTGCTGTTCTGGTATTACGGCCTGCGTGGAATGTCCTTACTCTATTTGCCGTTCACTGATTTCACGCTCTATGGCCTGTCACTTTTCGCGGTTTTCTACGGTCTTGACTGGATCGCGACCGTGCCACCGACGGTGAAATTGACCGCCGATCGTTTCGGCCGCGAACGCGCCGGCATGGTCTTCGGCTGGATCTTCACTGGCCATCAGATCGGCGCCGCCAGCGCCGCGCTGGCCGCTGGCATCGTGCGCACTGAGTTGCTGACCTATTTGCCGGCATTCCTCGCCGCCGGCGCGCTGTGTGTCGTCGCGGCGATGTTGATCCTCAGTGTGCCGAAGCCGTCCGCAGGACGGATCACCGCCGCCATGCCGCTGCCGGCGCGCGGCTGAGCCGTGGCAATGTTGGGCGAGGGGACGACGATACTAGTTAAGGCCAAAAAAATGTCGCCTAATCGCACAAACAAGCATTCCCGAAATTGTAGAACTAGCACAGAAGCCGATCAGCGAGGCCGACTACCGCCGCGTCATTCAAGAACGGTTTGTGGGAAAGAGCGGGTTTATGCTTTTCTACGAGATTGACCATGGCGGTTGGCTATCGAAATTCGGGATCCATCGGCGAATGATGCGATGGATCTTCGGCAATCCGCTCATCGCCATCACCGTGATCCGGCATGACCTCACCGCCGGCTTGTTTGCTCCGGTCGAAATTCTTGTCACCGAGGCGGAAGATGGTCTGGGGACCACAATTACTTATGTTACACATTGCTCGGACACTCCGAAATGTCCGCTTTATTTGGCTCGTCTGTAATCAAGGTCGCTGCGCGCTGGATCAGTGGGGAGCAGCCGTGGTGGTGGAAAGCGGACATTGAGGCCAAGTTGCTCACGAAGGACGAGGCGCGGCGCATCGCGGCGAATATCGCCAAGCTGCCGGAGCTGTTGCGTTAGACTCGACTCCACGATCAGGCCTTTCTATTAACTGGCGCATGTCGTTGCGTGAGCGTACCCGCCCCGGTCTGGGGATTGTCGAGCCGTGTCTGCCGTCGCCCGCTAAGGCTCCGCCGAGCGGCCCCGGCTGGATCCACGAAATCAAGCACGACGGCTTCCGTATCATGGCGCGGCGTGACAGTGCTGGTGTTCGACTGTTCACACGCCACGGCAACGATTTCACGTCCCGCTTTCCGCTCGCAGTCGCGGCGCTACTAGCGCTACCGGGTCGCTCATTTCTCATTGACGGTGAGGCGATCTGCACTGACGAAAGCGGCCTAGCGGTTTTCGAGCTCATTCGCAGGGCCCGGCATGGCGACAAGGCAGTATTGTGCGCCTTTGACCTGATCGAACTCGACGGCCAAGATTTGCGCCGCTCGCCTGTCGAGTACCGCAAGGCCAAGCTTGCCAAGCTCGTGCGCATCCCGCGTCCCGGCATCGTGCTCAACGAGCACTACGAAGGCGAAGGCGGCATCGTATTCCAGCACGCCTGCAAGCTCGGCTGCGAGAGCATTGTGTCGAAGCGGCTCGGCTCGCCCTATCGATCGGGTCGGTCAGCGCATTGGGTGAAGGTCAAAAATCCAAAAGCGCCAGCGGTAAAGCGCGAGGCCGAAGAGGATTGGGGTTCCCCGCGTTGGATCAAGAACCGCAAGCAGACAGCGGTCACGCGCGGGGAGTACTGAGGTCGGAGGAGCCCGGCCGGCGATCGGCGGCCCGGCTCCTCCGCGTAATAGACGTTGCCGTTGTGGTCGCGGACGACGAAGCAGGCGGCTTGTTCCTCGACGGGATTGAGTTCTCTCTACTCACATGGCGAATATTGACATGGCGCTCCTGCGTCGACGCCGCTGTTAACGGTTTCAGGTCCGGGGGAAGACACAGACTCCGCCGCGAGTACGGGTCGTGGGGAAGACACAGACTCCGCCGCGAGTACGGGTCGTGGGGAAGACACGGACTCCGCCGCGAGTACGGGTCGTCGCGAATGCACGGCCACTACCCCAGTCCAGCAATGGTGGCGCCTGGATGCCGGCCCGCGATCCGTAACCGTCACCTCCACACTCTTGTTCGTGTTGAGGTCTGTTACCCGCAGCCGAGTGCCAAATGGCAGGACGCGGCTTGCGGCGGTGAGCTTGTCGCGGTGGTACGGCGTACCACTGGCAGTCGTACCTACAGCGTATGCGCAAAAGGAAGCCTTCCCGACCATCACGCCCCGCCGGTGAGCCCTTTGTTGCGTAACAGGAGCCGGAGGCTGCTGTTGGGCCATGCGCGAGTGGCTATGCGACCGATCCGGTGGGGTTGTTTGTTGCTGCGAACGGCCCAGTAATGTTTGATCTTGGTCAAGGAGAGGCTTTTCGGCTGCGTCAGCCCTGGGGATGGGCGACCAACGCTCCTGAAATGTCTGGGCACTCGCGGGCCTGCCTGCGGTAACGCTCAGCACTGCCAGTGCCAGGACGGCTGTACGCGCGATGCTCATGGCGAAACCGAAATCACTGCAGGAAACGCGAACAGCCCTCTACTCCATCGATGCGATTTGTATGGGCTCACTTTCGTGCGTAGACAGGACGCCGCCAAGGGCCATTCCAACTAAAAACATCGCAGCAAACATCACAGCAATTGCGCCGTCATTTCGTGGCGGACTAAGCCTTCCCATTTGCTTGTCCAAGAGTTCCTGGTCACGTCGGTCCATTTTGAGGTCCCCATTTTTGTTCATAGGGAACGCGGCAATACTGCCGCTGTTTCACCACCGTGGAACAAACATTGGGTTCCAGATTGGGGGCGCTAATATTCAGTGGTGGCTTTAGCCGTTATTTCAAAAAGATAGAGCATCAATCAGACAGGGCTGCGGGGAGCAGGGGTCTGTCAAACGGTTGGCGCAGCCCTGGCCTGTCTAAGCAGCACAACCTCATGTCGATAGGTGCATCGCACAACGACCGGGAACAAGCCTTGAGTTTCCCGATTTCAGATAATGCGTGAGGAAGGAAGGTGCCTAAGGATGCCAACTAGTTCCGCAGGCTATGAGACATTTGCTTAGTGGCTCGCCAGAGTAAGGTATTGGGCGAGACCTTCGAGAACGTTATGTGCTGTCTGGAAGAATTGCCGCCCAGCTTGATCACGCCTGTCAAGAAACTAGACGCAGTCGAGGACAATCAGTTGTCCGAAGAATTGTCACCTCACTCGTGCACGCTTCTTAGGAGATGAGACGCCATCGAAGGCAGTCAGTCGCTCGGTCGCGCGATTGTCCAGCGAGGGTCATAAACTTGGCCAAGTTTGCGCCGAAGCTTTGCAGCAGGGATAAAGTCGGAGGGTGGGGCAATGCGTGGCTTCCACAACAGCTCCTTCGATCCTCAGACCTTGGTGGTTTTAGAGACGGCTTTCGACGAAGCGTGGCTGACGCTCAAGTCGGTCGGCAATAAAACCGTGAAACCTGACGAGCTCGCGCGCTCCGTGTTGCGCATCGCGATGGAGGGCGAGCGCGATCCCGTTCGATTGCAGGAGGGCGCGCTGGAGCGACTGCTGCCCGCGACCACCTGGCGCGAGGCAAGCTGATCGCGCGGCAGTGCCGAGCAAGGCGATCAAGCGATCGCAGCGACGATTTTTGCTTTCCAAAGTCCCCCCAATGGCACAAAGTTTGCTCCTAGGCTCATAACGCCGCATGAGGGCGGTGGTCGTGTCGTGCTCAACAATTTGAGTGAACAAATGCGATTGCTTACAGCACGCGGAGGATTGTGCGCGGAAAGCGGCGGCTCAAACCGATCCAAAAATAAAAGCTGATTTTTTTGGACTTGGAGCGACGTGGGCTGGTCTTGGCGCGTAGCTACGAGTTCACCGAGCGGCTTACGGACTTTTCCGACGAGGCGAAACGGTACGCGGATAAATTGCCTAAGGCTTATTAGCGTCCGTGCCGATTGGTGTAGCCGCTGTCGCTTGGGTGGGCGAGACGTGCGACGGTATATTGTCGGGGTCGTGCTGGCTCGCGGCATTCTCAGCGAACTTTAATGCCAGCTCCTCGTAGTATTGCTTGAGCGCCGGATTATCGCTGGCGCGCGCAAGCGTCATACAAACCGTGCTTGACGCCAAGAATTGCAGCTCAACACGACACGATCCCATTTGAGACGTTGACTGTCTCAAATCCCAAATCGCACGCATTTTGTTTGTTCCCGCGCAAGTGCATCAAGTTACAAATTTCGACAAAAGGCCAAAAAGTTCCAAAAGTTCCATCTATGCCCGCTCGCCCGACCACTCGCAAGGCGTGCTGAAATCCGAACCGGCAACAGAGCAGCCACCAACAAGTAGGTCTCTCTCGAATAATTGATGCTCGCGTAAAATGCTATTTTTCAGTTTGGGTTGCGCCTGATCGGGGTTGTTCTCGACGATCCTCTGATCGACGCGCACGCGCGAGCCTGTCCCATACATCGGCCATGTCTTCGAGTTGCTTTTTTGTTGTGGGTTTTTAATTTGATGAGCCGCCATTTGACGGCACTCAGCGGCGTGCTGTTCGTATTCCAAGACTTTCCGCATGGCGGTCCCCCCACGGTCCTAAAAGTAATATCACAACGGCGCACCGGAAAATACGAACAAACAAAGAATTAGCCCGCCGCCTATCAGGCGGAACTATTTGCGTGAAGATTCCCGACCAGTTTCCGACCCGGAACAATCGGAACGACGCGTCGCCGTAAGACGTTGACTACCAGTGCAACCAACACAGGAGGCAATCATGCGGAAGTTTACTATTGCGCTTGTGGCGGCGATCACGGTCGGCGCGACTCTCCCGGCCGCGGCACAAGTTGGTTTCTATGCGGGACCTGGCGGTATTGGCATAGGCGTTGGCTCGCCTGGGTACTATGGCCATGGCCCGTATTACTATCACCACCGCCACTACCACCACTGGCGCCACGAACACTTCGTTCGCGGCTGGTAGGGAAGCTATAGCGGTGAAACGCGGGCCTCGCCGTGGCGAGGCCCGCTGAATTTTAAGCGCGGTAGTGGAACTTGTGGAACAACCGCGCGTGAAGCGGCCGCTTGAGATTCAAGACGATCATCGCCGAGTTCCAGGAGCATCTGATGTCGTCCAAAGAGCAACCACGAAGCTTGCATAGCAAAAAGCCCGAACGGAAGTCCGGCCTTTCACGCCATTACCGTGAGATTGGAATTAAGGCGGTCGCCGCGGCGACGCGCCAACAGAGGAGCTCGCCTCAAGCACGTGACTCGATGGCGATAAACCGCAAAAGGAACAGTACGAAAGGAGGACACTATGAATGAACACAGTGCGAGCAGAATAGCGCGCGAGAGCTTTGACAAAACATCGGAGACAGGCGCGGAAACCGTCCGAGGGGTTCAGGAAGGGTTTACGTCGGCTCTTGAGAATGTGCGCGATCTGAACGTCCGGCTGATTGGGATGGTGCGGGCGAACACCAATGCTGCTTTTGACTTTGCGAGCGAAGTTGCAGAAGCCAAGGCGGCGTCGGATTTGGTCCAGGCTTGGACAACGCACGCTACCAAACAGGTTGAGATGCTGACCAAACAGGCGAGCGACTTGACAACACTGGGTCAACAGTTCGCCCGTACATCCTCGGAAGCGGTCACACGCCGCGTAGCCCAGGGCTCAAAGCGATAAGGTGGTCTTAACGGTTGGCGCGCGCCCGTAATTTTTCGTTGGTAATGAGTGGAGGTGCAACATGTTCAAAAGTCTAGACATCCAGAAGGGCATGGAAGTCGTGGGCTTGGACAGCAAACACGTTGGTACTGTCGACCACTTGGAGACTGCCGATCGCATCGTATTGAGCAAGGACGATCCGAAAGCGGGCGGGCGGCAACGTCTCATCTCGATCGATTGGGTCGATTACGTGGACCAGAAGGTTCATCTCAATAAGCCGGCAACAAAAGCAACCTCGGAATGGCAGGCGGCTGCCTAAGCCTCGGCTTTCGCCCGAGAATAATAGCCCGGCCGGGCGGCCGCGCCGGGCTATCCGCTTAATTCGCACTGGGGAACGTGATGCTCATCAAGAATCACGACAAGAGCAGAATCGTCGAACTTGAAGATGGTTCTTTGTGGCGGATTTGGCCGGGCGATCTTGCTTTGACCTTAAGTTGGCTACCATCCACTGACCTGCGCGTTTCGGAAATTAGTGACGAGTTTTGCTCCCACGCGCTTATCGATCAAGCTGATGGCTCACGGGTGCGTGTGATCAAAGCAAGCAAGGATTGGCCCGTTGAACAGGTGCGGCGGTTCATGAAGAAAGGATAGTCCCAGGAAGCGTCGATCAAATGTCCGCTCTTCGAGTGTAAAGGCGGACATCGATGAAACGGCGGGATTGTCCGCTTTTGACCCAAAGCGGACATTCAGTAGCGACCCAGTTGGATGAGACATTCGGCACAATTGTCGGTAATCTTTCATATACCCGGCGCGGCCCTCGACACGGGGCAGGCTCATGAGGCGACGGGACTTCATCGCGCTACTCGGCTGCTCGGCTGCTACCTGGCCGGTTACTGCACGTGCCCAACAGCCAGCACTTCCTTCAATCGGTTTTGTCAACGCCGGTTCTTCGCAGCGCTTGGCACGGCACTTGTCGGCCTTTCTCAAAGGGGCTGGCCGAAACGGGTCACATTTGAGGGCCAAAACATAACAATCGAATATCGGTGGGCGGAGAGTCGAATTGATCAGCTCCCGGCGCTGGTCGCTGATCTGATCCGTCGTCAGGTGAGGGTAATCGCCGCGACCGGCACTCCAGCAGCGCTTGCCGCAAAGGAGGCGACTACAACGACACCGATCGTCTTCGAAACCGGCGCGGGCGCAATCTGCTTTTATCTGATTGATCGTTTTGGTTTGAGGCAAAAGCGCATGGGACGCCGGTACGATGCGCGCAATGCCGGCGCTCAATAACGATGACCGAAACGCCCCTGTCGCTTTGTGAAAGAAGCCAGCTGATTTTAACCCACGCTTCGCGCTGAACTATCAACTCCACTGATGTGATAACGGGCGCGTGGTTAGTTTTGCGCCGACCCGGAAAAGTTGCATGGAAAAATGTTCCGCACGGAACTCAAAAAAGTTCTCCATTTCAAAAAATAAACCAAAACCTTTCGAGGAACACATGTGATCGCGCATCGTTGTTGGCGGACACTACAGAGGAGGTGAAACATGCGCTCAATTACGCTCATGGGAACCGCTGCCGTGGTTTTGAGTGCCACGACATTACTGGCAGTCCCCGCCAGCGCAGAACGCATCTGTCGCCAAGTCTGCGATGAAGGCTTCTGCCGATCTCGTTGTATCGAGAGAGGTGACCGCCTCTACATGTACGATCGCGACAGAGACTATTACTACCATCGTCACGGAGGGGTTGAATTCCATGGCCCAGGATTTCACGTTGATGTAGGTCGGTAGAGGCTAAAACGAGCCAAAGAGGCGCTTGGCCCGTATTAATGGGCCAGGCGCCTTTTCGCGCCGTGATTGTGCCAAGGCGCGGTATGGCTACGTGGTGCCGCGTCGGTGCACTAATTCTAAAACGCAGTCCCTAGAGGTCGCCAAGTTCCGCGCGATGTACGTTTGTCACATCGCTGCAAAAACAACTCGTTACTGCAAAGCACAAAGGAATTTGCGCAGTGCGCTCGGATCAACGCTGTCGCTCGCACGTTTTTAATAAGGGCGGAAACTTGGGAGACCACCATGCGGAAGGTCTCGGAATACGAACGGCAAGCCGCCGAGTGTCGTAAGTTAGCGGCTCAAATGAAAACGCTGGAACAAAGAAAGCAACTGGAGGACGCGGCCGAAGTGTGGGACAGGCTGGCGCGTGAGCGCCGAGTGGGGATCGTTGAGAACACGCACGATCAGGCGCAACCCCAAACTGAAAAATAGTATTTTACGCGAGCATCGACTACTTCAAAGGCATTATTTGTTGGTGGTTGTTCTGTTGCCAGTTCGGATTTCAGCAGTCATTGAACATCATGCAGAATCGTCGAAAGAAATATGAACCCACCGATTGGCGGTTTAATTGCCGACCAATTCTGGCCGGAACAATGCCCCCGATAAATTGTTCCTTGATCACGGTGCCGGGTGGCAATGTGTGTAGGAGAGCCTCATGAAGCTATTGCGCACCACAGCTTTAACCGCGGCGTTGATGACTGCTGCCGTTCCGTCGCTCACAACTCCCGCTAACGCTTGGGGTTGGGGTCACGGCGGATGGGGATGGGGCGGTGTAGGACTGGGGCTTGCAGCTGGAGCTTTAATCGGTGGCGCGATCGCCGCGTCATCCTACGGCTACGGGTATGGTTATCCGTACTACGGCTATGGTTACGGCTACCCCGCTTACGGCTATGGTTATGGATACTACCCAGCTTATGGTTATGGGACCGGCTATTACGGCGGTTACAGATACGCCTATCACCCCGTTATCCGCCGCCATATCTACGCCTATCATCCCGTCCGGCGTCACTGGCGCTACTAAAGAGCCGACCAGACCGTCGTCTTTGTTGTGACGACTTTCGCCCCCGGCGATGATGCCGAGTGGCGCGACTGTTAGTTTGATGAATTGATCATCGTGCGCCTCCTACCGCTACGGTGCCAAGTCGTGGCCGATCATCGAACGGTGGTCGGCCACGCCGCGTTCTTTGACCACGAAGCAAGCGGGTTGTTCTTCGACAGACCAGGGCGGCGGGCGAGCGACGGGCGTTGGTTCACCTCAACGGATGTCCGCTTTGGGTCAAAAGCAGACGTTGCGCGGTGTCAGGCCGAT
>Ga0318574_10000258_pt1 | contig 14555 bp, 11 predicted proteins | sample GRESIP089b5f22_FD_202527 | JGI IMG/M metagenome (GOLD analysis project Ga0318574, IMG submission 202527) | Tropical soil microbial communities from Luquillo Experimental Forest, Puerto Rico - GRE.SIPMG.089b5f22 | ecosystem: Environmental > Terrestrial > Soil > Tropical forest > Bulk soil...
GGCCTCCTGCCTGGCCACCACCGCGGCCCGGGACTTGCGGAAATGCCCGAGCATCGTCAACAGCAGGCCGAAGGCGAGCAGCAGGAGCACCCATGGGGTGACCGCCACGGCGGCGCGGGTGGCGCGTTCGGGCAGGGCAGTGCCCGTGGCGTGCACGGCGTCCCCGATGGCCACGGCGGCGAGCAGCACGATCAGGCAGGCCCACGCGTAAAAGCGGCTCCACCAGCCGGCCCCGCGCAGCGCGATGGCCGCCGCGCCAGCGACGACCAGCATGGCATCGAAGATGACCGGGTATAGCTTCGCGAGGTTGGGGGACACCCCGGCCTGGAGCGCGACCGAGTGTATTCCCGGGTAAGAGAGCACGAAGGCGGCAGCGGCCAGCAGTACCACGCCCGCGACGACCGCGGTGAGCGCGGCGAGGCGGAGCGTGGAGTGCGGGTCCGCGGAACGGGGGCGCCGGCCAACAGGGTAATTACTCATCGGGGGCTGGTGGTCCTTCCTGCGGCACTGCTCGGGTGGAAAACACCCGCCTATAGTCGAAACTACAGCGCCTTTATCGGCACGCAGGGGGCGCCGCGCCGTACGGAAAGCCATACAGCACGAGCGCGGACGCGCACGGCAGCGGCCAGAAGGCGTGAGGCCGCCGGCCGCCGGGGCCGTGCGATCACGCGCGTCAAAGGAGACGATATGCCGTACTACCGGGTGGCCGGGGAGATTCCAGGCAAGCGCCACGTGCGTTTCCGCCGCCCCGATGGCGGCTTGTACTCCGAGGAGTTGATGGGCGAAGAAGGCTTTGTCTCCGACTCCTCATTGCTCTACCACGTGCACCCGCCGACGGCGATCGTGAAGAGCGAAGGAATCTCCGGCGCGGAGGCGGGCCAGGCCGCGCCGAACCATCCGCTGATGCCGCGTCACGTGCGCACCACCGACCTGCCCCGGGGTGGTGACCTGGTGGCCGGCCGGCAACTCCTGTTCGCCAATGACGACGTGCGGATTGCCTTTGCCGCCGCGGACGCCGCCAGTGAGCTGTACCGGAACTCCGTCGGCGACGAAGCCATTTATTTGCAATACGGCAGTGCGCGGCTGGAGTCCGTCTACGGCTCGATCGACGCCGTGGCCGGTGACTATGTGGTGATCCCGCGCGGGACGATTCACCGCTGGCTGCCCGGCGGCGAAGGCGCGACCGCGCTGACCGTGGAGGCCGCCGGGCACATCCGGCCGCCCCGGCGCTACCTGTCCCAGTACGGGCAGTTCCTCGAACACGCCCCCTACAGCGAGCGTGACCTGCGCGGCCCTGATGGCCCCCTGCTCGCCGAGGGCGAGGACGTGCCCGTCGTGGTGCGGACCAGGGCCGGCCTGACCCGGCTCACCTACGCCAGGCACCCGTTCGACGTGGTGGGCTGGGACGGTTACTTGTACCCGTTCTCGCTGAACATTGCCGATTTCGAGCCGGTGGTCAAGCGGACCCACGCGCCGCCGCCGGTGCACCAGACGTTCGAGGGGCCGAACTTCGTGATCTGCTCGTTCTGCCCCCGGCCGCTGGACTTCGACCCCGAGGCCGTGCCGATCCCCTACAACCATCACAACGTGGACTCCGACGAGATGATGTTCTACGTCGCCGGTGACTACACCGCCCGGCAGGGCTCCGGGGTCGGGCTCGGCTCGATCACGCTGCACCCCGGCGGGTTCACCCACGGCCCGCAGCCGGGTGCCGTCGAGGCCGCGGTCGCGGGGCTGGCCGAGGGCAAGACCACCACCGACGAGACCGCCGTGATGATCGACACGTTCCGGCCGCTGGGCCTCGGCCCGGCCGCCCGCCGGGGCGAGGACCCGGAGTACGCCTGGAGCTGGGCCCGCGCCGCCCGCCGCTGATCTGTCCGGTCCCGGAGGGCGGCCACTGGGTCACCGCGAGGGGGTGGGAGCCGGAGCCGTCGGCGTCAGCGTCGCGGTAGGCGCCGGCGCCACGTAGGTAACGGTGTCGAACGAGAGCCCGGTGCCGCGGGGCAGCCTAACCGGGCGGAACCCGGTTGGGATCTGGACGCTCAGCGCGGCCAGGTTTGCCCGGGTGGGAGGCAGCCACCGGAAGCTGGCCGCCAGCGTGCCGTGTGGCCAGGTCCACCGCACCATGACTGGGAGGAACGTCGCCGGATCCACCCAGAGCGTTCCGGTGATCCGTGAGAACAGGGCCAGCTGCCGCACCAGCCGCGCCGAAGAGACGATCTTGATGGCATGCGTGCCGCCGATCCATTGCCGCCCATCCAGCCTGAAATCCCCGCAGGCCAGCGCCTTGCGGATCATGGCCGTCCAGGCAGCAGGCGCCGCGCTCACCGTCGCCTCCGGATCGATGCCCTCCGGGCAGGGGCCCTTCCTGGACGTGTAGGGCAGCGGTATGGGCTGGGCAGCCAGGCTGAAGTTTCGCAGCCACATCTTCGCCGGGTAGTCGATGAGCGCATAGCGTCCGTGCGGCCGGCGTCCCGTCGAACCGGTGGCACCCAGGTCGAACACAGGGCTGCCGTCCGCCGCCAGCGCCTGCGCCCGGTGACGGCCCCGGTACCACCAGAAAACGGTCCGCCCGGCGCTGAGCCCAGGAACGTTCCGCAGCACGGTTGTGTCGCCGTGGCGCTCGGCGAGGACCACGTCGAGATTCTCGCTGCGCCTGGTCACGTCGATCCGCTCGATCGCACCCCCGTGGGCGGCCGCCGTCAGGGCGCGCTCGGTGCGAGAGGCTACGTACGCGGCCGTCTGCGCCCGCACAATGCCACCGCCGCCCTGTGGCACCCCGCCCGTCGTGACAGCCGCCACGAAAACCGCCGCGGCGGCAGCCACGGCCGTGCCGGTGGCAGCAGCAGTGCCCAGCGCGAGCCGGCGCTGGCGATGGCGCCGGAACGCCCGCTCGGCCAGCCCATCGGGGATCCGCTCGCCTTCGGTCAGCCGGTCGATGGTTTCCTGCAGCAGGTCCGCGATATCGGTGCTCATGATCGTTCCTCCGTGAGCTGTTGCCCGGGGCCGGTCCAGGAGGCGGTGAGTTCCCGCAGCCGCCGCAGCCCGCGGGCCGTGGCCGACTTCACGGTTCCCTCGGGGCAGCCGAGCAGTTCCGCGGTTTCCGCCTGCGTGAGTCCCTCCCAGTACCGCAGCACCAGCACGGTGCGCTGCATGGGCGGCAACTGCGCCAGGGCCCGGCCGAGCGCGTCGCGCAGGTCGACCGCATCCACAGCCTTGGTACTGGTGTCGCCGTCGCGGCCGGTGTGCAGCAGGGGCAGCTTGCGCTGCAGGGCCCCGCGGCGGCGCCAGCCATCGGCGGCCAGGTTGTAGAGCGTGCGGCGGAGGTAACCCTCGGGGTCACTGCGGACCCTGGACCAGCGGCGCAGCAATCGTTCCAGCGCTGCCTGCAGCAGGTCCTCGCCGTCGGCGCGGCCCCCGGCCAGGGCGATCGCGGCGCGCATCAGGTGGTCGCCGCGCTCGGCCAGTAGCCGGGCCACGTCGTCGCGGGCGGGGCTGCGGCCCACATCGGTGCGATTGCCCTCGCGCGCCACGCCCTCACCTCCTCGTCCACCAAGGACGAAGGTGCGCCTGGGCCCGTTCCACTCACTTACCGAACGAATGCCTGGAGCCTAGCCAGCCTTTTGCGCGACCGCGTCGTGCACAGCCCGAGCTCCATGATCACGGGATTCTGTTCACAGCATGTATGTACAGAATCACTTGATCATGGAAGTGCTGTCGGTGGGGCGGCCAGATTGCCACGATCATGACCGGTTTCGGGGGGTTGCGGGCTGGGATTATCGGTCGGCTGGCGGGACCGGCGGCGGTAGCCTTGGCGGCGTGACGCTCCGCCTCCATGACACAGCAACGCGCTCTGAGCGCGAGTTCTCCCCGGTCGAGCCCGGGAAGGCTTCGCTGTACCTGTGTGGCGCCACGGTGCAGGCACCGCCGCACATCGGGCACATCAGGTCCGGGCTGTGCTTTGACATCCTGGTCCGCTGGCTGAAGGCGAGCGGCTACCAGGTCACGTTCTGCCGGAACGTCACCGACATCGACGACAAGATCCTCCGGGTGGCCGCCGACGAAGGCGTCCCCTGGTGGGCCGTGTCGCAGCGCAACGAGAGGGCGTTCAGCCGCGCCTACGATGTGCTCGGCTGCCTTCCGCCGGACGTGGAGCCGCGGGCCACCGGCCACGTCCCGGAGATGATCACGCTCATGCACCGGCTGATCGACGGCGGGCATGCCTACGCCTCCGGCGGCGACGTGTACTTCGACGTCACCTCCTGGCCGGCCTATGGCGCCCTGTCCGGCCAGCGCCTTGATCACATGCGCCCCGCCGAGGACACCGACACCGCCGAATGCAAACGCGATCCGCGCGACTTCACCCTCTGGAAGGGAGCCAAGCCCGGGGAACCCTCCTGGGAGACGCCGTGGGGACCGGGCCGGCCCGGCTGGCATCTGGAGTGCTCGGCCATGTCGACCAAGTACCTCGGCCCGACGTTCGACATCCACGGCGGCGGCCTTGACCTGGTGTTCCCGCACCACGAGAACGAGCTGGCCCAGTCCCGCGCGGCCGGCGACGGGTTCGCCCGGTACTGGATGCACAACGGCCTCGTCGGGATTGCCGGGGAGAAGATGAGCAAGTCGCTCGGCAACTCGCTGCTCGTCGACGCGATGGTGACCCAGGTGCGCCCGGTCGAGCTGCGCTACTACCTCGGCCAGGCCCACTACCGGTCCAACATCGAGTACTCGCCGGAAGCCCTGGACGAAGCGGTGACCGCGTACCGGCGGATCGAAGGCTTCGTGTCCCGCGCCGTGGAACTGACCAGAGACACCCAGGACCCGGCCTCGGCGGGCCGGGACGCGATCCCCCCGGCCTTCGCCGCCGCCCTGGACAACGACCTCGGCGTCCCCCAGGCGCTCGCGGTCGTGCACGACACCATCCGCGAGGGCAACAACGCGCTGGCCGCCGGGGACAAGGTGGCGGTGGCGGCCGCGCTGACGCAGGTGCGCGCCATGCTCGGAGTGCTCGGCCTGGACCCGCTTTCGCCCGAATGGACGGCGGCCGGTGACGACCACGACCTGCGCGCCGTGGTCGAGGCGCTGGTCAGCGTGGCACTGGACCAGCGCCAGGCGGCCAGGGAGCGCAAGGACTGGGGAGCGGCGGACGCGATCAGGGAGAGCCTGGAGGCCGCCGGGGTCTTCATCGATGACACCCCGGACGGCCCACGGTGGACCATCAAGCGATGATCCCGGGACGGGTACCACGGATCCCGGTTTCCTGCCGGATGGCGGCATGAGCGGGGGCGCCCCAAAACGTGCCGGGCGGACCAAGTCCGGCAAGCCACGCGCGGGCACCGGGGGCAAGGGCCGGGACAAGCTGCAGGGCAAGGGGCCGACTCCGCCGGCGCGCCTGCGCCCCGGGCACCCCGCGCAGCGCCGTGCCGAGGCCGCCGCCCGCGCCGGGACCAGGCGCGCCGGGCGCTCCGGGCCGGGCGACGGGCCACGGAACCCGGCCGGTGGCGATGCCAGCCCGGGCAGCGGCCGTCGTTCGGCAGCAAAAGCAACGGACCGTGGCGGCGAGGCGCGGCCCCGCGCAGAGGCGGCCGGCCGGGCGCGCGGTGTGGGCGACGCGGCGGAAATGGTGGCCGGCCGGAACGCGGTGCTTGAGGCGCTGCGCGCGGGCGTGCCCGCGGCCGCGCTGTACGCCGGGCCGCGGCGCGACGCCGATGATCGGGTGCGCGAGGCGATGGACCTGGCCGCAGCGGCGGGCGTGCCGATGGTCGAGACCGGCCGGGCGGAACTGGACCGGCTGACCGGCGGGTCCGTACACCAGGGCCTGGCGCTGCGGGTGCGGCCCTACGTATACGCCGCGGCCGGGGACCTGACCGAGCGCGCGCGGGCCGCCGGGGTCCCGGCGCTGGTCGTCGCGCTGGACGGGGTCACCGATCCGCGCAATCTGGGCGCGGTGACCCGCTCGGTCGCCGCGTTCGGCGGGCACGGCGTGCTCATCCCGGCGCGCCGGTCGGCCAGGGTGACCGCCGGGGCGTGGAAGGCGTCGGCGGGCGCCCTTGCCCGGGTGCCCGTGGCCCGGGTGCCCAACCTGGCCCGCGCCCTCGCCGCCTACCAGCAGGCGGGCCTGTTCGTGGTGGGCCTGGACGCTGGCGGGGACACCCCGGTCGCGGACCTGTCGGTCGCCGACGCGCCCCTGGTGATCGTCGTCGGCTCGGAGGGCCGCGGGCTGTCCCGGCTGGTCGCGGAGCGCTGCGACGTGCTGGCCCGGATCCCCATGGCGGCGGACACAGAGTCGCTGAACGCGGGGGTCGCGGCGGGCATCGCGCTGCACGCGGTGGCGGCCAGCCGGGCCGCTCAGCACGTCCCGTAGCCGTGGCCGCCGGTTCGATCCCGCAGCGTCTGCCCAGGTAACGGCCTCCGGCGGCGGTCGAAAAGGAAGGGGCCGGGGGTCGAATCCGGTAGCCTGCCCGCGTGGACGCGACCAAGGAGCACGTCGAGCGGGCCGGCCTCCTGCGGCGGCTGCGCGCGGAGTACCCGGTGTTCCGGATCGAGGACGCCCGTGCGGTCCCCGGCCCGACCGGGGTGAGGCTGGAGTTCGCGTTCGCCGCCGGGGCGCTGCGCTTCCGGCCGGTCGTCGAGTTCACCGGGCTGCTGCCCGACGAGGCCGGGCGCGTGGCCACGGTCACGGCACAGCGAATGATCCGCGCCCTGGCCATCATCGAGGCGTTCTCCTACTGGAAGGCGCTGTGCAGCCCGGTCATCGAGGTCGCGCTCCCGGCGCCTGACCCCGCCGAACTGGACTGGTGGCGGGCGTTCTGGCCGGGGGCGATGGGGGAGTTCTTCTATCGCAACCAGATCGACTACACCGCGCCGGGGTTCCTGGTCATCCGTGGCCCGGCAGGCGAAGACGCTCCTGGCAAGGATGCGCCGGGCGGGGCCGCGCCGGTGGGGCCGCCGCTCGTGCTGTTCAGCGGTGGCAAGGACTCACTCGCGCTGTCCCGCGTCGTGTCCGCCAGTTCCGGTACCGCGCCGGTCGATTTCTTCCTCTACAACCCCGGCGAGCGGCTGCGCGGCCTGGCCGGGTCGCTGGCGTCGGGCGGGCGCCTGGTGGAGGTGCGCCGCGCGATCCTGCCCGAGTTGCTCGCGCTGAACGCGGCCGGCCATCCCAACGGGCACACGCCGTTCTCCGCCTATCTGGCGTTCGGTGCGATGCTCGCCGGTTACCTGCGCGGCAACGGGCCCGTCATGGCGGGCAACTCGCGCAGCGACGACGAGCCGAACGTGCGGTCCTACCTCGGCCGGCCGGTGAACCATCAGTGGACCAAGAGCTACGAGTTCGAGGCCGCGGCCAGGTCCTACCGCGACCGCTGGCTGCCCGGCGCGCCTGGCTACAGCAGCCCGCTCCGGCCGCTGTACGAGGTGCAGATCATCGCCTCGCTGGCCGGCGACGTGGACGCCTACCTGCGCACGGTGAGCTGCAATCGGGCGCGCGGCGGCGGCTGGTGCCGGTCCTGCGCCAAGTGCGCGTGGGTGTTCCTGGCGACTGCCGCGCTGTTTGGCCACGATCTTGCGATACGCAAGACCGGCGGTGACATGTTCGCCGATCCAGCGTTGTCCGGGGTGTACCAGGAGATGGCTGGTCTCACCGGGGTCAAGCCCTTCGAGTGCACGGGCTCGGAGGATGAGGTCAGGGCGGCCATCCAGGCGGTGGGCCACGGGCGGCCGCCGGACGCGTACCCGGCGCTGGCCGCGTGCCTGCGCGATCCCGCGGTCGCCGGCGCCCGCCCGCTGGCCGCGCTGCTGGCCGGCTGGGGCCACGACGACCTGGTTCCTGCCGCCCTGCGTGGCCAGGTCAGCAAGGCCCGCGCCGAGGCCGCCGCGCGAGGTTAGGGAGGCGCCCGCCATCCGTGGCTCGCGCCGCCGCCGTGCATGCTGGGGCGAGTCCGGCGTGTGTGGCTGGGTCGGGCCGCCCGTGCGTGGGCTCGTGCAGGGCCGCTATCCGTGGCTCGTGCGGGGGCCGCTGTCCAGGGCTGGGCGCGGCCGGCGTGCGCGAATGGGGCGGGACCAGCCAGATGTGTCTGGCCGCGCGGGCGGTCCGGGCAGTATCGTTCGCTATGTGAACGTTCGGGAGGACTCCGCCGGGCCGGCGCGCCGGGCCCGGGAGGATGGCGCGGTGGACGGCCGCCGCGAGGCCGGCCAGGCTCGCGTCGCGCCGGCGCGCCGGACCGACTTCGTGCAGTCGCTGGACCGCGGCCTCGCCGTGATCCGGTGCTTCTCCTCCGAGCACCCTTCGCTGACGCTGTCCGAGGTCGCCGAGCGCACCGGGCTCACCCGCGCCGCCGCCCGGCGGTTCCTGCTCACCCTGCAGGAACTGGGCTACGTCGGCAGTTCCGGGCGGCAGTTCTCGCTGCGGCCCCGGGTGCTGGCACTCGGTTATGCCTACCTGTCGTCGTTCAGCGTGTCCCAGATCGCCCAGCCGCACCTGGAGGACCTGGCCGAGAAGTTGCACGAGTCGTGCTCGGTGAGCGTGCTCGACGGCGATGACCTGGTCTACGTGGCCCGCGCGTCCGCGAACCGGATCATGACCATCGCGCTCACCGTGGGTACCCGGCTGCCGCCGTACCCGACCTCCATGGGCCGGATCCTCCTGGCCCACCTGCCCGAGCAGGAACTCGACGCCTACCTGCGCCGCACCACGATGCGCAAGCTCACCGAGCAGACCATCACCGATGAGGGCAAGTTGCGGGAGGTGCTCGCGGAGGCGCGCAGCCGTGGCTGGACCGCGGTGGACCAGGAACTCGAGGCGGGCGTGCGCTCGATCGCGGTGCCCATCAGGGACAGCTCGCGCAAGGTCGTGGCGGCCATCAACGCCAGCGCCCACGCGGCCCGCGTCCCGATGCGGACGCTGGAGAAGCAGTTCCTGCCCCGGCTGCAGGAGGCGGCGCGGCAGATTGATTCCGAATTGGCCGCTCGGATGTCCACCGGCGCCCGCGCCGTCCTCTAGCGGGCTGGGCCTCGGCTGCTAGCAGGCTGGCCTTGGCTGCCTCACGCGGTTGACGCGGGCCGCCGGGCCATGAACACGGCCGCCAGCCCCAGCACGATCAGCGCTAGCGGAATCGGGCACCACCAGTGCTCCCAGAAGGCGGTGAGGCCGTGGCTGCTCTCACGCCCGGCCCAGAAAACGCCAAGCAGCAGGAGGATGGCGCCGGCGACCTGGCTAACACGCCGCATGGCCTCAACACTATCCCGGGGTCCTGGGCTCAGCCGGGTCACCATCGCGGCGGGCAACTCGCAGGGCGCCGCGTGGCCGGGCGGCTCAGCAGACGTGGTGCAGCCGGGCGGTCAGTGGGCGCCGCGGGGCCGGCGGCTCAGCGAACGCGGTGCGGCTAGTGGCTCAGCAGACGGGCCTGACCGGGCGCTCAGCGGGCGCCGCGCGGCCGGCGGTTCAGCGAACGCGGCGCGACGGGCGACTCAGTAGACCTGGCGCGACTGGGCGCTCAGCGGACGCCCGGTGGGCGCGCGCCGCGGGTGGGCGGTTCAGCGGACGCCGCGCGGCCGGAACTGCACGCTGATCCGTGGCCCGGTGACCCGTGTGCTCTTGGGCACCGCGTGCTCCCAGGTCCGCTGGCAGCTCCCGCCCATGACGAGCAGGTCGCCGTGGCCGACGTCGTGGCGCAGCGTTGGCCCGTTGCCGTCGCGCGGCCGGAGCAGCAGGGGCCGTGGCGTGCCGAGCGACACGATCGCCACCACCGTGTCCTCGGTGCTGCCCCGCCCGATCGTGTCGCCGTGCCATGCGACGCTGTCCCGCCCGTCCCGGTACAGGCACAGCCCCGCGGTGCACAGCGGTTCGCCAAGTTCGGCCTGGTAGTAGTCGCTGAGCGCATCCCTGGCCAGGGCGAGCCCCGGGTCGGGCAGGGCCTGTCCCTCCGCGTAGAAGCAGAGCAGCCGCGGCACGTCGACCACCCGGTCGTACATCATGCGCCGCTCCGCGCGCCACGGCACCGCTTCGGCCAGGCGGTCGAACAGCGCATCGGCCCCCGTGATCCAGCCCGGCCGGAAATCCACCCAGGCGCCGTGGGAAAGCCTCGTCCGCCGCATGGCCGGGCCCAGCTGCCCCAGGCCAGCCTCGTCCGACTCGTCAAGCAGGGAGCCCTGAAGCGCGGTCTTCACGACACCAAGTATAGTCATTATCAAACACATATTCGAGTGACCGAAGCCGTCCGTTGGTGTGGCCCGTCGCGAGCCGGGCCTGGGCCGTGCGCCTGAGCCTGGGGTCGTGAGCCGGGCCTGGGGTCGTGCGCTGGGCCCGGGATCGTGAGCCGTGCCTGGGGTCGTGCGCCGGACCCGGGATCGTGAGCCGGGCCTGGGGTCGTGCGCTGGGCCTCGGTTGTGAGCCGGGCCTGGAGTCGTGCGCCTGAGCCGGCGGCGGGCGCGAGCCTCCTTGATGTGCGGTGGGCCTCCTGGCACGCGTGGGCCTCCCGGCGCGCCGAGCCCGCCGGCGTCCGCGGGACTGGCCGGCGTCACAGCACGGTGAGCGCGGCACCGAGCACGCATAGCGCGCCGCCGAGCCAGACGCGCTTCCCCGGCCGGTCCCCGGCTATGAGGATGCCCAGCAGGATGGACAGTTCCCTGATCGTCGCGACCGGGGACGCCGGAGCACGCTGGTAGGCCAGCAGAACGAGCAGGTAGGCGGCGACGGCACCGGCCCCGATACCGGTCCCGGCGCGGGCCGCCGCACGAAGCCGGGCCCAGTCGACCCTGGTCGCGGCGAGCAGGATCAGGGCCTGCACGGCGGTGACCGCGCCCAGGTAACCGACCGCGTTCGCAGACCGCACCGCCCCAGCGTCGATGACGGAGTAGACGGCGATGGCGACGCCGGTCAGGCCCGCGAATGCCAGCGCGGTGCCGCGGCCGCGGGCCAGGCCCACCTGTGAGATGACCGCGAGGCCGATGCCGAGTGCCAGTGTCCCGCAGACTCGCGCCGCGTTCAGCGGCTGGCCGAGCACGGCCGCGCCGCCGAGCGTGATCAGGAAGGGGGCGATGCCCCTAGCCACCGGGTAGGTAATGGAAAGCTCGCCGCGCCGGTACGCGGCCGCCAGGCAGGCGAAGTACGCGGCCTCGGCCGTACCGGAGGCAACAACGGACGGCCAGACCCGCACCGGCGGGGCCATGATCGTGGCCGGCATGAGCAGGACGGCCCCCACCGCCGCGCCGACCGCCGCGGCGGCCAGGCGATCCCCGGCCCCGTGAAGTACGCGGTTCCAGGTCGCATGGAGCACGGCCGCCGCGAGGACCAGGGCGAGCGCGACTCCGCTCACGGGGGCCCGGGCGGCCCGGCGGCATGGTCGGTGATCATTCCCTCACCCTAGGACGGCACGGCAGGTCAGCCGGATGCACCGGCGTGCCGTGTAAGCCGCATCAGCCAGCCGAGGCTGCGAAATGTGCCGCCGCGTCGACACCGGTGCCCGTGGCATGCCGCGGAAGGCGGACAGCGGGGCCGCTGTAGCGCATCCCGCCGCGGACGAACCTCTTTGGCATAAGCAACGGAGTGTCGAGGTCGATGTAGGAGAAGAAGGGATAGCTCGCGGCCGCCACCGCTGCCGAGAATGACATGGAGACGGCCGTTTCCACCATACCGCCGATCATTCCGGTCATCCCCGCCGCCCGGGCGATTGTTATTATGTCGAGCGCGTCGGCGACACCGCACTTCATCAGTTTGACATTGACCGAGCTGATGCCGCCACACTCGGCAACGCGAATGGCGTCCTCGGGGCAACGGACGGACTCGTCGGCGCAGACAGGAATGCCGTGCTCCCTTTCCAGCTCGGCAAGGCCGGCGATGTCAGGAGCGGCGACCGGTTGTTCGGCAAGGATGACTGCCGCGCGTGCCCCGGTCACACCGTCTAGAAATTTGTGAGCCTGTGAACGAGAGAAACCCGCATTCCCGTCCACTATGATGAAAAGCTCGGGTGCTGCCTGGGAAATAGCCACAACGCGGGCGACATCCACCTCCCAGTCATCGGCGCCAATCTTTACCTTGACGGTTTTGAACCCAGAAGCCTCGGCGTGATGTGCGGCTTCCACACTATGCCTGACGTCGCCAACAGGGATGGTGATGTCGGTCATGAGCTCGTGCGGGACTCCCCCGAGAAAGGCCGGCAGTGACAGGCCGAGGTGGCGGGCCAGGGCATCGACGACCGCCTGCTCCACGGCGCACCTCGCTGCGGCCGCCCCGGGGCCCTTGGAGATGGCGAAGCTTTCGGTCAGTCCCACAGCAATGGGGGCTATGTCCAGCCGCGCGATCGTGCGTGCACGCTCTGCTGCCGTGCTGCCTTCCGGCCCGAACCCGCGCTGCAGTGCTGACATGGTCGTGACGTCTGCTCCTACCTGGGATAATACCCCGGAGGCTAACGGCGAATGAGGCTGCAAAGGGATCTGCGCCTTAAGTATTTCGCGGTTGAAGTTACGCGCGGAGGTGATCTTGAAGCTATCAGGTGAGCCGCCGGTCTCCGCTGCGGGCATCTGGCAACCGCAGCCTACCGGGGCTGCCGTCACGCCTGGCAACCGATTTGTTCCACAGTGCTCGTACTGTCCGTGGATCGCCTATGCTACAACGCAGTCAGGCTTGACGAGGCACGGTCGTCTCGCAGCCCTCCCGCGGGGGAATTTAGTTCTACGGGTATCCTTTAAATACTTGCCAAAAGATAAGTGGGACATTGATGGTATCGCTTGCGTTGCTACTCGGCGGTCCCTCGCAGGAGCGAGGTATCTCTCTCAACTCCGCGCGTTCCGTCGCTGACCATCTCGTGGGCACGGATGTACAACTCAAAGAGGTCATTTACTTCGATCGCCGCCTGCATGCGTACCCCATTTCACGGAGCCTCCTGTACTGCAATACTCCCTCGGATTTCGACTTCAAGCTGACGCTGGATGGCAGCGCGCTCACCGAGGAAGAACTCGTTGCCCGGCTCCAAGGCGTGGATCTCGTCTTTCCGGCCATCCACGGTGCCTTCGGCGAGGATGGGCAACTCCAGGCACTGCTCGAGTCGGCGAAGGTCCCATTCATCGGAACGGGTGCCAGCGCCTGCCAGGTGGCGTTCGATAAGTTCCGGGCAACAGACACGCTGCGGGCCGCGGGCATCGGTGCCGTTCCCGGCGTCTTGGTCACATCGCAGCAGTCAGCCGCCGAACGCGCCCAGGCGCTTCTCGGCGCCTTCCCCGAAGCCGCCAAGGTTGTCATCAAGCCTGCTCAGGGCGGGTCCAGCATCGATGTTCATGTCCTGGCCGACCGAAGCGCGGGAGCCGGCATCATCGAAGGCATGGTCGGCCGGTACAGCCGCGTCGTCATCCAGCCGTGGATCACCGGCACCGAGATGACCACGATCGTCATGCAAGGGCCGTCCGGGCCGGTTGCTTTGATTCCCCTGCAGATTGAGCTGAGGAATCGTTTGAGCGACAACGATATATTCGATTACCGGCGTAAGTACCTTGCCAGCAACGACTCGCATTATTATTGCCCGCCCGCGCAGAACGTGGCGGTCATCAAAGAGATTCAGCGTGTCTCTGAGCAGGCGTTCTCGCTGCTTGGCCTCAGGGACTTTGCCAGGATCGACAGCTGGCTACGGCCGGACGGCGAGATTCTGGTCTCCGAGATAAACCCCATCAGCGGTATGGAACAGAATAGCTTCCTGTTCATCTCCGCCGCGCAGCTGGGGATGAGCCATGCGGACATCCTGCGGTTTATCGTCCGGACCGCGGCCAGGAGGATCGGAATCGAGGGGGCTGGCCAGAGCCCGGTCGATGCAGGCGCTCCCCCGGCGCGCCAGCGCGTCGGGGTCCTGTTCGGCGGCGCGACCGCCGAGCGGCAGGTGTCGGTCCTGTCCGGCACCAACGTCTGGCTGAAGCTGCTCGGCTCGCGGCGCTACCTGCCAGTGCCCTACCTGCTGGATCCCGATGGCTCTGTATGGCAGCTGTCGTACTCGGCAGCGCTCCGCCACTCCGTCGAGGAGATCGTGGAATCCTGCCGCGACGCGCAACGGCTCGACGACGTCCGCAGCAAGCTCGCGTCCGCGGTACTCCAGCGGCTCGGCCTTTCCGTGGACGACCTCAGTTCACCCGTGGTGCCGCCCGTCCGCCTCACCATGGACGAGTTCCTTGACCAGCATGATCTTGTGTTCATTGCGCTGCACGGCGGCAAGGGAGAGGACGGCACGCTGCAAGAGGTGCTCAACTCCCACGGCGTCCGTTACAACGGGTCGGACGTGGCCGCGTCGCGCCTGTGCATGGATAAGTACGAGACCGGCAAGATCATCGCAGAGCTGGCCCCCGAGGGTATCTACACAGCACGGCGAATCTGTGTGCCGCTGCCTGATGCGCTCGCGCGGGATCCTTCCGCGTTGTGGCGGGAGATCGCGGAGGCCTGCGGGGCGACCCACGTCGTGGTGAAGCCCGTCGGCGACGGGTGCTCGGCGGGCGTGGTGCCGCTCGGCTGTGCGGAGGATCTTGCGCAATACCTGCACCTGATCGACATTGGCGCATCGCGGCTGCAGGGGGGTTCGTTC
>Ga0318574_10000270_pt1 | contig 14298 bp, 15 predicted proteins | sample GRESIP089b5f22_FD_202527 | JGI IMG/M metagenome (GOLD analysis project Ga0318574, IMG submission 202527) | Tropical soil microbial communities from Luquillo Experimental Forest, Puerto Rico - GRE.SIPMG.089b5f22 | ecosystem: Environmental > Terrestrial > Soil > Tropical forest > Bulk soil...
TTATAGGGGCGGGCGGACAGGAGGGCGTCGTAAACATCGCAAATGGCGGCGATGCGGCCTTCCAGGGGGATCTCTTCACCTTTCAGACCGGCGGGATAGCCGGCGCCGTCCCAGCGTTCATGGTGGGTCAGGGAAATGCGCTTGGCCATGCGGATGACCTCGGCCGTGTTGTCGGGAATGATTTCGCCGCCGATGGTGGGATGGCGGCGCATCACTTCCAGTTCGTCGATTCCCAGACGTCCGGGTTTCAAAAGGATGTCGTCAGGAATGCCGATCTTGCCGACGTCGTGCAGCGGGCTGGCGACCAGGATCATCTGAGCCCATTTCTGATCCTTGCCGATCGCCAGGGCCAGAGCCTGGCACATCCGGCTCATGCGCATCAGGTGCGCCCCGGTTTCGTTGTCGCGGAATTCGCCGGCGCGGGCCAAGCTGAAATTCAGCTCGTTCGACATGTCTTCCAGGGCGCCGACGATCGATCCGTAATAGGTGGAAACCGCCAGGCCCATATCAAGGAACACGGCGCGGTTGACGGCATGCAGAACGCGGCGCTGCTGGTCCGGACGGTCCTGGTACAGATCGGTGATCAGCGAGACCAGGGCATCCAGAACCACCGAATAGGCGCCGGTATAGAACATCAGATCGACGCCGACATGGTAATGGGTGCGGCCGATGTTTTGGGCGGCGGCCAGATAATCGTCATCGAAGCGGCCGGCTAGAACGAATGTCAGCCAATGCTTTTTCTGCGCTTGACGGGCATGGCCCATGGAATAGGGAGCGGCAAATAACGCGGCGGCGGCTTGGCTGGAGGTGATGCGCTCATAGAAAACATCCATGATGCCATCCATGTGGGGTTCCACCACGGGGGCGAAATCGCGGAGCGTCGCGATGGTCTCGTCATCCATCGACAGAAAAGAAATCCATCGGCCAAGTTCAAGCGCCATTGCCGTTCCCCCGTTATGCCGGCCCGATCGCGCGCAGGTTTTGACCTGGATAGGTTAATGACCGTGCCTTTTATCAAGGCATCGTAGCCGACGACGGCCTATAATCCAGAGGGAATTTATGCCTTTTCCAGTATCTTAAAAATTGAAATATCCAAAACGGGTAGACCGCTCCTGAGAGGTCGTCCCGTTCGTCAATGCGATTGCCTGTGGCTTTCAGTCTTTGACCGGAGACAGCGCGTCGGCGATGTAAAGGCGCAGCAAGGTCCGAATCTCGTCGATCAGAAAGTCACGGTCTTCCCCATTCTCCGAGGCGAAGAGAGGAACCAGCTTCAGAAGCTGCAGCAGCAACAGGCCTTTTCGTTCCGCCATGGCGGGCGGCAAGGCGGGGTTGGCCCTGGTCAGTAAAGCCGCGAGCCGGGTCCGCAGGCTTTGGCGCAGCGTAAGGCGCTTGTCGGTCGCATCGCTGCGAAGGTCGATCAGAGCCAGGGCGGCGGCCCGGTCCGTCTGCAGTTCAAGCTTCAGGGCCACCAGCGCGCCGGCCAGCTCCGACGGGGAAAGATGCGCGGCCTGTCCGGTCAAGGCGTCGAGCGCCGCCGTCATACGCTCGCCGTAACGGCTCAGCAGGGCGTCCGCCAAAATTTCTTTCGTCGGAAAGAAGCGATAAAGCGAGCCGATGGCCGTGCGGGCGTTGGCGGCGATCTCGGTCATGGTGGTGGCGTCATAACCCTTTTCGGCGAACAGCGCCGCCGCCGCCGCTAGGATCGCCGAGACCCGTTGACGGCCGCGTTGACGTTTCGGCTCCAGCGCCGCCATTGACTTTTGCGAGGACATCCTCAACTATCCTTTTGCGAGACTACCCTCGCATATCATGTCCGCAAAGGTCCTGCCAATGTCCGCGTTCGAATCCCGCAGCACAGCCTTGGTTCTGATCGATCTTCAAAACGGCATTGTCGGCCAGCCGTGGGAACCCCATGACTCCGCCGGAATCGTCGCCCGGTCACGGACTTTGGCGGATCGTTTCCGTGCCGCCGGGGCGCCGGTGGTGCTGGTGCGGGTGGCGTTCGCCGCCGATTTCGCCGATGCGCCGGGCCAGAATGTCGATCAGCCCGTGGCCCTGCCCAAGGGCGGGTTGCCGCCCGAATGGAGCCAATTGGTCGAAGGATTGGCCCAGCCCGGGGACCTGCTGATCACCAAGCGTCAATGGGGCGCTTTCCACGGCACCGAGCTGGATCTGCAATTGCGTCGCCGCGGCATCAAGACGGTGGTGCTGGGCGGTATCGCCACCAATATCGGCGTGGAATCCACGGCGCTGCAGGCATGGGAACATGGCTATGACCTGGTCCTGGCCGAGGATCTGTGCGCCGGGCCTTCGGCCGAACTGCACGCCATGGCCTTCAAACATATCTTTCCCCGGCTGTCGCGGGTGATGCGCAGCGATGCGATCGCTCTGGCGGCGTCCTGATATGACTGTGGCCGGGCGATGGGCGGTTCTGCTGCTGTTGTCGGCGGCTTTGGCTGTGGCGCTGGAAAGCGCCAGGATGCCGGCGGCCCTGTTCCTGGGGCCGATGCTGGCGGCGATCGCCTTTTCCGCCGCCGGCGGCCGCGTCCGCATTCCGCCTTTGCCGTTTTACGGCGCCCAGGCCGTGCTGGGCTGTCTGATCGGGCGGACGATTCCCGCCAGTATTCTTGGCGAATTGCTGCGGCAGTGGCCTTTGTTCCTGCTGGGGGTGTTCTCGGTGATCGCCGCCGCCGGCCTGTTGGGCTGGCTGTTGACCCGTTGGCGGATTTTGCCGGGCACCAGCGCTGTCTGGGGCATTTCCCCGGGGGCGGCCACGGCCATGGTGCTGATGGCCGACGCCTATGGTGCCGATGCCCGGCTGGTGGCGGTGATGCAATATCTGCGGGTCATCTGCGCCGTGGCCGTGGCCTCTTTGGTGGCGCGGCTGTGGGTGGCCGGGCCGGTGGCGGAGAAACCGGCCATGGTATGGTTTCCCGCTTTCCATCCCGAGGCTTTCGCCGCGACCTTGGCGGTGGCCGCAGGCGGAGCCCTGCTGGCGCGACGACTGCGCATTCCCGCCGGCCCTCTGCTGCTGCCGCTGGTGGCCGGAGCGGTGTTGCAGAACGCCGGGCTGATGCGTATCGAACTGCCGCCCCTTCTGCTTGCGGTCTGTTACGCCCTGGTGGCCTGGACTATCGGGCTGCGCTTCGATCGCGGCATTCTCACCCATGCCTTGCGGGCGCTGCCGCGCATTCTGGCGTCGATTCTGGCCTTGATCCTGGTGTGCGGATTGTTTGCCGCCGTACTGGTGGAATGGGCGGGCGTCGATCCCCTGACGGCCTATCTGGCCACCAGCCCCGGCGGGGCCGACACCGTGGCGATCATCGCCGCCTCCACCAAGGTCGACGTGCCCTTCGTCATGGCCATGCAGACCGCCCGGCTGGTGCTGGTGCTTCTCGTATCGCCCCGTATCGCCCGCTTTATCGCCGAGCGCCTGTAGGATCTGGAAAATTCTGTGTGGGGGGGGGGGGCTTGCTGTGGCGGCATCGCCAGCAGCACGAATTCGCTATATCCAGGCTGCAGTTTTACGTAAACGCAGAGTGTTCTGGATATTGCCGACCACACTTCCAGTCCGGCCAGCAAGCCATCGCATTGAAAAATGAACACCCCGCACTCATGCCTTTCCGATGTCCATCGGGCGTTCCGCCGCAATCTCATCGACTGATTTGCGGTGCGTAAGAAAGACGGTAGAGTTTACGAATGGGATATCAGCGAAGACAAGCCCGGTAATCCGCTGTGCGCGCTGCCACACCACCGCCATACTGGCGCAGCCGACAGGATTCGACCTTATGGCCTCTGCCGATGGAGGGACGCGCACCTTCCCCTTTGCCTTCCGCGCAGGGATGCGCTATACGAGGGCTCTCCGCGATACAAAGCGTATCGACATGCGCTGCACCCGTAGCTCAGCTGGATAGAGCGCTGCCCTCCGAAGGTGGCCGGATAACCACCCCTCCCAAGACACCGATCCTTGCCGTCCGCGATGTTCCGCTGCACCGCTGTCGCGGCTTGCTGTGCCTTCGTTGCGGCAGGCGCAAACCAGCCACATCCGCTGACACCCGACGACGGGCCAACCCAGCCTCAGCCCACGGGCACGAACGCTGGGGATGGCGTCAGCACGAGATGGGAGACAAAGTCAGTGACGCTACGATCTTTAGTCGCTATGGTAGCAGATTCGCAGACGATTGCTGGTGCACACATTCGCGCCGAGGGGGCGAGACGTGATCGTAAGTCGCCGAATAACTGAGGCGTGCGAAATTTTCATCTTCGGTTTCTGGCTCATAGCCACCACCCAGGTGATGCCAAGTCTGGCCATTGCTGCAGATAGTCGCCACCTCTCCAAATGGTCAGGCTATGTCGCGTGTGTTTATTTCGCTGCCTCCCTCTTCTTCACAATCAAGGCATTTCGCATCGGAAACAAGGCTAAGATCCATTGCGTTGTAATTATGCTAGTCGGCGGAATAACCTCTTCTGGCATTATTAAATTTATTACGGGATGACCCGCATCGGGGCTGCTCAACTGATACGGAACTTCATTTTGCTCCCACCGACATCAGATGATTGCGCTAACGTGTCCTTCAGTTAACCATTGCCCACAACGCATGCACTGTGCAATGTGCCGATGCCTCCCGGCACCGTCCTTGGCACCGACCCGGTGGTGTCCTTCAATCCCCCCTTGTCGAACACGACAGCATCAGGGGATGTGGCCGATGGGCGACGATCAGGAAGCTCCGGGGCAAGTGGCAGGCGATGGTGCGGCGCAAGGGCATCGCCCTGCGTTCTAAGTCCTTCGACAAGAAGACCGACGCCGAGAAATGAGCGCGTGATCTGGAGGCCCAGGCACACTCCCGGCCTCCCTCCCTCCGTCCTCTACCTTCTGAAGGCAGAAGTCGTTTCCCCCTTTGCCTTCCGCGCAGGGATGCGCTATACGGAGGCTCTCCGCGATACGAACTGTATCGACATGCGCTGCACCCGTAGCTCAGCTGGATAGAGCGCTGCCCTCCGAAGGCAGAGGCCACAAGTTCGAATCTTGTCGGGTGCGCCAAAATTTTCATCAATAATATCAATATGTTATGGCATTTTTCCCATAAGGGCGAAATCACGCATATTGAATTTGCGGGACAGAATGGGGACACTGAGACTCTAAATTGTCCCGCAGGTGTCCCCCATGGCAGCCCTTGTTCCTCGGAAAAATCGCAACGGCGAGCTCATTGGCTGGCAGGCCAAAATCAGGAAGCAGGGCTTCCCGGTCCAAAGCCGGACTTTCACCAGTAAAGCTGATGCTCGGGCCTGGGCTACGGTCATCGAAAGCGAGATGGTCCGAGGTGTCCACGTCGATCGCAGCAAGGCTGAACGAACGACCCTGCACGATGCCATCAAAGCTTACATTGAAGAGATTGCTCCCAGCCACAAAGGTGGAGAGGCTGAAATCCTCCGACTGGAACGCTTCCTCCGTGAGGAGCCAAAGCTTTGCTCCCATGCCCTGGCGACGGTGAAGACGAAGCATTTTGAGGAATATCGAGATCGGCGGCTTGAAAGTGTTTCCCCAGGCACTGTGAAGCGGGAACTCGGCCTGCTGCATACCGTGATCGAATCAGTTCGGAAGAGCCACGGAATGATCGAAAATCCCGTCTCCGATGTCCGGCGCCCCACGGTCAAGGACGCTCGGGATGTAAGGCTCCACGGAGACGAGGCAGGATTGCTGCTTGAAGCCTGCGAGGGGGCGCGTAACAAGTGGCTGGTGCCGGCGGTCCTACTGGCCCTTGAAACGGCTATGCGACGCTCGGAGCTGCTTTCGCTGAAGTGGGATAACGTGGATACCACACATAAGACTGCTTATCTGCCCGACACCAAGACAGGGAAAGGGCGGAAAGTACCACTGTCCAGTCTGGCATTAGCTGTTCTGGAGGGTTTGGAGCAAAATGACGATGGCCGGGTGATCGGCACGTCGGCTGAAGGGCTGAAGAGCGCATTTGAGCGGGCGAGAAGCCGCGCCAAGCTGGAGCACTTCAATTTTCACGATCTAAGGCACGAAGCAACCAGTCGCCTATTCGAACGCGGATGGGGTATTATGGAGGTTGCCGCAGTTACTGGGCATCAGGATCTGCAGATGCTGAAGCGGTATACGAATTTGAGGGCTAGTGATTTAGCAGAAAAAATGGGGTGAAAATGTCTTATGAGCCGGATCTAGCGTTGCATGATTTGCTCGAGAGCCGCCGCAGCGCAGTACTACAATATCATCGAAATTTAAGTGACATAGAAAATCGCCTTATGCGGTCTATTTACAAGAGCGATAAACACATAGAGTGTATAATTCGCTCTTTTAATCCAAACAAAACTGAAATTGACCTTTATCACTCTACCTGGTCCAGCAGCTTGGATTCCATTGCCGATCCGAATGCGAAGAAATCTGCCATCCGACTCATCGAAGAAATAGAAGAGGTAAATGAACAGCACGCGCACATCCAGGAAATTATAAACTTTTCAAATTCCTGGCGGGAGCAAAGGAGAATCCAACAAAGGAAAGCTCCTCGTGAGGCAATTATTGTTTCACAGACAGTTGCAAAATATTCATTAATAGCAAATGGATCGGTTGTGGCAACATCCACAAGCGGGATTTCACAGGCGTACGCGCACGCAAAACTTGCTGAATTACTCGCCAACACATATAACAAAGGTCTAGCAGGACTAAAATTTTCATTGGCTGCGTTCGCGGCAATTACTATTTTTAAATCTATACTTAATGCAGAGATGATGTGGAGATACAGACCAGACATGAATGGTGAAAGATATCACCAAAATGCATTATTTATAGTTTCAATATTGGCGCTATTTCTATCCGGCTTCGGGCTACTTTTATTTATGGAATCCCTGGATGACGGAGCTAAAATGCTTAACCAAATTTCATGGCAAAAGACTAGCCCCTAATCCTCAGCCGGCGGCTCTGATAGCTACTAGCTTGGTTGGCGGAAGCATCCGCCTGCCGCTGCGTCTCTTCCTGCTGGCGTTGCCTCTCCTCGATCTGGGCCGCCAGAGCTTGGGCCTGCTGCATCACCTCATCTGCATATGCGCGATTACCATGCTGCACGTTAACAGCCGCAGTTTGATACAGCGCATCCAGATATTTGCGTTCTCGATCTGTGGCCCCTGCAGGATATTCCGGCACAGGCTCTTCCTGGGGCTCGGGCTGCGCAGCCATTGAGGCTCTCGCCTCGACCACCACACCAGACAGTTCGTTGTTAGTCACGATCAAGCCCGCCTGCGTAGCAGCCCACGCGGCAGCCTGCTTATAGGCATCAGTGCCTGACACGCTGATGCTGTCCCACCCTTTGGCCTTGGCCATCTCCATTTGCAGCTTGAGCGCTGCAGGGTCAATTTTCTGTGCCGCGATCGTCTCGCCACTATCCCGGAGCCGTGCGCCGCTTTTCATCTGCACAACGGTTTCATGCTCCCGCTGACGAACCCAGGCCAAGTGACTTTCCACCTCCTTAGCCACCTCGGCCTCGTACCACCGAGCCAGAAGCTTCCGCTTGTATCGCTGTTTGGCGGTTTCATCGGCCTGAGCTCGCACCTGGTCAAGGCCTTCTCGGTGCCGCTGAACCTTCTGAGCCTTCTCCTGTCGGCGGGCGATCTTAGGCGCCATAGCCTGGGCCTGCTGGCGGAGACGGCGCACCTCTTGAACATCATCCCATGCGTCGGATTTTTGCCCCCGCTTAGACATGGATCGACCACGGCCCGCCTTAGGTTCTGGAGGGCGATCCAGCGCGACGGCGGCAGCAAGATCGCCCCGAGCCACTGCCTCAGCATGCCGATCCTTAAGTGATTTGTGATCAACGCGAACGTCAGACCCTGCGGACTCAAGCCGGCGGTTCAGATTGTCGGCCCAGGCTTTGCGCAGTCGGTTCAGGCTCTCGGTCTCAGAGACAAACGCCTTGCCAGCCTTATCCTTTTTAAAGGCCGCCTGATCGCTGAAAAGATCGGTCCAGTGCCTACCGTCGCCTTGTTTTTTTGTGAAGCCGGTAGTGGTGGAGGGATCGAGCGGACGCATGGTGATGAGCATGTGTGCATGGGGCTGATCTTCACCATCCGATGCGTCTGGGGTATGAATGGCAAAATCCACGATCATGCCTTGCGAGGCCAGATCGCGCGCCAGTTCGCGCACGGCTTCGAGATTTTCTTCGGCCGAAAGCTCGCGCGGAAGCGCTACGTCCAACTTTCGGGCCGTCTGAGCATTGCTCTTGGTCGCGGCCATTTCAGCCCGGCTCCATAGCTGCGTGCGATCATAGACCCAGGCGGCAGCTCCCGCAGGTGCGATGATCTCAGTGTGCTCGACATGAGATTTTGCGCGATAATCGTGGATTTCACCGGTGCGGGCGTCGATTAGGCGACAGCCAGCGCGGTAGGCAGCGGCGGCCACGGCGCTTTGGCCTTTGCTTCGCTGCACTACCCCGGCGCTGAAATGATAGATCGCCATGATGCTCCGTCCATCAGGACCGCGCACAAACGGGAACCGTTTGTATAAGCGCGCATTCTGCAAAAGCAGAACGAGGACAAAACCACCATATCAATGGATATTTGTCAACAACGTGCTAGTATGTGATGCATATCATAAAATATTTATGGTGTGCAAGATAGTTCATACACCACATGGATACTGCTATGACACGAAGAACCGTTGAGCAGAGAATTGCATCATCCGAGATGCAGATCGCAAAACGACGACATGAGCAGCGTCAGTTACTGACACGTCAGAAGATCATCGTTGGTGGCGTGGCGCTGATCAATGCCAAGAAATCGGCGCAGGAAGCCCAAAGGTTGGCCGAAATGTTGAGAGCATCCGTCACGCGGCCCGCCGATGTTCGGGCCATTGACGGGCTTTTGACCGAACTGGATCAGATGGCCGGGACCGGAACCGGAACGCCTGCCCCGCCAGCACAAGCACCTGCACCTTCCCCACCACCCGCAATTGACCCTTTAGCCGGACTGGAGCACGTCCAGCGCCGGCCCCACATCGGAATTAGGAGATAGAGCATGACGACTCAGACTCAGATCGACCAGGATTTCGGGCCCGATTACGTGTCTCCCTACCTTCGGGCGCTTTGGGAGTTGGAAGACGCCGGCCCCCATGCACCTCTCTCTCAGCTCGAAGAAATTTATACCCGCCTGCCCCCCGGCCACTTCGACACACGGCTGCTGCGTGGCTTTCTGGACGGTCGAAAAGCCGATGCTCCTGGCGGGCCTGAATGGGCTGCTGAGATGCATGACGGCTGCTATGCAGAAGGCTGGTGGTGGGGACGGTGCGGCTAACCACATTCGCAACATTCGCAGAATGCGCGCTTATACAAACGGTTCCCGTTTGTGCGCGGTCCTGACGGACCTTAGGGGGAGGGCAGTGCCCTCCCCCTCTGTTTCCAGGACGCGAGCGCCGACGGTGTCACCGGCTCCGACTTCCACGCGGCCCAATCGGCACCTCCAGGCCCAGCGGCTGTGCAGGGTTTACCCAGACCCTGCGGGCCTGGACCGCGTCAGCTGTTTGAGTAAGGGAGGCGTAAAAGCGCGGCTCGATGGCCGCGCCACCATTAAAATGTCGCAAAGGTCTGGATTGACTGGGGCGCAGGCACAAGGCGTAATAACTTTATCTTAACGCGCAAGAGGTGAAACGATGACTACGGTTCAAACACGCGTCCGGAAGATTTCTGATCAAGAGGGCTTCGACATCCAAGTATACGACAAGCAGGGCAATCAAGTTAACCCAACAAATAATGGCGTATTAAATGGATGGCCGCATGAGAGGGCGACAAAAGGAAGTAAAACAGTCGGTGATTGGGCTGACAAATTTGAAAAATCTTACCCTGGGTATTCTGCAAAAATATTAAACGCAGATGGAAAGGTGGCGCACAAAAATAATTTACTATCTACGGTTCGGGAAACATACGAAGAGGATTGATCGTTTCACTAGCTGCACGTAATAGCCAATAGATGTGAAGGGCGGCACATTGGCCGCCCTCCTGTTGGTCACCGGGGTATGTGATCATCGTCCCGGCGTATTGCCCCGCCATCACCACTCCCGCCGGCGCCATCCGGTTTGTCTGACCTGTGGGGCTGGCGGGCGACCTGCTGGACCGCACCACCTGCAGCACCGACAGCTGCGCCACCTGCTGCCGCCGCACCAGCCCCATGATGCTCAATCGCCGCAGAGGCTGGGGCTGCACTGGGCATATCGAGCAGCGACATCACCCAGTCGCCCAGTTTGGTCATTGCCGCCATAGATCCACCCATCAGTGCAACAAGGATAACCATCGACAACTCAGAAAATGCCAATAGCCCCGTTACCCCGCCATAGTGCCCCGCCGTAATGACACGTACAGAGGTGTAGAAAATCTGGCAGAAAAGCCGACCCATTAGCATAAAGATCGCGTACCCAAAAACGAGGCCTAAGACAATGCCAGCTGGTCGAATCGTCACGTCGATTAAGCTGCGCCACCACCGATCACCGCGAGCACCCATCCCCACAGTATCTTCCGTGGAAAGATGAAGGGCCGCGGCCAGTGGGGCCGCAATCACTCCGACAACCACCCGCACCAACCAGTCACAGACAAGTAACAGGCCCCAGAACATTGGTAATGCTGGGACGACATATGCCAGCCCTACGCCGGCTAATAGCAATGCCAAGACGACACCCCACACACCTGGGCTTATCGCTTCTGTGATGGCATCAAGTCCGCCGGCTATAGCCCCTAGGATCGGGACATTTTTTATGGACCCTGCTACACCCGAAACGGCCCGCGCCCCGACATATGCGACCACGATCCCGTCGGCAGCATCGAGCAACATGTGCCCCGCGCCGGTTATCGTGGAAAATGGATTCGTCGTCGTGGTACCGCCCGTAGCCCCCATGAGGTCATATGCCTCTCGGATCCTGCTGACGTCGAGCCATGACCAAGAGCTATCCGTCGTCTGCCCGACGAGATAAGCCTCCTCCGCACTCGATGAAGTCTGCACAGCACCTCGACCGAGCTGTTTCTGCATCCACTGTTCAGCGCTCAGCATGGCGACCCGCTCGGATGTGTACACATCGCCATCCCACCATGCCCATTTCGGCTGCGAAATGGCTGGTGTAACAGCTACAGCCCCTTGCAGAGCACCCTGGGCCTGACCGAGTGAAAACGCCCAGGCTGGTGCACCAGCCCAGCCGGTCGTGTCTGCTCCGGCCTGGTCAGACCAGGCCGCCAGATGGGACGATAGCGCCGTACCAGCGTCGGTTTGCGCCGCCTGCATGGCCGTTCGCGCCGCCGCCATGACGCTTGCGTTATAGGCCAGAACGGCAGCATGTGCGTCATATGTCGGTGCGCCCTGGCCGCCTGGCGGCAGCGAGTATTGAGCCCAAGCATCAGCCGCCGTCTTCATTCCCTCAAGGGCATGCACTGCCGCCGCCTGCTGGGCTTGCCGCACGGGTTTTAGTGTGATTGTTATCCTACCGTCCTGTTCAGTGGTCAGCGGAAAGAGGATCGAGCCGCACTGGCCCGGCACGCCGCCGACAGCTTCATCTCCATCGGCCGAAAGAATATCTGCGGTGGCTGTGGTCGTGGCATGCAAGGTCACCGTTGCGCCGCCAGATGAGCCGGCAGAGCGATTTTGGATCGCCATGCATGACGCGATCCGCCAAAGCCCAAGGACTTCGCGTGCCGCGTCAGGAGATGGAGGAGTGGCCAGGGCCAGCCCTTTTCCCACATCCTCGGTAACTTCGCTCCAAACATGGTCGGCGAGGCCCGCACCCGCGCGAGCAAGACCTATCACTACATCCTGCCCTGCCGTCAGCCCCAAAGGTGGCAGCGGCACCACCAACCCCATACCCATCACAAATCTGACTGGCACCCACACGCCACCGTGGTGTCCAACCCATTTTCCATGGTGAGCGTTGCGAATGATTGCTGCGAGGCTATGCGCGATGAACAGAAGGCCCGCAATAGCCAAAACGCCTAAATTCAGGAGGTAAAGCGCTGACGTGATTACAGATTTATCACCAAAGAGAGCGTCAAGGGTTGTACTGCTCCAGGTGGTAGCGTCGAGGCTAAAGAGGCTGGACGGATCAATCATGATCGACCTCCTCGCACGCACTTGCGAGGCGATTATAGACGTAGGCCATCACCAGCCCAGGCAGGACCAGGAACAACACGATCCACGCCGCCACGAAAAATTTTTCATGGGACGCCCACCATCCCGCGATCGCTGCGGCAGTCAGGGTCACCACCCATCCGCCAATTTCTCGACCCAGATAGGTCCCCCGCATTGCCACCGGCTGGGGCGGAGCCTTGCCGGTCAAGAGCCCCACGATCAATCCACGATTTTCTTTGACCAGATGGATGTCTCCGGCCACCTCGCGGCGGGCCTTACCGACGGATTGTTGTAGCTCGGCCACAGGCTTTCCTAGCTGTCGCGCCCGCCGGCGCAAGAAATTATCGCTCATGGCTGGCCTCCGGGCTCAATGTCTCTGGGCTCACTGGGCCGCGCACCTCGCACCACCGGCCATTGTGCCAAACGAGCGGCAGCCGTGCGCGCCGCCAAATGAGCGGGATAGCATAGAGGTGCACCCCGCTGATGATTCCGAAGGTCACCATATTTTGCAGGTCGCCGGATGCGGCAGATGCCACGGAGAATGCCGACATGGCGATCACCACTCCGACGCAGAAGGTAAGTAAAGTCACATGCTTAATCGTGTTTTTCATCATGAACCTCGTTGGGCAAAGTTGCTTTGAATGGGCCTTTGAATGGCGCGGCCATCGAGCCGCGGTAGCACTTTGCTAGGCGGGGAGGTCCACGGGTGCAGGGCAGCGCCCTGCGTAAACCCTTAAATGTCGTTGGGCCTAGAGATGCTGATTGAGGCGCGTGAAGATCGCCACGGCTGGCACCCGTGCTGCTCGCGTCCTGAAAACTCATGACGGCCCCCGTTTACAAAGGGCCTGCCGGACAATTGACAGGAGGCCTGGGCGACCCTCTGTTTCAACTGCTTCAAGCAAGGCACAGCGCAAGTTTGCTCGCAGCACGGCGCGCCACTCAGCCGCTGTCAGTCGGCCAATTTCGGTTGATCCGGAGGTCAGCAGTTCAAGCTGGTCGGCCTCGGCCAGAAGCTCTTCATCTGATTTGTCATTGAGCCCAGCCTGCGCCTTCAGACCGCGCGACCATGTGAGCTGACGTCGCCCCTTGAAAAGGCGTGCATAATCAGCCCAGAGAGCAGAGGCCTCTTCCTGGCTTAGGAGCGCGTCTGGTTTGCCGCCTGCAATAGCGAGAAGTTCCCAAATTGTGCGGCCTTTTTGGCCGTTGCGGGGTTTCTTCTCGCCAGAAAGCGCCAATTCCTCAGCCGCCCCCCATTTGGCGATGTAATCGCCTGCCCGCGCTGCTCCCTGGATGTCAAAGCCATGGTCATTGCAATCGAGTCCCTCTTTTCCAAGGGCTTTTTCCCAGGCTGTGCGCAGCCCATGGAATAGGGATAGTGCCTGCTGCTCACCAACAGCACTAACCAGCAAAAGAGTATGAAAATGCAGATGCCATCCGTGGCGGCCATAGCTCAACTCTGTGGCAGTCACATGCCCGGCGATCTGGCCTGAGACCGCCCGCCAGTCGCGGCCTTGATGCAGACGCTGCTTCGCGCCTTTCATCCCGACGATTAGGCGGGCCAAGGTATCTTGGCGGCGATGACGACCTGTAAGTGTCAGGAGAAGGGGCATCAACCGTTGCTGCCGAGCCCACTTGAGCAAGGCATTCAGTTCATCGCGTCGCCCGGCGCTTATCCTTGGCGAGCAGCATGGGCAATGCCAAACAGAGCCACACTGCTGAAGCCCTTGAACGGATGCCCGGCCATCAGCAGCTCTGTGGATCGAGACTGCTGATCCTGCTGGGCGACGCTGGCAGGCCGCCACCCTCTCTCCTTTGAGCAGAGTTGCTGCCGCATCAAGGAGGGCAAAGCGGGCCCGCCGCTTCTTTTTCAACTCCTCCCTGTCAACGGATTTCGCAATGATACCAAGGGGGCTGACGCCCCGGTCCTTGACCTTTTCCTCAGCCTCATGAAATGTGAATGCAGGCTGGCCGTAAGGCACGCCGGCACGTGCGGCCGTCGCCGCGCCGATGACTTCCATCTGCTGGCACAGATGAGAAGATCAGCGAGCGCTGGCGGCGGCTATGCCTCTCTGAATGACAGGATGAGGGCGTCGCCCACGCTTCCCGGTCGATACCGAGGGAGGGGCGGGCGGCGGGGAGGTTTCCCCCCTGATCCAGGCCACGACCGTTTCCCGTTCGTAGAAGATC
>Ga0318574_10000276_pt1 | contig 14153 bp, 9 predicted proteins | sample GRESIP089b5f22_FD_202527 | JGI IMG/M metagenome (GOLD analysis project Ga0318574, IMG submission 202527) | Tropical soil microbial communities from Luquillo Experimental Forest, Puerto Rico - GRE.SIPMG.089b5f22 | ecosystem: Environmental > Terrestrial > Soil > Tropical forest > Bulk soil...
GAGCAGCGTCGACTTCCCCGCGCCGCTCGGGCCGAGGAGCGCCATCGTCGTCCCGGACTTCACGCCGAGCGAGACGGGGCCCACGGTCACGCCCTCGCGGTGGCGCTTCCACGCGCCCCGCAGCTCCAGCGCCAGCGCGTCGCCGCCCACACCGCCGTCGCTCGCTCGAGCCACCCGTGAACCTCCGTCGCCCGATCTCACGTCGGAGGCGCGCGCGCGCAACCGCGGTATCGGGTGCAGCCGGCGCGGCCGCACGGTATCGTGTCGCTCGCGCCGCGTCCTGAGGAGGATCGATGAAGCTCGCCACCTTCCGCTTCGACGGACCACCGCGGGTCGGCGTGGTCGACCCCGCCGCGGGCCGGATCTGGCCCGCCGACGAGCTCGCCGATGAGCCCATCGCCGACATGCTCCAGCTCATCCGCTCGTGGGCCCGGCTGCGGGAGCGGCTCGCGCCGCGCGGTCCGGGGCTCGAGCTGTCGCGGGTGACCCTGGAGGCGCCCATCCCGCGGCCGCCGCGCAACGTGCTCTGCGTCGGCAAGAACTACCGCGCGCACGCGCACGAGTTCACCCGGAGCGGGTACGACTCGAGCGCGAAGGGCGCTGCCGATGCAGTGCCGACCGCGCCGGTGGTCTTCACCAAGGCGCCCGAGACCGTGATCGGCCCCGACCAGCCCATCCGTTACCCGGATGGCGTGAGCGAGCAGGTCGACTACGAGGCCGAGCTCGCGGTGGTCCTTGGCACCGCCGGCCGCGGCATCCGGCCCGAGGACGCCCAGCGCCACGTCTTCGGCTACACCATCGTGAACGACGTCACCGCCCGCGACCTGCAGGCGCGCCACAAGCAGTGGTTCCTGGGGAAGTCGCTCGACACGTTCTGCCCGATGGGGCCCTGGATCGTCACCGCCGACGAGATCGATCTCGCGGCCGGCCTCGAGGTCCGCTGCTGGGTGAACGGCGAGCTCCGGCAGCAGGGCGACACTCGCGACCTCGTCTTCGACCTCCCCACCCTCCTCGCCGCCCTCTCGGCGGGTCTCACGCTCCAGCCGGGCGACGTGCTCGCCACCGGAACGCCGGCCGGGGTCGGGATCGGCTTCGATCCGCCGCGCTTCCTGCGCCGCGGCGACCGGGTGCGGATCGCGATCTCCGGGATCGGCGTCCTCGAGAACGAGGTCGTCTAGGCCGTCGGCGGGCTCAGGCCCGCGTTCGCTGCGCCGACTTCATATCCAGCGTCTCCCTGTGCACGTGCACCGGCCGTGATCGCCTCGGAACGCTCGCCGCGCCTGCGCCTCGGCGAAGCCCTGAGACAGCGGGGGCGCTTGATTCACTGACAGCGAATACGAATTCTCGGACCTCTTACGGGGCCCCTTACACAGGCGCTTGCTTGCGCACAGGGAGGGCATGCTTTCCTCTCGCCCTGTCCCACAAACAAGTGACGCGTGACCGTGGGACGAAAATCGTTCCGCGCCGGGCTTGCCGGCATCGGGCGCGAAACGTCTCGAGCTTCGAGTCCAGGGAGAGGGCGAAAGGAGGTCCGAGCGACGGAGCGTGAAGCACTCGCATTTGCTGACGAAACACGGCTACCCCCCTCTTCAAAGGACAGTGAGAGATGAGAAAAGGTTTGCACGTCTTCGCTTCAGCTTCAGTGACCCTGGCCCTCGCCGTGACCGGCTGCGGGGACCCATCGAGCAACCCCAGCACCTCGAGCCAGACGGTGTCGGGCACGGCCGCAGCGGACGCACCGATCGTCGGGACCGTCTTCCTCAAGGACTCTTCCGTCCCTGCTCTGGAGAAGACGACCGCGACGAACGCCGACGGAACTTTCTCCTTCGACGTAACGGGGCTCACCGCCCCCTACCTCCTCAAGGCCGGCTCGGAGGCGAGCTGGCAGTACTCGGCCTCGACGGGAAGCGGCACGGCCAACATCAACCCCCTGACGACCACGGCGGTCGCCGGGACGGCGAGCGGCACGGACCTGGAGGAGCTCTATCAGGCCCCGAGCCCGACCCTGCGCCGCACGTCGGCGCACGACTTTCCGAGCTTCATGAACCAGCTCGCGACCGTATTGGCGCCGCTGTTCCAGGAGTTCGGGATCTCAGCGAGCACGCTCGACGATGGCAGCCAGACCAGCCAGACCGCGCTCCGCGCGCTGTTCCAGGCCGTGGCGATCACGGTGAAGGGCAAGATGGTCACCGTGACGAACCGGCAGACGGGCGGCGTCATCTTCACCGGCTCCCTGAGCGACCTTGCGGCGGGGACCTTCAACGCTGCGAACATGCCGCCGGACCCCGGGACGACCACGCCGCCGCCCACGGCCTGCACGTATGCCTATTCGGCATGGGGCGCCTGCCAGGCTGACAACACCCAGACGCGCACCGTGACCTCGTCGTCTCCCTCGGGCTGCACCGGCACGCCGGTCCTCTCCCAGGCCTGTACCTACGTCCCGCCGCCGCCAGCGGCCTGCACGTACACCTACTCGACCTGGGGCGCCTGCCAGTCGAACAACACCCAGACGCGCACGGTGACCTCGTCGTCGCCCGCCGGCTGCACCGGGACGCCGTTCCTCTCCCAGGCCTGCACCTACGTCCCGCCGCCACCCGCGGCCTGCACGTACACCTACTCGACCTGGGGCGCCTGCCAGTCGAACAACACCCAGACGCGCACCGTGACCTCGTCGTCCCCCAGCGGCTGCACCGGGACGCCTGTCCTCACCCAGGTCTGCACGTACGTCCCGCCGCCCCCCGCGGCCTGCACGTACTCCTACTCGGCCTGGGGCGCCTGCCAGTCGAACAACACCCAGACGCGCACCGTGACCTCGTCGTCCCCCGCCGGCTGCACCGGCACCCCGATCCTCTCGCAGGCCTGCACGTACACGCCGCCGGCTCCGGACGGTGCGGCGCTCTACGCCAGCTCCTGCGCGGGATGCCACGGCCCACTCGCCTCGAGCAACCTCAAGGGCAAGAACATCTCCGTCTCGCTCATCCAGAGCATGGGCATGACCCAGGGCCTCACCACGACTCAGCTCCAGGCCATCGTGACCGCCGTCGGGCCGTAACAGACCGATTCGGCGCTGCATTTCTCGGCACCCTGCTTTCCGAGGCGGGGTGCCGTTTTCTATTTTCAGGCAAACGCGGCAGGGAGGGTGCACCACCGGCCTGGGGCATCTCCCCAGAATGATCAATTGAGCGCAATCAATAAGTGAATCCATACCTCTCGAAATCGCCCGCCATTGACGGCAGCGGTTCGAGGTGCGGCGGGGCGTCCGGGCTCCTTCCGGCGTAGTGCGTACGCACCGTGAACTCACACTCACCTTTGCGCGCCTCGCCCTCCTCGCGGTGCAGGATCTGCTGTACCTCGATCATGGCTGCCCTCCCGAGCAATTGCTGCACGCATGCGAGCGGGCCACAGTCAACTTGCGGCTCGTACTAATCGTTGAGAGCACAGTCATGCTCGACCGCGGCCGTCAGGCCGATACGGCCATGCCGTTGGCCTGCACGGACCGCCGGGGGATGAAGTGCACGGCAGTCCAGGAGCGCATGAAGTCGAGAACTGCAGTCGAGGAGGGAGCAGCGATGAAGCTCGTGAGGCTCGGCGCGCGCGTCGCGCTGTTGGTGTTGCCGCTGATCGCAGCGGCGCAGGTCTACCTCTACCCCAAACAGAACGTCAACGGCCCTGTCCCGACCTACCGGCAGGACGTCTTTCCATATCCCGGGCAATGCACTTCCAATCCTGCCAACGCGAACCTGGTCAGTACGACGATCCCGGCGTGCTCGACCATCTCGGCGGCTGCCGGATACCGGACGGCGCCCGCAATCGCGACCGGCACCGTGAAGCCGCTTGATCCGAGGCTCCAGCCGAAGTTCCAGTGGGAGGTGCCGAACCCGCTCGACTTCGTTCCCGACCGGACGAGGTACCAGGACGTCCCGGGCAAGCCTGTCGACTACTATGAGATCTCCATCTCAGCCGTGAAAAACGGTCAGGCGGCCGCCGACCTGGGCGTGTTCCCGAACCCGAAGACGGCCCCGGGCGGCCCTTTCCCCAGTATCCCGGACGGATACCAGTGGACCGGCATCGTCAACCCCGTGACGAAACAGCCGCTCTACACGCAGGCGTGGGGCTTCGGGCAGATCAACAATCAGGGCGGCCCGCTCGCCGATCTCGCACACAAGCTCCTGGGCACGCCCGTGGGTGACAACATCAACCCAGTCGTCGTCACCTGGCCCTCGATGAACCTCAGGGGCACGAAGGGGCGGCCGATGATCGTGAAGTTCGTTAACCAACTGCCCGACCAACACCTCTTCTGCCCGTACCCGCTGGCTTGGGACTGGCCGTGTGCCATCGACCGCACACTCATGGGCACGAAGGCGACGGTGGATCCGATTCGCGGTTCGGCGTCGGTGCCCTCTGACCAGGTGAACAAGTTCGGCTCGCCGCAGCAGCCGGACAACGCCTTCACGATCCACTTCCACGGCGGCGAGATCCCGCCGCAGTCGGACGGCTTCGCCGAGAAGTGGTTCGGCAACGCGAACAGCGGCCAGGCGTACAGCCCGAACGCGACCTTCCTCGACCCGATGTTCGAGGCACCTTCCGGCACGATCGGCACCATCCTCCGCCCCGGCGGCACCGGCGAGTTCAGCGCCTATGACCGGATGACCTACTACTACCCAATGGTCAACGACGAGTCGCTCCTCTGGTACCACGACCACGCGCTCGGCAAGACCCGCATCAATGTGGCCGCGGGCCCGGCGGGCTTCGCGCCGGTCGAGGACGCCGCGCAGCACCTCGCCAACGGCCCGTACGCGTGGCTCAACCCGCTCGCCGTCAAGGACCCGACGACCGGCATCCCGCTCTACGACCACTTCCTCGCCATCCAGGACCGCTCGTTCAACAACGACGGCACGATCAACTACCCGAGCGGCCTCGGTCAGCCAGTTCCCGCCGCGCCGCCGCCCCCTCCTGGCATGACACCGGTGACGATCGGCAACAACCCCCAGGTCCATCCGCAGTGGGTGGGCGAGTACTTCGCCGACCACGTCACGGTGAACGGCGTCATCTGGCCGAAGATGACGGTGAACCGCGGCGCCTACCGCCTCCGCCTGCTCGACGGCTCGAACGCCCGTTGCTACCAGCTCGGGCTCAGCACGAAGCTGCCCAACTTCGCGACCGCCCAGAACGCGGGTAACGTGAAGAACGACACGCCGTTCACCGTCATCGCCAACGAGCAGGGCTACCTGCCGGCGCCGGTGACGATCCCCGTCGGGGGATTCCTGCAGATGTGCCCTGGCGAGCGGTACGAGATCCTGGTCGACTTCAGCGCAATGTTGCCCGGCACCTCGATCTACATGACGAACCAGGCGCCAGCGCCGTTCCCGGTGGGCATCTCTCCCCAGCAGAGGGGCAGCATCTTCTCTGAGATGGCGGTCATCATGCGGTTCGACGTGTCCACGGCGGCGGGCGTGACGGTGGTGCCGCCAGTGAACACGAACCCGCTCTTCACCAACGTGAAGGCCCTGCCGATGTGTCCTGCCGGCCAGACCGGCAACTGCATCTCGGCGGTCCGCCAGCTCTACCTCAACGAGCGTATCGACCCCGTCACGCTCACCTCGCTCGGCCTGCAGATCAACGGCGTGCCGTTCGAGTACAAGGTGACGGAGACCCCGAAGAAGGGCACGTTCGAGCGCTGGGACATCATCAACACGACGGGTGACTTCCACCCGATGCACCTGCACCTCGTGAAGTTCCAGACCATCCAGCGCCAGGCCTTCAGCATCAACGGCTTCACGTCTGCGCTGTGCGGCTCGAACAACTGCCAGATCTTCGGCGGCGGCGCGGGTGGCATGATGCAGGTGGTGCCTGACGTGACGCCATTCCTCGCCCCCACCACCATCCGCCCCCCGAACCCGGAGGAGGCCGGGTGGAAGGATACCGTCCAGGCACCGCCCGGGCAGGTGACCTCCGTCATCGCGAAGTGGGACGGCAGCTGGACCGGTGCCGACGGCACATGCCCCACCACCAGCGGCAAGATGAACTTCCCGGGCGTCGGTGACTACGACCGGACCGCGACCTACGACCCGACTCAGGCGCTCTGCTTCGAGTCGGTGACGAACGCGCCGTACGTGTGGCACTGCCACATCGTCGATCACGAGGACGCGGAGATGATGCGGTCGAGCCTCGTCGTGAAGTGATTTCGCGATCGACGTAAGCAATCGAGGGGCGGTCCGGGAACGGGCCGCCCCTCCTTGTTTCTCCCGACAGCCCGAGCTGCTCGTGCGAGCGACTGACCGCGAGCACGGGTCAGCGCGTCAACGGGTACCGCAGGCGATACCGCTCACCGGCGCGCGCGGCGGGGACCGAAAGGGTGAGCCCGCGAAGCGCGCGTTGGGCGCACAGGATCGTCCCATCGCCCGCCGAACCCTGCGACTCGACCGGCGCGTCGACGAGGACGACCGAGCCGGCGCGCGTCTCGAGTTCGAGCATGAGCACCGGCGGGGCGCCCCAAGCGGTCTCGTTGCCGTCGCGTGTCCAGCGGGGCGTCTCACCCGACGCTGCGTTTCGCGACTCGACCACCTCGTCGAAGCACCGGGCGAGCTTGCCGGAGACCTCGTTGCGCATCGCCATCATGAAAGCCGGTCCAATCGCGCCCAGCTCCGAGGGGCGGCCCACCGGATCGACCGCTTCCCACGAGTCCCGTGGAGGAGGTTCCGGCGCCGGCGACGTCTGGATTACGACTGCCGGCAGCGGCGGAGGTCGCCCCATCACGTTTTGACGAACGGCGGGCTCGGCGGCCGGCCGGGCAGCGGGGGTGGGATCCACCGGCACCGGCGGCACCTCCGGCGCGCGGCTGACCTCGGGCGGCGTCGCGGAGCCGCGCTGAGTTCCCCCGTCAAGGACCGCGATGGCGACGACCAAGACCAACCCGAACGCGAGGATCGCGACGGTGCCGGCCAGCAAGGGGCGACGCATCTCCGTTCACCTCGCCTTCGGATCGGCGGCGGTCCCCGCCTTGGCGGTGGCGCCGTCGTTCGGGGCGGAGGGGTCCTGTCGAGCGAGCAGGGCGTCCGCCTCAGCCAGGGCCTTCTCCAGCGCGTCGTCCGCCTCCGCGAGCGGAGCGCGCCAGCGCTCGACCGTGTCGCGGCACCTCGTGAGTTCCGCCCGCGCCGCGGCCAGATCGACCGCGCCGTTCGGCCCCTGCGCCGTAACCATCGCGTTCTCGAGACCCAGGAGTTGATATCGGCAGCCCGTCCGCAGGTCGAAGGGCGGCTTTGCGCCCGCCCGGGACACGTCGTCCGAGGCCTTGGCGAGCTTGCGTGTGAGCGCGTCCACGACGCCAGGCGACGCGTTCGCCGCGGAGAGTCGCTCGTAGTAGCGCCCGGTCTGCAGTTGCAGCATGGCCCGTCGAGCGCGCGCTTGTTCGAGCAGGGCTCCGGTATGGGTCTCGTAACCGGCGGTCCACGCCGCCTGGTCCTGCTTGGATCCGGGTGGCGGCTGGCTCGGCGAGGGCGAGGAGATGCCGCCCAATGCGACGAGCGCCGCGACCAACAGGCTCGGGAGCACCATGGCCGAGCGATGATACTCGCAGTTCAAGCGCCTATGCGCCTGCTCGTCTCCATGGCCCCCAACAGAGGACACGTGTTCGCCAATTTGATTTAGCTCATTTGCTCGCCACTACCCCGAGCGGTAGGCCCCTTGCGCCCTATCCCTGCGATCCCTTGCATACAAAGTAGGATGGCCGCGACAGCGGGAGTTTCGTCATGAGCGACCTAGCCGGGCCCCGCGCCGCGGCGCCTCTCGAGCCGTCGCCGCCCAATTGTGCCCAGTCGATGCCCGAGGGCGCCGAATTGCCGCCCCCCGGCGTCAAAGCGATGGCGATCGTGCGATGGGCGCTCGTGGCCCTGATGGCGGTCGTGGCCGTGGGCGCCTGGGCTCGCTTCGCGGGCGTCGCCGCCCCCGCCGCCGCCAGCTCGGCTCAATACCACTGCCCGATGCATCCGAGCTTCGTGCAGGAGCGGCCCGGTGAGTGCGCGATCTGCGGGATGGATCTCGTGCCGGTCGAGTCGAGCCGCGCGGGCGCGCGGACCGCGTCCGCGACTCCGAGGCCGACCGCGGGAGAGGCCGCGGGCAAGTTCTGGTGCCCCATGCATCCCGAGGTCTCGAGCGACGACGCGGAGGCGCGCTGCCAGAAATGCGGGGGGATGAAGCTCATCCCGCGGTCCGCACCCACCGCCCCCGACCGGGCGGTCCCGGGGCTGGCGCCGGTCGAGATCGACGCGGCGCGCACGCAGCGCATCGGGATGCGCACGGCGCGGGTGACCCGGGAGCACCTGGCGTCGCAGCTGCGCACGGTCGGCTTCGTCTCGGCGGACGAGAAGAGGCTCGCGCTCGTCACCGCGCGCTTCACGGGCTGGATCGAGAAGCTGGAGGTGGCGCAGAGCGGCCAGCGCGTCGAAAAGGGCCAGCTCCTCGCCTCCGTGTACAGCCAGGACCTCGTGACGGCGCAGCAGATGTATCTGAACTCGTTGAAGTGGTCCGACAAGGGGCAGGTCAGCGCCGGGCCGGCCACGCGCGGCGTGGAATACGACGCGCGCAGGCGGCTCGAGCTGCTCGGGATGGCGCCTCAGGACATGGCGGAGATCGCGCGCCTCGGCCAGGCGATGTCGAGCGTGCCCCTGCGCGCGCCGGTGGCGGGGTACGTGGCGCGGAAGGCCGCCCTCCCAGGCCTGTACGTGCAGCCCGGGACCGAGCTCTTCCAGATCGCCGATCTCTCGACGGTGTGGGTGGTGGCCGACGTCTACGAGCGCGACCTCGACCGCGTGGAGGTCGGGCAGCGCGCGCGCTTCACCCCGGCCGCGCGCCCGGCTGAAGCCTTCACCGGACGCGTGCAGTTCATCTACCCGGCCGTGAACCCCGAGAGCCACACGGTCCAGGCGCGGATGGAGTTCCGGAATCCCGGCCTCCGGCTCAAGCCGGGCATGTACGGGGACGTCGTGCTCGACGCGCCCGGCCGCGCGGCGCTCGCGGTGCCGGTCGAGGCGGTCGTCGACACCGGAGAGTTGCAGTACGTCTTCCTGTCGCAGCCAGGCCACCGGTTCGAGCCGCGGCGCGTGCAGCTCGGCACGCGCGGCGACGGCCGCGTGGAGGTCCTGAGCGGGCTCGCCGAGGGCGACACGGTGGTCACCACCGCCAACTTCCTCGTCGACTCGGAGAGCCGGCTGCGGTCGGCCGTCGAGGGGTTCCGCCCCATCTCCCCCGATGAGGAACGGCGAGAGCGCGGCGACGACGACGAGCGCGAGCCCGCTCGAGTGGACGCGCGGAACTGAGGGCTCATGGTCGCCCGGATCATCGAGCTCTGCGCCCGGAACCGCCTCGTGGTGCTGCTCGGCGTGGCGCTGGCGACGGCCGCCGCGCTCTTCTCCATCCGGCACGCGAAGCTCGATGCGGTCCCAGACCTGGGCGATCCCCAGGTCATCGTCTTCACCGAGTGGATGGGGCGCTCGCCGATGTTGATCGAGGACCAGGTCACCTACCCCATCGTCAGCTCGCTGGTGGCCGCGCCCAGGGTGGCCGACGTGCGGGGCTACTCGATGTTCGGAATGTCCTTCATCTACGTCATCTTCGAGGAGGGCACCGACCTGTACTGGGCACGCAGCCGGGTGCTCGAGTACATGAGCTCCATCCGCGGCCGGCTACCCGAGGGCACGAACCCGGTGCTCGGCCCCGACGCGTCCGGGATCGGCTGGGGCTTCCAGTACACGCTGACCTCGAGCGGAGAGACCTCGCTCGACGAGCTGCGCACGTTCCAGGACTTCACCCTACGTTACGCGATCGGCCAGGTGCCGGGCGTGGCCGAGGTGGCGAGCGTCGGCGGCTACCAGCGCCAGTACCAGGTGACGGTCGACCCGAACAAACTGCGCGCGTACGGGGTCACGCTCGAGGAGGTGGTCGCGAAGATCCGGGACTCGAACGGCGACGCGGGCGGGCGGTCGATCGAGATGGCCGGCCGCGAGTACTACGTGCGCGGCCGTGGCTACCTCCAGGACCTGGGGGCGCTGGAGCGGGTGGCGGTGCGCGCGCGGGGGCCGAGCGGCGTGCCGGTGCTGGTGCGGGACCTCGGGACGGTGCGCTTCGGGCCGGAGATCCGCCGCGGGCTCCTCGAATGGAACGGCGACGGCGAGGCGGTGGGCGGGATCGTGCTCGTCCGGTACGGCGAGAACGTGCTCGACGTGGTGGATCGCGTGAAGCAGAAGCTCCACGATCTCGAGCACACGCTGCCCCCCGGAGTGAAGGTGGAGGTGGCCTACGACCGGACCGACCTCATCCACCGCGCCATCGGGACCCTGAAGCGGGCCCTGGTGGAGGAGGCGCTGGTGGTCGCCTTCGTCATCATCGCCTTCCTGCTCCACGTCCGCTCGGCGCTGCTCCCCATCATCTCGCTGCCCATCGCGGTGGCGCTCGCCTTCATCCCGATGGTGCTGCTCGACATCCCGGCCACCCTCATGAGCCTGGGCGGCATCGCCATCGCCATCGGCGCCACGGTCGACGCCGAGATCGTGATGATCGAGGCCTCGCACAAGAAGCTCGAGAGCGCGCCGCCGGGCGCCGACCGCCGTGCCCTGCTGGCCGAGGCGGCCCGCGAGGTGACGCCGGCCATCTTCTTCTCGCTGCTCGTCATCGCGGTGGCGTTCCTGCCGGTCTTCACCCTCACCGGCCAGGCCGGACGCCTGTTCCGCCCGCTCGCCTACACGAAGACGTTCGTCATGCTCTCGGCGGCGGTCCTCTCCATCACCTTCGCCCCGGCGCTGCGCGATCTTCTCATCCGCGGCAAGATCCGCGGCGAGTCGCGGCACCCGCTCTCGCGCGCCATCGTCCGCGTCTACCAGCCGTTCGTGTTCGTGGCGCTGCGCAACCCGAAGTCCACCATCGCGATCGGGCTCCTGGCGGTGCTGTCGGCGGTGCCGCTCGCGCTCCAGCTCGGTCACGAGTTCATGCCGCCGCTCAACGAGGGCGACGTGCTCTACATGCCGACCACCTTCCCCAACCTCTCCATCGAGGAGGCGAAGCGCCAGATCCAGATCCAGGACCGGATCTTCCGCGGCTTCCCCGAGGTGGCGAGCGTGTTCGGGAAGGCGGGCCGGGCCGAGACGGCCACCGATCCGGCGCCGCTCACCATGGTCGAGACCACCGTCCGGCTGAAGCCGGTCGAGCAGTGGCGCAAGGTCAAGCGGCACCGCTGGTGGTCGCCCTGGGCGCCGCCCTGGCTCGCGCCGGCGCTCCGCCTGGCATGGCCAGACCGCACCCGGATCACGTGGGAAGAGCTGACGGCCGAGATGAACCGCGCCATGCAGTTCCCCGGCTGGACCAACGCCTACACAATGCCCATCAAGGCGCGGGTCGACATGCTCTCGACCGGCGTGCGCACGCCGGTCGGCCTCAAGATCCTGGGCAAGGACCTGGCCCAGATCGAGAAGGTGGGCGTGGCGCTGGAGGGGTTGCTCGCCCAGATCCGCGGCACGCGCAGCGTCTTCTACGAGAGGAACGAGGGCGGCCTGTACCTCGACATCGTCCCGAACCGCGACGCGCTCGCGCGCTACGGTCTGACGGTCGGCGACGTGCAGCGCACGGTGGAAGCGGCCATCGGAGGAGCGCCCATCGGAGTCACCGTTGAGGGGCGCAACCGCTTCTCCATCAGCGTCCGCTACCCGCAGGACCTGCGGGGCGATCTCGAGCGGATCAAGAGCGTGCTCGTGCCGGTCGGCGGCGGCGCGCCGTCGGGAAAGATGGGCGCGCTCCCGCCTACGCGCGTCCCCGCGCTGCTCCTGGCGCAGATGTCCGGCGACATGGGTAAGACCGACGCCACCGCCGTCCCTGTCCGGCGGCTGTCCCGCCCGATCCCGGGCACGCTCTCCGACGCGCCGGCGCTGGAGTGGGACCAGGGCGTGAGCCTGGCGGATCAAGGCACCATCGCGGGTCTGGCCGGCGCGGCGCGGGCGCGCGCGCAGGCGTTCGTGCCGCTGGGTCAGGTGGCGGACGTCCGCATCGTGGGCGGCCCACCGATGGTACGAGACGAGGGCGGCCTCCTCGCCGGTTTCGTCTACGTCGATCTCGACCCCGCCCAGCGCGACGTGGGCGGATACGTGGCCGAGGCTAAGCACCTCGTCGACGAAGCGCTCGAGCACGGCCGCCTCACCCTCGGCCACGGCACGTTCCTGCGCTGGACCGGACAGTACGAGCAGCTCGAGAAGATGTCGGAGCGGATGAGGATCGTCATCCCGGGAACGCTCCTCATCATCATGGTGCTCCTGTACCTGCACTTCCGGAACTTCGTCGAGGTGCTGATCGTCCTCCTCTCCATTCCGTTCGCGCTGGTCGGGAGCGTCTGGCTGCTGTGGCTCCTCGATTACCGGCTCTCGACGGCGGTGTGGGTCGGGATCATCGCGCTGGTCGGGCTCGCGGCGCAGACCGGCGTCGTCATGATCGTCTACATCGATAACGCGTACGAGCGCCGCCGCCGGGCCGGCAAGATCCGCGACCTCTCGGACATCATCTGGGCGCACATGGAGGGCACGGTCCAGCGGGTGCGGCCGAAGCTCATGACGGTGGCGACCATGCTCCTGGGCCTCATGCCCCTGCTCTGGGCGAGCGGCTCCGGCGCCGACGTCATGAAGCGCATCGCGGCGCCGATGGTGGGAGGCCTCGTCACGAGCGCCTTCCTCACGCTCGAGATCATCCCGGTCGTTTACACGTACTGGCGCCAGGAACAGCTCCTGTGGGAGCGCCTCGCCTCGGCCGACCCGCGCCGGCTGGCGCGGCTACGCGCCTGGACACGCATCCACGGGGCTGGCTGGGCGCTCCTCGCGGCGACCGCTGTGGCGGCGCTGTACGTGCCGCTGCCGCGGCTGGGGTGGGCAGCGGCGCTGGCGCCCGGGGCGACCCTCGTCCTCGTCGGCTCCTTCGCCTACCTTCGACGGCGCCCCGCCGCGCGCCGGCTGGTGTGGCCGGAGCGCGCCGCGGCAGCCCCGCGCGCGGCGTGAAGCTCCTCGGAATGTAGGGCGGGGGGCTCGTCCCCCGCCGCCGTCTCCTCGTGCCCTCTCTCCGTCTGCTTGGCTAGCGCTCCGGCCCCGGCTCGCCGCCCGCCGCGAGCCGCGCCAGCCCCTCCCCCGAGACGCGCATCGTGATCCACTCGCCGAGCCGTTTCGCCCCGAGCGCCTCGTAGAACTCGATGGCGGGCGTGTTCCAGTCGAGCACCTGCCACTGGAACCTCCCGCAGCCCTCCGCCAGCGCGACGCGCGCGAGATGGACGAGGAGCGCCTTGCCGATGCCGTGGCCGCGGAAGGCAGGGCGGACGAACAGGTCCTCGAGGTAGAGCCCGGGCCGGCCCTGCCAGGTCGAGTAGTTGAAGAACCAGAAGGCGAACCCGGCCACGCGCCCGTCCCACTCCGCCATCTCGACGAAGAAGCGCGGCGCTCCCGAGAAGCCGTCGCGCAGCAGGTCCTCGGCGGTGGCGGTCGCCTCCTCCGGCGCCCGCTCGTACTCGGCGAGGTCGCGGATGAGGGCCAGGATCTCGGGGACGTCGCGTGCCTCGGCACGGCGGATGCGGAGCATTCCATCATTGTACCGGAGGCGCCTACAGGAGCGGGCGCTGCTGTGCCGGCTCCGGGACCGCGAACGGCGCCAGCGCCTCGGCGTAGCGCGCCGCGAGCTCGGGCGGCACCTCGACCGTTCGCCCCTCCACCATGGCCGCGAGCATGGCGGCGTTGGCAACCGCCTGGCCCTCGAAGTGGTTGTTCGTCACGACATAGACGTCCTCCACCTCCGGCGCGGCGGCGAGCTCACGCGTCCGCTCGGCCCACGGCCGGAGCTCCTCCGCGGTGTAGAGGTAGTCGTAGCGGGCGTCACGGCCCGCCTTCTCCCGGAACCAGTCCTTGTAGTTGCGCCCGTGCACGCGGACGTAGCCCACCGGCGCCGTCGCGATCGCGCTCGGCCGGATCGAGCTGCGGAACAGCGGCTGATCGACGTTGACGAACCCGACCCGACGCTCGGCGAGCTCGGCGTACGTCTCGGAGACGTTCCAGGAGGCGTGGCGCACCTCGACGACGAGCGGCAGTCCCGACAGCACGTCGAAGAGGTCGCGCAGCCACTCGAGCGAGGCCGCGTCGCGC
>Ga0318574_10000277_pt1 | contig 14139 bp, 15 predicted proteins | sample GRESIP089b5f22_FD_202527 | JGI IMG/M metagenome (GOLD analysis project Ga0318574, IMG submission 202527) | Tropical soil microbial communities from Luquillo Experimental Forest, Puerto Rico - GRE.SIPMG.089b5f22 | ecosystem: Environmental > Terrestrial > Soil > Tropical forest > Bulk soil...
CGACCGACTGAAGTCGATCAACGATTACTTCGGCCACGCCGCCGGTGATTTTTACCTCCAGGTATTCGCCGAACGGCTTCAGACGAGCATGCGAGGGCTGGGCACGATCGGTCGGATCGGCGGGGACGAGTTCCTCATCATTCCGGACCGGGCGATGTTAACGGAGACCGCGGAATCACTCGCGCACCAGCTTCAGAAGACGTTGCGCGGCTCCATCCAGATCGGCGACGCTGTGATCACTCCCTCCGTGAGCATCGGGATGGCGGCGGGCAGGCCGGGACGCGACGACACCGAGGATCTACTCCGTCGCGCCGATGAGGCCGCTCTGACGGCCAAGCGCGCGGGCGGCAACCAGGTCGCAGTGTGCACCGATGACATCTCCCGAAACGTCTTCTTCCGCAACGATATCGAACTCCATCTGCAAGCGGGCATCGATAACGACGCTCTGCTGCTGCATTACCTGCCCGAAGTCGACTTGGTGACCAGCGCGATCCTGGGGGCCGAGGCGCTGGTCCGTTGGCAGCACCCGACGCGCGGGCTGCTGCTACCGGATTCGTTCATCGACGTAGCCGAATCGACCAACCTCGCCGGAGCATTGGGCCAATGGGTGATGCGAAGCGCCTGCGCCGACTTCAGCCGGTGGCGATCGCATGGCGTGGGACTAAACGAAACACTGCGCATCAATGTCTCGCCTCTTCAATTGGTCGTGCCCGATTTCGTCCGCACTGTCGCGGACATCATCGACGAGTTCGGCATCAACGCCGACTCTGTGTGCCTGGAGATCACCGAGCGCGCTCTGGTTCGCGACATCGAAACCACGCGCAAAACCCTTGCGAAGCTGAAGGAGGTGGGGGTCCAGATCGCTATCGACGACTTCGGCACCGGCTACGCCGTCCTGTCGCACCTGAAATCGCTTCCGGTCGATACGCTCAAGATCGACGCCGGGTTCGTCCGCGACTTGGACACCAACGCCAGCGACTTGGCCATCGTTCGCTCCATCCTCATACTCGCTGAGGCCTTCGGCCTGCAACTGGTCGCTGAAGGCGTTGAGACGCCAACTGCCGCAATGACTTTGATACAGCATGGATGTTACCGGGCACAGGGTTTCCTCTTCTCGCGCCCCGTGGCGGCCCAAGACATGGAGTCATTGCTGTCCAGGCGCCGGTTGCCGATGACCTGCTTCGCTAACAACGAGGCGGAGCGTGGATCCAATCTAGGGCAGGCAACGACGCCTCGTGGAGTTCATGAGCTTTCTGTCGAGGCGATGCCATGACGAGCGGTCGTTAGCGCAACATGATTAGAGACCATCGGCGGATGGTCGGATGGTCAGCGGAGTGTCGGTCACCGTTTATAGTTGCGAAATGTGTTGTGGCACAACGATTGTTTCCGTGCCGCGGCATGTAGATGGTCTAGGTCAACCTAACCGCGGCGACGATGGTGGCGTGGGCAGACGTGCCGGGGGTGGACGTTGTTGAGGTGGTCACCCGCCGATCCCTGGTCCGTTCACTCGCTCAGGGCGGGGGCTCCGGCTTGGTCAGGCGTCAGTCACGGCGGAAAGCCCGGTGGCGGGAAGTTTATACCGGGTTGCGGGATATAGCCTGGTGCAGGACAGTCGGCACACCCGTTGGGCAGGTCGGGTGCGGGCACGCCCGTGTCCGGTCGCCACGTCCATCCGAAGTACCCCGGCTCGATTGTGCAGCGGATCCTGCTGCCATCGCTGGCGGTCGTGACATCGTTGTTCTGGTAACGCGCGCACGGTGAGCCGACATCTGGACCATCAGCATGGGCAAGGGGAGCGGCCATGCCGAGCATGGCCGCGATGCCCACCAGCAGGCCGGCGAACATCTTTCTCATGCGCTCGTCGAACATCGTTCGAACGATCGGCATTTCGGACATACCGTCACAGCAAGCTTGTGACATCAAAAATCCAGCGAGTGTCCCAGGCGCCAAGGCCCTCAAAGTGATTGGGAGGCGCGAAGCTGGTGAGGGTGGTCAGGTCGTAGTAGTCCTTCCAGAGGGCGACCTTCCCATCGATCACCTTGTGCACCGTGACGAACCTCAGCACACCTTGCTCGCCCGTCGTGAAAGTCCAAGTCTCCGAATGCTCGTACACGACATCGGGGCCGCTGGACAGCAGCAGACCGTCGTGGTTCTCGTAGTCCGCGAGCGGCTCGACCGCCATCTTCAGCTTTTTCACGATGTCTTCGGGACCGCGCGCCGACAGCGCGGGGATCGGCATGTCGACGTAGAGGCAGTCCTCTGCCAGGAACGTCTTGACCGCGTCCAAATCCCGCCGCGAAAGCGCCCGCCATAGCCCGAGTACGACCTCCTCGGCCGCGATCGTAGAAACCTCTGTCATAGCGGCCAATAAACTCGGTTGCCACACGGGTGTCAACCACGGCTAAACCGCGCATACTCGCCAGCGTGACCCCATTGCGGCGGTATATCGCCGAGGAGATTGCGACCGATCACGTCGACGGCCTGCTGACCAGACGCGAAGCCATGCGACGGCTGGCGCTACTCGGCGTGAGCACCGCTGCAGCCACCGCGCTCATCGCGGCCTGTTCGGAACGGCAAGAACAAGCCGGTCCGACGGCCCCGTCCAGCACGACCACCACCCCATCCGACGCTGCGCAGCCGCCCGGGATGGCCGGCGCGCTACCCACGGAGCCGATCACCTGGCCGGGTCCGCACGGCGAGCTGCAAGCCGCGTGGGCCCAAGCGGCCAGTCCGCGAGGCGGCGTGCTGGTCATCCACGAGAACAAGGGCCTGAACGACTGGGTACGGTCGGTGGCCGGACGGCTGGCCGGGGCCGGCTATTCGGCGCTGGCCGTCGACCTGCTGTCCGAGGAGGGCGGGACGGGCAGCTTCCAGGATCCGGCCCAGGCGACCGCCGCCTTGGCCAAGGTCCCGCCGGACCGGTTCACACGGGACCTCAATTCCAGCGTCGCGGAACTGCAACTGCGTGCTCCGGGTCAGAAGATCGCCGTGGTCGGGTTCTGCTTCGGCGGTGGATTGGTGTGGCAACTGTTGAACTCAGGCGGACTCCGGCTTTCCGCCGCGGTCCCGTTTTATGGCCCCTTGCCCGACAACCCGGACTTTGCCGGATCCAAAGCCGCGGTGCTGGCGATCTATGCGGCCCTCGACCCCCGCGTCACGGGGTCGCAGCCCGCCGCCAAGGCGGCCCTCGAGCGCGCCGGGTTGGTCAACGAGATCGTCGTCGAACCCAACGCCGACCACGCGTTCTTCAACGACACCGGCACCCGCTACAACGCCGCCGCGGCGGCCGACGCGTGGCAACGGCTGTTGGATTGGTTCGGTCGCTACCTGGCTCGGCAATGACGGCTTTGCCGCATACTTGGCAACGTGACATCGCAACGCGATACTTCCGAGGAGATTGGAGCTGATCCGGTCGACGGTCTGCTCACCCGGCGCGACGCCATGCGACGACTGGTGCTCGTCGCGGTGACCGCGACCCCCACCGCGCTCATCGCGGGCTGTTCCGGCGGCAGGTACTGGCCGACAAACCGGCGACGGCGGCGGCGTCGCCGCTAGCGGCGGCATCGACCCTTAGGCGACAGCCCTAGACGTCGACCGGGGCCAACGACCGCGCCGGCCCCAAGGCCACCGGCAGCGTTGACCACCCGCGCAGCACCCGCGTTTCCCGCCGGCTTCCGGTACCCGCCGCGCGCACCTCGGGAAAACGGTCGAAGAACGTGTGCAGCCCGACCTCGCCCTCGGCGCGCGCAAGGGCGGCTCCCAGACAGAAGTGCCGGCCCCCGGAGAACGCGAGATGCCTTCCGACATTTGGTCTTTCGATATCAAAGAGGTGCGGATCCGGGAACACTGACGGATCCCGGTTGGCGGCGGCGAGATAGATGATTACCAACTCGCCCTGCTGGATCCGCGTGCCCGCCATCTCGACGTCCTTGACCGCCACCCGCGCGGTGAGCTGCACCGGCGAGTCCAGCCGCAAGATCTCTTCAACGGCGTTGGGCCACAATTCCGGACGTTGGCGCAGCGTGTCCAGATGCTCAGGCGTGTCCAGCAGCATGCGAATCCCGTTGCCCAACAGGTTCACCGTGGTCTCGAATCCGGCGGCCAACACCAGGCCCGCGATCGCCTTTAGTTCGGCCTCGTTCAGATGTGTTTCGGCGGAGCCGCTTTCGGCCATCTGGATCAACTGGCTCATCAGATTGTCGCTTGGGGCACGGCGCAATTCCCGCAGGTGACCGGCGAGCCAGAAGTCGAATCCGGCGATCCCTTCCTGCACGCTCTTGTACTGCCGCCACGGCAATCCGATGTCCAGGCTCGGTGCGCCCAGCTCACCGAACTGCAGCACCAGCGGACGGTCTCGCTCGGGCACCCCCAAGATATCGCTGATGATCGCGACCGGCAGCTGCGAGCAGTACCGTCCGACGATGTCAACGACTGCCGACTGGCCGGACAGCTGACCCAGGAGGTTGGCCGCGGTCTGCTCGACCCGATCCCGCAGCGCGGCGACCGCCCGCGAAGTGAACACGGCCGATACCGTCTTGCGGTAGCGGGTGTGGTCCGGCGGCTCGACGGCGAGCAATGACGGTTCGCGCAGCGGATGCAAGAAATCTTCGCGGGTCCGGCGCTCGAGCCAGCGCAGCGGCGCCGGCAGGTTCGAGCCCATGTTCACCACCCGGAAGTCGTCGGACCGCAGCAGCTCATGGGCCAGCGCGTAGTCGGTCGTCACATAGTTGACGCGGCCTTTCACCAGCGGGCCCAGCGCCCGAAGTTGGTCGTAATACGGCACCGGATCGGCGGCCACCGTCGGATCGGCGATCAGCCTGGCCTGCAAGTCACCCCGCCGCATACCGATAGCCGCGACGCCGCGGATGAAGCCGTGCATCGCAAGCCAGTGCAATTTCTCCTTCACCGGTCCTCCATCACCTCGGGTGCTCTTGACCCAGCGTAGGCCGGACCTTCTCACGGCTCAGCAGGTCGCGACGATCTTGAAGTCGGTGGTCACCACTTTGTTGGGATTGCTGCGGTCGATGCCGTAGGCGCTGCCGGTGATGGTGTACGCGGTGTTGGTCACGTCGGCGTGCGCGTCTCCCACCCCGCCTTGCCAGAAGCTGCCGGTGAACCCGTCGACGTTGCGGATCTTCACCCACTGCGGGATGGCCCGCGAGCCGCTGAGCACCACCACCGCTTCGACATGGCCATTCTGATCGCCGATGTCGATGGTGCGGTACGACTGGATTTGGCTGCACGCCGCGGGACGTGTCGTGTGAGTGGCGCCGTCGATGGTCACCCGGGCTGCTTTCGCGGGCGTCGTCGGCGCCTGCCCACACCCCGCGACGCCGACGATCAGGATGAAAGCGACTGCGAGCAAACGGGTTTGCACCCGATCACCTCCTTTCCTCCCGCTGCCGCATCAGCGCCGGCAGGGACTTGACGATCCGACCTCGCACGAACTCCGGGCTCAGACCCTTGAGCATGTCGATCAGGCGAATGCTCTTGGGCACGTACCAATGCAACCGCTTCGGATCGTGGTAGGCCCGCCACGCCGCCTCCGCCACGCTGGTCGCGGGCATCAGCCGGAACATGCCCTTCCTTGGCGCGCTGGCGCGCAGTTCCTCGGCGGACATGGTCGGCCCGCCGTCGTCGGAGTGGTTTTTCGTCGTAGTGAGGATGGCGGTGTCGATCAGACCCGGCAGTACGTCGGCGACCCGCACGCCGTGGCGCTGCCATTCCACGCTCAGCGCCTCCGTCAATCCTTTGACCGCATGCTTGGTCGACGAGTAGACCGCGATCCGTGGCATGCCGTAAGTGCCCGAGGAGGACGACGTCGAGAACATCAGGCTGCCGGGTGTCTTCTTGAGGTAGTGCAGCGCGGCGTAGGCACCGGTCAGCACCGCCTTGAAGTTCACCTCGACGACACGCATCGCGGCTTCGTACGGCACATCCTCGAACCAACCGGATTCGCCGATGCCGGCGTTGTTCCACATCATGTCGAGCCCGCCGCCCGCACTGCCGTCACAGAAGTCGGCCAGCGCGCTCTCCAGGGCGCCCTTGTCCGTCACGTCGACGGGGCGGGTCCATAGCCGGTCGCCACCCAGTTCGTGCCTCAGCGTGGCCAGGCCGTCGTCGTTGCGGTCCACCGCACCGACTCGCCAACCCTTGGCGTGGAAGAGCTTTGCCCCCTCGCGGCCCATGCCGCTGCCCGCGCCAGTGATGAAGACCGATTTCACGGAATCTGACCGGCCGGCTGTCAGCTTGCCTCGACCACGTCTTTGATGCGGTTCAGCGTGATCGTCATGTCACGGATGTTGTTGCGTTGGCGCAGCCAGCCACCGAAAACCCAGTAATACACCGTTGCGAACGCGGACGGAGGCAGCCGAAACGACTCCGTGACGTCGGTCCCGTCGCCCGCCGGCGTCAAGCGGTAGTGCCACGTGTTCGCCGGCCGGTCTCCCAGGAGAGCCGCGAAGCCGAACTCGCGGCCTGGTACGCACGCGGTCACCTTGCATGTCGTCCAATAAACCGGTCCAATCCCGTTTCGCTTGACGTGGCCGCGGAATCGGACACCGAGCGCCGGGCCCGTGGCACCGTCAAGCCACTCCGCCTCGAAAGTCTCCGGAGAGAACCGTCCGGTGTTGCGGACGTCAGCGATCAAATTCCAGATCTTGTCCGCGGGCGCCGCCATGTGAACTGTTGCCGAACCTTCCATGGCCTGATCCAAACACAGCTTCGTGCTCGCTCATAGACCCATCAGGACCGTGGACGCCGATGATTATTAATGCGGCACGGCTCCCAGAATGAGCCCGTTGATGATCTGCTTGATCCCCTGTGCGGGATGCGAATACCACGCGATGGGAAGGCCCGAGGCGGAGCCGCACTTCGGCCACGGCTCCAGCCCCTCTTGGGCGAAAACCCGGTTGGCCACGGCGATCTGTTGATCCCTGGATGCGGCCGCCGGGTTGCCGACACCGCCGTATTGGGCCCACGTGCCCGGCTTGAATTGCAGCCCACCGTATTCGCCGTTTCCGGTGTTGGCGTGCCAGTTGCCGCCGGACTCGCATTGCGCGACCGCGTCCCAGTTGGGCGCTGCTGGGGCGGCGTTGGCCACACCGCTGTAGGAAGTCAGCGTCACTGCAACGATCCCGCCAACCATGGCGGACTTGACGAGAGGCTTGCAGAGTTTACTCATGTCAAACAAATCGCCGGGCGTATCCGAAGCGTTACCGATTCGAAAATCCCGCGTGATAGGACGTCTATCAGCGGAAATCGGCCCCAAAACAGCCGAACGAGAAGTTTAGAAATCGGTGAGAAACGAATAAATCAGCCCTGGCAGTGTCGCGCAGAGCACCGCCAGCCCGGCGGCCGTGCCGGTTCGCCAGTTGGTGCCGGTCATGATCATGATTCTGGCCTGCACCGCCGCACTGGAAACATCCGCCGATCGCTTTCGCCGCAGCTAACCTGGCGGCTGATGTCGTGGATTGCTGACAAACGCGGAGAGTGGTTGCGCTCGAAGCCGGTTCGCGCGCTGATCGCTGCCGCGCTGGCGGTGTCGCTGCTGGGCGGAGCTTTCCTGTTGGTGGACAGGCTGCGCTCGATGCCCTCGGACGCCCTTGACCATCCGGCCAATCCCGTCACAGACGGTCAGTCCGAGGCTCAGGTGGTCGAGTCGGCTAAACAGGTCATCACCCTGACCGGACTGCGGACGGCGTCCGCCGCCTATTCGTTGATGTCTTGCAAGGACCGGGACGACCCGCCCTATCAAGGCGCGATCTACCTGACCTTCGCGCTGCCCGCCTCGGCCCGGGCGGATGACTTCTTTCCGGCGATCGCGGCGACGCTCGTCATCCATGGCTGGACCGAGGGCATACCGCCCAACAATCATGCGTTCGCCAGGATCCTCACCAAGGATGGCGTCACCGTGATCGTCTATCGCCACGACGATGACCCAAGCCTGGGCATCGCGCGCGTCTATGGCCAGTGCCGGAACATCAACGATCACCGCAAGGACGCGACGACCTGGATCGATGTCACCGACCAGTTCACGAAGGCCCGGTAGGGACCAGTTAAGGGCCCTTAACGCGCTACTGCGCCCGACGGTTGTCGTCAAGCGCAGTAGCGGCCACCGGCTGGGGCGTTATCCGCCGCCGCCGGGGGTAGCACCCAGGCTGCTCTGCAGGTCGCCCTTCATGGCGTTGAGCTGAGCTCCCCAGTACTCCCAGCTGTGGGTTCCGTAGGGGGGGAAGTTGAACACGGCATTGTGGCCGCCTGCGGCGTTGTAGGCGTCTTGGAACTTCTTGTTGATGCCGATCATGAAGTTGCTCTCAAGGAACGTAGCCGGCAAATTGGCACCGCCCAGTTCGTTCGGAGTCCCGTTGCCGCAGTACACCCAGAGCCGGGTGTTATGAGCGACGAGTAGGCCGACGTTGACCAAGGGGTCGTTGCGTTGCCATGCGGGGTCGCTGTCTGGCCCAAACATGTCTTCCTTCTTGTAGCCGCCGGCATCGCCCATCGCCAGACCTATCCAGCCCTGCCCGGTGGACGGGCTGAGGTAGCCGGACAGCGAACCGGCGTAGACGAACCTATCAGGGTGGTAGTTCGCCAGATTCATCGCCGATGCACCCGCCATTGAGATCCCGACCGCGGCGCTGCCGGTGGGCTTGACACTCCTGTTGGCGGACAGCCATTGCGGCAGCTCGCTGGTCAGGAACGTCTCCCACTTATAGGTCGAGCAGCCGGCCTTGCCGCAGGCGGGGCTGTACCAGTCGGCGTAGAAGCTGGACTGCCCACCGACCGGCATGATGAGCGACAGGCCCGACTTGTAGTACCACTCGAACGCGGGCGTGTTGATGTCCCAGCCGTTGTAGTCGTCCTGGGCCCGCAACCCGTCGAGCGCGTAAACCGCCGGCGAGCCGCTTCCGCCGCTCTGGAACTGGACCTTGATGTCGCGGCCCATTGATGGGGACGGCACCTGCAGGTATTCCACGGGCAGACCCGGGCGCGAGAACGCCCCGGCCGTCGCCGCTCCGCCGGCAAGACTGACCAGGCCCGGCAGGGTGACAGCCGCTGCCGCTCCGACCAAAAGCCGGCGCCCCCAGGCCCGGATCTTCTCGCTCACGTCTGTCATACCTGTCGCTCCCTTATGGTTAGGCCGTCGTGACTCTCGGCAGGAATTTACCGTGCGAATACGTCAAATGTCGATTGGGACGCGATCTCATCTCAGTCTGGTATCGGTTTTCGTCGTGAATTTCGCAACCGGGATAAGAGTAGAGCAAAGGTCCCGCCAGCCCGCCGCGCAACGCCGTCGTCTGAGGCTTCGCCCGAAAAGACCAGGCAGCGGGCCCGCATTTGGCGTGGCTGGCAAGGCGAGCGGCGGCGACTACGACGCAAATTGCAAAGCACCGCTAAGCAAAATGTGCGAGCCGATTTCGACAAGCGGAGCCATCCGACATCGCACGCACGACAACCGGTGGTGCGGCAGCTGGTCGCCCAAGCGTTCGATTGCCGCGTTGAACTGCCGATGACGAAAATATTTGCCCGCACGATAAAAGATGGCGCGGCGTTGCGAGCCGGTGACCTGCCCGTTTAGGGACGTGGACGGCATGGGACGGAGCCCGGCCCGTTAGACAGATGTCGGACAGGGCGAGCCGAACTTGCGTGGACCGCGTAGGCTCTCACGGAGCAAGCCGATGGAGACCACGCTATCCCCGTCCGTTCCGGCTCTCACGAACCATCGCAGCAGCAGGCTTCATGTGCGCGATTGTGCAGTTGAGGGCGTCGGCGGTCTGGGCCGATTGAGGTGCGAATTTGGATACGGTACTTGGGCTATCAGTGACGCCGACCACCGTCGGGTGGGTCCTCGCTGAAGGGCATGGTGCCGACGGCACCACCCTGGACCACGGCGAATTGGCGTTGCGTGCCGGCCGTGGCGTGCGCGCCCTGGGTACCGCAGAGCAAGTCACAGACGAGGTGTTGCGGGTGCGCGCACTGGCGGCCGCGAGCGATCACCATTTGCGGGTCGTCGGACTGACCTGGAGCGACGAAGCGTCGGCGCAGGCGGCGCTGCTGGTGGAGGCGTTGACCGACGCGGGTTTCAACAACGTTGTGCCGGTTCGATTGCTCGAGGCGGTCGAGACCCTGGCCAAGGCCATCGGGCCCGTTATCGGTCACGAGCAGACCGCGGTCTGCATCCTCGAGCATGAGTGGGCGACCGTCGTCATGGTCGACACCCATGAAGGCGAGACGCAAACGGCGGTCAAGCATGTTCGCGGCGGGTTCGACGGGCTGATTCACTGGCTGCTCGGGATGTTTGACCGCAGAGATGGCTGGCGGCCCGGCGGGGTGGTTGTCGTCGGCCCGGACAGCGAAATCAATGGGTTCTCGTGGCAGCTCGAAAAGGCTTTGCCAGTGCCGGTTTTCGCGCAGACCATGGCCCAGGTGACGGTGGCGCGGGGAGCGGCGCTGGCCGCGGCTCGCAGCACCGAGTTCACCGACGACGAGCTGGTGGCGCCCGCGGGCGAGCCCGCCGCCGTGCCCGCGCCGCCCCGGAAGTTGTCCTACGCGGGGGCGATGACCGCATTGGCCGCCGGCGCGATCACCTTTGTCTCTTCGCTGTCGGTCGCCGTCGGTATTCAACTTGCTCCGGAGACCGGGGCTGCACCGGCAAACCACGTGGTGCACGCGCCGACGCCGCAAATCGCCGAGGCGGTTGCGCCGGCCGTTGCGCCGCCCGCAGAGGTCGCACCGCCCGCCCCCAAGTCAACGGCGCCCGCCGGCGAACCGGCCCGGGAGCTCGGCGCGCCGGGCGAGCAGCAGGGCGCTCCCGCCGAGCAGCAACCGGACCCCAACGCGCGGCAGCCTTACTTGACCCGAGTGCTTGAGCACATACGCGGCGATGCCGGCGATTCGGCCGGCGATCCAGCCGCGAGCGCACCGACGCCGTAGGCGTTTGTATCAATCGTCCTTGGCGTGAACCGCGGTGAAGGACAGTGACACCTCGTCGGCGACCCGCACCGACCCCATCAGCAGCGAGTAGGGCTTGACGCCGTAATCAGTTTGTCGAACGTTGGATTCGGCGGACATGCGCCACGACTCACCGAGATCCTCTGTGCGCAGGTCGATTACGTGGTCTCGGGACTTTCCGCGAATGTGAAGCTTTCCCGTGAGACGGTACCCGTCGTCCGTGCTGTCGATTGCGTCTGCGGTGAAACGGATCTCGGGATAGTGGCCGGCATCCAGCGACCTCAATGCGTTCGACTTCACCAGCACCTTTTCCGGCCCAGACAACCCTTTGACCCCGCCCTCGCCGCGCAGTAGTTCGAACGAGTCGACCTCGACGACCAGCTCCGCGCTGACCGGTTCGGCCCCGGCCCAGCCCACCGAGGCCTGCCAGCGCTTCATCGCGATGGTGAGCCGATGGCCCATTCGCGCCGCCCTGCCGGCGACATCGGTGCGAATCAACAACTCACCGTCGGATGCGTCAAGGGTCCACAGATCGGTCACAAATCGACTGTGTCACATCGTCAAAACAGTGCGGTAGTGTGCTCGCCCCTGCTCCAATGCCTTATAGCCCTCGGCCGCCTGCGACAGCGGCAACTCCTCGATCCACGCCCGCACACCCGACAGGACCGCGAAATGCATGGTGTCTTCGACGTCTTTCGCGGTTCCTGAGGGATGGCCGACAATGCTCAACCCCGGGGTTATCAGCTGCACGGGACTGATGGGCAGCGGCTCAGGCGTCACGCCGATGGTTACCAGCTCGCCTTGAGGCGCTAGCCCGCCCACCGTGTCGGCCATGGCCTTGGAGTTGCCGGCAGTGCCCAACACGACCGTCGCCCCGCCCAGGGCCCGCAGAGCCTCCGAGACGTCGCCGCTGGTCGAGTCGATGTAGTGCTGCGCGCCGAGCTTGTTGGCGTCGGCGGCTTTGGCGGTGCCGCGCGCGATCGCGATGGTCTCGAAACCCATCGCGCGGGCGAACTGCACCCCGAGGTGGCCGAGCCCGCCGACGCCGAGGATCGCGACCCGGTCACCGGGCAACGCCTTCGTGTGGCGTAGCGCGTTGTAGGTGGTGACACCCGCACAGCCCATCGGGGCGGCTTCCGCGTCGGAAAGCCCGTCGGGAATCCGGGCCAGGGCGGTGACCGGCACGGTAACCGACTCGGCGTAGCCACCGGGGTACTGCCAGCTCGGTACCTTCCCGTTGGCGCAATGAATGAATATGCCTTTGCGGCAGGGGTCGCAGCGGTAGCAGCACCCGCCGAACCAGCCGACCGCGACTCGATCGCCAACGGAGAAACCTTCGACTCCGTCGCCGAGTTCTGCTATTTTCCCGGCGATTTCATGCCCCGGCGTCAACGGCCACGACATGCCCGGAAACCCGCCCGCGACAAAATGGGCGTCGGTGCCGCAGATGCCGCACGCGGAGACCGTCAGCCGTGCCTCATCACGGCCCGGTGGCACTGTTTCGACATCGACCAATTCCAATGGTGCGCCGGCCGAATTGACATGAACAGCTCGATGCGTAGCCATGCGGTTGATGCTAATGGGCGACAGGGCATTTCGCTGCCCCGGCAGAGTGGTAGTCGACCTGCCAGTGCTTGATCCCGTTGAGCCATCCCGACCGCAGCCGTTCGGGCTTGCCGACCGACTCCAGATCGGGCATGGCGTCGGCGATCGCGTTGAACATCAGGTCGATCGTCATTCGCGCCAGGTTCGCCCCGATGCAGTAATGCGCGCCGCTGCCACCAAATCCGACATGCGGGTTGGGGTTACGCAAGATATTCAACGTGAACGGGTCGTCGAACACCTCCTCGTCGAAATTGGCCGAGCGGTAAACCATCACCACCCGCTGCCCCTTTTTGATCTGCACGCCCGACAACTCGTAGTCCTCCAGCGCGGTGCGCTGGAACGACGTGACCGGGGTGGCCCACCGGACGATCTCGTCGGCGGTGGTGGCAGGACGCTCCCGCTTGTACAGCTCCCACTGATCGGGGAAGTCGGTGAAGGCCATCATGCCCTGGGTGATGGAATTGCGGGTCGTCTCGTTGCCGGCCACGGCCAACAGAATGACGAAGAAGCCGAACTCGTCGTCGGAGAGCTTGTGGCCGTCGACGTCGGCCTCGATCAACTTGGTGACGATGTCGTCGCCGGGGTTCTGGGCCCGATCGGCTGCCATTTGCATTGCGTACATGATCAATTCGACGGAGGCGGCGATGGCGTCATTGGTGGCGAACTCCGGGTCCTGGTCGCCGACCATCTGGTTGGACCAGTGGAACAATTTCATGCGGTCCTCTTGAGGCACACCCAGCAGGCCGGCGATGGCCTGTAGCGGCAGTTCGCACGACACCTGTTCGACGAAGTCGCCGGAACCCTTGGCCGCCGCCTCCTCGACGATGCGCCGAGCACGTTCGTTCAGGTCATCGCGGAGGCGCTCGACGGCCCGGGGCGTGAAGCCGCGGGAGATGATCTTGCGCAACCGGGTGTGATGCGGGGCGTCCTGGTTGAGCAGGACGAACTTGCCCCGCTCGATCTGCTCGCCGACCGTGCCGTCCTTGTAGCGCGGCAGGGCGGTCTTCTGCAGGCTGGAGAAGACGTCACTGCGCAGCGAAATCTCCTTGACGTCCTTGTGCTTGGACACCACCCAGAAGCCGCCGTCGTCGAATCCGCCGACGCCGATGGCTTGCTCGTTCCACCAGATCGGCGCCGTTCGACGCAGCTCGGCCAGTTCCTCCACCGGCAGCCGCTCGGCGTGGATATCCGGGTCGGTGAAATCGAATCCGGGCGGCAGATTTGGGTGGGTGGTCGGCTCGGTGGTTGGCATATGCCACTCCTCGATACGAAGTCGTCTAGTCGTCTTGTGCCAAATAAACCACTGCTACACCACGGTTGTGAAGCACCGCGGCAAGATCGCCCAACCCGAATTGCAACATGTTCAGCGCCGATGAGTTTCGCGGACGCCGCCGGTCCGTATAGGAACAGAAGCACCGACCAACTGAAAAGGCAGCACAATGCGCATCGTTCTTAGCGACTTCATCAGTCTGGACGGAGTTGTCCAGTCCCCGGGCGGCCAAGGGGAGGACCCGGATGGGGGATTCGCACACGGCGGCTGGTCGATGCCGTACTTCGAGCCCGAAACGATGGGCCCGGCCG
>Ga0318574_10000280_pt1 | contig 14122 bp, 8 predicted proteins | sample GRESIP089b5f22_FD_202527 | JGI IMG/M metagenome (GOLD analysis project Ga0318574, IMG submission 202527) | Tropical soil microbial communities from Luquillo Experimental Forest, Puerto Rico - GRE.SIPMG.089b5f22 | ecosystem: Environmental > Terrestrial > Soil > Tropical forest > Bulk soil...
CAGACCGAGTTGCCCGGGCGTGTAAGCCCGGTGCGCGTGGCCCAGGTGCGCGCCCGCGTCAACGGCGTGGTGCTGCAACGCCTGTTCCGCGAGGGCAGCGAGGTCAAAGCCGGCCAGTTGCTCTACCAGATCGACCCCGCGCCCTACAAGGCCGCGCTGGAAAGCGCCCAGGCCAGCCTGGCCAAGGGGCAAGCCAACCTGGCCCAGGCCAGTGTGCAAGTGGAGCGCAACAAGCCCTTGGTGGAAGCCAATGCCATCAGCAAGCAGGATTTCACCGCGCTGGTGACCGCGCAGAAGCAAGCCGAGGCCGACGTGGCCGCCGCCAAGGCCGCCGTGCAGACCGCCCAGATCAACCTGGACTACGCCGCTGTGAGCGCGCCCATTTCCGGTCGCATCGGCCAAGCCCTGGTGACCGAAGGCGCCCTGGTCAGCGCCACCGAGGCCACGCAACTGGCGGTGATCCAGCAGACCGACACCATGTACGTGAACTTCACCCAGAGCAGCACCGACGTGCTGCGCCTGCGCAAGGCCATCGCCGCCAAGCAATTGCGCGCCTCCAACGACGGCTCCGTGCCCGTGCGCGTGGTGCTGGAGGACGGTACCGAGCTGCCCAAGCCCGGCAAGCTGCTGTTCTCGGACCTGACGGTGGATGCCACCTCCGGCCAGATCACGCTGCGCGCCGAGGTGGCCAACCCCGACGGCCTGTTGCTGCCGGGCCAGTACGTGCGGGTGCGCCTGTCGCAGGCCGAGCTGCCCGCGGGCATCTTGCTGCCGCAACAGGCCGTGACGCGCACCAACCAGGGCGACACCGTGCTGGTGGTGGGTGCCGATGGCAAGCCCAACCAGCGCCCGGTCAAGGTGGGCAACGCCCAGGGCAGCCAATGGGTGATCCTGGACGGGCTCAAACCGGGTGAGCAGGTCATCGCCGACGGCTTCCAGAAGATGATGGTGCCCGGCGCGCCGGTCAAGACCGTGCCGTGGACACCGGGCGGTGCATCGGCTCCTGCCGCGCCCGCCAGTGGCGCATCGGCCGCGGCCAGCGCCGCTTCCGCCCCGGCATCCGCGGCCTCCGCCGCCGCCAGCAAGTAAGAAGGGAAGCGGCACATGGCCCAGTTCTTCATCAACCGACCCATCTTTGCGTGGGTGATTGCCCTGTTCATCCTGGTCGTGGGTGGCGTGGCCATCACGCAATTGCCCATCGCGCAGTACCCGCCGGTGGCACCGCCGTCCATCGTGATATCGGCCGGCTACCCCGGCGCCTCGGCGCAGACGCTGGAAGACAGCGTGCTCTCCGTGATCGAGCGCGAAATGAACGGCTCGCCCGGCCTGATCTACATGGAATCCGTGGCCCAGGCCAACGGCACGGGTTCCATCACCATCAGCTTCGAGCCCGGCACCAACGCCGACCTGGCCCAGGTGGACGTGCAAAACCGCCTCTCGCGCGCCACGCCGCGCCTGCCGGCGGCGGTGACCCAGCAGGGCGTGCGCGTGGACAAATCGCGCTCCAACTTCCTACTGTTCACGATGCTGTCATCCGACAACCCGGACTTCGACATCGTGGCCCTGGGCGACTTCGCCTCGCGCAACATCCTGCCCGAAATCCAGCGCCTGCCCGGCATCGGCCAGGCCCAGCTGTTTGGCACCGAGCGCGCCATGCGCATCTGGATCGATCCGGCCAAGCTCACCGGCCTCAACCTGTCGGCGGCCGACGTGAACAATGCCATCCGCGCGCAAAACGCGCAGGTCTCCGCAGGTGCCATCGGTGATCTGCCCATCGTCAGCGGCCAGTCCATCTCGGCCACCGTGGTGGTGGATGGGCAACTGAGCAGCGTGGAGCAGTTCGGCAACATCGTGCTGCGCGCCAACGCCGACGGCTCCAGCGTGCGCCTGAAAGATGTGGCCCGCATTGAGCTGGGTGCCCAGGCCTACGCCACCTCGGCGCGCCTGAACGGCAAGCCGGCCACCGGCATCGGCGTACAGCTCTCGCCCACCGGCAACGCCTTGGCCGCGGCCCAGGCCGTGAAAGACCGCATGGCCGAGCTGCAGCCCTACTTCCCCAAGGGCGTGAACTGGACCATCCCTTACGACAGTTCGCGCTTCATCAAGATTTCCATCAGCCAGGTGGCCGAGACCCTGGTCATCGCCGTGGTCCTGGTGTTCCTGGTGATGTTCCTGTTCCTGCAGAACTGGCGCTATACGGTGATTCCGACCATCGTCGTGCCGGTGGCGCTGCTGGGGACGTTTGCCACTCTGCTCGGATTGGGGTTCTCGATCAACGTGCTGACGATGTTCGGCATGGTGCTGGTGATCGGCATCGTGGTGGACGACGCCATCGTGGTGGTGGAGAACGTGGAGCGCATCATGAGCGAGGAAGGCCTGCCGCCGCTGCAGGCCACCCGCAAGGCCATGGGCCAGATCTCGGGCGCCATCATCGGCGTGACCGTGGTGCTGATCTCCGTGTTCGTGCCGCTGGCCTTCTTCAAGGGCTCGGTGGGCAACATCTACCGCCAGTTCTCGGCGGTGATGGTGGCGTCCATCGGCTTCTCGGCCTTCATGGCGCTGTCGCTCACTCCCGCCCTGTGCGCCTCGCTGCTCAAGCCGGTGGAAGCCGGCCACCACCACGCCAAGACCGGCTTCTTTGGCTGGTTCAACCGCGGCTTCTCGCGCACCGCCAAGGACTATGAAAGCCTGGTGGCCCGCATCCTGCGCCGTGCCGCCCGCTATCTGGTGATCTACGGCGCCATCATTGCCGCCGTGGCCGTGGTCTACCTGCGCCTGCCGGCCTCCTTCCTGCCCAACGAAGACCAGGGCACCATGCTGGTCAACGTGCAGTTGCCGCCCGGCGCCACCCAGGAACGCACCCTGTCGGTGATGCAACAGGTGGAAGGCTTCATCCTCAAGCAGCCCGAGGTGCAGAGCATGGTCGGCGTGCTGGGATTCAGCTTCTCCGGCCAGGGCCAAAATGCCGCGCTGGCCTTCGTCACGCTCAAGGACTGGGCCGAGCGCAAGGGCAAGGAACACTCCGCCGAGGCACTGGCCGGGCGCGCCTTTGGCGCCATGATGGGCATCCGCGATGCGTTCATCTTCCCCTTGAGCCCGCCGCCCATCCCCGAGCTGGGTACGGCATCGGGCTTCACCTTCCGCCTGCAGGACCGCGGCGGCAAGGGGCACGACGCCCTGCTGGCCGCCCGCAACCAGTTGCTGGGCATGGCTTCCAAGAGCAAGGTGCTCACGCAAGTGCGCCCCGACGGCCTGGAAGACGCGCCCCAGTTGCAGATCGACATCGACCGCGACAAGGCCAATGCCCTGTCGGTGAGCTTTGATTCGATCAACAACACCATCTCCACCGCGCTGGGTTCGGCCTACATCAACGACTTCCCCAACCAAGGCCGTCTGCAACGTGTGGTCGTGCAAGCCGAGGCCACGGCCCGCATGCAGCCCGAGGACATCCTGAACCTGACCACGCCGAACGCCCAGGGCAAGCCGGTGCCGCTGTCCGCCTTTACCAGCGCACGCTGGATCAAGGGCGCGATGCAGACCGTGCGCTACAACGGCTACCCGGCCATGCGCATCGGCGGCAGCGCGGCGCCCGGCTACAGCACGGGCGACGCCATGGACGAGATGGAAAAGCTCGCCGCGCAGTTGCCCGAAGGCTTTGCCTTCGAGTGGACCGGCCAGTCGCGCGAAGAAAAGCTCGCCGGCTCGCAGGCCATGGTGTTGTACGCCTTTGCCATCCTGGCCGTGTTCCTGTGCCTGGCCGCGCTGTATGAGAGCTGGTCCATCCCGCTGGCGGTGATTCTGGTGGTGCCGCTGGGCGTGCTGGGCGTGGTGCTGGCCACGCTATTCCGAGGCTATGCCAACGACGTGTACTTCCAGGTCGGCCTGATCACCATCATCGGCCTGTCGGCCAAAAACGCGATTCTGATCATCGAATTCGCCAAGGACCTGCAGGCCCAGGGCAAGAGCGTGGTGGAGGCCGCCCTGGCGGCCGCGCACATGCGGTTCCGCCCCATCCTGATGACCTCCATGGCCTTCATGCTGGGTGTGCTGCCGCTGGCCATTTCCACCGGCGCCGGCTCGGCCAGCCAGCGCGCCATCGGCACCGGCGTGATCGGCGGCAGCCTGGCCGGCACGGTGCTGGCGGTGTTCTTTGTTCCCATCTTTTTCGTGGTGGTGCGCGGCCTGTTCAAGGTCAGCGAGCGCCAGCACCAGTTCGATATGGAGCACGCCCACCAGATCGGCGTCGATACCCACCATGAATAACTTCCGCATGAAGCACACCCTGCGCCTGTCCGCTTTTGCCGCAGCGGCCACCCTGGCCGGCTGCAGCCTGATCCCCACCTACGAGCGCCCTGCCGCGCCCGTGGCCGATGCCTACGCCAGCGCCTGGGCCACACCCGCGCCGGCCAACGCGCGCGCCGCGGCCGACGTGCCCTGGCAGGACTTCTTTCAGGACGCACGCCTCAAGCGTCTGATCGAGATCGCCCTGCAAAACAACCGCGACCTGCGCGTGGCCGTGCTCTCCATCGAGCAGGCCCGTGCCCAGCTGGGCCTGCGCCAGGCCGACCAGTTCCCCACGATCAACGCCGGCGTCACCGGCACCCGCGGGCCGGCCACATCGGGCGCCATCACCGCCACCTACACGGCGGGCCTGAGCGTGACCGCCTACGAGCTGGACTTCTTCGGCCGCGTGCGCGCGCTCAGCGAATCCGCGCGGGCCCAACTGCTGGCCAGCGAGGAAGCCCGCAAGACGGTGCAGATCAGCCTGATTGCCACCGTGGCCAACACCTACCTCGCCACCCTGGCGGACGACGAACTGCTGCGCGTGACGCGCGAGACCGTGGCCACGCGCGAAGAGTCCCTACGCCTGACGCAGCTCAAGTACGACAACGAGACCGCCTCGCAACTGGACCTGAGCCAGGCCCAGTCCCTGCTGGAGGGCGCCAAAGCTGCGCTGGCCCAGGCCCAGCGCCAGCGCGCCCAGGACGAAAACGCCCTGGTGCTGCTGCTGGGGCAAAGCCTACCGGCCGACCTGCCCGCGGGTCTGCCCGTCACCGGCCAGGGCCTGCTGCCGGATCTGCCGGCGGGCGTGCCGTCCGACCTGCTGACGCGCCGGCCCGACGTGCGCCAGGCAGGCCAACAACGCCAACATCGGTGCCGCCCGCGCCGCCTTCTTCCCGCGCATCACCCTCACCGGCAGCGCGGGCGTGGTCAGCAGCGACCTGGACAGCCTGTTCAACAACGGCACCGCCGCCTGGACCTTTGCGCCACAGCTGTTGCTGCCCATCTTTGACTTTGGTCGCAACCAGGCCAACCTGGAGTCCAGCAAAGTGGGCCGCGACATTGCCGTGGCCCAGTACGAAAAGGCCATCCAGACCGGCTTTCGCGAGGTATCCGACGCCCTGGCCGCCCGCGCCACCCTGGCCGAGCAACTGCGCGCCCAGAACGCGCAGCTGGCCGCGGACCAGACCCGCACCCGCCTGACCGAACTGCGCTTCAAGGCCGGCACCGCCAGCGCCTTCGAGCTGCTGGACGCCCAGCGCAGCCTGTTCGCCACGCAGCAGGCCACCGTGCTGGTGCAGGTGCAACAGGTGCAAAGCCTGGTGACGCTGTACAAGGTGTTGGGGGGTGGGTGGAATTAGGGACTTATCGCACGGTATAAACGGCTAACCCCTCACCGTGCGATACCACTCCCATGCCCAAATTCCTTAACTTTCCTCGCTTCCTGGACCTTGCTGCACCCGCATGCGCGCCCCGGCAACGCAGCCAACATACGTCTCAGACACGGCATTCCTGGATATACCCCCGTACTCACGCCTCTTGACCGCCACGGGTTTCGCGCGTGGCCATGGGGAATCGCTTTTCGATTGGGGTCCTGCTCTGCCTGGCCCTGGGCTGGCTGAGCCCGTCTGGTGCGCGAGCGCAGCAGCCCGAGACGTTCGACACCTTGCTTGCCGAATTGACCCGAATTTATGGCTCGTCGCAACGCGACAAAGATGCCATCCTGGACAAGCTCACGGCGCTGCAACCCACGTTCACACCGGACCAGAACGAGCGCTACCAACTGGTCTACGCCCACTCCCTGGGTGATCGAGGCCGGCACGCGGAGCGTGTCGCCCTTGTGGAATCGTTCATCAGCCAGGTGAAGGCGCCAGCGCGGCGCGTGCGGTTTTACTACGAGTTGATCGACGGCTACACGGTTTTGGGGCGCTACGAACCTGCCTTGAACGCGATGAACGAGTCGATTCGCCTGCTCCCAGGGATCGAGAAAACCTCGCAAAAAGTCGTAGCCCTCCAGGGTGCGGTGAACCTGCTGGGGTCGTTGCGGGCCTTTGACGAAGCGCTCGCTCTGGCTGATCGCATCTACGCCCTGCGCGACAACGGCCCCGACACCCTGCCCGCCTGCGTAGGCCTGGCCGACAAGGTGGAACTCCATTTCATGCACGGCCAACGGGAACTGGCCTACCCCCTGGTGCAGAATGCCATCACCGCCTGCCAGGCCGACAACAACGAACTATTCGTCCTCATCGTCCGCACCCTCGTGGCGATTGACCGGATGGACACGGGCAACCCCGCCGACGGCATCGCAACCGGCCTATCCGCGCTCCAGGCGCTTTCCGCGCTGAACCAGGATTCGGACTACGTCCCGCAACTGGAAGAAGCCCTGGCCCGCGCCTACCTCCAAACCGGCAATCTGGAGCGCGCCGAACATTTTGGCCTGCGGGCGTTTCAGCGCGCCCAGGCCGGGCGCGTCCTGCTGCTGCAGGAAAAAACCAGTGCCACCATGGCCGCCATCAAACGCGCCCAGGGGCAGTTGGTCGCGGCCGTCGGCTACTACGACATCCTTCGGGCTCTTCAGCAAAAAACACTCGACGACCAGATGCACAAGGATCTAGCCTACCAGCGTGTCAAATTTGACAGCCAGGACAAGGCCAACCAGTTGGCCCTGCTGGCGCAGAAGAACCAGAACCTCCAAATGGAAAAAACGCTGCAGAAACGCCAGTATGAAAACCTGACCCTGCTGATGATCTTGAGCCTGTTCATCCTCTCCCTTCTGGGTACTTGGCTAGTACGAACCCTGGGAAAAATGGACCGGTTCCGCCACTCTGCGCAGGTGGACGGGCTTACGGGCGTCAGCAACCGTCCCCACTTCATCAACTGCGCGCGCCAAGCCTTTGACGAAAACCGCCACACCGTCAGCCTGATCCTGTTCGACATGGACCTGTTCAAGCACGTCAACGACAGCTACGGCCACGCCACGGGCGACTGGGTGCTGCGCACGGTGTGCGACACCATCAACGCCCATCTGCACAAGACCGATCTGTTCGGCCGCCTAGGCGGCGAGGAATTCGCCCTGTGCCTGACCAAGTTCACCCCCGAAGAGGTGCTGATCCTGGCCGAACGCTGCCGCGTTGCCGTCCTGGCCATCGACACCCGGCCCAGCGGCTATGCGTTCACCATCACCGCCAGCTTTGGCATCGCCACACGCGCCGTGGGCGACAACACCAGTTACGAAGACCTGCTGGTTGCGGCAGACAAAGCGCTGTATGCGTCCAAAAATAGCGGTCGCAACCGCGTGTCGGCGTATCAGCCGGCAGCACCGGAGCCGGCCGCCCGCGAGATGCGCAGGCGCCATCTGCGGCCGAAAGCCTGAATAGTCTTTTGTTGGGGGATATAAACGTGGACAAGGCCCCTAGAATGGAATTGGCTCGTAAATCCGCAGGCCGCTGTCCCTAACTCCACTTTCACCAAGGTTTTAGCAATGTCCAAATTAGTCGATTACCTGAATCTTCTCGATAAAGATGCCGCTGCACGCCAGGCGCATAGCAGTGACCCGAAAGCAGCGATGACGGCGTTTGGTTTGAATGCCGCTGAGCAGCAGGCCGTTATGTCGGGGGATAGGGCGGCAATAGCGAACTTGGCGGGAGTCGATGCCAGTGCGCTGCCAATGACAAACATGCCAAATACTGACCTGACGTACTAACTGGTCTTTGCAGGATACATCACGGCGCAGATGGCACGCGACTTCGTAAGAGTCATTGCGGGCATTGCCTTTAGTTTGGCCTGTTCGTTTGGCGCGTGCGCAGAGGAGCAAAGTACCTTCGACACTTTGTTTTTCCAGGTCCGCGAAAAACTGGGGGTAGCGCCGAGAGAGGCAGATGCTGCCTTGGAAAAACTCAAGACCTTGCAACCCACGTTTACGCCAGAACAGAACGAAAAGTACCAACTGGCCTATGCCCATTCCCTCGGAGACCAGGGCAGGCATGAAGAGCGCATCGCGCTGGTGGAATCCTTCATTGGGCAAGTCAAGGTACCCGCACGGCGGGTACAGTTCCTCTATGAATTGATCGACGGAAATACCGCCTTGGGCCGATATGAACACGCCCTCCAGGCGATGAATGAGTCGATTCTTCTGGTTCCGGCTATCGAAAATACGTCCCAGATACTCGTTGTCTTAGCGGGAGCCATGAACCTATTGGTGTCACTGCACGCCTACGACGAGGCGCTGGGGCTGGCGGAACGCATCTATGCCTCACGAGGAAATACGTCAAACTCCCTCGCCGCGTGCGCGGGCCTCACCGATAAGGTCGAGGTGAATTTCATGCGAGGCGATGGGGAGCAAGTCCGCAGGTTGGCTCCAGCAGCTATCACTGCCTGCGAGGCCAATAAAAATCAGTTGTTCACACTGATCGCGAAAACCCTGGCAACGATCAACCTGATTGACTCGGGAGAACAAGCAAACGGTATTGCATCCGGATTGCCACTGCTGAAGGAGTTTGCCACGCTAGCCCCCGATTCTGACTACGCCGTGCAACTCCAGGAGGCCCTGGCCCGCGCCTACCTCAAGACCGGCAACCTAGAACGCGCGGAACAATTCGGCTTGCTGGCGTTTAAACGTGCCCAAGCCGGTCGCGTCTTGCTATTGCAAGAAAAAACCAGCGCCACCATGGCTGCCATCAAGCGCGCCCAAGGCCAATTGGCCGCGGCCATCGGCTACTACGACACCAACCTGGCACTCAAGAAAAAAGTGCTGGACGACCAGGTGCAAAAGAATCTGGCCTACCAGCGCGTCAAGTTCGACACCCAGGACAAGGCCAACCAGTTGGCCCTGCTGGAGCAGAAGAACCAGAACCTGCGCATGGAAAAAGCGCTGCACGAGCGCCAGTATGAGAACCTGATCCTGCTGATGACCCTGGGCATGATCCTGCTGACCGCCCTGGGGGCCTGGCTGGTCCGCACGCTGGGGAAGATGGATGCATTCCGCCAATCGGCGCAGGTAGACGAACTCACCCAGGCCAGCAACCGCGCGCACTTCACCGCCAGCGCGCACCAGGCCTTCAAGAACAACCGCCGTACCGTGAGTCTGGTGCTGTTCGACATGGACTTGTTCAAGCACATCAACGACAGCTTTGGCCACGCCACGGGCGACTGGGTACTGCGCACGGTGTGCGAGACCGTCAAGGCCCAACTGCGCAAGACCGACCTGCTTGGTCGCCTGGGCGGCGAGGAGTTCGCCCTGTGCCTGACCGAATTCACCCCCGAGGAGGTCCTGATCCTGGCCGAACGCTGCCGGGTCGCCGTCCTGGCCATCGACACCCGGCCCAGCGGCTTTGAGTTCGCCATCACCGCCAGCTTTGGCATCGCCACGCGCACCGTAGGCGAAAACACCAGTTACGAAGACCTGCTGGTTGCGGCGGACAAGGCGCTGTATGTGTCCAAGAATAGCGGCCGCAACCGCGTATCGGTGTACCAGCCATCAGCCGCGGATGCGAGCGTCGCGCCTGCACCCGCGCCCGTCCCAGTACCTGTATCTGTACCGGTCTGAACACGACCTTTTCCAGAGGAATCCATGGTATCGACCCCCAAAGGCAAACTCATCTGCGTCGGCACCGGCATGCGCATGGCCGGCCAGATCACACCGCTGGCGCAAAGCTACATCGAGACCGCCGACGTGGTGGTCTCCGCCGTACCCAACATCTTCACGCGCGACTGGATCAAGGGCATCGCCAAGGACTTCATCTGCGTGCTGGACCACTACGACGATTGCGAGGTGGAGGGCAAGAACCGCCGTGATACCTACCGCCGCATGGCCGACACCATCCTCGCGCAGGTGCGCGCGGGCAAGACGGTGTGCGCTGCCTTCTACGGCCATCCGGGCATCTTTGCCTGCATCTCACACATCGCCATCAAGGACGCGCGTGCCGAGGGCTATAGCGCCGAGATGCTGCCCGGCATTTCCGCCGAGGACTGCCTGGTGGCCGACCTGGGGCTGGACCCGGGCCGCACCGGCATGCAGTCCATGGAGACCACGCAGTTCATGATCTACCAGCGCCGCATAGACCCCACGGCCATGCTGATCCTGTGGCAGCCGTTCCTGGCCGGTGAGCTGAGCCTCAAGCGCTTCGAAACCACAGCGGCGCGGGTGCAGGTGCTGGTGGACAAGCTGGCGCGCGACTACCCGCTGGACCACGAGGTCATCCTCTACGAAGCCGCCACCAACCCGCTGGAGCGGACCCGCATCGACCGCCTGCCGCTACGCGACCTGCCCAGCGCGCCCATGGTGGGCGCCACCACGCTGGTCATCCCCGCCGCGCGTGCCCTGGAGCGCGACCAAAGCATCGTGGACCAGCTCAACGCCCTGCCCGAAGCGCCGCTGCCGCAAGACGCTTGACGATATCGGGTAGCCAAGCGCTATTAAATCAATAGCTGCTTGTGCACTGTTGACGAGGGCTAGCAGCCCATTTTCCCAATATCCACCCGCACAACGGCCTGCGCCAGCAGACGCATCGCGGCCGTGGTACCAGCCCGGTCGCCGGTGGTGATCAGGTCCAGCAGCAGGCCGCGCATGCCGGCCACCGCCAGCCGGGCGCGGGCCTGGGCTTGTGGGGCGTCGCAGCCCAGCGCCTGACCCGTGGCCACAGTCAGCGGCTCCAGCCAACGCGCCACCACCGCGTCCAGGAAATGGCCGAAGCGCGCACGGTCGTGGATGGCGCGGCCATACAGCTCAAACAGCAACTGCATGACGGGCAGGTACTGCGGGGCGGAAAAGCGCTGCCAGGCCGCAACCAAGTGAGCCTCCAAATCGGCCGCATCCACGCTGGATGGTGCTAGCAGCGCGGGCCACGCAGCCAACTCCTGCGAGCGGATGTGCTCCAGAACGGCATCCCAGAACCCGTCCATGCCGCCGAAGTGGTAGCTCAGCATGCGGTGGCTGGTGCCCAGGCGCGCGGCCATGCTGCGCAACGACCCATCGCCCAGGCCTTGCTCCAGCAACACACGCACCGCCGCGTCCAGCAACTGGGCCGGCGCGTCACCCCGCTGGCGCTTGGCGGCAGCCGGCGGCACGGACGGTGGGGGCGTGGCGGCGGGGACCGTGATGGGTTTGCGGGGCATCGCAGAAATGTACCACATGGTACATTTACACCTTCAAACCTTCCCACCACCCAACCCAAGCCCCAACCCATGATCACCGACGACGAATACCGCCAGCGCCGTGCACACCTGCAGGCCCGCATGGCAACCGAGGGGGCGACTGCCTTCGTGGCCACGGCAGCCGACAGCATCCAGTACCTGTGCGGGGCCAGCTACGAGGCGCTGGAGCGCCCGTTCTTCCTGATCCTGCCGCTGGCGGGTGAGCCGCGCCTGGTCGTGCCCTTTCTGGAGAAAGACCACCTGAAAAAGGCCCGTGCACTGCAGGCCGACCAGGTCTTCACCTACTGGGACTACCCCGCCCCACCCGAGCGTAGCTGGACCACCCAGCTGGAACGCCATGGTGCCCTGCAGGGCCGCTTTGGCTTTGACGCCAGTTGCCCGGCCGAGGTGGCCCAGCACCTGCAAGCCTTGGGTGGCCACTGTGCGGCCTGGGTGGAAGACCTGCGCCGCATCAAAAGCCCGGCCGAGATCGCCCTGATCCGGCGCGCTGCCCACTATGCGGACCTGGGCGCCATGGACCTGCTGCAAGGTGCCTACCCCGGCGCCCGGGTGGCCGAAGGCTTTGCCCGCACCAGCGCGCTCACCCAACGCATCGTCCGCGAGACGCCGGGCTGGGACCCTCTGACCACCAAGGTGTTGACCGTGAACTTCCCCGCGCCCTGGAGCGCCATGCCCCACAGCGTGCCCGACGCCCGCGCCGAGCTGCATGGCGGCCCGCACGTGGCGCTGGTGCTGACGCGCGTGAACGCCTACGCCGCCGAGTGCGAGCGCACCTTCTTCACCCAAGCACCCACGCCCCAAGAGCAAGAGGTATTCGACAGCATGGTGCAGGCGCGCCGCGTGGGGCTTGCACTGCTGCGCCCCGGTGTGGCGTGCGCCGAGGTGGACGCGGCGGTCAACCACTTCCTGGCCCAGCGCGGGTTCGGCACGCCCGAGCAACGGTTGCACCGCGTGGGCCACGGCTTCGGGCTGGGCAACCACGAGGGCCCCTGGCTGGCCGAAGGCAGCAGCGATGTGCTGGCCGAGAACATGGTGGTCTCCATCGAGCCCGGCATCTACCTGGACGGGCACGGCGGGTTTCGCCACTCCGACACCATCCGCATCACGGCGGACGGCTACGAACTGCTCACCCGCGCACCGGGCGTGGACACGCCCCTGGTGCAGGGCCGCAACAGCCTCAAGAAACGCGTCTACCGCCACCTGGTGGCACGGGCACTGGGCCTGGGGCGCCCTACTCCACGCGGGTAACGCTGGCGGGCTTGAAGCCCAGGTCGGCGGCCTTGCCCTTGCGCGCGCGGGCGGCGCGGGCGTTGTTGAGGCTGCGGATCTCCAGCGTTTCCTCGCGCTCCTTGCCACCGCGGCCCACGCCTGCGATGCGGATGGAGCGGGTGTAGGCGGCCGCGCCGGCCAGGGTGTCCTTGGCCTCCAGATCGATCAGCATCAGGCCACGGCCACCGTTGGTCATGGCTTTGAGTTCGGTGATTTCGAAGGTCAGGATGCGCCCGCCCGTGGACGCACAAGCCACATGCGTGGCTGGGGCCACCACGGTCGCTGGCGTGCCAGCCACCGTGACCTTGCCTTGCGCACCAGACACCAACGACGGGCAGCACAGCGTTTCGCCGGCATTGATGGTGACGAAGGCCTTGCCCGCCTTCTGGCGCGAGACCATGCTCTCCACCGTGGCCAGGAAACCATAACCCGCGCTGCTGCAGAGCAGCAGCGTGGCGGCCGCCGGACCGGCAAAGTAGTACAGCAACTGCGTGCCACTCTCCAGCTCAATCAGGGTCGTGACGGGCTGACCATCGCCACGCCCGCCGGGCAGTTGCGACACCGCCACCGAGTAGACGCGGCCGTTGGAGCCAAACACCAGCAGCGTATCCACACTGCGGCATTCAAAGGTGCCATACAGGCCGTCGCCAGCCTTGAAGGCAAACGTGGATGCCTCATGCCCATGGCCGGTACGAGTGCGCACCCAGCCCTTCTGGCTGACGACCACGGTGACGGGCTCGTCCACGACCTTGACTTCGGCCACGGCTTTTTTCTCGGCCTGGATCAGCGTGCGGCGGGCGTCAGCAAAGGTCTTGGCGTCCGCCTCGATCTCCTTGACCATCAGACGGCGCAGCGCGGCCGGGCTGCCCAGGATTTCTTCCAGCTTGCCCTGCTCGGTACGCAGTTCGGACAGCTCCTGTTCGATCTTGATGGCTTCCAGCCGCGCCAGTTGGCGCAGGCGGATTTCCAGGATGTCTTCGGCCTGCCGGTCCGACAGGTTGAAGCGTGCAATCAGCGCCGCCTTGGGCTCATCCGACTGGCGGATGATGGCAATCACCTCGTCGATGTTGAGTAGTACGGTCTGGCGCCCTTCCAGGATGTGGATACGGTCCAGCACCTTGGAGAGGCGGTGCTGCGAGCGGCGCTGGATGGTGCCCTGGCGGAACTCGATCCACTCCAGCAGCATCTGGCGAAACGACTTCTGCGTGGGCCGGCCGTCCAGCCCGATCATTGTCAGGTTGATGGGCGAGGAGGTTTCCAGGCTGGTGTGGGCCAAGAGCGCGGTGATGAGTTCCTGCTGTTCGATGCGGCTGGTCTTGGGCTCGAACACCAGGCGCACGGGTGCTTCCTTGTTGGACTCGTCGCGCACGCCGTCCAGCACGGCCAGGATGCTGGCCTTGAGCTGGGTCTGCTCCTGGCT
>Ga0318574_10000341_pt1 | contig 13467 bp, 8 predicted proteins | sample GRESIP089b5f22_FD_202527 | JGI IMG/M metagenome (GOLD analysis project Ga0318574, IMG submission 202527) | Tropical soil microbial communities from Luquillo Experimental Forest, Puerto Rico - GRE.SIPMG.089b5f22 | ecosystem: Environmental > Terrestrial > Soil > Tropical forest > Bulk soil...
CAATCTGGTCGGGTCGGGCGGAAGTACCGTCCTGGCCTCGATCAACCAGATCGACCCGATCTACGTCTACTTCAACATCAGTGATAGTGACCTGGCCCACCTGCGCAAGCTCACGCGCGGGATCCCCGGGCCTTCGGATTCACGCAAGTTGACGGTACAGGTCGGCCTGCCCGGTGAGGACGGCTACCCCCACGAGGGGCACCTCGACTTCGCCGCCATCAGTCTGACGGCCACCACCGGCACCCTGCTCGTACGGGGCATCCTGCCCAACCGGGACGGAGTGATCCTCCCGGGGTTGTATGCACGCCTGCGAGTCCCGCTCGAGCGGAAAAAGGCACTGCTGGTGCCCGAAGTGGCGGTCGGTCACGACCAGCAGGGCGCGTATGTCTTCGTGGTGAACGAGAAGAACGTCGTCGAGCGCCGCGACGTCAAGACCGGCTCGGCCGTGGAGGCCCTGCGCGTCATCCAGGGCGGCCTCACGGGGAACGAGTCGGTCGTCGTCAACGGTCTACTGAAGATCGGGCCCGGACGGCACGTCACGCCCGAGCGGCTATGATCTCCGCGTTCTTCATCGAACGACCCATCTTCGCCAACGTCATCGCGCTCATCACCGTCATCATCGGTGCTCTGTGCCTGTATATCCTGCCGGTCGCCCAGTATCCCGAGATCGTCCCGCCGACCATCCAGGTGAGCTCGTTCTACCCCGGGGCGAGCGCCGAGGTCGTCGCGGCGACGATCGGGGTGCCGCTCGAGCAGGCGATCAACGGCGTCGAAGGCTCGATCTACATGTCGTCCGTCAGCGCCAGCGACGGCTCCTACACCCTGACCGTCACCTTCGACGTCGGAACGGACCTGGACGCATCGCTCGCCCTGGTCCAGAACCTTGCCAACAGCGCGCTGTCCCAGCTTCCGGGGGGCGCTCAGGCGCAAGGCATCACGGTCCGAAAAGTCTCGCCCAACATCCTGCTCGTGGCCAGCCTCTACTCCGACGATGAGCGATTCGAGGAGATCTTTCTCTCCAACTACGCCCTGATCAATCTGCAGAACCCGCTGGCCCGGCTCCCGGGAGTCGGCCAGGTGCGAATCTTCGGGGCCGGTCCGTACAGCATGAGGGTCTGGCTGGATCCGCAAAGGCTCCAGAACTTCGGGCTCACCACCGGCGATGTGTTGGCCGCCATCCAGGGCCAGAACGTGCAGGTCGTGGCCGGCCGGCTCGGTGCTCCCCCGGTGCCGGAGGGTCAACCCTCTCAGTTCACGGTCAACGCCCTCGGCCGGCTTACCGACGCGCGCCAGTTCGAGCAGATCATCGTGAAGAACGCGACCGGCACGGCGCCGCAAGTGGTGCGACTGCGCGATGTCGCTCGAGTGGATCTGAGCCAGCAGAGCTTCAGCAATTTTTCGCGGTTCACGGGCCACAAGTCGGCACAGATCGTGATGTTCGCCCTGCCGGGCGCCAACGCCATTCAGGTCGCCAATCGCGTCTACGCGGCCATGGCCGAGATGAGCAAGCAGTTCCCCGACGGCATGAAGTACGCGATCCGCTACGACACCACCCTGTTCGTCCGCCAGGCGATCCGCTCTGTGTACGAGACGCTGTTCATCGCCGGCGTCCTGGTGCTGGTGGTCATCCTGCTCTTCCTGCAGAACTTGCGGGCGATGCTCGTGCCGGCCACGACCGTTCCGGTCACCATCATCGGCGCCTTCATCGCCATGGCCGGGCTCGGCTTCACCGTGAACCTCATGACCCTGTTCGCGCTGATCCTGGCCATCGGCATCGTCGTGGACGACGCGATCATCATCGTGGAGAACAGCGCCCACTACATCGACACCGGGATGTCTCCCAAGGACGCCACGATCAAGGCCATGCAGGAGCTGACAGGCCCGGTCGTCGGGATCACGCTGGCTCTCATCGCCGTCTTCCTGCCGGCCGCGTTCCTGCCCGGAATCACCGGCCAGATCTTCCGCCAGTTCGCGCTCGTCATCGCCGCGACTGCCGTCATCAGCGCTCTCAACGCGCTCACCTTGAAGCCGGTCCAGTGCGCGACCTGGCTGAAACCTCGCGGTGACAGACCACCCAACTGGTTCTATCGGGGATTCAACCGCGCGTTTCAGGCGAGCACCGACGTCTACGTGGGAACCGTCAGCCGGATGGTGAAGCGGCCCGTGCTCATGTCGCTCGTGTTCGTCATCATCGTGGCGGTGACCGCCTGGGGATTCGTTCGCCGGCCCACCGGCTTCCTGCCGACCGAGGACCAGGGTTACGCCATCATCGTGACCGTCTTGCCGGAAGGCGCATCGCAGCCCAGATCGCGCGAGGTCGCGGAAAAGGTCAACGACATTCTCCGGCGAACCGACGGCATCAACGGCTGGGTCACCATCGGGGGCCTCTCGATTCTGGATTTCGCGAACGTCCCGAATTATTCGGCGACGTTCGTCGTGTACAAGGACTGGAAGGAGCGGGGCGCCGCGCTCAGCCAGAACCGGATCGTTGCGGGCCTCAACCGCCAGCTGAGCGGAATCCAGGAAGCTTTCATCTTCGTGGCCATTCCGCCGCCGATCCGTGGCCTGGGCCAGACGGGCGGCTTCCAGATGATGGTGGAGGACCGCCGGAGCCTGGGCCTGGCCGAGCTGCAGCGAAGCGCAGGTGAGATCGTGCAGGCAGGAAATTCCAATCCGAGCCTGCGAGGCCTCGCGACTACGTTCAGCTTCCGCAGCCCTCAGCTGTACCTGGATATCGATAGGACCAAGGCGGAGTCGCTCCAGGTTCAGCCGGCGGCGGTGTTCGAGGCGCTCCAGTCCTATCTGGGCTCCTCGTTCGTCAACTTCTTCAACAGCTTCAATCAGGTCTTCCAGGTCTACATCCAGGCCGACAGCAACTACCGTCTCGAGCCCAAAGACCTGAGAAACATGTATGTCCGCAACCAGAGCGGCGGGATGGTGCCCCTGAACACGCTGATCGATGTCAGGCGCGTCCAGGGGACCGAGCTGGTCACCCGCTACAACCTCTACCCGGCGGCGCCCATCTTCGGCTCCGCCGCCCCGGGGTTCAGCTCCGGACAGGCCCTGACGCTCATGGAACAGCTGGCCGCCAAGACGTTGCCCGAGGGCATGTCGTACGACTGGACCTCGACGAGCTATCAGGAGAAGAAGGTCGGCTACCAGGCCTACTTGATCTACGCGCTGGCCATCGTTCTGGTATACCTCGTGCTGGCCGCCCTGTACGAAAGCTGGACGTCTCCCGCGGCCGTCATCTTCGTCGTCCCCATCGCCCTGGTCGGAGTGCTCCTGGCGCTCCTCAGCCGCGGCTCCGACAACAACCTGTTCACTCAGGTCGGTCTGGTCTTGATGATCGCGCTCGCGAGCAAGAACGCCATCCTCATCGTCGAGTTCGCTCGGGACTTGCACCGCGAGGGCATGTCCATCACTGAAGCCGCCGTCGAAGCGACGCGGCGCCGATTCCGGCCGATCGTGATGACCTCGTTCGCCTTCATCCTGGGCGTGGTCCCGCTGATGCTGGCCTCCGGCGCAGGCGCCGCCAGTCAACAGGCCATCGGCACTGTGGTGTTCGGCGGCATGCTCGCCTCGACCCTCCTGGCGATCCCATTCGTGCCTGTCTTCTACGTACTCCTGGAGAATATGAGCGCACGATGGAAGAGGCAGCTACGGCCAGGCTAGTCCGTAGATCGCGGCGGCGTTCTCTCCGAGCACGCGCCGCGCCACCGCGAGCGCCTCGTCACCGTCGAGTGCGCCGAGGGTGATCAGCTCGTCCAGCACCGTCGCGAGCCCGCGCCGCCCCCAGCGGGCGGCCAGCCAGAACAGCTCGGGGATCTGCGAGGCGTCGCTCGAGTACACGACCTTGCTCGTGGGTGTCAGGCCGAACAGCTGGCGCAGCACCGTGGGGATCTCGGCGGCGAGATGCGGGATGGCAAGTCCCACGTCGGCCCAGACGTTGGGATAGATCGCCGCCAGGTAGCCGAGCTCCCGAACGTAGGGGTAGCTCGCGTGCAGGAGCACGAATGGCACCTTCGCATACCGGCCGCTCTCGAGCAGCGGGCGCAGGTGCAGCGGGTTCGCCTCACGGAGATCGAGATCGGCGTCGCCGAAGCCGGTGTGAATCTGTACCGGCATGGCCTGCCGCTCGGCGATCTCCAGCGCCCGCAGGAGCAGATAGTCGTTGAGCGGCTTCACGGCGAGACGCACCCGACCGTCACGCCGCGCGCGTTCCTTCACTGGACCGAGTGCGGCGGCCGCATCGCCGCGCGACGTCGACTGCACCGCGAGCCCCGTCCGGTACGCGATGATGCTCTTGAGGCCCACGAACCCATCGGCACGCGCCTTCTCGACGACGGCGGAGTACGCGTCCACGGTGGCGTCAAAAGTCTCGTGGCGAACGATTAACTCCTGCGCGAGCGTCTCGAGGCGCAGCAACGGCAAGACGCGACACGGTAGCCGCGTTGCCAGCTCCGACGGCGGCCACGTCTCGTCGGTGCGGTAGCCGTGATCGATGAGCAGCACCGAGATGTTTGCCTCGCCAAGCAGACGACGCGCGAGCGCGTCGGCGGACGTGCGGCTGCGCGCGGCCAGCACGGCCTCGGTCGTGGGCGCGCAGCCCAGGACCGTCGCCAGCTCGCGAATGGCCCACCGGTAGAAGACGGTCTCCGGGACGTGGCGCGCGTGCATCGTTGCGTCATCGCTCTCGGTGAAGAACCGCGCGTATACGACCGCGTCGGCGACGGTGCCGTCACGCAGCAGCGCGTGACAGTGCTGATCCAGGATGGGGACGTCGCTCAGGTCCAGATCAGAACTTCCAGAAGTGATGCTTCGTTTCGAAGGCCGCGCTCTCCTTGCCGAACGCCTCCGCCTCGGAGCGCTTCACGGCGAGGTACGCGCGGGACAACGTGGGGCCGAGCGCCCGCATGAGGACGGAGTCCGCTTCCAGGCGCTCCAGCGCGGCGCGCAAGGTGGTCGGATAGCGCTGGATCCCCCGCCTCTGTCGCTCACTGTCGGACAGGGCGCCCGGGTCGACGAGCACAGGTTCTCCCGGCTCGAGCTTGCGCGTGACGCCGTCGAGCCCGGCCGAAAGCAGCCCGCCCAGCGCGAGGTAGGGATTCGACGACGAGTCCGACGCCTTGAGCTCGGCGTTGGTCGAGCCGGCGCGGTCGGACGGAAACGTCGACGGCACCCGAACCGCCGCCTCGCGATTGTCGGGCCCCCACGCCGTGAAGGCGGAGCTCCAGAAGTGCGGCTGGAGCCGGCGGTACGAGTTCACGCTGGGGCACGTGAGCGCGAGCAGCGCCGGCAAATGCTCGAGGACGCCCGCGATGAAGGAGTAGCCGAGGGCGCTCACGCCGTAGCGGCCTTTCGGGTCGTACATGCGCGATTTACGGCCCGCCGCGTCCCACAGGCTCCAGTGGATGTGCGCGCCGTTACCGGCCTGGTCGACGAAGGGCTTGGGCGCGAGCGAGGCGACGAGCCCGTGGCGATGAGCGACGGCGCGCACGGTCTCGCGATAGAAGACCTGGCGGTCGGCGGCCTCGAGCGCCGGCGCGTGGCCGATCGAGAGCTCCTGCTGCCCGTGGCCGAGCTCCGGGTAGTACTGCTCCACCGGAATGCGCTGTGCCTCGAGCGCGGCCACGATGTCGTCCATCACGGGCGCCGCGGTCGTCATCCCGACGCTCGAGAAGCAGAGGCTCTCGTCGAGCGGTGCGAAGCCGCCGTCGGGCTGCTTCACGGCCAGGGTGAACTCGCACTCGAAGGCGGCGCGCACACTGAAGCCGGCCTCGGCGCAGGCGGCGATCTGCCGCTTGAGAAAATCACGCGGGCACGCCTCCCAGGGCGCGCCGTCCAGAGTGCGCATGTCGCTCGTCATGGCCGCGGTGTGTGACGCGTACGGAAGCACCGTGAACGTCTGGGGATCAGGGATTAGCCGGATCTCGCCGACGGGGCCGAGACCGTCGACGGGCTGGAGCTGGTCCAGCATGTTCATCGCCTGCATGGCCACCGTGAGGCCGATGCCGTCGGTGAGCCGATGCGCGAGGCCATCGAGGTGCGTGGCCTTGCCGCGGGTGATGCCGCCGTTGTCGGTGTAGAGGAAACGCACGAGGCGGACGCTGGCGCGGCGGGCCTGGGTGGCGAGGTCGGGTCCGACGGGTCGAGGATGGCGGGTCGCCATGGCACGCGTAGCATAGCGCCCCTTCCCGGAGAATTCTCATCCCACCCTCATCGGGCTCTCACGCACGCGTCTTAGCGTGTGCGGGAGTCACGCCCGGTCGAAGCGGATTTGAGCGGCCCCCGGAGTGATCGAGGCGATGCTGGCCCTCTCGGGCTACCTGCACAAATCAGGACTCGAGGAATCGTTCGTCGATCTGGTCAACCTGCGAGCATCGCAGATCAACGGGTGCGCCTACTGCCTCGACATGCACTGGAAGGATCTGAGAGCCGGCGGCGCGACCGAGCAGCAGCTCTACGGGCTCGACGCCTGGGAAGAATCGCCCTACTACTCGGACCGCGAGCGGGCGGCCCTGGCGTGGACCGACGCGATCACGAACATTCGCGACGGTCACGTGCCGGACGACGTGTATCACCGGATGCAAAAGTTCTTCTCGGAGAAGGAGCTCGCGGATCTGACGCTGGCGGTCGCCGGGATCAATGCGTGGAATCGGCTCAACATCGCGGGCAGGACGGTACCCGGCGGGTATCGTCCGGCCAGGAAACACGAAGCGAAGCAAGGCGCGTAGAGGCGGCGGCGGGCACGGATCAGCGTGCGCTTCAGCCGAACGTCGGCCAGTGCGCTGCGGACAGCCGGCGATACCTGTTGGCCGCAGTCAACTCGACCGTAAGGTCGCTCAGAGGCCGTGCCTGACATGACAGGAACGCGCCCGCCGCCTTCTCCTCGTCCGATAAGACGGCTGCCGAGCAACGGCCGTATTCCACCTGCCCCGAAATCAGCCGCATCTTGCAGGTGCCACAACCGCCGCCTCGGCAGCCGAACACCACCTTCGCCCCGGAGCGCAAGATCGCGGTTAGCACGGTCTCATCGCCGCGACACACGACACGGTCGCCGAGCGGGCTGAAGCTGACCGTGTATGGCCCGGCCGCGGCCACGACTTACGTGTAGACGCTCAGGAACGTCTCGTTCAGCTCCTGAGAATAGTAGAAGACGGCCGGCCCGATCTGGTCCGTCGTCCACTTGATCGCCCGGCAGTCGGGATCCATCTGGTAGGCGGTGTACCCGCCGAACGTCTCGAGCCGGTTGCCCGATGGATCGAAGAAGTAGATCGTCGTGCCTCGCGTGATCCCATGGCGGCCGGGCCCGTAGTCGATCCGCGCCTTGTGCATCGTCAGGATGTCGGCCGCGCGGAAGAGGGCTTCGGCGGAATCCACGGCGAATGCCGCGTGGTGAAAGCCTCCCGCCCGGCCCGGGACGATCGCGATGTCGTGCGGCGACGGCCGTTGCCAGAGCCACGCTGCGATCGGCACGCCCTCGGGATTGACGAGCATCTCGCTCACGCGGAACTCGAGGACTTCCTGGAAGAACTGGATGGCCTTGGGAGGCTCGGGCGCGGTCACGAGCGTGTGATCCAGACGCGGGGGCGCGATGCCTTTGAGACCCTCCGGCCACGGCGCGGGATTGACGGTCGGCAGCACGTTACCCGTGTAGTCCATCTCGTTGTAGAGCTCGACGACGTGGCCCGACGGCGCGGTGAACCGAAGCGCGCGACCGCGCCGGTAATCCTCGGGGATCACGTCGTACTTGACGCTGAATTGCCGTAGCCGGTTCTCGTAGTAGTCGAGGTCTTCGGGATCGACCGTCCGAAACGCCAGCCGAACCATGCCCGCGCGGTCGGCTTCGGTCAGCATCAGCGAGTACGCGTGGCGTTCGTCCCAGCCCTTGAGGTACGCGGTTCTCCCTTCGCGGGCCGTCAACTGCAGGCCCAGGACGTTCATGTAGTAGTCGAGGTCCCGGTCGAGGTCGAGGCTGCGGATCTCCACGGTGCCGAGGCGCGAGATTCTGTACGGCATCTTGTCCTCCTGACGACGCTAGTGGCCGCCCGAGGCTACGAGCGCGCCGCGAACGCCAGCTCGTGCGCCTCTTGCTGGACTTTGCGATTGATCTGGGTCGTGACGTCGAACGTTCCGTGGAGCACGCCCCAGCTCGCCATCCAGTCCCACGCCCAGCGCGCCTCGTCCTCGGGGATAGGCGTGGGCTCCCTGAGCTGGATGCGGCCGAGATCGAAGTCGTCCGGCGTCAGCGCCTGGACCGCGGGATCGGCGGCGGCCCACCCTTCCTTGAAATACCGCACGTAGCGGCGCTTGTCGGCCTTGATGCGACGGACGGCCTGAGTCACACCCCGCAGGAAGGCGGCGTAGAGCCCGGGATCGAGGTCGTGGCCGGCAACCCATGTTCCGTGAAAGAACGTCGTCGAGACCAGGCGGCAGCCGGCCTTCTCCGCCACGGTGATCCACGGCTCCTGCAGGACGGTCGCCTCGAACTCGCCGCGCATCATGGCCGCGTACCGCTCGCCGGGATGGATGACGGCAGCGCACGTCGCGATGGCTTCGCGCGGCACGGCGCCCTCGAGCATCTGAAGGCCGGCATAGGCGGTGCCGTTGCCGTAATCGAGCCCCACCTTGCGGTGGGCCAGCTCCTGAGGCACGTAGACGGCCGAGTCAGGAGGAACGACGAGGGCCGCACAGACGATCATCGACCGGCGGCCGATCTGGAGCGCACCCACACGGCTTTCCGCCACCCGGCGGTTATTGCCGCATTCTCACCCCTGGAACATCGTGGCGTCGCCGCGTTCCTGAAGCCTCCCCTGGTTCGTCACCGGCCTGGTCAACGTGCCTTCCGTGGTGGAGCGGATGTCGCGGGACTCGCGCGACGCCATTTCGAGATCGAGTCCCTCCGCCTTGAACAGGCCCTCGTCCATGGCCACCAGCACGTCGAGGCTACTGAACGCGGACACCGGCTCGATCGTCATCTTCATCGCGGTTCCCCCCTCAGTCATGGGTCCTACGTTGCTTGGAACTCGCGGGCCACGGCAAGAGGATAGCGGCTTCTGGCGGAATCCGCCACAGGTGCATCGATCCTCCTCGTCTCGTAGACTGACTGCGTGGACACCGCGCGTGCAGGCCGCGGTCACCGATGATGCTCGACGCCGACGCCATCCACGCGATCGTGGAAGGCGAGCACGGTGATCCATTCGCTGTGCTCGGTCCGCACCGCGTGCAGACGCCGGACGGCGCCGCCATGGCGGTGCGGGCGATCGTGCCCGGCGCCGTCGCCGTGCGCGTCCTGCGCGCCGGCGCGCCGCCGACCTCGATGGAGCGCGTGCACCCCGCGGGGTTGTTCGAAACGGTGCTGCCCGACCGGCGCGAGCCGTTCGCCTACCGGCTCGAGGTGACGCGGAACGGCCACGTCACCGAGATCGACGACCCGTACCGCTTCCCCTCGCTGCTGAGTGACTTCGACCGCCACCTCCTGGCCGAGGGCACGCACTACCGCGCCCACGAGAAGCTCGGCGCGCACCCCACCGTCCTCGAGGGCGTGAGCGGCGTCGCGTTCGCGGTGTGGGCGCCCAGCGCACAGCGCGTGAGTGTCGTGGGGGATTTCAACGACTGGGACGGCCGGCGCCATCCGATGCGTCTTCATCCGACCAACGGCATCTGGGAGATTTTCTTGCCGGGGGTGGATGAGGGCGAGCGCTACAAGTTCGAGATCCGCGGGCGCTCCGCGGAACCGCTCGCGCTTAAGTCGGACCCGTACGCGCTCGCCTTCGAGGCGGAGACGCCGCGTACCGCGTCGGTCGTGGCCAGCCGCGGTGCCTTTCAGTGGAGTGACGAAGCCTGGCTCGCCGCGCGTACCCGGCGCCAGCCGCTCCAGGAACCGCTCTCGATCTACGAGGTGCATCTCGGCTCGTGGCGGCGTGTGCCCGAGCAGGGCGATCGCTTCCTCGACTATCGCGAGCTCGCCGACCAGCTGGCGGACTACGTCGGCGAGATGGGCTTCACGCACGTCGAGCTCTTGCCGGTGATGGAGCATCCGTTCTACGGTTCGTGGGGCTATCAGACCATCGGCTACTTCGCCCCGACACGTCGCTACGGAGGGCCGCGGGACTTCATGGCCTTCGTGGACTGTCTCCACCGCCGCGGCGTCGGCGTAATCCTCGACTGGGTACCGGCCCACTTCCCGCGTGATCCGCACGGGCTCGTCTACTTCGATGGCACCCACCTCTACGAGCACGCCGATCCGCGCAGGGGCGAGCATCCCGATTGGGGCACGCTCATCTTCAACTACGGACGCAACGAGGTGGCGAACTTCCTGCTGGACAGCGCCCTGTTCTGGCTCGACCGCTATCACGCCGACGGCCTGCGGGTCGACGCCGTCGCCTCGGCACTCTACCTCGACTACTCGCGCCGGCCCGGTGAGTGGGTGCCGAACCGGTTCGGCGGCCGCGAGAACCTCGACGCCGTCGCCTTCTTCCGGCGCATGAACGAGGTCGTGCACGGCGCCCATCCGGGCGTGATCGTCGCCGCGGAGGAGTCGACCACGTGGCCGCTGGTCTCGCGTCCGACCTACCTCGGCGGGCTCGGCTTCGGGTTCAAATGGAACATGGGGTGGATGCACGACGTCCTCGACTACATGAGCCTCGATCCGGTGCACCGGAAGTATCGCCAGAACCAGCTCACGTTCGGCCTCATGTACGCCTGGTCGGAGAACTTCGTGCTCCCGCTCTCGCACGACGAGGTCGTGCACGGCAAGGGATCGCTCCTCGCCAGGATGCCCGGCGACGACTGGCAACAGTTTGCGAACCTTCGCGCGCTCTACGCGTTCATGTGGGCGCACCCGGGCAAGAAGCTGCTCTTCATGGGCGGCGAGCTCGGCCAGCGCCGCGAGTGGCACCACGACCGGAGCCTCGACTGGCACCTGCTCGGCGAGGGCCCGTCTCACCGCGGGCTCCAGCGGCTGGTGCGCGACCTCAACCGCTGCTACCGGCGCGAGCGGGCGCTCTACGAGCTCGACGCCGACCCGGCCGGGTTCGCGTGGATCGACTGCGCCGATTCGGAGCAGAGCGTGGTGTCGTTCGTGCGACGCGCCAGAGACGCGGCCGACTTCGTGCTCGTCGTCTGTAACTTCACGCCGGTTCCACGCCACGCCTACCGGGTCGGGGTTCCGCGGCCGGGCTATTACCGTGAGCTGCTCAACAGCGACGCGGGCGAATACGGCGGAAGCAATCTCGGAAACGACGGTGGCGCGTGGGCCGAGCCGCGTGCCTGGCAGGGCCAGCCGCACTCGGTCGCGCTCACGTTGCCCCCTCTCGCGGTCCTGATCCTGAAGCCGTCCTGACCAGCAGAGCGACCGGAAAGCTCGCGAGCGCGCGCCCGAGGGCCAGGCCGCGACCTTCGGCCGTCGGTCCAACCTCCACGGTCTCGCCGGTCAGCACGTTGCCGAAGCGGCCTCCCAGATCGTCCGGGATGGGCAGCCAGGTGTCCCCCCAGTAATCCAGACCCAGGGGCGGGTCATCGACCCGCCGCCTGGCGAGGTGAAGTGGGACGACCGTCAAGGCGACCTCGCCTTCAGCGACGCGCGCGAACGCACAGACGTGCTCGGCGAGCGGCCCCTGCGCCTCCAGCGGCCGATATTCTCCGCGCTCGAAGAGGGCGGCCCGCTCGCGCCTGAAGGCCAGCGCCTGCCGGGTCAGGTAAAGCTTGGCGCGCCCGTCCTCGCGGTTCTTCAGAAGGCCTCGGGCGAGCGCGGCCAGATCCTGAGTGCCTTCGATCTCCTTCACGAGCGCCTCCAGCAGTCGCCGGCGAAGCGCCCAGTCGACTGGCCGGCGATTGTCCGGGTCGACCAGGCTCAGATCCCACAGCTCCGTTCCCTGGTAGAAGTCCGGCACGCCGGGCGCCGTGACCTTGGCGAGGAGCTGGGCCAGCGAGTTGATCACGCCGAAGGCGGCGATCCGTGTCTGGAACCGGGTGAAGTCGGCCAGGAACGCGGCGGATCGTCCGGGGTCGAGAATTGCCTCGGCAAAGCTGAGAACGGCTTCGTCGTAGCGGGCGGCCGGATTGATCCAGCTCGTCTCGACCTTCGCCTCGTGGATCGCCTTGAGAAGGTAGGCCTGTAACCGCTCGAGCGAGATCGGCCACGCCCCGACCAGCGTCTGATAGATCAGATACTCCTCGTTGGGTCCGGGCACCGGCTGTCCGTCCACGACCACTCGGTACCGGCGGTTCGCCTTCTGCCAGGCCCCGACCCTCGCGCGCCACTCACCCGGCATCTCGGACAGCACGTTGATGCGCGCCCGCACGTCCTCGCTTCGCTTCGTGTCGTGCGTGGAGGTCGCCGAGAGTGCGTGCGGAGACGACGCCTGACGCGTCGCGTTCGCGGCGTGGAACTCGGCCACCCTTGTGCCGAAGCGGCTGGGGTCGCCGCCGACCTCGTTGAGCGACACCAGACGGTAGTAGCGGTAGAACGCCGTGTCTTCGTACCCCTTGGCGGTGACCGGCCCGGTGGTCTGCTGGAACCGCAAGACGAAATCGAGGTGCTCGGCGTGATCGGCCTCGTCCGACCACACCGGGAATTTCAAGAGGAGGAGGTCGTGAATCCAGTCATAGATCGAGACGTCCATCGTCGGCGTGCGGCGCTTGGCGGCGGCCACCGCCCGCCCGATGTACTCGCGGTCGCGGTCGCTGGGACCATTGCCGCTGTCGCCGACGTACGTGCGGTAGACCGGAAAGCTCGCGATGATCTCGCGCAGGGCCCGGGTCAGGCTGGCCAGGGTGAAGTCACGCGAGGAGCGATGCTTCTCCGAGGTGCGGTCGAGCCGATGCCCGAGCATGCTCAGCTCGGCGGCCATTGACGTCTCCATGATCAGCCGCTTCGACTGGTAGACGATCTCGGGGAACGAAGGCCGCTGGTGGAGCAGGCGCATGTAGATCCGATCCGCCGCCGCGGCCTGCTGGCGATCGACGAAGAGACCATTCAGGAGATTGAGAAACTCGTAACCCGTAGTCCCGAGCACCGCCCAGTGGTCGGGCAATCGCTCGCCCGGAGCCAGGATCTTCTCTGCCACGATGTAGAAGGGACGCAATGACGCCCCGCGTTCCTGCTGGATGGCGTCGTAGTGCTCGAGCAGGGCGCGATCGCGCCGGGCCGTCGAGTCGGCGGCCGCTTCCGCGGCGACCTTGCCGTGGACGGTCTCGAGATAGCAGGCGCGCTGGAGGCGGCGGAAGTACTCGCCGGGAGCGTAGAGCCCGTCCGGGTGGTCGATCCGGAGCCCGGTGACGATGCCCTCGCGAATCAGGCGAAAGATGAGTCGGTGGGTCTCGGCGAAGACGCGCGGGTCTTCCATGCGGATTGCGGCCAGCTCGTTGATGTCGAAGAAGCGCCGGTAGTTGATCTCCTCCCCCGCGACGCGCCAGGAGGCGAGCCGGTAGACCTGATCGTGGAGAAGCCCATCGAGGAGA
>Ga0318574_10000345_pt1 | contig 13382 bp, 9 predicted proteins | sample GRESIP089b5f22_FD_202527 | JGI IMG/M metagenome (GOLD analysis project Ga0318574, IMG submission 202527) | Tropical soil microbial communities from Luquillo Experimental Forest, Puerto Rico - GRE.SIPMG.089b5f22 | ecosystem: Environmental > Terrestrial > Soil > Tropical forest > Bulk soil...
CTCCCCCGCCGGATCGATCCCACCGGCCTCGATTGCTATCTCGCCGTCGGCTACGTTCCCGGAGCGCGGTGCATGCTCGAGGGCTTCCGCAAGCTCCCTCCCGCGCACGCGCTCTCGTACGACCTTTCGGATGGGAGCGTCCGCATCTGGCGGTACTGGGACATCCCGTCGCTCGACCCGGATGCGCCGGAGGCCGCCGAGCCCGAGCCCGCGCTCGTCGACCGGTTCGAGTCCCTGCTCGCGGACGCGGTCCGGCGCCAGATGGTGGCGGACGTCCCGGTCGGCGTCCTGCTCTCCGGCGGGGTCGACTCGAGCCTCGTCACGGCGATGGCCGTGCGCACCGCCTCGACCGTCCGCACGTTCACCGTGCGGTTTCCCGGCCACCGCCTCTACGACGAGACCGAGCACGCGCGCCTGATCGCCCGGCACTTCGGGACGGAGCACCTCGAGCTGGACGCCGCGGAGGCGAGCGTCGACATCCTTCCCCGCCTCGCCCGCCAGTTCGACGAGCCGATGGTGGACTCCTCGATGATCCCGACCTACCTCGTCAGCCGGCTGATCCGCGAGCACTGCACCGTCGCCCTGGGCGGAGACGGCGGGGACGAGCTATTCGGGGGCTACCCGCTCTACAGCCGGCTCCTGTGGACCGCGCGGCTCGCGAACAGGATCCCGCGCGTGCTGCGCAGGCCCGTCGCCCGGTCGGCCACGGCCTTTCTTCCGGTCGGCTTCAAGGGGCGCGTCTGGCTGCAGGTCTTCGCGACGGATTTCCGCCGCTCGATTCCGGTGGTCGCCGGGCACTTTGACCGGCCGACGCGACGCCGTCTGCTCGCCGCGCGCGGCCTCTGGCCGCTGAGATCGGAGGGGATCCGCGCCGAGACCATGCCGCGGGTCCCCGACCTGCTCCAGCGCGCGACCCGGATGGATTTCGAGACCTACCTTCCCGAGGACATCCTGGTCAAGGTCGACAGGGCGAGCATGCTCAACTCGCTCGAGGTGCGCGCGCCGCTGCTCGATCATCGCATCGTCGAGTTCGCGTTCGGCCGCGTCCCGTCCCGCCTGAAGACGACCCCGGACGCGCGGAAGATCCTCCTGCGGCGGCTCGCGGCGCGGCTGTTCCCGCCGACCTTCGACCAGCGGCGCAAGCAGGGCTTCTCGATCCCGCTGTCGAGCTGGCTGCGGAACAGCCCGTGGCGCGAGATGTTCGGCGACGTGCTGCTCTCCTCGTCGAACGGCCTTTTCGACCGCGAGGTCGTGCAGGGGCTGATCGAGGGCATCTCGAGGGGCCACGCCAACGGGGAGCGCCTGTTCGGGCTCGTGATGTTCGATCTGTGGCGGCGCGAGTACGGGGTCTCGATCTAGACGTCCCCGTGCTTCGGCGCCGGCGCACCGTGCTATCTTCGCGGCCGCGCCGGCGGCCGCCTTTCGCAGCGTGCGCGAGGTGAGGACAACGTGACGGACCGATCTCCCGACGGATCGGCACTCGTCGGCGCGCGCTCGCGCCGGCTTTCCCTTCCGCGCGTCGCCACGCCGCACCTCGCCTGGAACATCGTCCGCTGGGGCGTCTCGCAGGGGGCGACGTTCGCGGTCAACATCGCCAGCGCACGAGCACTTGGCCGCGAAACGTTCGGGGCGTTCGGGATCCTGCAGACCTCGCTCCAGACCTTCACGCAGGTCGCGAGCTTTTCCACCGCGAGCACGGCGACCAAGTACGTCGCGGAGTTCCGCGCGACCGACCCCCGCCGCGCCGGCCGGATCGCCCGCTTGTGCCAGGCGCTGGTCTCGGCATCCGGTCTCGTCGTCGCGGCCGGCGTCATCGCGCTGTCGGGACCGATCGCGGCGCGCGCGCTCGGCGTGCCGGGCCTGCAGGCTCACGTCGCGGTCCTCGGCATCGCCGCCTTCTTCACGGTGGCCGGGCTGTTTCACGGCGGCGTCCTGGCGGGGCTGAACCGGTTCGACCGCCTGGCGGCGGTCAGCCTTGTCGCCGCCCCCGCGTTCGTCGTCGCCGGAGCGGCATCCGCGTTCCGCTTCGGGCTCCCGGGCGCGGTCGGAGCTCTCGCGGGAAACGCGGTGCTCGTGTGGTGGCTGACCCGCTCGGCCGCCGTGCGGGAGCTCGATCGCCTCGGGATGCGCGCAGGGCTTTCGGAAAGCCTCGAGGAGCGGGGGATCATCTCCCACTTCGCGCTGCCCGGAGCGCTGACGGGCCTGACCGCGATGCCCGCGATCTGGATCGCGAGCGCGGTGCTCGTGCGGCTGCCGCACGGCCTCGGGGAGATGGCGCTGTTCGCCGCGGCGAGCAATTTCCGGTCGATCGTGCTGTTCATCCCGGGGGTGCTCTCGGGGACCGCGATCCCCGCGCTCAACGACGCGAAGGGCCGCGGGGACGTCGCCGCGTTCCGCGGGATCTTCCGCTCGACGCTCGGTGTCACGGTCGGCGTCACCGGGGCCAGCGCCCTCGCGATCTCGCTCGGCGCGCCGCTGCTCCTGCCGATCTACGGCGCCGACTTCGGGAAAGGCGCGTTGGCGCTCGCCATCCTCATGGGCTCGACGGTGCTCGACGGAGCCTCCGGAATCATGATGGGCGCCTTCCAGTCGACCGCGCGCATGTGGACGTTCCTCTTCGCGGTCGTCCTGCCGCGCGACCTGACCCTGGTCACCGCGGCTGCGCTGTTGGCACCGGCCTGGGGAGCGGCGGGCTTGGCCGCCGCCTATGCGACCTCCTCGGGGGTGGCGGTGACCGCGCTGGCCCTCCTCACCGCACGGAGCGGAGTCCTCCGGGGCCGCTCCGGTGGCGGGCCCTCCGCGCCGAAGCCGCGAGGCTAGCGATGGAGCCGACGGGCCCCGTGGCACCGGAGACGCTCTCCGACGGAAGGAAGACGAGCCCGGAGTACTGGAACGAGGTTCACAGAACGCCGCTCCGGGAGGGACTGCCCTCTCGCCTGCTCGTTCCCACTCGCAACACGATCCGGCTTCTCCGCCCGCACGTGTCCGGCGGATCGCGCGTCCTCGAGATCGGATTCGCGCCGGGAAAGATCCTCCTCTGGCTGGCCGCGAGGGGGGGGGCCGCCGTCTCGGGGCTCGATTACTCGGCGCCGGGAGTGGACGCGGCCGGCCGCCTGTTCGCCTCGTGCGGCGTCCGCGCCGACGTGCGGTGCGAGGATCTTTTCGCGACCACGTTCCCCGAGGGCGCGTTCGATCTCGTCTACAGCCTCGGCGTCGTCGAGCATTTCGCCGATCCGCGCGATGCGATCCGGCGTCACGTGCGCCTGGCGCGCCCGGGAGGCACGGCGATCGTGGCGATCCCGAACTACGGCGGCGCGTACGGGCGCCTCCAGCGGGCGCTCGACCCCCAGAACCTCGCGCTGCACAATCTGGAGATCATGTCGGGGCGCGCGCTGCTCGCCGCGGCCCCGGACGATCTCCTCTCCGGCGCGCGCGCGTATCCGTTCGGCCGCGCGCATGCGGCGCTCGTGTCGGTCGGCAAGCGGATGCCCGCCCTCGTCGCCAAGGGAATCGCCTGGACCGCCAACGGTCTCGGCCTCCTCCAGCCCGCCGACTGGCCCCCGCTGTGCCCGATGCTCGTGCTGGAGATGCGCCGCCGGTGACGAAAGCCGGACCGGACGTGAGCGTGCCGCCCGACGCCGGCACGGCGGACGTCCCGGAGGCGGCGTCCCCGCGGCCGATCCTGCGGGCCCTGTTCTGCGTGCAATCGCTCGAGGGCGGGGGCGCGGAGCGGCAGATCGCGTACCTCGCGAACGCGCTCGCGCGCCGGCGCTGGGACGTGCACTTGGCCGTGCTGCGGTTCGGGCCCAACTGGACCCGCATCGACCGGGAGCGCATCCGGCTCCATCGCCTCGAAGCACTCGGGAACTACGACCCCCGGCTGCTGCGCGGCATCTGGCGCGTCGCGCGATCGGTCCGGCCGAGCGTGGTCCTGACGTGGCTGCCGCAGATGGACACGCTCGGGGGCTGCTGCGCCAACCTGCTCGGCCTTCCCTGGATCCTGTGCGAGCGGACCTCCGGCCGCGCTTACGGGCGCGGGCTGCGCGAGCTCGTGCGGCGCCAGATTGCGCGGGGCGCATCGGCGGTGGTCGCGAACTCCGAGGGCGGGGCCGCCTACTGGCGCCCCGGTCGGCCGGGACGCCCGGTGCTCGTCGTTCCGAACATCGTGCCCGTCGCCGAGATCGAGGCCTCGGCCGCCGCGGCGCCCGGGACGCTGCGCCCCGCCGGGGGCCCGGGCGTGATCGTCTGCGTCGGCCGACTGGTCGAGGTGCGGAACCACGCGACCGTGATCGAGGCGCTCTCCCGGGTCCGGCGAGAGACCGCGGCGCGGCTGGAGGTCCTCGGCAAGGGACCCGAGGCCGGCAGGCTCCGATCGCTCGCCGCGCGTCTCCGGCTCGGCGACGCGGTCTCGTTCCTCGGATTCGTGGACGACGTCTACCCCCGCATGCGCCGGGCGGACGCGTTCGTCTCGGTCAGCGCGCTCGAGGGACATCCCAACGCCACGATCGAGGCAGCCGTCGCCGGCTGTCCGCTCGTGCTCTCCGACATCCCCGAGCACCGCGCCCTCTTCTCGGACGACGAAGCGCTGTTCGTCCCCCCGCGCGATCCCGACGGCCTCGCCGAGGCGCTCCTCGCGACGCTCGGCGATCCCGACGGGGCGCGCGCGCGCGCCGAGGCGGCCAGGCTTCGGGTTCGCGCCGCCGCCGAGGCCGACGTGGCGGAGATCTACGACCAGTTGATGCGCGGACTCGCGAATCGCGCGCCGCGGTAGACTGCCCCCCGGAGGACGCGTGCAACGACCGAGCCCGTGGCTGGTGATCGTCGTGCTGATCGGCGCGATCGTGCTCGCCGTGATCGCCGGGTCCGTCAGCCCCGATCTGCGGTGGCCGCTGGTGCAATCGGGGCTCGCCGTCGTCATCCTCGGGGCGTACCTCGCGCTCCGCTACAGCCGGCCGCGCGACACGGTCGATTACTTCGATATCGGGACCCTGTTCGTCGGGATCGCGTTCCTCTACACGTTCATCCCGCTGGCGAACTTCGTCCGCCTCGACGGCATCTACTCGCACGAAGGGGACTCCCGGATGAGCTCGCTGCAACCGGGACCGGACCTGGTGTCGCGTGTGGGCTGGCACTACCTGCTGTTCATGACGGCCTTCGCGGCCGCCTACCTGTTCTCGCAGCGCCGCTTCGACGACTCGAAATCGCCTCAGCCGAGCCCGCCGCGCGGCGACTTCCTGTTCTGGATGCTCGCGCTCTACGGGGCGTGCCAGATCGCGGTGGTGACGATCCGCGCGCGGTACGGCCTCGTCGCCGACTCCTACCTCGAGTCCTACCGCGTGTTCCGCGACGTTCCCGTCTTCCTCCAGCAAAGCGTCGCCTGGATCACCGGGTTCTGCCGCATCGTCGAGATTGGCATCCTCGGCTACTTCTTCTCCCGGTACGAGCGGTACCGCGTGGCCGCGTGGGCCTGGCTCGGCGTGATCGCAATGGCCACGTTCCTGCGCCTCCACGCCCGGACCGACCTGATGATCTGCGTGGGCAGCTCGGTGTTCCTGTATCACGTCTTCGTGAAGCGGGTCAGCCCGGCGCGGCTCGCGGCCGTCGGGCTCGTGGCGATCATGATGTTCCAGGCGCTGGGCGTCCTGCGCGCGCTCGGCGGGAACATGGAGGATCTAGGAACGCAGGAGCTGGTGAGCCAGGGCTCGGAGTTCGAGAGCGTTTTCGGAAACTCCATTCACGTGCTCACCATCCGCGACAGCGGCCAGATGCTCCTGCCGCGGCTGACCTGGTATCTGAACGAGGCGGCGATCCTCATCCCGCAACAGATCCTGCCGTTCGAGAAGATCGACCCGTCGATGTGGTACGTGCGCACCTTCTTCCCGCGGTACGAGGCGCTCGGCGGCGGCTACGCTTGGGGCGCGATCGCGCAGAGCATCGTCGGGTTCGGGATCGCCGAGGCCGCGGCGCGAGGCGCCGTCCTCGCCCTCGTGCTCGCGGCGGTCAACCGCTTCCTGCGCCGCAGGTGGGATCGATTCGAGTTCGTGATCGTCTACGCCTGGCTGATGGGAACCGTCTACCTATCCATGCGGAACGTCACGTTCTTCTTCGTCCACGGGGCGTGCTACTTCGTCGCGCCCTGGCTGTTCGCGTGCTATGCGATCCAGCGCGGCGCACCCCGGCTCGAGCCGCACGCGCTCGATCCGGGCACGGCGCCGGAGATCGCCGAGGCCGTCCGGCGGCGCTCGCGGGCTACCAGCTAGTCAACGCTTCCACCGTGCCCTCGACCGTCGCCGTCGCGGGGAAGCGCATCGCCCGCGCCGCGGAGGCGGACGAGAGCACGCGGGCGCGAGCGCGATCGCCGATCACGCGTCGCAGCGCCGCCGCGAGGGCCACGGGGCTCGTCGGCGGATACAGCTCGGCCGCGTCCCCTGCGATCTCCGGCATCGGCGCGCGATCGGAGCAGACGATCGGCCGGCCGGCCGCGAGGTATTCCAGCAGGACGTTCGGGCAGCACTCGCAGGTCGAGGCGAACAGGAGGACCTCCGCGCGCGCCATCAGGCGAGGCAGGTCGGACGGCGGAACCGGACCGAGCACGCGAACGGCCTCGCCGGCGGCGGCCGCGGCCCGAACGGTCTGCCGCCCGTACGGCCCGCGCACCGGGCCCGCGAGGACGAGCCGCGCCCGCTCGTCCCCCGATTCCCGCTTGTAGTGGAGGAACCCCTCGATCGTCTCGATCTGCCGCTTGTACGGATCGGTCGGGGAGACGTAGAGCACCATCCGCTCCGCCTCCGTCCGCTGCGTCCGGTCGGCGGCCTCCCCCGCCGCCGGCGCCGGGTGGTAGACGAGCCGGTGGTCCCGGATCGGGACCCGGCCGGTCAGTACGTCCCGCGAGTGCTCCGAGGTGAAGATCACCCGGTCGGCCGACGCGAGCGAGGCGAGAGCCTCGCGCCGGAGAAGCTCCAGGCGCACGCGCGTCGCGAAGTCTCCCGCGAAGGGAAAGCGGCGCAGCTCCTCGAGGTCGAGCAGGAGCATGTTCCGCAGCATCTTGACGATCCGGATCGAGGGGACGGCACGACGCGGTAGCCCGGAAACCTCTCCCGGCACGAAGTACACCTCGACGCCGCGCTCGGCGAGCATCGCCGGGAGCGTGTGCCTCTGGAACCAGTGCCGTCGGTACGGATTGCGCACCCAGCCGGGTGCCGCGATCGCGCGCGCGCCGGTCGCCCCGCTTCCCAGGATGTGGCGGGCGACGGCAGCTTCCGCGAGGAGCACGGCGTCCGGCATCCGCTCCATGAGGGCCGGGACGACGTGGCGCGCGTAGGTCTGGGTTCCCCCCTCACCCCACCGCAGGAGATCGATCAGGACTCTCACGACGCGTCACTAGAGCGCCCTGTCGCGCGCCATCATGACGAACGGCGTCATCATCAGGATCGCGAGATCGAGCGTGAGTCCGCGGTGCTCGATGTAGTACAGGTCGTACTGCATGTTGTCGTGGATCCGGAAGGCACGGTCGGCGCTGATCTGCCACAGGCCGGTGATGCCCGGCTTGACCGCGAGCCTCTCCCGCTGGACCTCCCGGTATTCCTGCACGAGCTGCGGCATCTCGGGCCGGGGACCGACGAGGCTCATCTCCCCCCGGAGCACGTTCCACAGCTGCGGCAGCTCGTCGATGCACGACCGCCGCAGGAATCTCCCGACGGCAGTGATGCGCGGATCGTCCGTGGTGCGCGGGTGCTCGGCGTACGCCGGCGCATCCTGGCGCATCGTCCGGAGCTTGTAGATCGTGAAGGCCCGTCCCCCCAGCCCGATCCGCTTCTGCCGGAAGAAGACCGGTCCGGGAGAGTCGAGACGGATCGCGGCGGCGCCGGCGAGGATCAGCGGCCAGGTCAAGAGCAAGACGGCGGACGCACCGACGACGTCGATGACCCGCTCGATCGACTCGTGCAGCGGGTCGCGCGAGGTCACGCGCCGCGTGTAGACGGGAATGCCTCCCACCTGCCCGAAGCTCAGCGACGAGAAGAGAAGGTGGCCCGAGCTCGGCACGCAGTAGAACGGAACCCCCCGCTCGTCGAGCTTGGCCACGAGCTGCGCGATGCGCGCCGCGGGCGCCCGGGGCATCGCCAGGAACACCGCGCGCGCGCCGGTCGCCGCGAGCGCCCGGTCGAGCTCGTCCTCCCCGCCGAGCACGCGCAATCGCATCCCGTGGATCCCCGGTCCGACCCGGACCTCGGTGTAGAACAGGTCGGACCGGTCGTCCAGGAACGCGCGGGGGCTCAATCCGACCGCGTGCTCCTCCAGGAGGTGCTGCGCGAGGAGGCGTCCGGTCTCGCCCGCGCCGTACACGAGGACCGGAGTCGCGACGTTTCGCCGCGCCCGGAGCAGGTCCTGCATGCGCCAGAAACCGAACCGCTGAACGAGGAGCGCGATCGCCACGATGGGACCCGCCAGCAGCATGTGGAAGCGGGAGAAGGCCGGGAGCTGGAGGAAGAACGACGCCGCGAGGATCAGGAGGACCGCGCTCGCCACGGCCCGGAGCATGCGGCAGACCCACTCGATCCGGAGAACCCCCACGTGGCCGCGGTGCGGGCCGTGGCCGTGGAGCGCCAGGGTCGCGACTCCGGCCAGGACCAGATCGAGCCGGGCGTAGAAGAGCGGCGCGTGGTAGGCGAGGCCGATCCCGCACAGGACGTAGGCCCAGTAGGAGATGTACGCGGCGGCGAATACGGTCGTGAAGTCCGTCGCGATCTGCGTGAGGCGCCACGGAAGCCGTGCGCGTAGCGGAAGCGCGGCTGCTTTCGGAACCGGCTCGGCTCGTGGCGCTTCGAGGACCGAACCGACCGTCTCCGGATTCATCGCGCGCGGATCATACCCCGTGCGTCGGTGTTTTCTCCGTCGCGTCTGCGGCGCGCGGTGCGCTGCCGACAAGAACGTCGGCGCCGTGACTCTCCCGCGCGCGCCAGGCGGCCTCGATCCTGCCGCTCCAACCGAAGTGCGGCCGGAAGCGCATGAGCACTTCGGGAGGGAGCGCGGCAAGGGCGCCGTTCCAGAACGGCGCGTTCGAGGCGACCTCGATCGCGTCGCGATCGACGTCGGTCAGAGGCCACCCGCGCGCGTGGAACGCTTCCCGGACGATCGGGAGGCGGTCGACGTCGAACCCCATCAGCGTCGCGCACACGGCGTCCACGGCGACCGGATCGCGCCCGAACACGATCACGCCGGACCGCACGGGATCGGGATTCATCGGTCCGCGGCCCTCGCCGCCGACGATGCCGTCGACGAAGGTGAGGTACCTCTTCCGGTTCTCGCGGCTCGGCGCGCGCATCCGTCCGTCCCTCTCACCGAACAGCAGGATCTTGTTGAGGTCGAGGCACATGCGCCACGTCGTGTCGTTTCCGTGCCAGTTCCCGTTCCGCACGACCGATTCCGTGTCCCCGAACGCGACCTTCCCCACTGACTTTGCGCGAACGAAAAGCCGGGTCCCCAGGTTCGGAATCCGCACGGCCGCGGATCGGAGAACCGAGATCGCCCGGCGCTCGGCCCGGCGCCGCCAGGTCAGGAACGGGACCTCGTCCCCGCCCTCGGCGGGGGTGCCCATCGTGTGATGCGGCAGCCAGTTCTTGTCCCCGTTGATGCCGACGAGGTTCTTGAGGGAGCAGGTGATCCCCGCCTTCTTGTGCGTCTTGAGCTTCGGGAGATTGACGAACACGTCGGCGCGGATCGCGCTCGAGCCGATGAGGTACTCGTGCTTTCCCCCCGAGTGATGCGCGTTGACCGCGTCGGTCGCGTAATCGGCTCCGTAGTAGCGCCCTTCGCCGGCATGGGTCGACAGCTCGCTCGATCCGCCGAGGTCGTAGGCGACGTATCCCCGGGGATCCCCCGCGATCTCGCGTCGCGAAACGATGACCCCGTCCCGCTCGGTCCACTCCTCGCGGCGGAGGTCGATCAGCTCGAAATCGAGACCTTTCCGCCGGAAATGCTCGGCGATGCGGTCGAGCCCGAGGGCGCCGACGATCGCGCTCCACGACGAGTCGGTGTGCGGCGCGTCGGCGAGCCAGATGCGGCCGCGCCCGGCGAGGGCGATCGCGACGTAGTCCGCGACCGCGCGGATGACCGAACCGTGCGTGAGCACCCATCGCCACCCCTGCGGATCGCGCGGATGGCGCTCCTTCACGAGATTCGGTTTCAGCAGGACCGTGTCGCCGGGACGCACGAAGGCTCCGAGGGGGTTCCAGTCCGGCGTTCCCGCGCGGGACCGATCGCAGCCGGAGGCCAGGAGCGCCTCCCGGACGGCGTCGTACGCGGGGTTGGGCGCGGCACTGACCTCCTCGAAGGGAGCCTCCGGGTAGCGCGCGCCGGGGTGGAACGGAGCCGACTCGGGATACGCCGCCGAGCGTGCGCGCCCGATCGCGACGAGCGACGGTTTCATGCGGGAACAGACTGTACACTAGCCGCCGGGCGACGATCGCGCGCCCCAACTCCGCGGAGCGAGCGTCGAGAATGCACCCGGCACAGCAGGTCGCCTCCAGGGGACGGCTCGCCGGGCGCGTCTACGACGGGCTCCCCCGCGCGCTGCAGACCGCGGCGGTCTCGCTGAAGGGGTGGGCGATCCGTCGCGAGAGGTACGGCGGGTCGTTCGCCGCGCTGCTGGCCGACTACGCCTCGCGCACCCTCGCATCGGACGACGAGGTGCTCGCCGCGCGCCGCGCGAAGCTGCGCCGCATCCTCGTCCACGCGCGCGCCCACATCCCGTACTGGTCGCAAAGGCTCCGGACGTTCGACATCGATCCCGAGCGCGTGCAGGGACCGGAAGATCTCCGGAGCCTCCCGATCCTCACCAAGGACGAAGTGCTGCGCCTCGGCGCCGGCCTCCACTGGCCCGAAGCCCCGCGTGGTGCCACGCGTCTGGCGCACACGAGCGGGACCACAGGGGCCGGGCTGATCTTCCCGGTCACCCTCGAGGCGGAGCGCGACCAGTGGGCCGTCTGGTGGCGGTTCAGGCAACGGCAGGGGCTCTCGCTCGAAACGTGGCACGGGATGCTCACGGGCTCGACGATCGTTCCCGGGAACAGGTCTGACCCCCGGCCCTGGCGGGTCAACTATCCCGGGCGGCAAGTCTTCTTCAGCCAGCACCATCTCGGACCCGGAACCGCCGCGGAGATCGCGCTCGAGATCGGCCGGCGCTCGCTGTCCTGGCTTCACGGATACCCGTCGGCGGTTTCGGCGCTGGCGACGATGGCGATGGAAGCCGGAGCGCGCCTTCCCCGGCCGCGGGTGATCTCGCTCGGCGCGGAGAGCGTGCAGCCGGCCCAGATCCGGGCGATCCGGGACGGCTTCGGGGTCGACCCCGTCTCGCATTACGGCCTCGCGGAGATGGTGGCGAACGCCTCCGGGTGCCCTGCGGGTCGGTTTCACATCGACGAGGACTTCGCCGCGGTCGAGCTGCTCCCCGAGGGGGATGGAGCCGTGCGTCTGGTCGGCACCTCGCTCTCGAACCTCGCGATGCCGCTGATCCGTTACGACACCGGTGACCTCGCACGGCTGTATCCCGCGCGCTGCGGCTGCGGACTCCCGGGACGCGCGCTCGAATCGATCGACGGGCGCCGAGAGGATCTCATCGAGCTCTCCGACGGCTCCCGCGTCGGCCGCGCAGATCACCTGTTCAAGGACGCGGTTCGCGTCGCGGAGGCCCAGATCCGTCAGTCCGAGGCCGGCCGGTGCACGATCGCGGTCGTGCCGAGGGAAGGGTTCGGGGCCGCCGACGAGGCGGAGATCCTCGGCGAGTGCCGGCGACGCTTCGGAGACCGGCTCTCGGTCCGCATCGAGCGCGTGGCGTCCATCCCACGGACCGCATCGGGAAAGCTGCGCCTGGTCGTCCGGACGGAGGACGCTCCGGCGGATCCGGCCGCCACGTCGGTGACGGCGTGACGCGTCGCTCCCGGCTGCGCGCCCTGGCTGCCGGCGCGATGCTCGTCCTCGGCGGCGCCACACGCGCTGCCGCGCAAGAGGTCTCTCCGCTCGAGCCGCCAGATCTCACGCGCTACCTGCGCTGGGGAGCGTTCCGAGTCCGCCCGGCGATCCTCGTGCCGACGCTCGGGTACGACAGCAACGTCTACTACCGGCCGGTGAACTCCACCGTCCCCCCGGTCGGCGACTATTTCGCGAACGTCTCGCCGAGCGTCGAGGGCACCGTGCTGTTCGGCACCCGCGCGTTCCTGACGTTCGACGAGCGCCTCGAGTTCTACCTCTACGCCCACGAACCGGTGAACTACTTCAACCAGCTCGGCAAGGCACGCCTGACCGTGCCGTTCGCGGCCCGGTGGGGGCTTTACGGCGACATCGGATACGACCGCACCCGTGACCGGCCGATCGAAGCCCAGGACCAGCGCCCGATCCGGATCGACCGCCCGCTCGGAATCGGGGCGATCGTCCGGTTCGGGTGGAGGACCGACGCCGAGTTCGGCGTGACGCGCACGCGCTCCACGGCGTCGGATCCGGACGAGCAGCTCACCTGCATCCCCGGGGTCGACCCTGGGTGCTTCTCGACCGGGGACCTCAACGACCGGACGGAGACCGGCACGCGCGTGCTCGCACGCTACCTCCTGTTCGGACGGACCCGGCTCGTCGTCGAGATGCAGCGATCGGACATCGTCTTCGACAATCCGCAGGTGCTGCGGGACGGGCACGAGCGCCGGATCCTCCCCGGAATGGACTTCGGACTGGGCGGGCGCATCTCGGGTACGTTCCACGTCGGGTACGCGCGGTTCGATCTCGGCCGGGCCGGTGCCGAGGGTTTCGAGGGCGCGGTCGGCGACGCGGCGCTCGGCTACCAGCTCGGCGGCCTGGGGAGCTACCTGACGCTCACGGGCACGCGGGACGTGCGGTACTCGATCAACGAGACGAGCGACCTCTTCCGCTACGCGGAGCTCACGCTGACCTTCGTGAAGTACTTCAACCGCTTGATCGGTCTCGAGGCGTCGTCGGGGCACGGACGGGTCGTCTACCTCGGGGATCCCAACAACCGCACCGACGCGATTCTCCAGGGATCGCTCGGTGTGCGTCTGCGTCTTTCCGAGACCGAGATCGGCCGGAGGGTCGAGTACGCGTTCCGCTACACGCTGACGCGCCGCAACGCGAGCTGCGTCATCGCCGTCGCCCCGTTCAATTGCGACGAATTCGACCAGAACCGTGGCACGGTCGGATTCGGTCTCGTCTACGGATACTGACGTGCCGTCAGCAGGAGGTCCGCACGTGAGCTACACTTCCGCGCCGTCGCCGCGCCCTCTGGAGCCCGCAATGCCCAGACCTCCCCTCGTCCCGCGCCTCCTCGCGGCCGCGCTCGTAGCGGCGGCCTCGCTCGCCGCGCGCGCGGCGGACCCGCCGGC
>Ga0318574_10000365_pt1 | contig 13206 bp, 8 predicted proteins | sample GRESIP089b5f22_FD_202527 | JGI IMG/M metagenome (GOLD analysis project Ga0318574, IMG submission 202527) | Tropical soil microbial communities from Luquillo Experimental Forest, Puerto Rico - GRE.SIPMG.089b5f22 | ecosystem: Environmental > Terrestrial > Soil > Tropical forest > Bulk soil...
GCCCATCTTGAATCGTTCTGAATCTAGTGGGCGCTGGCTGCTGCACTGCGGGATCTCCGCCCGGTCTATGTCTGCTTTGGGTCATAAGCGGACCTCACGCCGTCATCTAAGCGATGTCCGCTTTACTCCCGAAAGCGGACATTGAGCTACACGTCTGGCATGTCTGCTTTGTGCCAATTGCGTCCTACCGGGCCGCAGCACAAACCCGCTATTAGATCACTTAATCGGCCATCACTCACGCCTGCAGCTGATCGAGCAAGCTTTTTGCCTCCTTTAGATCGCGTGTGCCGGATCCTTCGGTAAACCAGGCATGGATGGGGGCGAGAAAAGCGAGCGCTTCGTCGCGCCGGCCCTGACTTATCCAAAGCGCGGCAAGATCATGCGCGGCGCGCAATTCAAGAGATCGGGCGTTTTGATTTCTTGCTGTCTTAAGGGCGCGGTCGAGTGATGATTGCGGATCGGTCGCATCACCCGCTGCGCTGCAGACCATCAACGCGCGTGCTTTTAGTCGATGCAGTTCGGCCTCGAATATCCGCTCGCTATTGTGGTCCGCTAACGAGAGTCCCTGCTCTATTATCTCTAACGCGGCCTCTGGCTCGCGTCGGTGCAATAAGATCGGGCACAACAGCACGTAGAGCGCCGTGATACCGAGTTGATAGCCCGCAGTCCGATATTGATCGAGCACGCTTTTGACTTCCTCGAGACCAATCGCCGAGGGATCGGCAGCTGTGATGCAGATGCCCCGAATGGCGCGCGACAGGCCATGCCAGTGCCGGAACCCATGTTCATCAGATAAGGCGAGGCAGCGCTCGGCATGACGTTGCGCAATCGACGGCTCGCCGCGCAAAGCGTGAAGGATCGATGCATAGTAACAGACATAAGCTTGGGTGTGCGGATGTCCGACCGCATCGGCACGTTGAAGCGCGGCGGCCACTTGCGCGGCTGCCACGTCGACGTGGCCAAGGACCCAAAGGGCCCACGACATCAGAGCTAGACTCGCCGCGCCAGCGTCCTGACCAGCTGCCCGCGCCGCGAGTTTCTCGGTCTCATTGCTAGTTCTGAATTCCTCAAGAGCCCGTTCCGTCAGTTCGCGTGCCTCAATGGCATGTCCCATGAACAGGAGTATCATGCCCAGCCCGCGGATCGCGTTGATCAGCATTGGCCGATCGTTGCGTGCTTCAGCGAGACCGAGCAAGGTTGCAGTTGCTTCGCGTGCTTGTGGCAGCTCCCCGCGGATCACGCTCCCGGTGGCGAGCCAAAACATTACCTGCAGATATTCGGGCGGATCGCTGAGACGAGAGCAGAGCTCACGACCTCGAGCAAAGATTGCAATAGCCGTGTTCGACGCTGGACCTTGAGTGGCGATTAGGCACGGCCCCAAGGCGAATTGGAGATCAAGCTCAAGTCTGTCCCTCCCCGAGCTCTCCGGCAAACGGCCTATGGTCTCTATGCCTCTCTGCAAATGGGCGATTGCTTCGAGGTTAGCGAAGCGCTGGACAGCGTTCTTGCCGGCCTTCAACCAATAACTTACCGCCTTTTCAAGCATCCCGGCTTCGGTGAGATGCTGCGCCAGCGTTTCAGGCTCGGCTTCCACGATTTCCGGGAATCGCTGCTCCAGTGCGCTAGCTATTGCTGCATGCACGATCGCGCGCCGGGATTTCAGCAGGCTGGAATAGGCCGCGTCTCTCACCAGCACATGCTTAAAGGTATAAACCGCATGCGGTATCTCGCCGCGGCAGAACACCAGCTCCGACCGAACCAGTTGGCCGAGCGCCTCCTCCAGCTTTTGCGGCGAAAGTCCGGCCACGGCGTTCAGCAGTTCGTAGGAGAACGAGCGGCCAACCACGGCGCCGATCTGTGCCACCTCGCGTACCGGAGCGAACCGGTCGAGACGCGCTATTAGCGAATCATGCAACGTGGTCGGGATCGCCAGCGGCGGCAACGGGCGCTCGAGCACATAATGACCGTCGCGCTCCCGCAGAACCCCGCTTTCGAGCACCGTTTTGGTCAATTCCTCTACAAACAGAGGCACGCCATCCGTGCGAACTACGATTTGATTCATCACCTCCTCGGGCAGCGTTTTCCCGCCGGCGATTCGCTTGATTATGGCCGTCGCGTCTGGTCGACCAAGGCGCGTGAGAGCAACTGTCGTCACATGCGCGTATCGCGGCCAGGGTGGTGCGAACTCCGGCCGTGCATTGATGAGCAGCAGTACTCGAAGCTGTGCCGCCCGCTCCACCATGGCCGTCAGCAGCTCGAGCGAGGTTGGATCGATCCAGTGAACGTCTTCGAAGATCACCAGCACCGGCCGTCTCGCCGCCAAGGCCTCGAGCCGCGCCGACAGCGCGGCGAGTGTCTTCTCCTTCCGGCTCTGGGGAGTGAGTTCCGGCAGACGATAGCGGTTGCTCGGTGGCAGAGATAGCAGATTGGCCAGCACTGCTACCGTTTGATCGCTGTCAGCGGCCGATCGCACGAGCAGCGTTTCGAGCTTGGCGAGCTTCTGAGCTGGCGAATCGCCGCGCTTGAAGCGGGCTGCCCGTTCGAGTTGGCCGATGAACGGGAATAGCGCACTATTGGTATGATGCGCCGAGCAGAAGTAGCGCAAGCTCGTGTGGAGCTCTCCCTGCAACCGCTCTTCAAGCGCAAGCGCGATGTGCGATTTGCCGATACCGGGGTCACCGCTGAGCACCACGACGCGGCCCTCGCCCTGGGTAGCGCTCCGCCAGCGGCGTAACAGCAGTTCGATCTCCTCCTCACGCCCGAATAGCGGTGTCGGCTTGCTCTCGTGCTGCGCCTCAAAGCGGCTCTCCACCCCGCTTGTGCCCAGGACCTGCCACGCCGGTACTGGTTGCGTCCAACCTTTGAGCGCAACAGGACCACGATCGCGGTACGTGAATTGTCCCGCGGTCAGCCGCCGGGTGGCGGCAGAAATCATCACTGTACCCGGCTCGGCTAGCGCCTGCAGCCGGGCGGCCAGATTGGGCGTGTCGCCGACCACCGCCTCCTCCTGCGCGCCACCCTCGCCGATGAGGTCTCCCACGACCGTGAGCCCGGTTGCAATTCCGACGCGGATCTGCAGCGGAGAACTCCGCCCGGTTTGCAGATTAGCCACGGAGTCGACGAGCGCGAGACCAGCACGCACCGCTTGCACCGCATCGTCCTCGTGCGCTTGCGGATAGCCGAAATAGGCGAGGACACCGTCGCCCATATATCGTGCGATTATTCCTTCGTATCCACCGATGACCTCGCCGATGCGGCCATGAAAGCGCGCCATGACTTGCCGCATGTCTTCCGGATCAAGTTGCGCCGCGAGCGCACTTGAGCCGACCAAATCGCAAAACATGACGGTCAGTTGGCGTCGCTCGGCACGTTCCCGTCCCAACTCGATCGCCATTTGCGGCATGCTGCCGCCAGCCCGCTGCAGCTCGGCGATCGCGCGCAGCATCTTGCGGCGGTGCCCTAGCAGCACGCCAAGCTCTTTGAGATCGTTCTCTGTCAGATCACAGATAACCGATAGATCGATCGCATTCTCGGCGAAGCGCTGCGCGTATTCTCCGAGGTCAAGCGATGCTAGCCACTCTGCGATGTCTTTCATCCAAGGCTCGCGACACTTGGCTAGAGGCTCCTGCACTCGCCTCACGCTAGCATTTTAACACGGATGCGGCGATCGTGAGGGCAAGCGGGCGGGGCTGAGACCAAGTCGCCCCACGCGCATTGAGTCTTATATGGAACGGGGAAGGGCGAGGGGGAGCCCACGCGATCGCCGTCTATCGGCGGATCGTCAAACAGGCCGGCATTCCGCTGCAGTAAAGTTGATGCGAGTCACAAGGCGCGCGGCGCCCGGTTCCAAACCGGACGCCGCAGTCGCACGTTCAGATCGCGGTTAGTTCGCCGCCAGCGCGGGCTCAATCTCCGCCTGCTTGGCGGTGGTGCCGTGGCCGCCCGCGATCGTCGCTCCCGTGATGCCGGCCTTGCGCAAGGCATCGCCCACCGCGACCGTAGCTGGCGAGCGGCCGATCGGACCGCGCGGCGAGATCAGGTCGGTGACGTAGAGCACGTTCGGACCGACCACATGCGCGACAATCATCCCATCGGAATGCGGGTTTGGGATGTTGTAGAGATTGATCGTGACCGTCTCATCCTTGAGCGACATCGCATCCTTGACGTCGACGATCTTCGCTGGCTTCGGCTGCTTCGCCAGCGCATCCGGCTGCAGCTTATGCTCCGCCTGGAACATTTTTTCGAAAAACGGCCGCGTCTGCCCAGGGATCACGATTTCGGCGCCTTCCGCCACGTAGGCGCGGGTGCCGCCGCTGTGGTCCATGTGATGATGCGTGAGTACCAGCTGTTTGATCGGCTTGCCCGGATATTTTTGCTTAGCCAGGTCGATCACTGCACGCGATTGCCCTTCGTCGACCGGCGCGTCGAAGATGACAAGCCCGTCCTTCATCGCGACGATCAGGTTGTTGGCAGAGCCGCCGACCACGTGCTGCACGTTGGGTGCGAGCTCGACGAGTTTGAAGCCGCCGCCTTCGGGGAAATAGACCTTGTCGCTGTCGACGAAACGGCCGAGGAACAGGCGCCGCAGCACCCACTGATAGGGCGCGTCGGTTGCCGGCGGCTTCGCCTTGGCTTTGGCCTCGTCGCTGACCGCAAAGGTGTCAGCCGGGATCGGCGCATTGTAGGTGACCTGCTTCACCGCCAGCCGCTGCACCTCCATGCCGTTGAGCTGATACGAGAGCATGTGCGGCCGCTTGATGCCGCCCGCATCCCTCCAATCCGAGAGAATCAGATCATAGTTCGAATCGCCGTACACGTTATCGGGATCGCGGGAGCGGATTGCCGCCGGCAGATGCGTCGCTGGATCGAACAGGACGATAAACGTGTTGGCGCCCCTCTTGACCGAGACCGCCGGCAGCGAACGGTCCCCGAGCTTCTGATCCGGTAGTGCCGAGATGCTGCCCGGCTCGTTCAGTGCCCGCAGAAGGAGCCGCGGCGAAGCGCGGTCGCGCTCGCGCAGCAGTGTGGCGAGGCGAATTCCCGACATCGGCTGCTGGGCGCCCTTCTCATCGACCACTACGCCCCATGCCGGCGCGGTGATTTCGCTGTACTTGAGGCGCTCGACAGCCGGATATTTCATATCGCGGTCCCAATCGATGCGGGACAGTCGCTTGGCGTTGTCGATCGTGTGCGTGTAGGTCGTGTCGCCGAGGAAGCGCGCTTCGCCGGTCGCGGAGTACGCCTGGCCGGGCTCCCAATGCTTGGCTTCGCCTTTGAGGACGGTGGTCGTGGTGGCACCGAGTGCGGCTGCGCCGCCCTGCGCGTCCACCGCCGCTTTGACGAGATCGACGCCCGATTGTGCAGCCGCGGGCTGCGCCAGCGCCGCGCCGAACGCAAGCGCGAGGCTGGGCACGAGAATACGCAACATGATTTCCTCCCTATTGTGTGTGATTGCAAACGTCGTTTGGCTTGCAGTCGCCCCTGTCCCATAGGCGTCAGCGATACTAACACCCAATCGGCTTGGCTATTTCTGAATCGAGCCGGATGCCGCCGGCGCCTCCGGTACCTCCGACCGAAAGGATAGCACACCTGGTACGGCCAGGAGACCGCTGCACTGCGGAATTTCAGTCCCCTCTATGTCCGCTTTGGGTCATTCGCGACTGAGGCAGTCGAAGCCACATCAGGGTCCATGTCCGCTTCGCCCGGAAAGCGGACAAACGGCAGCGTTCCCCTACAGGTCCGCTTAGTGCCAAGCGGACTCATGCACCGCAGCAAACGACGTACATGGGTTGCGAGGGCCGGCGAAAGGGGCACAATCATCTGCTTGGACACTAGCTCGTAACGTCAAGCATGACGAAGAAGAGGGAGGATGCGCAGATGCTGTCACGTCGCGGTTTCCTTAATAGCGCGTTCGGCGCCGGTCTGGCGCTCACAACCGCGCAACAAGCGCCGGCGCAGACGCCCGCCGTTCAACCCGCGCGCAAGCGCCTGATCGTCGACGCGCAGGTGCATTTGTGGAAGGCGGAATCGCCGGACTGGCCATGGGTTCCCGGCAGAACGCCGCAAATGCCGGAGCCGTTCACCATCGAGAAGCTGGTGCCGTTGATGGACGAGGCCGGCGTCGATCGCGCCGTGATCGTGCCGCCGTCCTGGCCCGGCGACCGCAACGATTATGGAATCGAAGCGGCGAAACGATACCCTGATCGCTTCGCGGTCATGGGCCGCATCCCGCTGGAGAAGCCGGAATCGGCGGCGCTGCTGCCGAAATGGAAGGAGCAACCCGGGATGCTGGGCGTGCGTGTGACGTTCCTCGGCCCCGCCGCGGCCTGGCTCACCGACGGCACCGCCGACTGGTTCTGGCCGGCGGCCGAGAAGGCTCGGCTTCCGGTCATGTTTCTAAGCCCTGGGCGCGCGAGCGAATTTGCTCGTATCGCCGAACACCATCCCCAACTCACGCTGATTGTCGATCATATGGGTGTGAATTTGGACCTCGTGAAAGCCGGCAAGTTGGGGAACGCGATCGAGCAGACGACGTCGCTCGCCAAGTATCCGAATGTGTCGGTCAAGCTGTCAGCAGCTCCCAACTATTCAACCGAAACTTATCCGTTTCGTGATTTCACCCCCCACATCCGCCGGCTGTTTGACGCATACGGTCCGCAGCGTTGCTATTGGGGGACCGATATCACCAATGGCTTCGTCAAGGCCACCTACAAGCAGCGCATTACCCATTTCACCGAGGAGCTGACGTTCCTGTCTGAGCAGGACAAAGATTGGATCATGGGCCGCGCCATTCTCGCGCGCCTCGGCTGGACCTAGGGGGCAATCGGGGGGTCTGGCTTCCGCTTCGATCCGAAGCGACGGTCGGCCGTCAAGGGGCGCTGGTGGCAAGAACCAATGTCGCTCCGCACGCCGAAGGACCAGGAACCGATGGCAGTCAGCCCGCTCCCTCTCGGGTCTGGGTCGTAAGGGGACGCGGGCGTCATCGCTTGGTTTAGGTCCGCTTTGCCCCTCAAAGCGGACATGCGCGAGTTGCTTCGTTATGTCTGTTTTGTGCCATAACAGACGTCTCGGTTATGTCCGCTCCGTGCCAGGAGCCGACATGCCACTTTTCGGTCGATGCGAGACTAAGGTAGTCTTGATACCAAGCTGCCGCACCATCAGCGTCGACCTTTGCGGTAGGCAAATGATGAAACTTCCCCGCCGCAAATTTCTGCATCTGGCCGCGGGCGCGGCCGCGCTGCCGAGCGTGTCGCGCGGAGCATGGGCGCAAGCCTATCCGACCCGGCCGGTGCGCGCGGTCGTGGCCTTTGCGCCTGGTGGGACGACTGACACCTTCGCGCGGCTTATGGCGCAGAAGCTCACCGAGCAGTTCGGCAAGCAGGTCTATGTCGAGAACATCGCCGGCGCCACCGGCAATATCGGCACCGGCCAGGTGGCGAAAGCGCCGCCCGACGGCTACACGATCTTATTCGCGTTCAGCTCGCATGTGGTCAATCCGACGCTGTTCGCGCGCCTGCCCTACGACCCGATTAACGACTTCAAACCCGTTACGCTCGCGGTCGCGTCCACCACCGTGCTCACCGTCAACCCCGCCGTGCCGGCGAAGACGGTCAAGGAGCTTGTCGAACTCATCAAAGCCAATCCCGGCAAATACAGCTTCAGTTCGGCGGGGGCGGGCACGCAGGCGCATCTCGCCGGCGAACAGTTCCGGCTATCGCTTGGCCTCGACCTCGTTCACGTGCCCTTCGGCGGCGGCGGGCCTGCGGTCGCGGCGGCGGTCGCCGGGCACACGCCGATGAGCTTCGGCTCGCCGCAGGCTGCCATGCAGCACGTCAAGGAAGGAACCGTGCGCGCCCTTGCCGTCACCAGCAAGACGCGCTCGCAAATCTTTCCCGACGTGCCGACCATGACCGAGGCGGGCTACCCGGACATCGAAGGCGACGGCTGGGTGGGCATCCTTGTTCCCGCCGGCACGCCGGCGGACATCATCACGGCGTTGCACCGCGAGAGTGCGAAAATCCTCGCGCAGCCGGACATGCAGGAACGGCTCGCCGTGCTCGGCTACGACGTGGTCGCGAGCACGCCGGAGGAGTTCGCCATTCGCATCAAGACCGAGATCGACATGTGGGCCAAGGTGATCCGCGCGGCCAATATCAAGGCTGAATAGGGCACACCTGACCTCGTGTTCGGCCTCAGGCTTGTGCTCTACGCCCTTCGCGACAACGCGCATCTCGCCCGCCGACAATTGGACCGCGCCATCGCAAAAATCGATCCTCGGAACGCCCTTTTCGGGCGAAACTGGCCAACCTTGATGTGCTATTCTTTATCCTCAGCGGGCCGTACAGGTACGTTCATGGCTAGAAAGCTCGGGGTTCTTTTGACCATCTGCTCGCTATGCGTCGCATCGGCGGCGAATGCCGCATGCATCGACTTGAAACAGAAAGATCCCCTCTCCTTTCAAGGCATATTGAACTATCGCATCTTTCCGGGACCGCCCAACTACGAGGACGTTCGGAAGGGCGACACGCCTGAACCCACCTACATCCTCAAGCTCGACGAACCAATTTGCGCCACCGGGGATGAGTCTGTCGACTCGAACACCAAGTTCGATCGAATTCAAATATTTCCCGAGTCGGACAAAGCCGCTCAGGCGTTATGGCGAGATCTTCGCGGGTTCATCGGGCAACGCGTCCTCGTTGCGGGCACTGGAGCATTCGGACGCCAAACGGGACATCACCATGCTCATCTGATGCTGCCCATCGTCAGCATTTCAGCCGCTTTCGACCCGACGAAATCTCACGGCACATCCATGACCACGGTTCAAGGTTATTACTTGGCGCTGAGCGCCGGCAACGGTGAGGAAGCTGCAAAATTCGTGGTTCCCGAAAAGCGATCATCGGGGCCGCTGTCCGCAATCGCGATCAGCAATTTCTACAGCAACTTGGTTGAACCGCTTACGCTCATCGATGTGGTTCCCACGCGTGCGGACGAGTATCGCGTACGCTATACATATGTGGCACCTGCTCGCGGACGCTGCGATGGCGAGGCTCTTGTTCGGACGACCAAAGTCGGCGGGCTCAACTTGATCGAGTCGATCAAGGCTATCGGCGGATGCTAAAAAGATTGCTTCGACGAGGGCCGTTACCACGCCAGCACAAGGGGGTTTGCGATGCTTGTCGCCTTGATCGGAATCCTGATTATTTGCGTCATCGGTGCGATTTGCTTTTGGGCCATCGATAAGTTCGTCAAGGATGGCCGTTTGGCAAGCCTTCTCAAATTGCTCGTGGTGCTGATCTGCTTGGCGGCGATCCTCCAACGGGTCCTGCCATTGGCGGGAATTGGTTGGCTCTAGCCGTGGCGCGGCGCGACTGAGGCGCGTTTCGGGCAGCGCGACGCCTTCCACATTAACGAGCAGCGCGTTTTAGCTGCCGGGGATCGCCGGGCGACCGACGCTGCCCGTCCGCGCGGACATGTGCGGTTTTGTCACCTCCGAGACGTTAACCGATGTCCGACCTACGGACGCTTTCGAGCGCAACTCGGACATCGGCGATAACGCGAACAACCTCCTAGCACCTCAGTGTGTGCTCATGCGGACCGAAGCGGGATGGCCGAGCAATTTGAACCGCTTCCCGGTGTCGCTGATCTCGGTGCCATTGACCTTTAGGATGGAGATATCCTGGTCGAGGTAATTGCCGACAAACAGATACCTTCCGTCGGGCGTGAATGCCGCTCCTTCCGGTAAACCGCCCAATTCGACATCGCCTACCTTGGTGACCTTCTTGCCATCGATGCGTAGCACCGCGATGCTGCCATTGCGCTTGTAAAAATAGGCGCTTTTGTTGTTGGAACCGGCGAGGATCACCGCGACCGCCACGTCGCCCTTCGGCGAGATCGCAAGCCCTTCCGGCCCATCGCCGACCACAACACGGTCGATAATGCGGATGGGATTGAGCTCGAGGTCGACCACGCTCACCGTATCGACGCTGCCGTCCGAGGAGCCGGCGCCCCCGTTGTCCGCCGTGAGGGCAATCTTGCCGCTTGGCGCCACTGCGACATTGTAGGGCCACTGCCCGGTCGGCAGGTCAAGCTTGGTATAGGTCACCTTATCGCCGTTGATGTCGAGCAGCGAAACCTTGTGAGCGTTGAATTTGGTGGCGAGCGCGCGCTTGCCGTCGGGTGTAAACTCGACGTGCGAAACGATGTCGCCCATATCGACCGTGTCGATGACCTTCACGTCGGTGCCCTTGACCGACAAGACGCTGATCGACTTGTCGGCACGATTGGTGACGAGCGCGAGGTTGCCTGCCGGATTGAAGCTGAGGCCCGATGGCTGCTTGCCGACCGTCACCGTATCGGCGAGCTTGGGCGGGTTGGCTTTTAGATCGATGACGTAGACTTTGTTGTCGGGGCTCTGCTTGAACGCGTCACCGTCTTTGCTGACGTCGATCGAATCGGCAACCAGTGCGATCGAGTTGGTGGGATCGATAGCGAGGTTGACCGGCGGACCGACGACCGAGTTCTTCAGCGGCAGGTTGACGACGATCTTCGGGCTTTCCGGATCGGCGACATCGAGGATCACCACCGAATCTTTTCCGGCCGGCGACACGATCGGCTTGCCTTGGTCATCCCATAAGAGCTTCTCGTCGTTGCCGACGATCAGCAATGGTGCGGCCTGGACAGAACTCAAACTGGCGATAGCCAGAAACGTCGCGCCGCCGAACGACGAAAGCAACGCATGTTTTGGTTGCATGTGTTTTCCTCCCTCTTTGCAGCGACATTTCCTCCCAGCCTCGACATATGATCATCGGCCTTTCTGCACGCGCGGGCAATCCAGGTTTTGACGCGATGAGCTTTGTCGTCCGAAGCTCCCGGAGGCGCGACTTGCGATCCGTTCGCCTTTGCCGAATTGCAGCCATTCAGCAGCGACTTGTGCGCAACCCTTCGCGCCGCTCACGCGCATCGCATGCGCCTGCGTCCCTGACGCTGGGGCCGACACCCACCCGCGCCCGTTCGCGGCTCAGCGCGCTCTCGCCAGTTCCCGCCGGTTGCGGCCCATCAGGCGCGCGCCGATCGGAACGCGGCAGATGGCGGCGCTCATCGCCCAGCTCAAGGTGAGCGCGCCGGTGAATACGATCGCCGCCTTTGCGACCGCGAACAACGGCGCGTGGAGCAATATGTATTGCAGCCAGACGACGAAGACGTAGTGGACGAGATAAATGCCGTAGGCATTGTCCGCCAAGCTCGCGAATACCGGCCGATGCCGTCCGGAAAAGCGCAAGAACGCCGCCGCCAGCGCGAGGCACGCGCTTGCCGCGCACAGCACCAAGCCGAGGTCGGCGACAAGCGACAGACCCGGCACGGTTGTTCCCTGCACGATCAGCGCCGTGGGGCCGACCCACAGCAGGAATGCCGCGGCGGCGCCCACGAGCCAGCGCGCCCATTGCCGCGCCAGCATTCCGTCGCCCTCGAGCAGACCTCGTTCGAACCCGTACGCTCCGACGCCGAGACCGGCGAAGAAATAGATGGCGTATTGCGGCGCAAGGCTCGGTTGAAACGCGAACGGACCGAATTGCACCCATTGCCAAGGCTCGAACACGGCGGCGAGCGGGAGATAGGCCAGCGCCGCGACGCTCACCAGCGCGATGAAAAACCGGCCGGGACGGCTGCCGGCCTTGGCCGACAGGCCGCCTAAGGATTCGCCCGCGCACGGGGCAACCCAATAGAGCGCGGCGGCCGCGACGTTGAATAGGAGCAGCAGCCACAAGAACCACATCGGCCCGCTCGGCCAGAACGGCAGCGCCATCCAGTGCGACCAGAACGCCGACCAGCTCGGATCAACCGCGGTGACGCGATAGACCGAATAGTAAGCCACCGGCATCAGCAGGTATAAGCCGATTGCGAACGGCACGCCGAGGCGCAGGACACGGTCGTACAGGAATTTCCCGCCGCCCTTGCGCGAGAGTGACGGCCACACGAACAGGCCGGACAAAAAGAACATCAGCTGCATCAGATACGAATACTGAAACGCACAGAACAGGTCGAAGCCGAGCCAGCGCGCGCTATCGACGATCGGGTTCGCCCGCCAGCCATAAGGGGGAACGTCGAAGGCGAGCGCAGCATCGGGTTGTGAGATCAGATAGGCGATGCACGAATGGAACGCGACCACCATGACGATGGCAAAGCCGCGCAGGTTGCTCAGGGCGAGGCTCGATTTGGTCATGCTGCCGACCGCTATCGCATTTCCTCAAACCGGCAAAGTGGACCGCGATATCGCGCCGCGTGGCGAGCAAGCGAAGGTCCGGCGGCATTCTCCCATCCGGGCCATTATGCTTTAATTCGCCGTCCGTACAACGCGTGCGTGCCGGGCGCCGGGCGGAAACTCGCCTTCAATCGCAGCAAATCCGGGGCTGATCACGGCGTGCACGGGTCTCGCTTACGGGGTGGCGACGCATGGGCGGCCATTGACATAACCGATGAGTGTCCGGGCCGAGATTCTGCGGTTGGGCCTGCGCCTTGCGAAAAACTGGCACATTCGCGAGCGGGTGCCGCTGGCGACGGCTCGCCGCCGGCTCAAGCGCATCGAATCCTTTGTCCCGCGCCCGCCGGCGGGCACGCGAACGACCGCGATCGACGCCGGCGGGGTCAACGCCGTTCGCGTTGCCGTGCGCCAGGCGCGCAGCGACCGCTGCGTTCTCTATTTCCACGGCGGCGCCTACGCGCTCGGCACCGCGAAGCTGGTGCGGGATTTCACCTGGCGCATCAGCGCCGCCGCGCGCGCCCACGTGCTCTACTTCGATTATCGGCTCGCCCCCGAGCATCCGTTCCCGGCGGCGCTCGAGGACGCGGTCGCCGCCTATCGCTGGCTCGCCGGCCGGTTCGATCCCCGGCGGATCGCCTTCATGGGCGATTCGGCGGGCGGCGGGCTCGCGCTCGCGACGCTCTACAAGCTGCGCGATGAAGGCTTGGCGTTGCCCGCCGCCACGGTCGCGGTTTCGCCCTGGACGGATCTCGCGCTGACCGGGCCGTCGTTGCAGGCGAACGCCGCGGCCGACCCGATGCTCGACGTCGCCAACCTGCCGGCGCTCGCGAACGGCTACCTCGCCGGCGCCGATCCGCGCAATCATTACGCCTCTCCGCTCTACGGCGATGCGTCCGGGCTGCCGCCGACGCTGATCCACGTGGGCAGCGATGAGATCCTACGCGACG
>Ga0318574_10000369_pt1 | contig 13193 bp, 8 predicted proteins | sample GRESIP089b5f22_FD_202527 | JGI IMG/M metagenome (GOLD analysis project Ga0318574, IMG submission 202527) | Tropical soil microbial communities from Luquillo Experimental Forest, Puerto Rico - GRE.SIPMG.089b5f22 | ecosystem: Environmental > Terrestrial > Soil > Tropical forest > Bulk soil...
GGCCGTCGTGATCGACCTCAACGGTCAGGCGGCGCTCGTCACCGGGGGCTCGCGTGGGATCGGGCGGGCCTGTTGCCTCCTGCTCGCCCGCGCCGGCGCGCGCGTCGGGATTAACTACCGCGTCGAGTCGCCGTCGGCGAGCCTCCTCGCGGAGGAGATCGAGGCGGCGGGAGGCGAGGCGTTCGCCCTCGCCGCCGACGTCTCGCGACCCGCCGACGCCGAGATGCTCGTCGACGAGTGCGTCTCCCGGTTCGGCGGGATCGACATCCTGGTCAACAACGCAGGGATCTCCCGGGAGTCGCCGATCGAGGAGATCTCCGACGGCGAGTGGAGCGAGATGATCGCGACGAACCTCACCGGGACGTTCCTCGTGACCCGGGCCGCCGTCCCGGCGATGAAGGAGGCGCGCTCCGGACGCATCATCAACATCTCGAGCACCGCCGGGCAGCGCGGGGAGGCGCTCCACTCCCACTACGCCGCGACCAAGGGGGCCTTGATCTCCCTGACCAAGTCCCTTGCCACGGAGCTTGCGCCGTTCGGGATCCTGGTGAATTGCGTCGCCCCCGGGTGGACGGCGACCGACATGACGCGCGAGGACCTGCTGGGACCCCGGAGGGAGGAGATCCTGCGCGCGATCCCGCTCGGCCGGGTCGCGACCGCGGAGGAGATCGCGGGTGCCGTGCTCTTCCTCTGCTCGCACCTCGCGACGTTCGTCACCGGCGAGGTGGTGAACGTCAACGGCGGGGCGGTCCTGATCGGCTGACGCGCGAGCGTCCGTGAGCCGCTAGACATCATGGATTGACCGACCCATCCGCAGGCCGTGGATTACGCTCGGCGGCGGATGAAGCACACCGTGGCGCAGAGCCACATACGGAGGGTCGGTCATGAAGAAGTGTACGCTTTTCAACGATGACCGGTGGTACCCAACCCACGCATATCAGAGGGATCGACCGTCGAAAGAAGGTCCCCTCGACCCGTCATCTCCAGCCGCCCGAACCCCGAGCCAGACAGCCCGCCGCTCAGGCGGCGATTGACAGGTCAATCCATATCAGTGCGTCGTCCCCTCACACGGCCCAGTCGAACCGGGCAGGGTCGGCGTCGGGGGGAGGCAGCTCGGCGAAGCCGTCGGCCGGCACGCGCTGGTGCGCGCCGTCCTCCCGCTCGATCTCGACGGCGAAACGGACAGCCTCCGAGAGCCCTCCCAGCCGGTCGAGCGGGATCGCGGCCTCGAGGATCCGGTCGAGCCGCGTGCGCAGCGCCCCCGCATCCTCCCCCGAGCGGGCGGAAAGCGTGAGCTCGGGCTTCTCCGCGACCCGGACGGTCAGCGTCGTCCCGTCGAGCGCGCCGCGCTCGAACGGATCGACGCGGAGGAACAGCGTCGCCCCGTCGCTCCCGAACAGGAGCTGACGGACCAGGCGCGCCGAGGACTGCATCGCGCCGTACACCGCCTCGACGCGGCCGGCGGCCTGCCACTCGAAGTAGTCGGTCACTCGCCCGTCGAGGTTCGCGCGCACCGGCCCGGTGGGCCGGATATGCGGGACCGCGCGGGCCCGGCGCAGCGGCTCGCGGACCCGGTCCGGCACGTCGGCCCCGGCCTCCTCGTACGCCGCGCGCAGCTTGTCGCGAAACGCCGCGTCGAACTCCGCCGCGTACTCGGTATGGTGATCGTCGCCGAACCACCAGAACCAGTCGCTCCCCTCCGCCGAGAGAAGCGCCCGCCAGGCCGGGTCGTGCGCGTCGGGCGCGCCTCGCGCCCGGAAGACCGCATCGCGCGCCGCCGCGAGCAGCTCCCACGCGCGGTTCTTCTCCTCGTGCCCGATCCACGTCGCGAGGTTCCTGTAGATCCACGAGCCGGCCGCCACGCGCGGGAGGTCGCGCGGCGGCGCTCCCGCCGCGGCTTCCGACGCGGTGACGGTCGACAGCCCGGGCTCGGCGGCGATCGCGCCGTAGAGGGCGTCGAAGAAGGGGACGCCGTGATCGGGGTAGTGCTCCCAGGCGTTCTCGCCGTCGAGAATGACGCTCGCGACGTACGCGGTGCCGTCGTCCGGCAGGAGGCCGCGCAGGTAGGTCAGGCGGCCGAGGAAATCTCCCGCCGCGTCCGCCGGAGCGCGCGCGGCGTAGCGGAAGCCGATCCGGTCCGACAGATCGTGATCGCGAAAGAGCAGCACGGGACCGCTCCCGTGGCGCCACGGCCTGTACAGGGTCTCGGCGCGCCGCCGTTCGGCGGCCTCTCGGTCCGCGGGCGCGTCCTCGCCGAGCGAGGCGAACAGCACGTCCTCGTCGCTGGCGGCCCACTTCCACCCGGCGAGGCCCATGCGGTGGAGCGCCGCCTCGGAGATCGCGCCCTCGCTCGGCCAGCCCCCTTCCGGGCGCCGCCCGAACGTCGCGGCGAACCCGTCGAGCGCCATGGCGAGCTGGAGGTCGGCGTCCTCGGGATGGCGGAACGTCACGCCGGGGAGATCGAGACCCGGCAGCGCCTCGTGGGCGCTCGCGAAATCACACAGCAACGGAAGGATAGGGTGGTAGTACGGCGTCACCGAAAGCTCGATCCGTCCCTCGGCATGGAGGCGGTGCCAGAGCGGGATGACGGTTCCGAGGAACTTCTGCTGGCGATCGAGGAGCGCGTGCTTGTCGTCCTCGGTGAACCCTCGCCCCTTCCCCCGCAGGCGCGTCAGCAGCGGGTCGGAGGTCAGCGTCGGCCCGCTCCAGGCCAGGTGGAAGAGGACCTGGAGATCCCGCAGCGCCCCGTCGTCGAACCGGGCGACCACCGCGCGCGGGATCTCCGCCGCGCGTGCCGTGCCGCGCAGGTCATAGAGCTCGTTCAGCCGCCGCAGCCCCGCCGCCATCGTCGGGCGGTTGAGCGAGAAGAAATGGCCGACGACGAACGTCCGCTCGTCCTCGGTCAGCGCCGCGGCCGGCTTCCGGGCGAGCTCGAGGAACCGGTCGGGCTTTCCCTCCCCCGACGCGAGCGCTTCGATCTGCGCGACGAGCGTCGGGACGATGTTGAAGGTCGCGCGGATCCCCGGATGGCGCTCCACGTGCGCCGCCATGTCGGCGTAGTCCTTCAAGGCGTGGAGCCGCGTCCACGGCATCGACGGCGCGCCGGTCTCGGGGTCGATGTAGTCGGGCTGGTGGAAGTGCCAGATCAGGGCGAGACGAAGCGGAGCGCGCATGACGGGGGCCGCGCGGTCAGCGTCCGAGCCGGGCGAGCGCCCAGTCGTAGAGCTGGACGTACCCGCGCGCGGAATCGCTCCAGGAGAAGTTGAGCGTCATCCCGTTGTGCTGGATCGCACGCCACGCCTCGTGGTCGGTCTTGAAGACGAACAAGGCCCGCTGCATCGCCATCCACAGGTCACCCGCATCGTACTCGACGAAGGAGAACCCCGTGTAGGCGTCCCGGACGGTGTCCGCGAGCCCCCCGGTCGCGCGCACGACGGGGACGCTCCCGTAGCGCATCGCGATCATCTGCCCGAGGCCGCACGGCTCGAACCGCGACGGCATGAGGAACATGTCGCTCCCGCCGTAGATAAGGGGAGCCACGTCCGGGGCGAACGCGAGCACGGCCGACATCTTTCGCGGATGGTAGGCGGCGATGTCGCGGAACATCGCCTCGTAGCGGGGAGCGCCCGTCCCGAGCACTACGAACTGCGCCTCGCCGGCCTGGCCGGACATGAGCAGATGGACCGCGTGGCCGACGATCCCCATCCCTTTCTGCTCGTCGAGGCGCGTCACCATCCCGACGAGCGGCACCGCCGGATCGACCGGCAGGCCGAGGCGCCTCTGGAGCGCCTCCTTGTTGGCCGTCCTGCGCTCCGGGGTTGCCGCGTCGAACGTCCGCGCCAGCTTCGGATCGGTCGCCGGGTCCCAGACGTCGAGGTCGAGCCCGTTGAGGATCCCGTGGACGTCGAAATGGCGGAAGCGCAGGAGCCCGTCGAGGCCGGCGCCCCCGCCGGGCGTCATGATCTCCCGCGCGTACGTCGGGCTGACCGTGTTGACCATGTCCGCGTGGTAGATCCCGCGCGCCATGAAGTTCAGCTCGCCGAATCCCTCCTCCCGGATCCGGGGCACGTCCGTGCCGAGATACGCGAGCACCTGCCGGGGGCACCGCCCCTGGTGCGCGAGGTTGTGGATCGTGAAGACCGAGGCGACCCGGCCGTGCCGGCCCGCGGCGCGCCCGGCCGTCGCCAGCCAGAGGGTCGCCGGGGCGGCGTGCCAGTCGTGCGCGTGAACCACGTCGGGACGCCAGTCGAGCCGCTCGGTCAGGGCGAGCGCCGCACGGGAGAGGAACGCGAAGCGGTACGGGTCATCGTCGTATCCGTAGATCCGCTCTCGGCCGAAGAGGCTGCGCTCCGCGATGAAATAGACCGGGACGTCGCTTCCCGGCAGGCGGGCTTCGAGGACGCCGGCCTGCTGCGCGCCGCCTCCCAAGGGCACGGTCAATCCGCCGCCAAGAGGCGTCAGCGCCGGGTCGCCGGAGGCGTGCGCCTTCTCCTGCGCGGCGTAGGCGGGCATGACGACGCGAATGTCGTGGCCCAGCGCCGCCAGCGCCTTCGGGAGCGCGCCGACGACGTCGCCCAGGCCTCCGGTCTTCGCGAAGGGCGCGACCTCCGCGGAGATCGTGAGTATGCGCAGCGGCGGCATGGACCGCCGATTCTACCCTCGGCTACGTGGGATTCTGCGCCGCCGCGGGAATCGGCTTTCCAGCCTTCTGGAGCTCGGCGTTGATCATCTTGGCGAACGCGGGAAAAGGCTGAGCGCCGTTCAGGAAGTGTCCGTTGACGAAGAACGCCGGAGTCCCGGTGACGCCGAGCTTTCCCGCCTCCGCGATGTCCGCCTGGATCTGCGTCTTGAACTTCGCGTCGTCCATCGACTTGGTGAACTGCGCGACATCGAGATTCAGATCCTTCGCGTGCTTGATGAAGTCGTCACGCGAGAGCTTCTGCTGGTTGGCGAAGAGCTTGTCGTGGTACTGCCAGAACTTCCCCTGCTCGTTCGCGGCCATGGCGGCCAGCGCCGCCGGCATCGCGTTCTGATGGAACGACAGCGGCATGTTCTTCCAGACGATCCGGACCGAATCGCCGTACACCTTCTGGATCTGATCGAGGGTCGCACCGACCCTCGAGCAGAACGGTCACTGGTAGTCGGAGAACTCCGCGATCGTGACGATCGCGTCCGCCTTTCCTTCGGCCGGCGCCCCGTCGAGGTTGATCGCGTAGACCTTGCTCGGGTCGGGGCCCTGGGGCTGGGCGGGCTTCGCGCCCGATGCGACCTGGCCCGCCAGGGCCGTGACCCGGCCTTCGAGGGTCGCCAGCTCCGCGGAGGTGGACTTCTGGATGTTGCGGGCCTCGGTCCAGACGTAGAAGGAGAATCCGATCGCGACGACCGCCACGATCGTGGACACCCACTCGATCCCGCCACCCGAGCCCGATCGGGTCTCGCCGCCTCCGGCCGCCGGTTGCTCGCGCTCTTCGCGGCGCTCGCGATTCTTCTTCGACATTCTCGTCCTCCGCGCCTACAGCTGCAGCTTGGCTTGCTGTTCTTTTACGGCGTTCGCGGACGCCTGGAGGGATTTTAGCTCGTCCCCTGTCAATTTGACCTCGTACACCGTCTCGACCCCCCGGGCGCCGAGCTTGACGGGGACGCCGACGAAGCACCCGGAGATTCCGTACGCCCCCTCGAGGTAGGCCGCGCAGGGCAGGATCTTCTTCTTGTCCTTGACGATGGACTCGACCATCTCCACGGAGGAGGCCGCGGGGGCGTAGTAGGCCGATCCGGTCTTGAGAAGCGCCACTATCTCGCCTCCGCCGCCGGCCGTCCGCTTGACGATCGCGTCGATCCGCTCCTGCGAGCAGAGCTCGGTGAGCGGGATCCCGCCGACGGTCGTCAGCCGCGGGAGGGGCACCATCGTGTCGCCGTGGCCGCCGAGGACGAGCGCCGCCACGCTCTCCACCGACACCCCGAGCTCCAGGGCGACGAACGAGCGGTAGCGTGCGGTGTCGAGCACGCCCGCCATCCCGACGACCCGCTCCTTCGGGAAGCCGGTCACCACCTTCGCGACGTAGGCCATCACGTCGAGCGGGTTCGACACGAGGATCAAGATCGCGTGCGGCGAGGTGGCGCGCACCTTCTCCGAGCAGGTCTTCACGATCCCCGCGTTCGTGTTCTGGAGATCGTCCCGGCTCATCCCGGGCTTGCGCGGGATCCCGGCGGTGATCACGACGACGTCCGACCCGGCGGTGTCGTCGTACGAGTTCGTCCCGCGGACGGCGGCGTCGAAGCCGAGCACCGGGCTCGCCTCGAACAGGTCGAGTCCCTTCCCCTGGGGCGGTCCTTCGAGAATGTCGAGGAGCACGACGTCGCCGAGCTCCTTCGTCGCGCATCCCATCGCCACGTGCTCGCCCACGAATCCGCCGCCGATGACCGTGATCTTCTTGCGCATGAATGACGCCTCCGGGAATGGGGAGCGAGGTTAGCAGACCGCGGAAAAACCGGGCAACAGCCGGAGGTATCCTTTGCGGACCTCGGAGGACGTCATTCGATGGTCGCCGCGTTCGTGCTCGCCGCCGCCGTCGGAGTCTCCGCCGCCGAACCGCTCGTGCCCGGCGTTCCGGCCACCACGTCGCTCGCCACCAAAGCGGGGCGCTCGTTCTCGGTCGTGCTGGGACGGGACGAATGCGCCGAGATCCGAGTCGTCCGGTGCGATTCTCCGGTCGCGCTCCTGCTCCACGACCCCTCGGGGGCGCCCGTCCGGCAGTGGATCCGCGACCCGGGCGCGGCCTCGGGCTCGGTCTGCCCCCAGGCGGTCCGCCCGGACGCGGCGTGGGTCGCGGACACGAGCGGAGCCTGGACGCTCGACGTCCTGCCGCCGGAGGGCTCCGATCCGTTCGAGGCCACGCTCGTCTGGGCCGTGCGGCGGAAGGCGAGCGCCGCCGACCGCGTCCGGTGGAAGGCTGAGCTTGCGGACGCGCGCGTCGGTACGCTCCTCGACGCCGGGAAGGCGAAGGAGGCCGCGAAGGCGGCGGACGAGCTGCTCGCCTTGCGGGAATCGGAGCACGCGGGAGATTCGCTGGCTCTCGCCGCCGACGTGGGCTGGCTGGGCGTCCGGTTCTACCAGTCGGCGCTCTGCCGGGGCGGGGCCTGGGAAGTCTCGGAGAAGCTCGTGCGCAAGACGCTCGCGCTCCGGGAAGCCGCGCTCGGCGGCAACGACCTCTGCGTCGCCGACAGCCTGAGCCTGGTGTCGTCGGTGCTCTACGGCGAGGGACGATTCCGTGAGGGTGAGACGCTCGAGGCGCGCTCGCTCGCGATCCGCGAGTCGCATCTTCCGGGCTCGCTGCCCGCATGGCGCCGCGGGCTGCGCGACGTCGGGCTGCTCCGGCTCCAGCAGGGGAAGTACGCCGAGGCCGCCGTCCCCCTCGAGCGCGCCCTCGAGTCGATCGAGGCGGACACGCCCCCCGACCCGCACCTTCTCGCCGACGCAATGCACAACGTCGGCGAGCTCTACCGCAATCAGGACCGCTACGACGCCGCGGCGGAGGCGTTCACGCGCGCCGAGGCGCTCGAGCGCGGAGCGAGCCCGCCGGACTGGCTGCTGCTCTCCGAGATCGCGACGAGCATCGCGGGCGTGCACCTGGACCGCGCGGAGTACGGCGAGGCGGAACGCTGGTCGAAGCGCACTCTCGAGATCCTCGCCGCGCACCCGGACGTGGCCTCCCCCGACCTCGTCGCGATGGGAAAGAACAACCTAGGGGAGATCTACCGCCGGCAAGGGCGCCTCCGGGACGCCGAGCCGCTGCTCGTCGACTCGCTCGCCGCGGCGCGCGACGCGCTCTGCCCGGAAAACCCGGCGCTGCTCTTCTTTCGCGTGAACCTCGCCATGCTTTACGCCGAGGATGGACGCATCGACCGCGCGGAGCCGCTGTACCGCGAGTCGCTCGAAGCGCAGGAGAAGGTCCTCGGTCCCGACCACCCCAACGTCTCGTGGAATCTGCACGACTACGCCGACACGCTCGCCGATGCCGGCCACCTCGCCGAGGCGAAGCCGCTCTACGAGCGCGCGCTCGCGATCCGCGCGGCGGTCTACGGCGAGGAGCACCCGGTCACGGAGACGACGCGCATCCACCTCGCCCGCGTACAGTTTTACGACGGCTCGCGGCCCGCGGACGCGCTCCTCCCGGAGGTCTCGGCCGCGCGAGCAGCTCTCGCCTCGTCCCCCGCGTATCCCGAGTCCGGCATCGACGCGCTCACGCTCGAGGCCGACCTCCTCGAGCGGACCGGCCGGAGAAAGGAAGCCCGCGCAGCACTCGCGAGCGCGCTGTCCGGGATCGAGTCGTTGCGGCCGCGCCGCGGAGGAGGAGACAAGGCCCGCGCCGATTTCTTGCGACGGCACCTCGACGACTACGACCGGATGATCGCGTGGTCGATCGCCGACGGCGATCTCGGAACGGCGTTCGCGGTCGCCGAGCGATCGCGGGCCCGCGCGCTACTCGACCTTCTCACCGCCGGCACGGGCGACCTCGAGCGCTCGCTCGATCCAGCGACCCGGGCGAGGCTCGCGGCGCGCGAAGCCGAGTCCGCCGCCAGGCTCGCGGAACTTCAGGGGCGCTTCGACTACGAGCGCCGCCGCGAGGACGTGACCCCCGAGGAGCGGCGGCGGAACATCGCCGATCTCGAAGCCGGGATGGAAGCCGCCGCAAGGGCGCTCCAGCTCGTCGCGGACGACGCGAAGAACGAGAGCCCCCTCTGGCGCGACACGGTCGGCCGCGGCCGGGGGGTCCCCTCGCTCGAGGCCGTCCGCCGCGACCTCGTCGCGGCCGGGGGAGCGCTCCTCGAGTTCCACATCGGGCGCGAGGGATCCTGGCTGTTCGTCGTGCCGGCGGCCGGCGCGGCCTCTGTGATTCCGCTCGCGATCGAGCCGGCCGATGCCAGGACCCTCGGCATCGACCCGGGGCCGCTCGATGCGTCGCGTCTCGAAGCCGCGCTCGGCGACGGACCGCGAGCGATCGGCGTGCCGCTCCTCCGCCGCCTCGCGGAGGCTCCGGGCGAAGGACTGGACGACCCCCAGGAGACCATCGCGGAGCTGGCCGCGCTGCGGCGCGTGCTGGTGCCGGACGCGGTCTGGTCGAGCCTGAGGCGCGAGCGCGAGGCCGTCATCGTTCCGGACGGACCGCTCGCCGCGTTCCCGTTCGAGGCCCTGGTCTCCCGCGCAGCCGGCTCGTGGGCCGCGGCCACGACGTGGCTCGATGCGGGGCCCCCAATCCGGTACGCGCCCTCGGCGACGATCCTGGCGAGCGTCGGCTCCGGCGGGTCGCGCGCGGGAGTCGCCGGCGGGCTCCTCACCGTCGCGGACCCCGACTACGGCGGCCGGTTCCCGGCACTGCCGGGGACGCGCCTCGAGAGCGCGGCGATCGCCGATGCGTTTCGCCGCGCCGGGAAGGGCGGCGGCATCTTCTTCCCTAGAGGGCGCAGCGGCCACCGAGGCCGCTGTGCGCGAGGCGCTCCCCTCGCACCGGTTCGTCCACCTCGCGACGCACGCCCTGTCGGCTCCGGACCGGAGCGATCTCCTCGCCGGCCTGGCGCTCGCGGCCGGGCCGAAGACTCCGCCCGACCCCGGGGACGACGGCCTCCTGCGTCTGTACGAGATCGACTCTCTCGAGACCTCGGCGGACCTCGTCGTGCTCTCGGCGTGCGACACCGGCGTCGGGCGGCGCGTCGCCGGGGAGGGGGTGTTCTCGCTCGCGCGAGGATTCTTCGCCGCCGGAGCCCGCCGCGTGGTCGCGAGCCTCTGGCCGGTGCCGGACGCTTCGACGGCGACGCTCATGGGCGCGCTCTTCAAACGCGTCGCGAAGGAGACTGCCGCGCAGAGGGACGCCGACTACTCGACGGCCCTCCGGGACGCCAAGCGGGCGCTGCGCCGCGAGCCCGCCACGGCCGCCCCGTTCGCCTGGGCGCCGTTCACGCTGACGGGGCGGCGCTAGTCTCTCGTCCTGGGGACGTTCCTCTTTTCTTGCGCGGCTCCCCGGATACCGCCGCGCTGCGAAAAGTAGGAATGTCCCCAGGACGGGAGACTAGGGAGTCGCGTCGAGCGTCGTCACGTACTCGTAGTCGGTGCCGGAGCGGCCGGTGACGTCCTCGAACGACGTTCCGCTCCCCGTCCCGACGAGCACGTACGTGCCGGCGCCCGCGGGACGCCTCCATGTCCTATAGACGCAGGTCCCGGACTGGCAGCTGGGAGGGGCGGTCCAGGTGAGGTGAACCCCTCCGTCGGCGCGGCGGGCGGCATCGAGCCGCAGGACGCCGAGCGCGGCGCCGGAGTTCAGCTCCTCCGATTCGCACTGCGCGGTCGTGCACGCCGATTTCGTGCGGCGGGGATCCGAGAGGATCGTGTCGACCTCGGCCACCGTCTGTCCGACGGTCGTGTTGTCGCCGCAGGTCGATACGATCGGCTCCGGGTCGATCACGCGCCCCTTGCAACGATTCAGGAGGAGCGTCATGTACTGCCCCTCGGCCTGCTTGCACTTGTCGTTGCGGGGCTCCACGTCCAGGACGGTACAGACGTCGGCGACGCCCGTCACCCAGGAAAACGTGCGCGAGCGCGCGACGCACGCGGCGTCCCCCGCGGTCAGCGGCTCCTGCCGCTCCGGGCCGTCGCACTGGTGCCGGTAGAACCCGAGTCCGTCCGGGCAGTCGCTCGTCGGCTCGTTCCGGCAGCCGACCGCCGGATCGCACAGGTCGAGGGTGCAGGAGATCCCGTCGTCGCAGGAGATCGGCGTGTGCACGCAGCCGAGCACCGGATCGCAGGTGTCGGTCGTGCACAGGTCGCCGTCGTCGCACGTCGCGGAGATGTCCGTGTGCGTGCACGCGCCGTTGACGCAGGCGTCCGCCGTGCAGCGGTTGCCGTCGTCGCACGAGGCGGACGCCGCCGGCTCCTCGTCGACGCGTCCGTCGCAGTTGTCGTCCTTGCCGTTGCAAACCTCCGTTGCCCCCGGGTGGACCTTCGGGTCCGTGTCGTCGCAGTCGACGCCGGCCGGATATCCGTCGCCGTCGCCGTCGACGCCGCAGGTGCTCGCGCGCGTCGAGAAGAACACCGAGAGCTGCCCGTAGGGATCGCAGGTCGACGAGAGGGTGAACGGCGTGATCCCCTGCTTGATCGTCAGGACGTAGTCGCCTCCGACGGCCAGCGGGAAGCGCACCGCCGCGTCGGAGACGCTGTCGACGCGTCCGGGATCGAACCCCGGATTCACGCCCACCCGCAGCTGGGAGTCGCCGCCGCCCCCCGTGATGCTCGCGCCGAGCAGGCTCCAGCGCTTCGGGTTCGACGCGTCGGCGAAGGTGTCGTCGAAGGCGACCCAGGAGGGATCGAGGATCGCGTCGTCGGTCGGGCAGGTGAGCCCGCCGTCGCACAGGCACAGCGCGCGCGCGAGCGGACACGACGCGCAGTCTCCCGGGTTCGGGCAGTACGTCTGGCCCGCGGGGCAGACGGTGCCGCCGCACTCGGCGAGGAGCACGCCCGCGCACGCGGCGATCTCACAGTACCGGGCCTTCCGGATCACGGAGATCTGACCGAGCAGATGCGTGACCGGATCGATGCAGGTGCCGTCCGGGCCGCAGCCGGCGTTTCCCGGCGCCACGCAGTCCGCGGCGGTCGCGCAGAGGGCCGTCGCATCGGGGCACGGCCCGATGACGTTCGAGATCTGGAGAACGCCCTCGGGGCGCTCCGCCGTGAAGAAGAACGTCTGGGGCTCGTACGGCTGGTCGTTGAACGAGCGCCCGAGGCGCTTGTCGAGAGTCTGGGCAGACGCGGGCAGCGCGAGCAGCGCGAGGAGAGCCGCGAGGACCGGCGCGCGTTTCATCGCCGCCTCCTCACGGGCACACCGGTGCGCCGGTGTCGAGCCACAGCGTCAGCTGCGCGGAGCGGCAGTCCCGGAGGTTGGCGTCCGCGGGAACGAACGTCCACTTGACGTGGATCACGTAGTCCGCTCCTGGCGTCAGCGGGAAACGCGTCAGCGCGACCGAGGTGGGCGGAAACGTCGGGTTGCCGGACGGGTCCGGTGGGAAGTCCCCCTTGCGCAGGAAGAGATAGGAGCGCGTGGCATCGTGCACGAATTCCGCCTGGCCCAGCGCCCACGACGCCGTCCCCGTCCCGTCAAAGGTGTCCGCGAACGCGAGGTCCGACGCGGGAATCGTGGGGTCGCTCTCGTCGCAGGTGAGGCAGCGGCACAGATCGCTCACGTTCGAGCCCGGATCGTTGCAGGTCCCGCTGCCGTCGCACACGGCGCCGGGGCATTCCGGAACGGGCACTCCGCCGCAGGCGAGGATCGAGCAGAAGCGCGCCTTTGCGATCACGGCGACGTAGCCGACCTGCGCGTCGACCACGGCCCCGCACGCTCCGTTGATGCATGTCTCCGGCGCGACGCAATCGGTGTCCACGCTGCACGAGGAGCCCGAGAAGCAGACGCCGGTGGGATGGCCGAGTGCTAGAACCGCCTCCGGACCCTGGGCCGTGAAGAAGGAATCGGCCGGATAGTACAGGTTGCTGTCGAAGTTCCGGCCGAGCCGCTTGCCGAGGGTCTGCGCGGACGAAGGGAGCGCGATCAGCAGCGCGCACGCGCTCGCGAGAAGTGCTGTTCGCACACCGGCTCGTGCGGAGAACGGCACCGTGGCGGCCTCCAGGCGGGGGGTTGATTCATTCATACGGCCCCCGGACGGTGGTGTCCAGCAATTCTGCTCAGTCGAGCCGCCCCGCGAGGAGCGCCGCGTCCGCCGCATCGAGGCGCAATCCCGCGATCGCGCGATCGCGGGCACGCTTGGCCAGGGTCGAGTCCGGCTGGATCGAGAGCACTCGGATCGCCGCCGACAGGAGCGGGGTCCAGCTCGACGTTTCGAGGTAACGGCCGCACCGGAGCACGTCGGCCGCGGTCGCTCCGCCGGGAGCGCCGGAGAGATCCGCCATCCGGCGCTCGAAGGTCGCGGCATCGTCCGCGGCGGCCGGCGGGGAAACACGAAAGGCGACCCACTCGGAAACCGGCGCCCCGTCGGCCGCGCTCTCGAGCCGCCACGCGTACAGCTTGGACGGGTCGAGCGCGGGGAACCCGTCGGGAGACCAAGGCCCGTCGCCGTCGAGCCCGCCGCTCGTCCACACGACCTGCTTCCCCGTCGCGACGCTGATCCGGGCGGGCCGCGGGCCGCCCGCGGCG
>Ga0318574_10000373_pt1 | contig 13155 bp, 10 predicted proteins | sample GRESIP089b5f22_FD_202527 | JGI IMG/M metagenome (GOLD analysis project Ga0318574, IMG submission 202527) | Tropical soil microbial communities from Luquillo Experimental Forest, Puerto Rico - GRE.SIPMG.089b5f22 | ecosystem: Environmental > Terrestrial > Soil > Tropical forest > Bulk soil...
ACCGTCGGGACCCAGCCCCGGCAGCAGCCGCGCTATCTCAGCCCGCACATACCCCGGCGCCGCCTCCAGCGCCTCCGCCAGCACCCGGCCGTCATCCAGCCCGGCCAGTTCGCCCAGCGCCCCGGCCACCGGCAGCAGCGGCAGAGTGCCTGCCAGCGGCAGGCACTCGCCCCGCGCTATCACCATCCCCGCCGCCGCGGCTCGTTGCATCCCCTCGGCCACGAACCGGCTCTTGCCCACCCCCGCATCCCCGACCACCAGCACCAGCCGGGCATCCCTGCTCAGCGCTCCCAGCAGGGCGGACAGCTCACGCTCACGGCCAACAAAGCCCGCTGGGCCCGCCATGCGCTTAGCCCATCAGCCCGCGCCTGCCCCCGTCAATCCTCATCCCAACGCCTCGTAGCTGCGTTACGGCATGGGGAGCCTGACTACTGAGGTCCCGCTTGCCGGTCGGCGAGCAGGAGCTCGCGACTGACCGGCCCATCCACGATCCCTTCGGCTGTTACCGGGGCGAGACCGCACCTGCGAAGCCACACCGCGGCTGACCATGGCCTGGCCCTTCCGGCCTCCACCCGCGGCGGCCTGCCCCGGCTCCCCGCGACCAGCGGGAGGCTGCTCAGCCCGATGCCCGCGAGGATGGCCACACCCCCGGTGACCTGCGCGGGGCCCATCGGATCGCCGAAGATCACGGCTCCCGCAGCGGCGCCGACCATCGGCTCCAGGTTGAGGAACGCCCCGGCGATCTCGGCAGACACCCGAGATTGCCCGTAAGCGAACAGGGTGTACGGCAGCAGCGTGCCGCCCGCCGCCAGCGCGCCGACGGCCAGGACTGGTCCGGGGCCGGCCGGCAGAGCAGGCCCGCCCTCCGTGATCAGTGTGAAGGCCAGCGCGCCGAGTGCGGCCCCGAGGAACTGCACGGCAGTGACCGCAATGGGGTCACGGCCGGGCAGCAGCCGGGCTTGCGCCACAGTGAACACAGCCGACAGCAGCAGCGAGACCAGCACCAGGCCGTCGCCCCCGAAGGTCGCGCCGCCGCCTCCGCCGACGGTAACCAGGCCGACGCCCGCCAGCGACACCGCGAAGCCAACCCAGGCCACAGGCCGGGCCACCGCGTGGTGCCATAGCATCGCGATAACCGCGACCAGGACCGGCAACGCGCCGAGCAGCAGCGCCGCGTGGGTGACGCTGGTCCGGGCAATGCCGGCGTTCTGCGCGATGACTGACCCGCCGTACCCAACCGCGCCGGAGGCCAGCACCATGGGTGTGAAGGCAGGGCGCAGCCGGGGCCGGGCAACAGCCAGCAGGACCGGAGCGGCCAAGCCGAAACGCGCAACGGTGAGCCAACCCGGTCCCAGCCAATCCAGTGCCAGCCTGGACAACGGCACGGTGGATCCCCAAAGCAGCCCCGCCCCGCTAAGGGCAGCGACGGCGTGACGGTGGCTGGTGTTCATGAATCCATCCGGGCGAACTCCAGGTGAGGCTCCACCAGCCCGCGGGCATTGCCGGCTCGCGGGGCGTCAAATCGAGATCCAGCCACGCCGACCCGCCGGGATCGCGCATCGGCCCTGTCCAGCACGGTCATCGTTTCCAAGCCCTCCGCGGTCAACTGGGGATTCCTGCGAGCACGGACTGATCAGCCCTGCCGTCCGGCATCTTCAAGGCTCGCTCTAAGCAGGGGCGGCCCGGATCTGGCGATCGCCTAGGACTTGGGCGCGGAGGCGTTTAGATTTGTGCGGGCAGTGTTTAGGGCTACCCCGAGTGCATCGGGCCGTGCGGTAGGTCACCGCCTGGATCGCGCTGCCGTCGGGCTGTGCAGGAACGTCCCGCGGGGAGGGTCAGGCTGTCTCCCCGAGGCCATCCAGCGTCAGCGTCATGAAGGTGCTGTCGCGGCTCGGCTGGTAGTGGCCGAACGGCCCGCACATGGTGAATCCTGCGCTTGCGTACAGCGAGCGCGCTGGAGCAAACGCTGGCTGGGACCCTGTCTTCAGGCTCACCCGGCGAAAACCGCGAACGCGGGCCACGCCGATGAGATGGGCGACCATCGCCCGTCCAATCCCGCGGCCCCGGGCAGCCTCGGCGGTATGCATGGACTTCAGTTCAGCGTGGCGCCCGTTTAGGCGCCTCAGTGCCCCGACTGCCAGCAGTTCGCCCCCCGCGCGATAGCTGAACATGGTGACCGCAGAATCGAGGAGGCCAGCTATGTCCAGTGCATGCATGTCCCCGGGCGGCTTGTGCGACTTAGCGAAGTCCAGGTGGCACTCCACCAGCGTACGAACGTCGTTGGCACGCGGGTCGTCGATCGAGATCTTGACCTCAGCCATCGCCGCGCCTGCTTGACGGGGCAAGTCCGGGCCCGGCTGGGCTGGTGTCGCCGGCTGGCCATGAGGACGTGTTTGCAGCGAGTGCACCCGAGCCAGGTGATGCCCCCACGCCGGAGGCGGCGAGCAGCCCGCTGGGACTCGGTGCACCGAATCGGCCATGTCCGGCTCCGTCATCGTCCTAACACCTTCCGTGGGTCAGCGCGAGAGTCTGTACGAATACGGGCCGGCCTATCGAGCCCGCACACCCTCAAGGCTCGCGCGAAGACCAAGCGACGCGGATCGGGTGATCACCCAGGATCCGGAGCCGCTGGTATTTAGATCTGCGCGGGTGGTGTTTAGGAGAGGACCTCGCGTCCACGCCGGGATCTCCAGCGCCAACTGGGGCGGGGGCCGTCCGAGTCGTCGCGGAGACCGGAACCGAGCTCATCGCAACGGCGCTCACGGCCTCTACCCGTTCCGGCAACTCATATAGAGAGGCGGAACTGAGGCGAGCTGGTCGCGCCGCTCATTCTGCTCGCGGCGTTCCAGGCTGTGGGGCATCTAGCAGGCCGGCGCGTTCGGCTACGGCAGCTGCCTGCACCCGGCCGGAGACGCCGAGCTTACGCAGGATGTTGCCGACGTGCACCCCGGCGGTCTTCGGGCTTATGTATAGCTCGGCGCCGATCTGCGCGTTGGTGCGCCCGGCGGCGAGCAGCCGCAGCACTGCCAGTTCCCGGCCGGTCAGGCGGTACGAGAGGCGCTCTTCCCGCGGCGGGCCGGTTGCGGCGGCCACCGGGGGCTGGAGCGGTATCCGGGCCCGCTCGGCCAGCCTGCGGATCTCGGCGAGCAGGGGGGCGTGGCCGTCTGCCGCGGCCGCGGCGGTGCGCAGCGCGGTACTGGCCGCGGCGGCCGGCCGGCCCGCGTCGAGTCGCGCCTGCGCCTGCCGCCACCATGCGTATCCAGCCCGGTGCGGGCAGCCCAGGTCCTGCCAGGCCTTCGCCGCGCTAGCCCACGCCTCGGGGTCACTGAACCCGGTCACCCGGGTCCGCTCGGCATCCCAAGTGGCCCGCTCGGCAGGAACGGTTGCCACCAGGGGGTGGTCGGTGAATGGGGCGTCCTTCATGCCTTCTACCCATGTGACCAGGCTGTCAGCGGCAGCCATTGCGGCGTCGACGGCACGCTGGTCGCGGCGTGCCCGGGCCTGCTCGGCCAGGTCGGCACACGCCCGCATGCCCGTGGCTAGCAGCCGTCCGCAGAGAACGGTCAGGTCTGGAACCTGGAACAGGGCAAGCGCCCGGCGGGCCTTGTCGAGGGCGCTGCCGGGCCGTAGGGCCCACAACGCCCCCTCTGCGTCCCGCTGCGCAGACTCGCAGGCGAAGTCGACCCGGCTGACGATAGCGGGGAGGTCATGGATGAGCTGCCACCGGCTGGCCGCGGCATCGGCATCGCCGCGCAGCAGATCGACCTCGGCGCGGGTCATCTGCGCCAGCCAGAAATCACGGCCGGGCAGCCCGGAGGTCAGCGGTTCGATCACCGTCGCCGCCTCGCTGGTTCGCCCTAGGGCCAGCAGCGCCTCCGCGGCGTTGGAGGCCAAGATGGCGGTCATGTCCCAGGCGCCCAGGCCGGCTCGCCGGGCGGCGTCAAGACTGTCCGATGCCGCCTTGGCGGCACGCTCGAACTGTGCCAGTTTGAGCAGCGCGTCGCTTTCATTGATGGCAAGCCATACCAGAGCTGGGCCATCCTGCGCGGCCCGGGCGAGCGCCCACCCCCGCTCCAGGATCGCGAGCCCCTCCTCGACCTGTCCTCCCACCCACGTGCAGAAGGCGATCACAGACAGGATGCGGGGAATCATTGCCGTGGCGCCGGCGGCTTCGGCGACCTCGAGCGCCCGGTACAGCGCGGCGAGGCTCTCCTGCGGCCGCCTCTCGGCATACAGCAGGAAGATGGTGGCGTAGTCCAGCAAGGCGTCGGCGTGATCGAAAGACGGGGGGGCCCGCTCGAACAGGTCCAGCGCCTGCTTCATGAGCAGCCTGGCGCCGGCTGGATCGTTTACCCGGAAGAACGCCGCGCAGTGGCGCACCACGGCTGCGGTCGCCGGGTCAGCGTGACCGGCGAACCGGCGATGCGCCTCCTCGGCCAGCAGCTGGGCGCGGTCGCTGTCGCCGGCCACGAAGAGCGCGTCGATGGCCCGCACGTAGAGCCTGGGCACATCGATCCCGGCCACGGCACCGGGCTCTGCCTGGCACAGCTCGATAGCCCGCCGCCACTGCTCCGCGGCCTGGGCGTAGCCGTACACCCGCTCGGCGGCCCCGGCCGCGGCTATCCGGGCCGGGAGCTCCTCGGCCGGGCGGCTGGCCGCCTGCCAGTGCCCGGCCACCTCCGCGGCCAGCTCCTGGTCCCCAGCGGCCGTCAACGTTTGCGCCATGCGTTCATGCAGCGCTGCGCGCTCCCCGGGCAGCAACGTTCCAGCCACTGCCTCGGCCAGCAGCGCGTGGCGGGGCCGGTGCCCGCCGCCGGTGGTGTCCTCGGAGAGCAGCCGGGCCGTGGTCAGCTCCCGCAGTCCCTGCCGCACGGCGTCTGTGCTCAGCCCGGTGAGCGCGCCGAGCTGGTCCTCGGTCAGTGGGCGCCCCGCGATGGCCAGACCGGTCAGCAGCGCCCGCGCGTCACCGGCACAACGATCCGCCCGGGCCACCAGCAGCTCCGCCAGCCGGGCAGGCAGCCCTCCGGGGGCCAGCAGCCCGCCGTCTGGGTCGCTCGCCAAGGCGGCGGCGACCAGTTGGTCGGTGAAGAACGGGTTTCCCTCCGCGCGCCCATACAGCTCACCCGCAACCTCGTCTGGCACCGGGCGACCCACCAGCGCCGCCACCTGCTGTGCTATCTCGGCCCGCGAGAGCGGGCTGAGCCGGATCTCGACCACCCCCGCCGCGCCGCGCATGTCTGCCAGCCAGCCTGTCACATGCGCCGCCACTGGTGCCTCGTCAGTGCGGCAGGTCGCCACAACCCTTACCCCACCCTGGCGCGCAGCCCGCGCCAGGTAGGTCAGGCAGTCCAGCGTCGCGCTATCCGCCCAGTGAACATCCTCGATCACCAGCCCCGCCCCGCGCACGAACCGCGCGGCCACCGCGGCCAGCAACTCCGCAAGCCCGGCGAACAGCCGCTCCCGGCTCCACTCTCCGCCACGGGCATCGGGGACGGCTCCGCCGCCCGTGCCGATGCCCGGCAGCAACCGCCCTACCTCCGCCCGCACATACGCGGGGGTGTCATCCAGTGCGGCCGCCAGCAGGCCGCCGTCATCCAGCTTGCCCAGCTCGCCAAGCGCCTCTGCCACCGGTAGCAGCGGCAGGGTGTGGGCCAGCGGCAAACACTCCCCCCGGAGCAGCACCATCCCCGCCGCTCCAGCGCGGGCAATTCCCGTCTCCAGAAACTGGGTCTTGCCCACCCCTGCATCCCCCGCGACCAGCACCAGCCGGAAATCGCTGGCCAGCGCGCCGAGCAGCGTGGCCAGTTCGCTCTCACGGCCGACAAAGGCGGTCGGCCCAGCCATGTGCCTAGCTCACCAGGTCCTACTTACCTGGTCAATCCCTTCACGCCGCCGGGGGAGTTCCCGGCGGCGAGCCTTCCGGCCGGAAACGGCAGCGCCTCGCGGACCGGCGCCGTCGTATCCACCGGCGGCCAGCGGTCTAAAGACGGCGGGCCGAAATCTAAAGACCGGGCGGGCCGGATCATGGGCGATCACCCGATTCGGGCGGCTGGGCCGCGGCGGCATCCTCGAGACAGCGCCCGGTCACGCCGCCATGCGGAGCGCCGGGCATACGGGGGGAGCGGCTCCTAGCCGCCGTGTACAGGTTGTTTCGCGGCCGGGTTACGACCCCGGGCTGACGTGGCCTGCGGCAATGGGCAGATGTCGATGCCCGCCCGCTGGCTTCGTTCGCCGAGGCAGCCCTGCCGCACACGGCGGCGGGTGAGGAAGGAATCTGAGGACTCTGATGAGTAACACTGTGGACACCGCGGGCACGCCAGTCGCCCGGCCCGCCAGCGAGCCAGCCGGGGGCCGCGGCACCCGGCACCGAGGGCTCGCCCTGGGGCTTATCTTGTTGGCGCAGCTGCTTGTGGTCATCGACGTGTCGATCGTGACCCTGGCACTGCCGGCGATCGGGGAAGCGCTTCACTTCTCGGCCACCGGGCTGCAGTGGGTGATCAGTGGTTACGCCCTGGCGTTCGGCGGGCTGCTGCTGCTCGGCGGCCGGACAGCGGACCTGCTGGGCAGGCGGAAGGTCCTGATCACCGGGGCCGGCGTATTCACCGTCGCGTCGCTGGCCTGCGGGCTGGCCCACTCGGCGGCTCTGCTGATCACCGGCCGCGTGGTGGAGGGCATGGGCGCGGCTCTGATGGCGCCCGCGGCGCTGGCCCTGACTTTGGCGATGTTCCCCGAGGGCGCCGAGCGGAACAAGGCGCTGGGGGCGTTCGGCGCCGTCAGCGGAGCCGGCGGTGCGATAGGAGTGCTCGCCGGCGGGATGCTAACCACCTGGCTGAGCTGGCCATGGATCTTCTTCGTCAACCTCCCGGTGGGGGCACTGATCGTGACCGCCGCCCCCCGGTTGATCCCGGAAAGCCGCGCCGATCTCGGCCACCGGCGCTTCGACGTGGCCGGAGCGATCACGGTCACTGCGGGCCTGGCGCTACTGGTCTACGCGGTCTCGTCGGCCAGCAGCCACCGCTGGGCATCGGCCACCACTATCGGCCTGCTGATCGGCGCGGCCGCGCTCATCGCCGGGTTCGTGGCCATCGAGGCTCGCTCGGCGGCGCCGCTCTTGCCACTGTCGTTTTTCCGCAACCGCACCGTGACCGGCGCAAACCTGGCTGGCCTGCTGATGGGCGGGCTGATGTTCCCGATGTTCGTGTTCCTGTCCCTGTACATGCAGCAGGTGCTGGGCTACTCGGCGATCAAGACCGGGCTGGCGTTCCTGGTCATCGCGGTCGGGATGATCGCCTCATCCGTGGCCGGGCAGCACCTGGTGACCCGGGCCGGCGCCAAGGTCGTCCTGGCGGGCGGGCTGCTGGGTTTCGCCGCCGCGCAGGCGCTGTTCATCCGCCTGCCCGTGGCCGGCAGCTACGCCGTTCACCTGCTGCCGGGCTTCGTGCTCGTGGCCGCGGCGCTCGGCATGGCCTTTGTCGCCGATTTCATTGCCTCTACCACCGGTGTCGAGCCGGCCGACGCGGGCCTGGCATCGGGGCTGATCAACACCAGCCAGCAGATCGGCGGCGCGATCGGCCTGGCGGTCACGACTGCCATCGCAGCCTCGCGTGCCGCCGCCCTGCTGCACACCGGCCAACGGCCCGCGGTGGCGCTGACCGTCGGCTTCCACGACGCATTCGCCGTCTGCGGGGTCCTCGCACTTGCCGCCGCCGCCATCGCGGCCATCCTCATCCCCCGTACCCGCCAGCCCGGGCCAGCCACGCCGGTATCGGCCTCTGCGGCCCCGGCCGAGACGGGCCAATTGCCACCACCAGGAGAACGCAATGACAGCTAACCAGGACATCCACCGCCAATCCGCCGTATGGCGGGCCGTGCTCCGCGCTGCGGCCGCGTTGCGGCATATCCATCGCGAGCAGGCCCTCATGTGGGAGCTGCGGTGGCAGGCCAGCCGGACTTCCGCCCCCAGCACCGGCCCGCTGCGCTGGGTTCTCACCCTCGACGGTCATCGGCTGGCCGGCAGCCACGTGCCGGCCGCACACCACGCCAGCACCGGAGATGCCGCATGACCGCCACCAGGAACGACTGAGCAACCCGCCGTGGCCTCCGGATCACCGCCCGGCCACCGGGTGGGTAGCCCAAGCGTGCCCGCGTGGGCGATCAGTGGCCAGCAGCCCGGTCCTTCTCCGTGCAGCAAGCGGGGGGCGTTCGGGCTGAGCTCATCGAGACGGTGCAGCACCTCATCGGCGGCCGCGGCTGCCTTGTGTGCCGGGATGTCGCTGATCTCCACCAGGATCCGCAGCCAGTCAATGGCCTGCCGGCCGGCAGCGAGCCAGTCTGTATCGGCTATAGACCCGATTCCTGCCTCGGCCGCTATCTCAGCCGAGGCCAGAACGTCGCAAAGCTGTTCCGAGCCGGGTTCGGACAGGTTAAGGAGGCGAAGTCGGGTCGGGCCACAGCGGGAAGGCCCGCCCATGCGGCCACCGCCGACCGGCGCGCTGCCGGATCGCCGTCGGTGATCCACAACCCTGTGGACACCCCCACCGGCATGCCCGGGCAGGCCTGGCGCACCGCGATCACGGCCGCCGCAACGACGGCTGCTAGCAGCGACTCTCCGCCATCAGCGCCGCGTGGATGCAGGTGCACCGCCTCCGCGCCAGCGTCCACCGAGGCAGCGGCCGAGGCGGCCAGCTCCACCGGGGCCAGCGGAACGGCAGGATGATCCCCTCGGCTGCGCCCGCCGTTGAGGCACACCTTCAAACGCTCGATCCGGGCGCTCACCTGGCCATGCTCGCATCCCGCCGCGCCAGCGAGGCCATCCGCTGCACCGGCGTTGGTCACGCTGCTCGGTGGGCGCCTCTGCGAGGTGCGCGGTCAGGTCAGCTCGATGGCAATGTCCGGTGCCTGCTGGAGCGTGTTGTGCACGGTGCAGTGCGATACGACAGCGAGCAAGGCTGCGCGGCCCGCGGGTGGGATTCCACCGGGCACCTGGATTTTCAGCGTGACGCCGCACACCCGGGCGGGACGGTCAGTCGCCATGGCGAACTCCGCCGTGACTTGCAGCGTGGCGCGGTCGAGATCATGGCGGTCCAGGTACCGGCCGGCGTAGAAGGCGGCGCAAGAGCAGAGTGCGCCGACGAACAGTTCGACCGGGGTCATCGCGGCATCATCGCCGCCGGCGGTGGCGGGCTGGTCGGTCAGCACGGCATGCCCACGAGTGGTGATCGCATAGGTTTCGCCGCCAACGTAGCTGGCCACTATCTGGCCAGCTCCGGCGTCACCATCGGGATGCTCGGCGGCAGCGGCCTGCCTGAGCAGCGCCGCGGCGAGTTGCCGCGCCTCGGCTGGCGTAAGCGCCGGCCCCGCATCGTCGCCGCCATTGGGTGGCTGCCCCACGCCGAGGCGGGCGGTCACGGGCATGTCCATCCAATCCGAGTGCATGTCGTCTCTCTTCATCGCTGTTTCAGGCACGCCAGTCGTGGTTGTGTTCCGCGTTGGGCGCAAGGATGATCTGGTATTCCGCGGTGTCGGCCTCGCGGCCGATGAGCTTGGCGCCCATCGTGTGCAGCAGCCTGGCCATCGCCACGTTGTCGGCCGACATCAGCGCTGTAAGCCGACCGATACCCGCCCGGCGGGCACGGTCCGACAGTTGGCTCATCAGTTCGGTGCCCAGCCCCCGGCGGTGCCAGTCGTCGACGACCGCGATGGCGATCTCGGCGGCCTGCGGGTCGTGGGGGTGCCGGATGTAGCGTGCGACGCCCAGGCCGTCGCCGCCGGGGTGGTCCAGCGCAGCGAGTGCCTCGTGATTGTGGTGGTCAATGTCGGTGAGGTAGCGCAGTTCCGCCTCGGTTAGGTGGCTTTTCGCCGCCAGGAACCGCATCCAGCGGGACGTAGGGCTGAGCCGGTCGAAGATGTCGGCCACCAGCGGGACATCCGCGGTCTGGACCTGCCGTATCAGCACCAGTGACCCATCGCGAAGCGTCAGCGTCGTGCCGCGCGCCGCCGATCGTGGCTGGTGATGGGGCGATGGGCTCCGGCCCGGCAACCGGCGGGCGCCCCGGCGTGGCGGGTTGCGGGTGGGCAAGACCCGGTGTGCCCGCGCCTGCTGAGCCTGGCGAGCGGCCTCCGGCCGGTTCATGCTTGCTCCCTTCGGGGGATCATTTCGCTGGGTCTGGCGTTGTGCGGTGCAGCCGCTAGGACCGATCCGGACACGGTGGACGGCGTTGTTGGCGTAGCCAAGTGGATTCCAGGCCGGCCGGCTGGGCTGGGTTCGCCCGGCGGCGTCGGTGGCCCTGGCCCGGACGCTGATGCTGCCTGGCACCTCCAGCCGGGCCAGCAGTTGCCACGAATACCAGCCGTACGGATGCCCCGGATCGGTGAGCGTGGCCCGCTGCCAGGGCTGGCCGCCGAGGCTCACCTCGACGCGGGTGATGGGCGCCGCACCAGACCAGGCCAGGCCGCAGACCACGACCTCGCCGGGCGCGGCCGGGTCCCCGGGCCGCAGCTCGGTAATCAGCGACCGGACCGCTTGCAGCGTGAGTGGCTCGCCGCCGATGTGGTAACGGTCGGCTTGGAAGTGACCGTGGAACGCTCGGTCGGTCAGTTCGATGCTGGTAAGCCATTTGACCGACGCGACCCCGTACCAGCCCGGCACGATCAGCCGCAGCGGATAGCCGTGCGCCGCGGGGAGAGGCTGGCCGTTCATCGCATAGGCGAGCAGCGCCCCAGCCGAGCCCAGGCCGCTTATCGGCAGGGAACGCTCGAAGTGCACCGGCCCGGCATGTCCTTCGACCGGCCCGCGATCAGCGCCGCGGAACACCACCTCCCGGGCGCCCGCCTGTGGCGCGGCCCGTGCCAGCACCTCGGTCAGCGGCACCCCGGTCCACGCCGCGGCGCCGACAGCGCCCAGGCCCCACTGCTCGCCGGGCGCTGGCGGGTCCATCCCGGAGCGGCCGTTGCCGGCGCACTCCAGGGTGACCACGACGCTCTGTGAAGGCATGGATCGCAGGTCGGCAAGGGTGTATGACAGCGGCTGTCCGGCCATCCCGCCGACCTCTAGCCGGCTGGTGGCAGCGTCGAGGGCCGGGATGCCGAAGTGGTTGCGGACATAGAACCGGTCGCTGGGCACCACGGCTCGCCCCGGCAGCATCCCGAGCGGTGTCTCGGCGTTCAGCGGATCGGCCCGGTGTACGACCAGCCCGGCAGCCCGGGCCTGCTGGCACGCCTCGCCGGGGTCGGCGACCGGGGCCCGCCGTGTGGCGAGGCGTGCCAGGTAGTGCGCGGGCGCGTCGGCATGGCGGGCCCTATCGGGTCCCGGTCTGACGATCATGGAGTCCTCCGGTCGGTTGGACGAGGTTCCTCGGCTCACGGTCGGTGGTCAGTGGCGTGCACGCGATGGGTCAGGAGCCTCATCGGCGCGCGGCCCCGCAGCCGTGACGGCGGCAAGATCGGTGTCAGCCGGGCAACGCGGCTGACCGTGCCCGCCGGGCCGGGGCACGGGCGAGGCGATCGGCCACCGTGTCCGCCAGATACGTGAGGTTCGTCATTGTGCCTCCGGAGCAGTCGTTGTCCGGGAAGCCGGGCGGTCGGCCCGCGGTGGCCGCCTGTGGCGCAAGGCGGTGAGCCACAAGCTCGCGGGCCTGCCGAGGTAGTAAGCCGGTGCGCCGACGGGGCGGGTAGGTCGTGACTGAGTGCTGCTAGGCATGGGTTCCCCTCGTAGTGGCTAGATCGCGCGGCGGCCGGTCTGGGGCCGGGGCCGGTTGGTGATGGCTGGCGTAGTGGCGGGCAAGGAGGCCGCGGCCGAAGTCGCCGGCTGGGTCGCGCCACACGGTGTGCACGTGGTTCGCGTCGCGGCCGCCGGGCCCGTCACGGCCTGCTCCCTGCATGGGATTCGCGTTCTGTCACCCTGATCGCCTCGCCCGCTCGCGGCGGGCTTGGCGAGCGGCGCGGGCCAGCGCGCCGCGATGCGCCTGAAGATGCACGTCGGCGACTCGGGCGCGCGCCAAGCCGTAGTGGATCGCTGGATACATCGCGGCATCACGCAGAGCCTCGCCGTACCGGTCGACAATCCGCGCCTGAGCCAGGCGGCTGGCGAGATGCATAACGTCTCCTCGGGTCTGGTAGTCCTATCCGAGGATGCGGGCAAAGCCGGGCGCCGCGAATCGGGCAAATGCCCAAGATCGGGGTGCCCGGGTGTTTAGATTTGCGCGGGCAGTGTTTAGATCCGCGCGGAGTTTAAGGTTTGCGTGGCTGGTGTTCAGGTTTGCTCGGGGTGCAGTAGGCCTGCGCGCTCGGCCATGGCGGCTGCCTGCACCCGGCCGGACACGCCGAGCTTGCGCAGAATGCTGCTGACGTGGACACCCGCGGTCTTGGGGCTGATATACAGCTCGGAACCGATCTGGGCGTTGGTGCGCCCGGCGGCCAGCAGCCGCAGCACCGCCAGCTCACGGCCGGTCAGCCCGTAGGGCGCAGGTGGTTTCGTCGTCGGTGAGGCCGTGACGGCTGCGACGGGCCGGAGCGGGATCCGGGCCCGCTCCGCGAGCGTGCGGATGTGCGTCAGCAGGGGCGTGTGTCCGTGGCCGGCGGATGCGGCCGCCCGCAGCGCGCCGGCCGCGGCCGCCGCCGGCTGCCCGGCGTCCAGCTGCGCCTGGGCCTGCCGCCACCACGCGTACCCGGCCCGGTGCGGCCAGCCCAGGTCCCGCCAGGCTTCCGCTGCGGCGGCCCACGCATTGGGGTCGCTATGTCCCGCCAGCCGAGTCCGCTCAGAATCCCAGGTGGCGCGCTCAGCCGGGATGGTGGCCACGTACGGGTGGTCGGTGAACGGGGCGCCGCCCATCTGGCCGACCCATGAGGCCAGGCCTTCAGCGGCGGCCACGGCGGCTGCGCCCGCGGGTTCGTCGCGGCGCGCTCTAGCCCGCTCGGCCAGGTCGGCGCAGGCGCGCATGCCCGCCACCAGGAGCCGCCCGCAGAAGATGGTCATGTCCGGCACCGGGAACAGGGCCAGTGCCCGATGCGTCTCCTCGATGGCGGCCTCGGGGCGCCCAGCCCACAGCGACGCCTCCGCCGCCCTCGGCGCGCCCTCGTAGCTGAAGTCGGCTCTGGTGATGGTGGCGGGAAGGGCATAGATCAGCTGCCACCGCTTGGCCGCCGCGCCGGCGTCGC
>Ga0318574_10000380_pt1 | contig 13068 bp, 8 predicted proteins | sample GRESIP089b5f22_FD_202527 | JGI IMG/M metagenome (GOLD analysis project Ga0318574, IMG submission 202527) | Tropical soil microbial communities from Luquillo Experimental Forest, Puerto Rico - GRE.SIPMG.089b5f22 | ecosystem: Environmental > Terrestrial > Soil > Tropical forest > Bulk soil...
CTGATAGGCGATGTCGACCTCGCCGCAACTGGCGTACCGGGTCCGCGGAACCGGCGCCACGGCTACAGGTTAGTTCAGAGCCCCGACAAGCCGAAGGCAAGCCGAAGCCGGGTCTGACACCCGCTAGTGGCGGATGATCGGGACCAGGTAGCGGGCGGCGTAGTCGCGGACGGCCGCTTGGTCCGACGTGTCGAGCCGGTCGGTGGGAAACACGATGATGCCCAGCGCAACGCGCAGCAGGATGTCGGCGATGTTGGCCAGGTCCGGCTCGGACATGTCCGCACCGCAGCGCCGCAGCGTATGGGCGATGCCGTCGGCGAACTGGCGAATCGGGAAGACGTCCGACCGCGAAAACATGCCGAACAGCTCGGGTTCGCTTTCGACGATCCGCGAATACAGGGGCGAGTCCTGGACCAGGCGCACCCCGAGGGCAAACGCCTCGATCACGGCCTCTTGTGGGTTGCAGCCGGTGGTGGCCTGATCTAGCGTGCTGAAGAACAGCTCGCCCTCGCGCCGCACGACGTGTTCGAACAGGTCATCCTTGGTCGGAAAACGTCGGTAGATGGTGCTGCGGCTCACCCCGGCGCGGGCGGCGACGTCTTCGATGTTGGCGCGACGCACGCCGTAGGTCTCGAAGACAGTCCGCGCGGTATCCAGGATGGTGCGGTCGAGATCGGTGATCGACTCGCTGCTATGAACGCGCATTTCGGCGCCCATCTCGGACTTCATGATTGGCCGCATCGTATCGAACTCACCTACTTTGCGGACGGCGCCGACGGGTTGCTAGGCTTTGAAACAAAGATACTAGTTTGTGTCATTGCTTCAGTATTGACGCGAGGAGGCCGGCATGACCGCCCAGCATGACCAATTGACCGGGCTAACCGCGGGTGCCCGTTTCGAGAGCGGCGTGCGCGAAGCGGTGCCCATGCCCGTCGACGAAGTCGCCGACGCCTCGCCGCGGCTAGGGCCCGAGTCGCTGATATGGAAGTTCTACGGCGATCACCGCACTCAATTCTTCGGGTTTCAGCGCGTCGCGGGTGTCGAGAACTGCATCGAGCAGCTCGCCCAGGGCGTGCTCGATCACTCGGTGATCTTCAGCGACACGTTGGGACGGGCCAAGCGAACCGCACCGCCCGTGATGAAAACCGTCTACTCCAACGACCCGCACAGGTGGGGCCGCAAGGTCCGCGACTTTCACAAGCCGATCAAGGGCACCATCAGTGACGGTTCGAGGTACCACGCGCTCAATCCGGAGTTGTTCTACTGGGCGCACGCGACGTTCGTCGACCAGGTCATCTACACGACCGACACGTTTATCCGCCGCCTGTCCCGTGCGGAAAAGGAGCAGATCTTCAACGAGGGCAAGACCTGGTATCGGCTCTACGGGGTCAGCGACCGTGGCCAGCCGCAGACCTACGACGAGTTCGTGGCCTACTGGGACCAGATGCTCGACCGGTTCGTCCCGCACAAGACCGTGCTGTACGCCACCGGCTACATCAGGAAAGGGATACCGGGCCCGCGCTGGATTCCCGGGCCGGTCTGGAAGATCTTGTCTGCGCCGCTCAACGCCTACGCCCGGCTGGTCTTGGTCGGAACCCTGCCGCCGCAGATGCGTGAGGTCTGCCGGCTGGAGTGGGATGCGAAGAAGGAGAAGCGATTCCAGCTGTTCGCCGCCGTTGTGCGCGCGCTGAATCCGCTCATCAACCGGCTGCCCCTGTGGTTCGTCTACACGCCCTGGGCGGCCACGGCGTGGCGCCGCGCGAGCGTCGACCCGCGCCGACTGCACAACCGGCGCCCGATTGTCGCCTGACAACGATTCGGATGCGCAAGGGCATTGAAGCCCACCGCCAAGACCTGCTTGAGTGGTTGCGGTTCGGATGACAATCGTGGTTATCCGGTACTGAAACCGAAGGAGGGGAGCGGCGATGCAGATGACGGACAATACGGTGCTGGTCACCGGAGGTGGCACCGGCATCGGGCGCGGCTTGGCCGAAGCATTGCACCGGCTCGGCAACCAGGTGATCATCGCGGGCCGACGCCATGAGCCGCTGCAGCAAGTCGCCGAGGCCAACCCGGGCATACAGGTTCTGCCGCTGGATCAGGCCGACCCCGCCGACATCCGCCGGTTCGCCACCGAACTGACCGATCACTACCCGGACCTCAACGTCGTCGTCAACAACGCCGGCACCCAGCGCGTCGAGGACCTCACTTCCGCCGGCGCCGGCTTGGCGGAGCTGACCGTCGCCATCAATCTGCTGGGCCCGATCCGGCTCACCGCGGCCTTGCTGCCGTCGCTGCTCAAGAAGCCGCGCGCGGCGATCGTCAACGTAACGTCGGGCCTGGCATTCGTGCCCAGCGCGATCACACCGACGTATTGCGCCACCAAAGCGGCGCTGCATTCCTACACCCAGTCGCTGCGATTCCAGCTCCGCAAGACCTCGGTCCAGGTGATCGAAATCGTTCCGCCGCACGTGCAAACCGCGTTGCAGGGGCAGCGGGGATTCGACCCCAGGGCGATGCCCCTGGATGACTACATCGCCGAGACGATGACCCTGTTGCAGACCCAGCCGCAGGCCGACGAGATCCTCGTCGAGGGCGTCAAGGGCTTCCGGTTCGCCGAGCGCAATGGCATGTACGACGAGATTTATCCCGCCTTCAACGAGGCGATCACCGCGGACCTCGGCCGCGCTTAACAGCTGATCCGCGCGCGCTTCGGACGGCAGACCAACGATGAAAACCTGGCAGCCGCAAAGAGTTTGCCGTTGCGTGGGGCCCCGTTCAATCTCTGTATGCCAGCGGGCCCGGGCGTGCCTGGCGGGCTCGTCCGGTATGCGACAGGATCGATGCCATGGGCGATTTCTCGCTGTTGGACGTCCCGAGATCGGTACCGGTCGAAGACCCTGAGGCCTACCTACGGGCAGCGATCGACTGGCATTTCGGCGAGGACACCGGCTCCCCGTTCTGGTTGCGGACCGCGCGGACGCTCGACTTCGATCCGTTGACCGACGTCAAAACCTTCGCGGACCTGCGCTTGTTTCCCAACCTCGTCAACGAACTGCGCAGCGTGCCGGTGGAGGATCTCATTCCGCGCGGCTATATATCCCAGGGATCCCAGGGGTCACCCCCGCCGGTGCCCCAGATATTCGAGTCCGGAGGCACCACGGGCGCCCCGAAACGGACTGTGCAGCTGCCGGATTGGATCGCTCAGGTCGTTGAGTGGCAGACGGAGGACTTCGCCGCGGGCGGCTTCGTGTCCGGCCGGGGCTTCCTGTGCCTGATGCCGAGCGGCCCGCACGGTGTCGGCTACTTCTCCCGCCGGGTCTCCGAGCGGCTGGGCGCGATCTTCCACGCGATCGACATCGATCCCCGCTGGGTGAAGAAGGTCGCCGCGCGCAACGCGGCCGCGGAAGTCGCCGCCTACGTCGACCATGTCATCGACCAGGCCGTGTTCGTTCTCCAGACGCAGAACGTTGCGAATCTGCACACCACTCCGCCGCTGCTGGAGGCCATCGCCCGAAACGACCGCGTAGTGGATCTGGTGAACGACAAGGTCCGCTATCTGCTGCTGAGCGGTGCCCACGTGGACGCCGACACGCTCGACCTGCTGCGCGAGATCTTCCCGAACACGACGATCACCATGGCCTTCGGCAGCACCATGGTGCTTTCGCAAGCGGTGACGCGGGCCATCGACGGCGACTCGTTCGTCTTCGACCCGAGGACGCCCTACGTCGTGTTCTGGGTGGTCGATCCCGACACCGGCGAACAGGTGCCATACGGACAACAAGGCCAGGTGGTCATGAACCACATCAGCAAGGGGATGTTCATACCGAACAACCTGGAGCGCGATCTGGCGATCCGGGTGCCCGGGCCGGCAGGCCAAGTCAGTGATTCCGTCAGTGAGGTGCGCCCGGTGACGACCTTCGAGGGCGAGGCCGTCATCGAAGGCGTGTACTGAACATGGGATCCGAACAGGCAAGCGTTACAGCCGATTTGGTGAGCATCGACGCGCTCGGCCCGGACGGCGAGTATCGCACCCGCAACCGCGAGGTGATCACGAGCACCGCCGGTGTCGCGGTCGCCGAGTTGAGCGTTGTTCCGCCGCTGTACGTTTCACGATCCATCGGTGCGCAACGCAAGATCCGACCGCTGCCGGCCGCACAGCGGGAAGCAGCGCTGGCCAACGCGGCCGATGCCTTCGCCACTGCCGTTATAGGCGGTCTGGACTTCGAGAACTATGTTCGCCTGGCCAGCCGGATTTCGGGGCTGCCGATCGCGGTCACCCGCGCCGGGGCGCGCAGCGTGGCCGACGGCATGGCCACGGCATTCGACGGAGTACGGCCGGCTCGGCCCACGGGCGCCGCCCTCGACTGGCGCGAGCAGCGCACCCGCGACGGCGGTGCGCTGTGGGCGCGGCGAGGGGAGGTGTTTGCCGTGCACGCCGCCGGAAACGGCCCGGGCGTGCACGGTCTGTGGCCGCAGGCGCTCGCGCTGGGCTACCGGGTGGCGGTGCGGCCGTCACGGCGTGAGCCGCTGACCGCACACCGGCTGGTGAACGCCTTGCGCCGGTCGGGATTTCGCCCCGAAGACGCGGTCTATTTACCCACAGACCATGGCGGCGCCGACGAGATCATCCGGTCGGCCGACCTCGCCATGGTGTACGGCGGACAGAACGTGGTCGAAAAGTACGCCACCGATCCGAGGGTGGTGGTGAACGGACCGGGACGGGCCAAGATCTTGATCACCGCCGACCGGGATTGGCGTGACTACGTCGACCTCGTAGTTGACTCGATCGCCAACCTGGGTGGGATGGCGTGCGTCAACACCACCGCGGTGCTCTACGAGGGTGACCCCGCCCCGTTAGCGGGCGCGATTGCCGAGCGGTTGGCGACTATTGAGCCGCTCCCCACCGAGGACGAGCGGGCAATCCTGCCCACCCAGCCCCTGCGAAAGGCGCAGGCGCTGGCGAACTATCTGGCGGTCAGGGCGGCACGAACGATGCCGCTGCTTGGCGCCGATCAGGTGGTCGCGCCCCTGGGTGACGGCTACGCCGCAATGCGTCCGGCCCTGCACGTGGTGGCCGAGCCCGGCTCCGGCGAGCTCACCGACGCGCTGAACGTCGAATTGCCGTTTCCGTGCGCGTGGGTGTCGTCGTGGTCGCGCGGCGCGGGCGTGGAGCCGCTGCGCCATTCGTTGGTCGTCACCGCGGTCACCGGAGACGAGGAGCTGATCGACTACCTGATCGCTGAACCGACGGTCGCCAACGTCTACTGCGGCCGCCACCCGACCTTTTACGCGGCACCCCAAATCCCGCACGACGGGTTCCTGGCGGACGTGCTGATGCGCAACAAAGGCTTCGTCAGGGACTAGCTACCGAAGTTTCCGCGTGGGGAAGGGCTTGGAGACGGGCGTGGAGAAGGAGACGCGGCGACGGTCGGCAGCCCGCCAGGACCCGCACCCGCTGGCCCGCTAGGGACTTCGCTAAGGCGACTGGCCGCAAAGCTCGCGCCCTGGTCAATAATTGCCCCGTTGGTCGCGTAGTTGTCATGGGCGCTGAAATTCATCCCGTCGGCGCAGATCGGGTCCTCGGGGGCGCATACCTGAATGGTCTTGGCCTGATAGAGCGGGCCGATGACGACCGGCGGCTCGCCGAAGAAGTTCATCGCCCGATCGTTTGGCACTGAGAAGAGCACGACCGAGGACACGTGGTTGGCCACCTCCGGGTCCATCGGTTTGGGCACGCTCGCCGGATCGATCCCAGCCGGCACGGCAGCCGAGGTGACAAAGCCCATCACGGCCGCGCCCTGGGAATAACCGCCGAGCACCATCTGGGTCTTGGGGCAGTCGTGCGCCATCGAAACGACATGCGCGCCGGCGTCCCTGATGCCGTCCTCGCCCGCGCTCGTCCAGTCATGGGTAGCGGGGTAGTTGACCGGATATACGTCGAACGACCTCGCGCCAACGCGCGGGCGCAGGGAATCGATGAATGCCTGTCCTGTCTTGCCGACGCCCGGAGGGTCATCGGTGCCGCGGGCGAACACGACCTGAACGTCCGGACACGGTTCGGCGGAGGCGGAGGGGATCGCAGACGCGAGGACGGAGGCGCCAATGCCCGACACCGCGACCACCGAAGAAGCAAGGAAACGAGGGATTTGACGTGCGATCATGCCGCAATGTTCCCACTGATGTGTTTGCTTAAACCGCAAGTTCCAGGCAATTCCTGTAGTTTTCTAAAGCCCGTAACACCAGGCCGGAGCGCGGGCCCGCACTCCGATGTGGTCTGCTGGCTGTAGCCCGAGCAAAGAGGCGCACGGTCAAGCCAGAGCCACAGCCTCGACGTGTAATTCGGAATGGATGCGGCAGGAACGTGAACGTGATAGCGCAGGCCTTGCAAGCGGCCACCGACCGATTGGCCAACCCGGCGAAGGTGTCGGATCCCGACAAGCTGCGCCGCGCCGTTTCCGGGAAGACCGTGATGGTGACGGGCGCGTCCTACGGAATCGGCGAAGCGACGGCGCGCAAGATGGCCGCCGCGGGAGCGACCGTGCTGGCTGTCGCCCGGTCGACGGAAAGGCTCGAGGACCTCGCGGCGGCGATCAACGCCGGCGGCGGCCGAGCTGTCGCCTACCCGACCGACCTCACCGACGAGGGCGCCGTCAGCGCGCTCACGAAGCAGGTCACGGAGAACCACGGGCCAGTCGACATCGTGGTGAGCAACGCCGGCAAGTCGTTGCGCCGCTCACTGCATCACCAGTACGACCGCCCGCATGACTTTCAGCGCACCATCGACATCAACTACCTGGGACCGATCTGGCTGCTGCTGGGACTGCTACCGGCGATGCGCGAGCACGGCGGCGGGCACATCGTGAACGTTTCGAGCGTCGGTGCGCGCGTCGTGCCCGGTCCGCAGTGGGGCGCCTACCAGGCCTCGAAGGGGGCTTTCGATCGCTGGCTGCGCAGCGTGGCGCCGGAACTGCACGCCGACGGTGTGGACGTCACATCGGTCTACTTCGCGCTCGTGCGTACCCGGATGATCGCACCCACGCCGGTCCTGGGCCGACTTCCTGGCATGTCGCCGGATGAAGCCGCCGACGCGATCGCCAAAGCGGTCATCGAGCGGCCCCGCACCAACGAGCCGCCCTGGATGTGGCCGGCCGAGCTGGCCTCGGTGCTGCTGGCCGGGCCGGCCGAGCGCGCGGCCCGGATCTGGCACCGCCGCTTCTTCGCCAATCCCGATACCCATGAGGCCGAACGATGACCGCTTTCGTATCCGAGGACGGCGTGGTTGCCACCGCGGCCCGGGCGCTGCTGCGCTCCGGCCTGCTGAGTCCGCCTTCCCCGGTCGCGGGGTTCCGGCTCATTCGTGAGGCGCGCCGGGGCGGCACGAATCCCGTCACCCTGTTGGCGGTCACGGCGGCTCGGTGGCCCAACAGGACCGCAATAATCGACGACGACGGTGCCCTCACCTATCGCGAGCTGCAATCGGAGACCGAATCGCTTGCCCTTGAGCTGTCCGGCGACGGCGTTGGACCCGGTCAAGCGGTCGGGGTTATGTGCCGCAACGGGCGGGGCTTCGTCAAGGGGTTCTTCGCCGCCGCCATGGTGGGCGCCGACGTCGTGCTCGTCAATACGGATTTCCGCACCGATGCGCTGGCGGCCGCATTGAGCGCACACCGGATCACAGCGATGGTGGCCGACGACGAGTTCGCGGAACAGGTGCGGGTCGCCGATGGTTCGGTCGCCGCCATCGACCCGGCGACGGTTACTGCGCTTGAGGGCGACCCGCGGCCCGGCGTGGCCGCATCCGGCCGGATCGTTCTGCTCACATCGGGAACCACCGGCAAGCCCAAGGGCGTGCCGCGCACACCGCAGATGCGCTCGGCGGTGGGCGTCTGGGTGACGATCCTTGATCGCACCCGGTTGCACACCGGGTCACGAGTCTCGGTGGCGATGCCGATGTTTCACGGGCTGGGGCTTGGCATGCTCATGCTCACCGTGGCCCTCGGTGGCACGGTGCTCACCCAACGCCACTTCGACGCCGAGGCCGCGCTCGCGCAGGCATCGCTGCATCGCGCCGACGCGTTCACGGCGGTGCCGGTCGTGCTCGCACGCATCCTCGACCTGCCCCAGCGCGTGCGGGCGCGAAACCCCGTGCCCTATTGGCGGGTGGTGCTGTCGAGCGGCGACCGGCTCGATCCCACCCTCGGTCAGCGGTTCATGGATGCCTACGGCGAGATCCTGTACAACGGCTACGGCTCCACCGAGGTCGGCATCGGCGCCCTCGCGACACCGGCCGACCTGCGGGACGCTCCCGAAACCGTCGGAAGGCCGGTCGCCGGCTGTCCGGTGCGCATCATCGACAAGAACGACCGGCCCGTCGGTCCCCGCGTCACCGGACGCATCCTCGTCGGCGGCGAACTGGCGAGCGAGGGCTACACGGGTGGGGGAGCCAAAGCCGTCGTCGACAACATGACCAGCACGGGAGACATGGGCTATCTCGACAACGCGGGCCGGCTCTTCATCGTCGGTCGCGAAGACGACATGATCATCTCGGGCGGCGAGAACGTCTATCCCCGCGCGGTCGAAAACGCACTCGCCGAACACCCCGACATCGCCGACAACGCGGTCATCGGTGTTCCCGACGAGCGGTTCGGTCATCGACTGGCCGCCTTCGTGGTCTTGCAGCCGCAGAGCGAGATCGACGCGCCAACCTTACGGGAGTACTTGAAGGGCAAGGTTTCTCGCTTCGAACAGCCCAGAGACATCAACATCGTCGCCAGCATTCCGCGCAATCCCGCAGGCAAGGTCGTGCGCAGGGAGTTGTCGAGCTGAGGCGGGGGCTTTCCCCGTCCGTAACTACAAGCTGATGGCGCTGGAGTTGTTCAAGCCGTTCGCGAATGTGCGGCTGGCCGCACACTCGGCGCCGAACGTGCGGCTGGCCGCACACTCGGTACCAACTTGTCCTACACCTCTTGTTCGGGTTCTAGGGCAGCGACCCTTTGGGCCAGCCAATTGGGCGCCAGCGCCGAGATCGCGGTGGCTCCCCCCGTGGCGCCCAGCACGCCCGTCCAGGCGACCGGCCCCAATGGCGTGCATCCGAAGAACTGGCTGATAACCGGGGTCTGGACAATACCGATCAGCACACCCGCGCTGCCCAGCGCGGTCGCCACGACGAGCGGGCTGTGTCGCCGCGTGAGCAGGGTTTGCGCGAGCTGAGTGGTCACCAATGCGGTCAACCCCATTGTCGCCGTGCGACGTTCGCTGCCCGGCGTCCAGCGCCCGATCGCCCAGGCAGCCGTTGCCCCGGCGGCCGTGACGGCCCCTCGAGTGACGATCTGGCGCATCAGCGGAGCGTCCAGCGAGGGAGTAGGCCCGGTCAGTACGGCGCGCCGGTGTGCACGCCGTGCCTCTTCGGCCTCTTCGTCGGTTTGATATTCGGTTTCGTCGGGTTCCACGTATTGGGAAGTGACCGCCACCGCAAGCGCGGGGAACATGTCGGTGAGCAGGTTCACCAACAGCAGCTGACGGGTCCCAACCGGAGCGCGACCGGGACCTAAAGCGGTTCCGATGATGGTGAACAGCACTTCGCCCACGTTGCCGCCGACCAGTATTGTCACCGCATCCCGCACACCGGCCCACATGCTGCGGCCTTCGACCAGTGCGTCCATCAGCACGCCCAGGTCATCGTCGGTCAAGACGATATCGGCGGCCCCGCGGGCGGCCGACGAACCACGGCCGCTCACGCCGATCCCCACGTCGGCCATTCGAATAGCGGCCGCGTCGTTGGCGCCGTCGCCGACCATCGCCGTCACTCGCCCGCAGCGCTGCAGCGCGGCCACAATCTGCACCTTCTGTTCCGGGCTGACGCGGGCGAAGACCTGCACGTCGGCGGCGAGTTTGGCGGACGCGTCCTCGTCAAGGCCGGCTAGCTCGGCACCGGTCACGACTCGCGCGTCCGCGGGCAGGCCCAACTGACGGGCGATCGCCCGTGCGGTGATGGGGTGATCGCCGGTTATCAGCACGACCTCGCGGTCGGCGTCCACCAAGGCTTCGATCAGCGGGCGAGCCGATGCCCGCGCGGTGTCCGCCAAACCGACATAGCCGAGCAGTTCGAGTTCCTGTGCGGCGGCATCGACAGCATCGGCGTCAGTGTCGGAGTCGTGGGCCGTCCCGTTGTCCCAGCGGCGCTGCGCCACCGCCAGCACCCGCAAGCCTCGCTCGGCGAGGCTGCGTACCAACGACTCCGCGTGTTCTTGGTCGCCATCCGAATCGGCGAACCGACAGCGGGGCAAGACCACCTCCGGAGCGCCCTTGAGCATCAGAACCGGCGAGGCCAAGTCTGTGCTCAGTGTGCCTATCGCGGCGGCAAAGCCACGACTCGACTCAAACGGGACCTCCGCAAGCACGGTCCATCCCGAATCACTCTGTGTGATAAGGGAACTCGCTGCGGTGAGGATAGCTTCGTCGGTGGCGTGCGCATGTCCTTGGCCCTCTTTTGGTTGCGTGGACGCCCACGCGGCCGCCCTGAGCACGGCGGCGGACTGCGGATCGGCGGGGTCCGGAAATGGATCCTCGTTCCTAGCCGCGCCCGGCACGGCGCAGACTACGCGCAGTCGGTTCTCGGTCAGAGTGCCGGTCTTGTCGAAACATACGGTGTCGACGCGGCCCAGCGCTTCGATGGTGCGAGGGGCGCGGACCAGCGCTCCGCGAGCCGTCAGCCGCTGGGCGGCGGCAAGTTGGGACAGGGTGGCCACCAGCGGCAGGCCCTCCGGGACGGCGGCCACGGCAATTGCGACGCCGTCGGCGACCGCCTGACGCAGTGGGGCGCGCCGTAACAACGCCAAGGCGGTTACCGCGGCACCGCCGGTGAGCGTCAGCGGAAGGACCTTGCTGGTGAGCTCTCGCAATCGCGCTTGGACTCCGGCCGACGTTTCGACGTCGGCGACCGCGGAGATCGCGCGGTGCGCGGCGGTGCCGACCCCGGTGGCCACGACGATCGCCCGCGCGTGCCCCGCGACGATGGTGCTGCCCTCGAAGAGCATGCTGGCACGGTCGGGGTCGTTGACGGCGACGGGGTCCACCTGCTTGTCCACCGGGAGCGACTCACCGGTGAGAAACGACTCGTCGACCTCGAGGTCCTCGGCCACCAACAGGCGTGCGTCCGCCGGCACCACTTCCGGTGCGGCCAGGTCGATGACTTCACCGGGCCGCAGCGACTTGGCGGACACCGTGGCCGTGCGGGTGGCACGCTGCGCTGCCTCCAACCGGCGTCGGGTCGTCGCCACCGCCGGAACCACGACCCGGCGGACGAGCTGGTCCTGCTCGGCGAAAAGCTCGGCCGCAGCCGCCTCGGCCCGCAACCGTTGTACCCCACCGGTTATCGCGTTGACGGTCATCACACCCGCGACCAGAAGCGCGTCGACATTGCTGCCGACGATCGCGGACGCGGCGGCGCCGACGGCCAGGATCGGAGTCAACGGGTCGGCGAGCTCGGCCCGCGTCGCGGCCAGCAGCCGGCCCGCCTGGCTGGTCGGGCCGCGCAGCGGCGCTACAACCGGGTTGTACGACAGGTCGTCGAGGAACTGCCGCCAGGGCGCGGCTCCAGACTCGACGTCCATGGGTCGCGTGCGGCTGGTCAGCCGGGAGTAGACGATCTCCGGGTCCAGCGCATGCCAGGCGGTCAGGGGTTGCGGGGTCGGATTGGGCAGTCGGAGCACCCTGCTGGCCGAGAAGGTTCCCGCCACCAGGGCGGTGGCCGCGGCCGCGTTGACCGGATTCAGCCAGCGCCGGAAGCTGATGGGGTTGGTCGGGGTGTCTTGCTCACCGGTGACCAGCAGCAGCCCGGCCAGTGTCGTGCCGCCCTGGGCAAGGTGCACGGCCGATTCACTGGCCGAGCGGGCTACCGGAATCGCCGACAGGATCCGCACGGCATCGGCCAGATCGGTCCCGGTGATGATGTCTGCGGTCCATGCCGTGGCCGCGCGTGGATCGTCAAGGGCCACACCGACGTCGGCGATCGCCAGAGCGGCCAGCGTGTCGGTCGACGCGAAGTCGCGGTGCACCGCGGTGATCAGCAATACCGGTCCGCGATCGGTCCGCAGGTCACGTACCAAACCCAGCAGCGGCGTGCCAGGCGGATGCGTCGCGCCGACGCTGGCGGTCAGATCCTGGGTGCCGGCAACGTGGCGTAGGACCACCCGGGCTCCCGTCCGGTTTGCCGTCTGCAGCAGTGGGATCGCGTACGGGTCGACCTCCCAGCCAACTTCGACGTTGCCCACGCACTCGCCGTCGACCACCAGGTCGGCGGTTTCGAGGCCTTGCGCGGGAGTTGCCGATGGGCTCTGTAACGGAACCCATCTCAGCCTTGCACCGGTAGCCGGCAACTCATCGGGGTCGGGCTCTGGCGCCTCCTCACCATGCAGCAGCGCATCGGCAACCTCATAGACCCGGTCGTCGTCCCAGCCGGGGGCATCTCCGCGCGAACGCAAAACGGCACGGTGATCGCCGCGCAGCGCGGCGCCGTCGATGACGACCACCTGCAGTCGATCCAGGCGGCGCAGGGCACCCGGGTCGAGGACCAGCTGTCCCGCGTTGGCGAGCCCGCGACCCAGTACCGCCGCGAACGCCTGACGCCCCATGTGCGCCGCCCTCGGCACCCCGGCCTCGATCGCGCCGGCCGCATCTTCGGTGCCACCGCCCGCCACCAACGCACTCGCCGCGGCGATCAACGAGCCGGTCGCCGCCGAATTGACGTAGTCCTCCACCGGCCCCGCCATTGACCCTTTGGCGGTGTCGATTGCGGCGTCGATGGATCCACCGACCACGACGTGCGAAGCATCACCCGCCGCCGCGGCCGCCCAGCTGTGCCGCGGCGTTTGCGATTGGGCCCCGGCTGATGAGATGACCGGGACCACCGGGGCCTGCGGCCGCTCGGGCGAGGCCAGCTGGGGCTCCCGGTCTCGCCATACGCGACGGTGTGCCGCGGCCTCGGAGATTTGCAGGGTGCGTTGCGTCAGATCGAGCAGCGGTGTGCCGATCGCTTGGGTTAGCCCGTGAGCGGCCGCCGTCGTA
>Ga0318574_10000385_pt1 | contig 13017 bp, 10 predicted proteins | sample GRESIP089b5f22_FD_202527 | JGI IMG/M metagenome (GOLD analysis project Ga0318574, IMG submission 202527) | Tropical soil microbial communities from Luquillo Experimental Forest, Puerto Rico - GRE.SIPMG.089b5f22 | ecosystem: Environmental > Terrestrial > Soil > Tropical forest > Bulk soil...
GTATCCCACGGCCCCCCTTCCTCGGGAAGCCCCGGCCCACCCTTCGAGATGCGCCAGAACAGGAACGACTCCTGGAGCATCGCGATCGTCCCCTTGTCGGTGAAGTTCGTCGGGATCGGGTTGAGGCCGTGCACGTACATGCCATTGGCCGCCATGCTGTCGCCGTGGCAGAAGACGCAATTCTGGTAGTACACCCGGCGCCCATTCTGGAGATGCACCTTGAACTGGTCGGGGCTCGTCTTCTCCAGGGCGCGGTACGGGTTGACCGCGGTGATCAGGTCGACCTTCGTGTCGTGCACCATGATGTCGGCGGGTGGCGCCGGGTGGACCGTGCGGGAGAAGAACGGCGCTTGGATCGGGGCCGAAACGTTGAAGTAGACGCGCGCGGCGACGAGAGTCGGGATCGCGATCACGACGACCGCCAGGAGCGGGAGCAGGCGCGTGTCGGTCATCATGCGGACGAGCGGCGCGGCGAAGGAGCGGATGCGACCCCGGTCCGAGGTTACGTAGGCGAACAGGGCCAACGTCGCGATCCCCATGTAGATCTTGACGACCGACTCCGGGATCGGGACGACGAAGCCGAAGCGGATCGCGGCGTAGAACGCCCCGAAGATGCACAGGATCCAGGCGAACAGGTTCGCCTTGAGGACACGCAGCGCGACCAGCAGGGCGACGATCGCCACGACGATCGTGATCTTCATGACTTGCCCTTCGGGGGTGCGGCGACGGGCGGTGCCGCGGCGGGCGGTGCCGCGGCGGGCGCCGCGGCCGCGGTCGGGGCGGCCTCACCCGCGGCCGGCTCATGCCCCGCCTGGTACTTGAGCTTCGTCGCCATCGTGACCGTGGTCTGTCCGCCCAGCGTCTGGAGATAGGCGATGACGCACAGGATTTCCTGATCGGTCAGGCCGATCGGCGGCTTGTTGATGACCGGCATCCCCGGGTTGAACCCCGGGACGATGAACGCGCTCGGCTCGTAGATCGACTCGGCGAGGTAGTCGACGTCGGAATACCCGGGCCTCCGCGTCTTGGCGCGCGCGTCGACGCCGTCGAGGTCCGGGAAGCGGAACGGCCCCTCTTTCTTGCCGATCGTGTGGCAGGTGAAGCACAAGCCCTTGCCGTCCATGATCTCGCGGCCGGTCTTGGCCATCTCGGCCGGGCTCATGTCCGCCTTCAGGACGACCTCGACGGGCGGGTAGACCTCTTTCTGCGGGACCATCTGGCCGACGTACATGTAGAACGACGTGGTCGCCACCACGAGGACCGCTATCTTCAGGATCGGCGGGATCTTCATGCGTGCGCGCCGCCGCCGCCCGCGAAGTCGTCCTTGTCGTGCAGGCTGGCCAGCCAGAAGACGAACCCGATCAGGGCGAAGAAGATCAGCACCGTGACGGAGACGATCTTGGTCGCGAAGCCGAGCGTCGGCGTGAAGGCGTCGGGGGAGGTGTCCCGGATGACCCCGTAGACGTGCCAGTGCTGTCGCAGCCCGGAGCGGACGTACCCCATCAGCCCCATCAGCCAGGTGAACGTGACGGCGATGAAGATCAGCACGTACTGCGAGATCGGCGGGACCGTCCCCCAGCGCACCTCGCTCGTCGATCGCGCCTTCCGGTACATCAGCACGTCGATGATCGTCACCGAGACCATCGTGAACAGCACCGAGAGCACCTGCGGAACAGACAGCTTGATCCGGACCGTCGCCTCGACGAAGTACCCGTACACGCCGAGGAAGATCACGATCGCGGCGGCGGTCGTGAAGATCGCGAGCTGGGCGGCGTTCCCGGCCTTCGCCCACGTGACGGTCGGCTCCTTCCCCGTCCGGCGGTAGAGGAGGAAGCTCATGTAGGTGGACAGGATCAGGATGTTGACCGCGGTGTTCTTCGCGGACATGACCCCGAGGAAGGTCAGGATCGGGTGCGTGGAGCCCCCCATCGCCCGGACCTCGGAGACGGTCGCAATGATCGAGTGCGGGGTCGCCCAGACCATGAAGCACGCGGCGACCGCGATCAGCAGCCACTTGATGTACTTCTGGAACGGCTGGGCGCCGGAGATCCGGCCCATCCCCAGCCACAGGTAGTAGTTGGCGCCGAGGAAGAGATTCCCGATCAGGACCGCCTGGATGATGAACAGCCAAGAGAACGCGCCGCCCATCATCGTCAGGCCTAGGGTCTGGGAGAACGCGTAGATCTCCTTCGCCAGCCAGTACCCGGCGAACGGGAGCGGCAGGAAGGCGCTGATCGCGACGAAGTTCCCGATGTACCCCATCCAGTCGTAGTGGGCGCGCTCCTCGTCGGTCTTGGCCGAGAGGAACTTGATCGCCGCGTACGCCCCCGCGACCGAGCCGCCGAAGGCGACGTTGGCGATGATCCGGTGGATGTTGATCGGCATCCACGTGTAGTTGTGCACCGCCTGCCAGGTGGAGATCACGGCCCCCTTCTCCGAGATCCCGGCGGGGGATGTCATGAAGGTCAGCCAGGCGTTGGCGATCAGCATGATCGCGGTCCCGACGACGTTGAGCCCGACGCCGAGCAGCAGGTGGATGCGCGGTGAGAACTTCCCCCAGCCGTAGTAGTACGTGTAGAGGAAGAACGCCTCGGCGAAGAACAGGAGCACGTACGGGAGGAACGTGGGCGAGAAGACGCTCATCAGGTAGTTCGTGAACTTCGGGTACAGAGCGATCAGCATGAACGTCAGGAATGCCCCGAACGTCGCGGTGAGCGAGAACGAGACCGACAGCAGCCTCGTGAACTCGAGGGCGAGGTGGTCGTATCGCTTGTCTCCGGTCTTGTACCCGATGAACTCGATGATCAGCGCGAAGATCGGGACCGCGAGCACGAAGGCCGCGAAGAGAAGGTGGAGCTGCGCGACCATCCAGATCGCGACGCGGCTGCCGATCACCGGGAACGCGCGGTACTCGGCCTCGACGTACGGTTTCGCCTGGTCCTTCTTCTCGGCGGCCGCCGCTTCGTCCGCGATCCCCTTCTCGCGCGGGGTCGCATCGGCGGTGTGCGCCCGCTCCGGCTCCCGGTACTCGCGGGAGACGAGAAAGCCCGCGATGCGGACCACCGCGAACAGCGCGAGCACCACCAGCACGATGCCGATCACGATCTGCATCTTTCCGATCTTCACGGCGTGCCCTTTCGCGCCTCGTGCGCCTGGCGCTCCTGCTCGAGCTTCCGCACGTGGGCGATGATCGCCCAGCGGTCCTTGGGCGGGATCGGCCAGCGATACGACGGCATCAGCCCGGAGCCGTTCGTGATCACGTCGTAGATCTGCCCGTCGGCGTAGCCCCGGACCTTGTCGGTGTGAAACGAGGCGGTCGGCACGTTCCCTCGCTGGTACAGGATCCCCTTGCCGTCGCCTCGCGGGTCGTGACAGGGCTGGCAGTAGATCGCGTAGCGCGCCTCGCCGCGGGCGAGCAGCGCGTCGTCGACCGGAACCGGGATCTTCGCGACGGGCTTTCCGTCGGGGCCCTTGCCGAGGAAGAAGGCGTCGTCCTCGCGCAGCTCGCCGCGGGCGATCGTTCCGGGCACCGGCGGGCGCATCCCCGAGCCGTCGTAGAAGAAGCCGCTCTCCGCCTGGGCGAGGAGCTTCGGCTGGTCGTCCATCGAGGGGTTGGGGTGGACCGGAGGCAGGCTCGACGTGCACCCCCGCACGCACGACGACAGGCCCGCGGTCAGCGCGAGCAGCGCTGCGGCGCGCTTCACGACGCCAGGTCCGGGTGCGGGTTGCGCACCTTCGCGAGATACGTCGTCCGGGGCTTCGTGTTCAGCTCCGCGACGAGCGCGTAGTTCCGGGGATCGCTCTTCAGCTTGACGACACGGCTTCCGGCATTGCGGAGATCGCCGAACTCGATCGCGGACGCGGGGCAGGCCTGCTGGCACGCGGTCCGCACGTCGCCGTCCGCAACCTCCCGCCCGGCGAGCCTTGCGTCGAGCTTCACCGCATTGATCCGCTGGATGCAGTAGGTGCACTTCTCCATGACGCCGCGGGCGCGGACGGTGACGTCCGGGTTCTGCGCGAGCTTCAGGATCTCCGGCGTGTCCTTCGTGTAATTGAAGAAGTTGAACCGGCGGACCTTGTAGGGGCAATTGTTCGAGCAGTACCGGGTTCCGATGCAGCGGTTGTAGACCATGACGTTCAGGCCTTCGTCGTCGTGGACGGTCGCGGCGACGGGGCAGACCTGCTCGCAGGGCGCGTTCTCGCACTGCATGCAGGGGACCGGCTGGAAGACCATTTCCGGATGCTGCTCGGGGTGCTTCGCGTCTCCCGAGAAGTAGCGGTCGACCCGGATCCAGTGCATCTCGCGCTCGCGGCGCACCTGGTCCTTGCCGACGACCGGGACGTTGTTCTCGCTCTGGCAGGCGATCGCGCAGGCGTTGCACCCCACGCACGCGTTGAGGTCGATCGTCATGCCCCACTGGTGTCCCGCGTCGTATTTCTTTTCGGTCCACATCGACTCGAGCGCGGGGACCTCGACGGCCTCCTTCGCGAAGCCCGGGTCCTTCGCGTACTCGGCGAGAGTCGCCTCGCGGATCAGCGGGCGCCCTTCCATGCTCCCGTGCTCCTGGGTCGTGGCGAGGATCGCGGTGCCGCCGGCCTTGGCGAGGGTCGCCCCGGCGACGATGTCGGGCGCCGCACCGGTCCGGAGCGGGCCGACGTCGAATCCCGTGTTCGTCCCGATCCGTCCGGCCGCCGTCCGCCCGTATCCGAGCGTGAGCACGATCGTCCCGTCGGACATTCCCGGGAGGATCCAGACGGGCAGCGTCAACGACCTCCCGCCGGCGGTCACCAGGGCGAGATCGCCGCTGGCGAGGCCCGCCCGCGCGGCGGTCGCGGGGGAGACGAGGGCCGGGTTGTCCCAGGTGAGCCGCGTGACGGGGTCGGGAAGCTCCTGCAGCCACGCCACGTTCGCGAACCGGCCGTCGTGAACGTAGGGAGACGGGCGGAACACGACCTCGAGGTCGGTCGCCGCAGCGACGGGAAGCGGGCGGGAGGTCACGGCGGTGACGACGGCCGGCCTCGCGCTCCCGGCGACGAGGCCGTCATGGAGGGCACGGTTCCAGCGGCGCTCAAAATCGGCGGCGCCAAGGACGGGCTTCCAGGTCTCGCGCACCAGGTCGTACCCCGGCGCTTCCGCACCCGTGGCGAGCAGGGAGACCACCTCGATGTCGCTTCTCCCGCCGAAGAGGGGAAGGATGAGCGGCTGGACGATTCCCGCGGTGCCGTCGATCGCGCGGGCGTCCCCCCACGCCTCGAGGAAGTGGGCGCGCGGGACGTGCCACGTCGCTTTCTGCGCGGTCTCGTCGACCGCCGCGGTGAGCGCGATCGACGTCGCGACCTTCCCCATGGCAGAGGCGAACTCGAGATCGGCGGGGGCGTCGTACACGGGGTTTCCGCCGAGCACCACGAGGGTCGACACGGACCCGGCGCGCATTGCCTCGACCAGATCCGAAAGAGCCCGGCGGTCGGGAAGCGCGGCATCGACCGGCTCGTGAAGCGTCACCGTCTCGCCGAGGTTCGACAGGGTGGCGTTGAGCGCGAGCACGGCCGCGTGCACCTCGGGCGGCTGCCCCGCACCCGCGACGACGAGGCCCTTGCCGCGATGACCCGCGAGGTCCTTGGCCAGCGTCTCGACCCACCTCGCCTCGATCCCGGGGGGCGGCGTCCACGCGCCGCCGGAAAGACGGGACGACAGCGCCGCGACGAGCGCCCTGATCCGGTGGCTCGGAAGCGCGATCCGATGATCGGCCATCGCCCCCGTGATCGAGTACCCCGACTCGACGCACCAGAGTCGGTTCATCGATCCGCCGTTGACGCCCGCGGTCCGGCCCGCGGCGAACCCCGCGATGTGCGCGACGTCGTCGGGGTCCGATCCGAGGGGATCGGCATCGAGCGCCAGGACGACCCCTGCCTTGTCGAGATGCAGGGCCGGCACGAGCGCCTTGCCCGTCGCGGCCTGGATCCCCCGGAGGACGTTCTCGTCGGACGCCGGCTCGTAGGACGCCACCCGGGCGCGCGGGTACCGGGCGCGGAGCATTCCCATGACGCGCGCCATCGTCGGCGAGGCGTACGACAGGGTCAGGACTGCAAGCCCGGCGCCGCCGTTGGCCTTGTGTCCCTTCTCGAGCTCCGTCCACGCGGCGGTGAAGTCGGCCCAAGCGGCGGGCGTTCCGGCATGGAGCACCGATTGCGACCGGTCGGGGTCGTACAGGCCGAGGATCGACGCCTGCATCCGCACGTTCGAGCGGCCGCGCGTGACCGGGTGCAGCTCGTTTCCTTCGATCTTGGTCGGCCGCCCCTCGTGGCTCTCGACGACGAGCCCGTAGGCGCTCCTCCCGAACGGCATGGTGGTCGCATAGCGGCGCGGCACGCCGGGGATCACCTCCTCGGGAGCGGTGACGTAGGGGACGATCTTCTCGACCGGGCGGCGGCATGCGGCGAGCCCCGCGAGCGAGAGTGAGGCGCCGAGCAGCGTGAGCATCTCCCGGCGCGTGACCCCCTCGGGAAGCTCCGACGCGCCCTCGGGGAACTCGCGAGAGCGCCGCTCCTCGAACTCCTGGGTCCCGGCGAGGTCCTCCGTCGATCGCCAGTAGCGCTTGCTCATCTGTGGCACCCCGAGCAGTTGACGGGAGGATGAACCGGCCTCTCGCGGGAGAGCGACGCCGCCAGGGCGGCGGCGTCCTTCGGCGGCGTCCACCGCATGTTCGTGACCTCGGAGACGGGGCGCCGGTAGCGATCCGGGTCGCGGTGGCAGTCGAGGCACCAGCTCATCGACAGCGGCTGCATCTGGGTCACGACCTCCATCTGATCGATGCGGCCGTGACAGGTGACGCACCCGATCCCGGCGGCGATGTGAGCCCGGTGCTGGAAATAGGCGTAGTCGGGGAGCTTGTGGACACGGATCCAGTGCATGGGGCGGCCGGTCGACGCGCTGTCCCGGATCGGCGCCAGCTTCTCGCTGTCCCGCTTGACCAGGCGATGGCAATTCATGCAGGCCTGGGTTGGCGGGATGTTCGCGACGGCGGAGACCTCGACCGAGGCATGGCAGTAACGGCAGTCGAGGCCGAGCTCGCCGGCGTGAAGCTTGTGGCTATAGGGAACCGGCTGGATCGGCCGGTAGCCGACGTCGGTGTACTTCGGCGACCCGTAGTACCAGATACCGCCGATCGCGAGAACGGGGAAGAGCACCCCCCCCGCGGCGGCGTACAGCGGGAGCTTGTTGAGCCAGCGGGGGAAGGGTTGCGCCAAGCGGGATCACCTGTAGGTCCCGCGGAGTCTAAGGGGGTGCCCGGGCGGGGGTCAAGCGGGAAAAGCCCGTAATTTGCGGCCGTACGGGCATATAATCCGGCGCCCGGCCTCGCCGGTGGGTGTGCTCGGAGGATGAACATGGAACGCTGGCTGACGCGTCAGTTTCACGGCCTCCAGGCCCACAAGGACATCTGCTTCGACCTCCTCCGGATCTACCTGGGCATCGGTCTGTGCGTGAAGGGGGTCCTGTTCCTGGGGGACATGCCGGGACTCTCGGCGCTCCTGATGAAGTCCGGCCACCTCGAGCCCCTCTCCTTCTTCCTGTCGCACTACATCCCGGTCGCGCACATCGGCGGCGGTCTGATGATGGCGGTGGGCCTGTGGACGCGGACGGCGATCCTGGCGAACATCCCCGTGCTGTTCGGCGCCGTCTTCTTCGTCTACTTCGAGCAGGGTCTCTTCACGCAGAATCAGGGGCTCGAGTTCACGGCGCTCGTCCTCTTCCTCCTCGTGGTCCTCCTGATCTGGGGGCCGGGCGCCTGGTCCGTGGACCGCCACCTGCACGGGAACTGGACGCCGGAGTGACCGAGAGCGAGCGCGGGTTCGTCGAGCGCGCGATTCGCCGCCGCGGCCTCTTCCTCACCCTGTCGATCGCGGGGCTGGCGATCGCGGGGTCGCTTGGCGCCTACTACGCCTACCGGCGCGCGACGGACCCGTCGTTTCCGATCGGGCCGCGAATGGTGATCGTCCTCCTGATCCTGCTCAACGCGCGGCAGAACCTCCGGCAGTTCCGGTACTCGCGCGTCCTCGAGGAGCTGTCCCGCCGCCCCGATCCCGTGTCGTGAAGTCTCCGCTGCGCAGCCCGTTCTTCTGGGCGTTCCTCGCGGGGATCGTCACCCTGACCGCGCTGCGGCCGCTCCTGCGCCACGTCCCCGAGCCGCCGCCGGTGCTCGCGACCCTCCCGGACTGGAGCCTGGTGGACGCCGACGGCCGGCCGTTCGGGAGCCGCGAGCTGCACGGTCAGGTGTACGTCGTCTCCTTCTTCTTTACTCAGTGCCGGTCGATCTGTCCGGCGATCATGCGCGGGATGGCGAGGCTGGCCGAGGGGTTCGACAAGAACGGGGTCACCGGCGTCCGGCTCGTGTCGATCAGCGTCGACCCGGAGCACGACACGCCGGAGGTCCTCAAGGAGTACGCCCGCGGGATCGGCGCGAACCCGGCCCGCTGGACCCTCGTCACCGGGGACCCCGCGCGCGTGCGGGCGCTCGTCGTCGACGGGTTCAAGACGCCGATGGTCCGCGCGGCGACGGCCCCACCGGAACCGATCGACATCGCGCATACGGGACAGGTGGTTCTCGTCGACGGCAACGGCCGGATCCGGGGGTACTACGGGACCGATGAAATGGGACTCGATGAGGTCTTCAATCGCGCGCAGCACGTCCTGCGCGAGGCCCGCCGGCGGGAGTAGACTCCCGCGATGGCCCCGCACGACCGCGCCGGACTGCTCCTGATCAACCTCGGCACGCCCGAGAGCGCGGCACCGTCCGACGTCCGGCCGTACCTTCGTGAGTTCCTCTCCGACCCACGGGTTCTGGACATCCCCTCGTGGCAGCGCGCTCTCCTGTTGAATCTGATCATCCTCCCGCTCCGGCCGAAGAAATCCGGGGAGGCCTACGCGAAGATCTGGACCGGCCGGGGCTCGCCGCTTCTCGTCAACACGATCGACCTCGCCGCGAAGGTCCGCGCGCGGGCGGGTGCGACGGTCACGGTCGAGATCGCGATGCGCTACGGAAAACCGTCGATCGCCTCGGCGCTCGAGTCGCTTCGCCGGGCCGGGGTCGACCGGATCGTGGTCTTTCCGCTCTACCCGCAGTACAGCTCGGCGGCGACCGGCTCGTCGATCGAGAAAGTCTTCGAGGAGGCGGGACGGCGCTGGAACACGCCGTACCTGCACGTGGTTCCGCCGTTCTACGATCACCCGGCCTACATCGATGCGTGCGCCGCGGTGGCGAAGCCGATCCTCGAGGCGGGGGATCCGCACGCGGTCCTGTTCAGCTTCCACGGGCTGCCGGAGCGCCATTGCGTCAAGAGCGACGACACGGGCGCGCACTGCCTGAAGAGGGCGGACTGCTGCGACGCGATCGTCCAGGCAAACCGGAATTGCTACCGGGCGCAGTGCCTGGCCACCGCGCGGAGCCTGGCGGACCGGCTCGGCGTGCCGGAGGACCGCCGGATCGTCTGCTTCCAGTCCCGTCTCGGCCGCACGCCGTGGATCAAGCCGTACACCGACCTGGTCCTCCAGGAGCTTCCCGGGCGCGGGATCAAGCGCGCCGCGATCCTCAGCCCGGCCTTCGTCGCCGACTGCCTCGAGACGCTCGAGGAGCTGGGGATCCGTGCCGTGGAGACCTTCCGGGAGGCGGGAGGGGAGCGGCTCGACGTGGTCCCCGCGGTCAACGCCGAAGATCGCTGGGCCGATGGCGTCTTGACCATCGCCCGCGAAGCATCGGCATGGCTGCGGCCGCAGGTTCCGGTGCGCACGCCATGAGCCCGGGACGCGAGCGGGCGCGGATCGCGATCGTCGGCGGAGGGATCACCGGCCTCGCGGCGGCGCACCGCCTGGTCGAGCTCCGGGCCGGAAGCTTGCCCGAGACGTCGGTCGTCGTCCTCGAGGCGGCCACCGCGATAGGCGGCCAGATCCGGACCGAACGGGCAGGCGACTACTTGATCGAAGGGGGTCCCGACACGTTACTCACGCAAAAGCCGTGGGGGGTCGCGCTGTGCGAGCGGCTGGGGATCGCCGGGGAGCTGGAGGATCTCTCGGAGCGCGGGAACGGGACGGCGATCCTTCACCGGGGCCGCCTGCTCAAGATCCCCGAAGGCTTTCTGATGATGGCCCCGACGCGCCTCGCCCCGATTCTGCGCTCGCCGCTGTTTTCGTGGTGGGGCAAGGCGAGGATGCTCGCCGAGCCGCTCGTGCCGTCGCGGCGGGTGGAGGTGGAGGACGAGAGCCTGGCGTCGTTCGTCCGCCGAAGGTTCGGACGCGAGGTGCTCGAGCGCGTGGCCGAGCCGGTGATGGCGGGGCTCTACACCGCCGACGCGAGCCGGATGAGCTTACGAATGACGATGCCCCGCTTCCTCGACCTCGAGGCGAACGAGGGGAGCATCACGCGCCCGCTGCGTCGGGCGGCGGCCTCGCGCGCGCGCCCCTTCGGGCACGGCACGGGTCGCGGAAGCTTCGTCGCCCCCCGTCTCGGGCTCGGATCGATCGTCGAGGCGTTGCGGGCGCGGCTTCCGGGTTGCGACATTCGCACCGGTTGCGAAGTCACCGGGCTCCTGCCTTCGGTCGAGCCGGGCCAGTGGAGCGTGCGCCTCTCGGGGGGGGAGACGCTGACCGCCGACGCCGTGGTGCTCGCCGGCCCGGCGTACGCCTCGGCCGGAATCGTCCGCGATCTCGATCCTACGCTCGCGACCGACCTCGCGGCGCTTCCGTACGCCACCTGCGCGACGGTCACGCTCTCCTACCCGCGCGACGCGGTCCGCGGACCGCTCGACACGCTGGGCTTCTTCGTGCCGCGCACCGAGGGCCTGCCGATCCTGGCGTGCAGCTTCGTCAGCGAGAAGTTCGCGGGACGATCCCCGTCCGGAATGACCGTCCTTCGCGTGTTCCTCGGCGGGGCGCGCGCGCCGGAGGCACTCGACCGGTTCCCGCGCTCGATGCCGCAGTTTTCGGTCGGTGACGCCGCCTGGGTGTCTCGCGTCGCCGAGCGGGTCAAGGCGCACCCGGGACTCTTCCTCGGGGGGAGCGCGACGGGGGCCGTGGGGCTTCCCGATTGCATCCGCTCGGGGGAATCCGCAGCGGACCGGGCCGCCGAGTACGTGAAGACGGTTCCGGCTGCTACCCGTCGGGATGCGTGGCGCTCCACGCAAACCAGTACGCAACGATCCCTGGCACCGGTGTCGCCCCTCTAGGGCCGACCGCCTCGAAGCGCGAGCCCGACGGGTCCACCGGTAACGGCAACACGCTCCAGCGTCCGTTCTCCCGGCTCGCGAAGACCGGCTGCTTGAGCGGAATTGGTCCAGGGGACGGGAGGGGATCGACCGGGAAGCGAAGCGCAGGGGAGTTGACGTACGAGGCGTACGGGTCGCTCTCGTACTTGGCGGCCTCCCCGGCGACGGGTGCGATCACGCTCGTCCCGGGGTGGGCGGCGATCCAGTCCTCGAACCGGCAAAGGGCGAACGGGACGAGCGTCAGCACAGCACGCGATGCCGCCGCGGAGCCCGTAATAGCGCGGGCCTGGAGCTGGCTCCAGAGGCTCTCGCCGCGGTGGCCGGGGCGGCGGTCGTACATCAGCAGGCTCGACTGGTAGACGAGTCCCGACACTCCGAATACGAGCGTCTCGCCTCCCACCCTCCGATCGAAGACCGCAGTCCCGTACGAGAGCGGATTGTGCGTGACCGCGAGCGGCACTCCCCCCAGGGAGTCGTCGACGACCTCGTGCCAGGCGAGCAGACGCAGGGGATACGCCCGTGCCTCTCCGCCGAGCACCACGCCGACGACCAGGTCATTCGAGACCAGGTACTTCTTCCTCCCGGCAGGGTCCGGGGCGGTGGCCGCGGAGGCCGAAATCGCCTTCGGCTCCACGAGGGCGGGGAGCGCGTCCGCGGTCATGCCCGACGACACGATCCGTTCCTCCGGAACGAGTGCTCGGGTCAGGTCGAAGCCGTAGCTGGCGGCGGTCCGGCCGTCCCCGCGCGGCCGCTCCCTCCCCGGCCGCCAGAGCGGCGCGAGGTTCCAGGCGGTGCCGGCGATCGTGACGGCGAGGGCGAGGGTCAACACCCACCCGCCGCTCCGGAAGGTGAACAGACGGCGCGGGCCGGCTCGGTCCATGCCCCGGGGAAGGTATCAGCCACCGATATTTGCGGAAAGCCCTGCCGGAAGGTGTAATGGACCGGTTTGCACCCCCCCGGAGGCGCTCGATGGTCAAGTCCCCCTGGATCGCACTCACGTCGCGCATCCTTCTGACCGTCGCCCTGGTCGCGGGCCTCGCGATCGCGGTCTATCTCGTGCGGCACCACGAGAGCCAGACCTACGGCGACGCGTCGGTCACGCTCGCGAACTGCCCGCAGACCGAAACCGTCAACTGTGAAGTCGTCAACACGAGCGCTTGGTCGGAGCTGTTCCACGTCCCGATCGCGGCGTACGCGGTCCCGACCTACGCGACCCTCCTGGCGCTGCTGTGGGCGGGACACCGCCGCCCGGCGTTCCTGGCGTACGCCTTCGGCATCGGCCTTCTCACGACCGCCTACTCGCTCTTCCTGCTGTGGGTCTCGGCGTCGCGGATCGGCTTCGTCTGCCTGTGGTGCATGCGCCTCTACGCGGTGAACATCGCGGTACCGGTGCTGGCGGCCCTTGCCGCGATGCGCTCGCCGCGCGCCTTGGCGGCGGAGGTGCTCCGCGACCTGAGGATGCGGCCGGCGACGTTGCGGTTGGCGATGGGGGTCTTCGTGGGGCTGCTGATCGTGACGATCGGGGCGCAGCAGGCGTACCGGGCCGAGCTGAGGCGCGACGCGGCGGCGGCGCGCTCGAAGATCGAGAAGGAAGGGGGGCCGCTCCTTCCGGCCGTCCCCGAAAGCGAGACGCAAGGGAACACCAGGGGAGAGGCGAGCCGTGTCGTCCTGCCGCGCGAGGCCGCGTCCGGCGTCCGTCTCGCGGCGATCGTGCCGCCGATGATCGCGGCGGCCGCGCCGCCGGCCGCCCCGGCACCGCAG
>Ga0318574_10000389_pt1 | contig 12951 bp, 8 predicted proteins | sample GRESIP089b5f22_FD_202527 | JGI IMG/M metagenome (GOLD analysis project Ga0318574, IMG submission 202527) | Tropical soil microbial communities from Luquillo Experimental Forest, Puerto Rico - GRE.SIPMG.089b5f22 | ecosystem: Environmental > Terrestrial > Soil > Tropical forest > Bulk soil...
CAATCACTTGGTCGGCCCGAGCCGCAGTCGAAATTCGTTGCGTGACAATGATGATCGTGGCGTCGCCGGATACCTTGCTCAGCGACGCACGTACCCGGGCGTCGGTGTGCACGTCGAGTGCGGCGAATGCGTCGTCGAACAAATAGATGGCCGGGCGGCGGATGACCGCCCGGGCGATCGCGAGCCGTTGCCGTTGCCCGCCCGAAAAGTTGATTCCGCCCTGGGCGACGCGCATTTGCAGCCGGTCGTCGTGTTCTCGGACGAAGCCGTCGGCGTCGGCCACCCGCAAGGCTTCCCACATCTCCTCGTCGGTGACCGCCTGGTCGGGGGCCGCGCCGATGCGCAGATTGTCCGCGACGGTGCCGGAGAAGAGGTAGCCGCGCTGGGGGACCAGCCCGATCGCCGACCAGAGCCGCTCGGTGTGGTAGTCGCGCACGTCGACACCGTCGACCAGGACGGCGCCGGTGGTCACGTCGTAGAGCCGGCAGATCAGTGACACCAGCGTCGACTTGCCCGAACCGGTGCTGCCGACGATCGCGGTCGTGGTGCCGGGCAGCGCGGTAATCGAGATGTCCTGCAGCACTGGGCGGTCGGCGCCGGGGTAGGTGAAGGTCGCGCCTTCCAGGCGCACGACGCCGGTGATGCCGCCGCGCGGGAACTTGGGGCTCTCCGGGTTCTCGACGGCGGCGCGGGTGGACAGCACCTCGGTGATCCGCTCGGCGCACACCGCCGCGCGCGGCAGCACCACCAGCGTCATCGTCGCCATCAACACAGACATCAGGATCTGGGTGAAGTAGGCCAGGAAGGCCGTCAGCGACCCGACCTGCATCTGGCCGCGATCGATGCGCAGCCCGCCGAACCAGATCAGCGCGACGCTGGACAGGTTGACGGTCAGCGTGGTCACCGGCAGCATCAGCGCCTGCCAATTCCCCGCGCGCAGCGAGGTATTCGACAGCGCTGCGTTGGCGCGCGCGAACCGGTCGCGCTCAAAGCTCTCGCGCGCGAACGCCCGGACCACCCGGACACCGGACAACTGGTCGCGCAGCACGCGGTTGATGCCATCGATCAGGCTCTGCATTCCGCGGAAGAGCGGCAGCATGTGCGACATGACCCAGTAATTGGTCACGCCCATGATCGGGACGCTGACCAGCAGCAGCCACGTCAGCGCGGCCTCCTGGTGGATGGCCATGAGTATTCCGCCGGCGCACATGATCGGTGCGATAACCAAAACGGTGCCCGATATTTGAACCAGATACTGGATCTGCCGGACGTCGTTGGTGCTGCGCGTCAACAACGTCGGCGCCCCGAATCGGGCGGTCTCGCGCTCCGAGAAGGTGGTGACGTGTTCGAATATCGCCCTGCGCAGGTCACGCCCGAAGCCCATCCCGGTTCGGGAGCCGAAGTAGACGGCCCCGACCGCGCACAACACCTGCAGACCCGTGACCGAAAGCATCACCATGCCGAGCCTGACGATGGTGGTGGTATCGCCCTTGGCGACGCCCTTGTCGATGATCGCGGCGTTGACCGTCGGCAGGTACAGCGACGCCAGGGTGCTGATCAACTGGAGCACCATCAGCACCGCAACCAGCCGGCGGTACGGCTGGACGTACTGGCGCAGCAGTGCCAGGAGCATTTGGTAACTGTCGCATATGGCGGGCGCCAGGCACGCCACCGCCGCCGCGTGGGTTTCGCTCCGGTGCCGCATTCGCCGGCAAGGTCGAAATCCCTGCTCAGGTGCCACGTCGGTGGTTGACCCTCCGGCTGCCGCTACAGTGCATCGTGTGAGCAGCAGAAGGCAGGGCAGCGGTGCGGCGTAACGCGAGGGCGCTGGCTCTTGCGGCGTCGGCCTTAATGATTTTGATCCTTGCGGGGTGCTCCAGTTCCGGTGACAACAAACCGGGAGCGACGGGGTCGTCGGCGCCGGGGAGCGGCGAGGGCCAGCACGGCCCGATGTTCCCGCAATGCGGTGGCATCGGCGATCAGACGGTGGCCGAGCTGACCAAGGTGACCGGGCTGGTCAACACCGCCCGGAACTCCGTGGGGTGCCAGTGGCTCGCGGGCGGCGGGATTCTGGGTCCGCACTTTTCTTTCTCCTGGTACCGCGGCAGCCCGATCGGGCGTGAACGCAAGACCGAGGAGCTGTCGCGCGCGAGCGTCGACGACATCAACATCGACGGCCATAGCGGTTTCATCGCCGTCGGTAACGAGCCCAACCTGGGCGATTCGCTGTGCGAAGTGGGCATCCAGTTCAAGGACGACTTCATCGAATGGTCGGTCAGCTTCAGCCAAAAGCCTTTCCCGCCGCCCTGCGACATAGCCAAAGAACTGACCCGTCAGTCGATTGCGAACGCCAAATGAGCAGAAGAAGCGTCCGTGCCGGTTTAGTCGTCTTGATAGCGGCGCTGGTGATCATGACCGGTTGTTCGAGGGCCGTTGGGGGCACCGCCGTCAAGGCGGGGGGCCCGTCGCGGAACAACAACTCCCAACAGCAGTACCCGAACCTGCTGAAGGAATGTGAGGTGCTGACCAGCGACATCCTGGCCAAGACGGTGGGCGCCGATCCGCTCGACATTCAAAGCACTTTCGTCGGCGCGATTTGCCGGTGGCAGGCGGCCAACCCCGCCGGCCTGATCGACATCACCCGGTTCTGGTTCGAGCAGGGCAGCATCGGCGAAGAGCGCAAGGTGGCCGACTTCCTTAAGTACAAGGTCGAGAACCATCCGATCGCGGGCATCGATTCGATCGTCATGCGCACGGACGACGCGAACGGCGCCTGCGGAGTGGCCAGCGACGCGGCGGGAGTGGTCGGCTGGTGGGTCAACCCCCAGGCGCCCGGCATCGACGCCTGCGGTCAGGCCATCAAGCTGATGGAGCTGACGCTGGCCACCAACTCGTAGAGCGGGACTAGCGCGGCACTTCGAGGCCGGTCAGCGCTAGGCTGCGTGGTTCCACGCCTTTCCAGGCGCACGGCACGCTCAGCACGGCGATCGCCGACGTCGGGAATTTGGCCGAAATGCGTTCCACGACAGCGGGATCCGTGCCGTCGTCGTCGGCCAGACCGAGCGCCAATGCCGACATTGTCGGTTCGTGACCGATGACGAGCAGGGTGGCGACCGTGTCGGCGGTCTCGTTGATCTCCTCGATCATCGTTCCCGGGGTGGCGCCGTAGAGCCGCTCGCTGTACCGCACCGGGGCATCGATGCCGGTGTTCGCCAACGTCTGCCGGGCACGGGTCGCGGAGGAGCACAGCACGGCGTCGACGGCTTGGACGTTGGCACGCAGCCAGTCACCGGCCAGCCCGGCCTCCCGGATGCCGCGCGGCGCCAATGGCCGGTCATGGTCGGGGACCCCGTCCGGATAGTCGGATTTCGCGTGCCGCATCAAGAGCAGGGTGCGCTGACGATTCATCCGGTTCAGGTTAATCAGTGCGTCCCGGGGGTGCTATGCCGTGGGGGAGCTTCTCGGGGTGCCAGTAGGCGTTGGTTCGTAGTTGGCCGCGGTCTAAATGCGGTGGGGGTGTCCATTCGGTGTCGCCGCGAACGGGCACCGTGAGGCCGGTGCGGCACAGCCACGATCCTTGGCGTGACCGTTTAGGTGATGCACCTTATGGTTTGGCAACGTGGGTGCCCGCGTGAGAGTTTGAAACTGGTTTAGCCGCGACGGCCAGGCTCCGCGCGGATGCGCCCCGCAGAAGTGCCCGTCTCACTAGACCGCTTCAGACCGCACGACACCACGAGGACCGACAGGACGATGGCAACGAGGAAGAGTGCCAGGACATCCCCCCACAAATGCCCCATATGGTCGCCACTGAAGGACTGCATCGCCATGATTGTGCCGTGCACGACACTCGACCACACCGTGAACCAGATCAAGCTGAGGTTTGCTGCGGGGTTGCGCGCCGCGTTGATTAGAAAGACGCCTAGTGTCGCGTAGATGCCCACAATCATCATGAAGTAGTCAGATTCGTAGGGCGCGCCGTGATGCCATGCCCACCCCGCCGGCCAGACCAGCGCCAGGGGATAAACAAGGATCATGACGACGCCAAAGACGGCGAGTGCGAGTTGGAGAAGTCTATATGTAGACGGCATTTCACGCCTCCGAGAGTGGGCATGCTGCTGAGGATTCTAAGCGACGTTCCGGTATCGGGAAATACAGTCGTCGCAGCAGCCCTTCACTCTCAGCGCCAGGCAACAGTAGGGATGGGCTAGGCGCAAGGGGTCAGCCGTAACTTCAATCCTTGGCGTACAACACCATGCGCAGGTGTCCGTGCTCCTTGCGTTCACGCGCGTCGCTGATGATGCCGATGATGACCGGCAAGACGAACGTACGCCCGGTCGATGGCCCAGCCGTGACCGATCGCAATAAGCACTAGGCCGAGGATGAAAACGATGTGACCCAGAAGTGGACGGTTCTCGCCTAGGCGCTTCCCCCACACTGAGCCAACAGCGCCAGCCGGACTTATCAGGAACCACCAAAAGGGACGTCGACTAAGGAAGCTCAACGAGCTGGTGTCGTCTGCCACTTCTGTTGCCGCCCCTCTTACATGGCCCGTTGTCCAGTTTAGAGTGCGTTACCAAAACATTCGTTGGCGTGCAGCACGATCCGTGGGGCCGCATTGGTCATCGGCCAGCTTCCGCTCGACCATGCCAACGGTCTGGATGTCACCGCCTAAATCGGGGCGGAACTCCCATTTACCGTTCTTCCAAATAGTGTTGGGATCGGTAGCAGCGCGGGTGCTGTTCGCTCGCACACAGCAGCCCGAAAGGAACTAACCGTGAACCTAATCTCGCGCTTTACCAGTCTTTCCCGGTCCCGCAGGAATGCCGTGCGACCTATGAAACGAGCAATCGCAGGGTCAGCAACGACTCTGGTGGTGGCTGGCGGCCTGGGTTTGGCTTGTTTGGGGCTAGGCGCAGGTACCGCGCAGGCCCTCAGCGGCCCATATCATTGGTGCCCAGGGCAACCCTTGTGGAATCCCTGGTATCCGTCGGGACGGGATCTCGCTTGGGATATGAGGGTCTGCCACACCTGGTATTACGTCTATTACCACCAGGGCAACGTGCCGTACAGGGATGGCACTCCCAGCGATGTCTGGGACGGAGATAATCCTCCAGCGCCGCCTCGGATCAATTGCGGCCCGCTCCCGTGCGCGATTATTCCCTAGTGTCGTTGGGCCTGGCCTTGTCCCAGCACACCCGCTGATAGTGACGCGGTGCTCGCGCTTGGCGTCTTGACTGGGCCGAACTTTGTTGGACAACCGTGGCGCACACAGACATTGCCCCTGCGGTCCAGCCACGCTAGCCCGAGCCACCGACAAAAGCTGTGCACAGAAAATGCAGTGAAGTAAGGGATTTCAGCGGAGGAAACCGCCCATCTCGGGGTTCAGCCGAGACCTGCCGGGCGAGGTCCCGTGTCTTGTCGGTACGCGGACCTAGACTTCGCCTTGCCTTGACACCACGTACTCAGGAGACACGGGATGCGATTCCTGCACACCGCCGACTGGCAACTGGGCATGACCCGGCACTTCCTCGCCGGCGACGCCCAGCCACGGTATTCGGCGGCCCGGCGCGACGCGGTGGCCGGCCTTGGGGCGCTGGCGGCGGAGGTGGGCGCGGAGTTCGTCGTGGTGGCCGGCGACGTCTTCGAACACAATCAGCTCGCCCCCCAGGTGATCGGCCAGTCCCTGGAAGCCATGCGCGCCATCGGGATTCCGGTGTACCTGCTTCCGGGCAACCACGATCCGCTCGACGCGTCATCGGTGTACACCGGCGCGCTGTTCAACGCCGAACGTCCTGACAACGTGATCGTCCTCGACAAGGCCGGCATCCATCAGGTCCGGCCCGGGGTGGAAATCGTCGCCGCGCCTTGGCGGTCCAAGGCCCCGACCACCGACCTGGTCGCCGAAGTGCTCGACGCAATGCAGGGCTCGTCCGAGGGCTCGGTCACCCGGGTGTTGGTCGCCCACGGCGGTGTGGACGTCCTGGACCCCGATCGTGAAAAACCCTCGCTGATCCGGCTGGCCAAGCTGGACGACGCGCTGGCCAGCGGCGCGTTGCACTATGTCGCGCTGGGGGACAAGCATTCGCTCACCCAGGTCGGCGGCAGCGGCCGGGTCTGGTACTCCGGCTCGCCCGAGGTCACCAACTTCGACGACGTCGAATCGGACCCCGGCCATGTTCTGGTCGTCGACATCGACGAGAGCGACCCGCGCCGCGCCGTCACCGTCGAGTCCCGGGACGTCGGCCACTGGCGGTTCGTCACCATGCATCGCCAGGTCGACACCAGCCGCGACATCGCGGACCTCGACATGAACCTGGACCTGCTGACCGAAAAGGATCGAACCGTCGTGCGGCTGGCACTGACCGGTTCGTTGACGGTCACCGACCGGGCCGCGCTCGATGCCTGCCTGGACCGATACGGACGGTTGTTCGCCTGGCTGGGCCTGTGGGAACGCCACACCGAACTGGCGGTCATACCGGCCGACGGCGAGTTCACCGATCTGGGCATCGGCGGGTTCGCCGCCGCGGCCGTCGAGGAGCTGGTGGCGACGGCACGCGACGGCGACGCCGAGTCCGCCGTCGACGCGCAGGCGGCGCTGGCGTTGTTGCTCCGGCTCGCGGATCGGGGCGCCGCGTGAAGCTGCACCGGCTGGTCCTGACGAACTACCGCGGCATCGCGCACCGGGAGATCGAGTTCCCCGACCACGGCGTGGTGGTGGTGTCCGGCGCGAACGAGGTCGGCAAGTCGTCGATGATCGAGGCCCTGGACCTGCTGCTGGAATCCCGCGACCGCTCCACGAAGAAGGAAGTCAAGCAGGTCAAGCCCACAAACAGCGACGTCGGCTCCGAGGTCAGCGCCGAAATCAGCTGCGGTCCTTATCGTTTCGTCTACCGCAAGCGGTTTCACAAAAAATGCGAAACGGAGTTGACGGTGCTGACGCCGCGCCGCGAACAGCTGACCGGCGACGAGGCCCACGAACGGGTCCGCGCGATCCTGGCCGAGACCGTGGACAACGATCTGTGGCATGCCCAGCGCGTACTGCAGGCCACATCGACCACCGCGGTTGATCTGTCCGGTTGTGATGCGCTTTCGCGAGCCCTCGATGTCGCGGCCGGTGACGACGCGGCGCTCTCCGGAACCGAGCCGCTGCTCATCGAGCGGATCGACACCGAGTACGGCCGTTACTTCACCCTGACCGGACGTCCCACCGGCGAGTGGTCCGCCGCGATTTCCCGGCTGGCCGACACCGAGGCTGCGGTCGCGGAATGCGCGGCGGCGGTGGCGGAGGTCGACGAGCGGGTGTGCCGTCACTCCGTCCTGACCGAGCAGGTCGCCGAGTTGTCGCAGCAGCGGATCGCCGCCGGCCCCCGGCTGGCCGCAGCGCGGGCCGCCGCCGACAGGATCGCCGAACTCACCAACCAGGCGCGTGAGGCCAAGCTGGTCGCCGATGCCGCGGCCGCGACCGGCTTTGCGGCGGCCGCCGCCCACAACGGGCGCGTGCGGCTGCTGACCGAAATCGAAACTCGCACAGCAACTGTCGCCGCCGCCGAGGCCGAAGCGAAACAAGCCGCCGACGCGCAGTCGACGGCGCGCGCCGACGCCGAGGCCTCGGCCGCCGCGGCAGAGAACGCCGCCCAGGTACTGACAGACCTGCAGCGCCGCGCGGAGTCCGCCCGCCGCACCGTCGATCAGCTCGCCGACCGCGAGGAAGCCGACCGGATGAGCGCCCGGCTGACCAAGATCGCCGCCATCGAGCGCGACCGCGACCGCCTCGGCGCAGAGCTTTCCACAATCGCCGTCAACGAAGAGCTACTGGGACGAATCGAGGACGCCGCCGCCGCGGTCGACCGCATCGGCGGCCAGCTGGCGCTGACATCCGCAGGGGTGGAATTCACCGCGGCCACCGACATCGAGCTCGCCGCCGGCGACCAACGGGTTTCGCTGTCGGCGGGCGAAAGCTGGTCCATCACGGCGATCGGTCCCACCACGGTCGAGGTTCCCGGTGTGCTAACCGCGCGGGTCACCCCCGGCGCTACCACCCTCGACGTCCAAGCCAAATATGCCGCAGCACAACAAGAACTGACCGCCGCGTTGGCCGCGGCCGACGTGGTTGACCTTGCGGCCGCCCGATCCGCCGACCGGCGTCGGCGCGAACTGCAGGGCAGCCGCGACCAGTTAACCGCCACCGTGGCCGGCTTGTGCGGCGACGAACCGATCGATGAACTGCGTTCGCGCCTGGCGCAGTTGCGCGCTGGTCAACCGGACCAACCCGATCCCGTTGCGCCCGACATCGCCGCCGCCCGTGCCGAACTCGATGCGGCGGAGGCCGCTCGCTCGGCCGCAACGGCCGAATCCGAGGCCCGGCGCCAGAAAGCGGTCGCCGCCGACGCCCGCCTCGCCGAGTTATCTACCTGCGCAACGGTTTTACAGAACAAGGTGGAGACCCAACGCAGCGAGCTCGACGCGGCCACCGATCGGCTCGCCCAGGAGCGTTCGTCGGTTAGCGATGAGAACCTCGCGGCGGCGACGGACGCCGGGAGGCAAGCGGTAGACAACGCCGAGCGGCGGGTGATCGAGCTGGCCGGCGAGCTGGCGGGCGCGGCGCCGGAGGCGGTCGCCGACGAGTTGGCCGCCGCCACCGAGGCGGCCGAGTCTTTGCGCGATCGCTACGAAGATGCCGCGCGTGCGCTGCGCGAGATCAGCATCGAACTGTCGGTATTCGGCAGCGAGGGTCGCCAAGGCAAGCTCGACGCCGCGGAGACAGATCGCGAGCACGCCGCCAGCCGCCACGCCCGGGTCGGCGGCCGGGCGCGCGCCGCGCAATTGCTGCGCTCGGTCATGACACGCCACCGCGATTCCACCAGGCAGCGCTACGTCGAGCCCTACCGCGCCGAACTCCAGCGGCTCGGTCGCCCGGTATTCGGGCCCACTTTCGAGGTCGACATCGACACCGACCTGTGTATCCGCAGCCGCACCCTGGACGGCAACACCGTGCCCTACGAATCCCTTTCCGGTGGGGCCAAAGAGCAACTCGGCATCCTGGCGCGGCTCGCCGGCGCCGCCTTGGTGACCAAGGAGGACACCGTTCCGGTGGTGGTCGACGACGCGCTGGGTTTCACCGATCCGGACCGGCTCGCCAGGATGGGCCAGGTGTTCGACTCCGTGGGCGAGCACGGGCAGGTGATAGTGCTCACCTGTAGTCCCGAGCGGTACGACGGCGTCAAAGGCGCCCACCGCATCGATCTCAACGTTTAGCACCCGCCGCGCCTGCGCGGGGCTTCGGGTGGCCGACGCCTCGGTTATGCCCGGCACGGTTCGCGGGCACACCCATGCGCCGTCGGTGCTGATCGGCGAGAAGGCTGCGGATCTGATTCGCTGGTGACGCGAGGCCTCGGCAGAATGGAAGCATGGCGGGCCGACACCGATGATGATGAACGCGAAACGGCGCCGGGCGCAGGCAAAGCTGGTCGCGTTGCCCGGCGTGCGATCGGTACGCCGGCCGACCATCCCGGGTAGCGCCGAAGAGTTCGATCTCCACTACGTGCGCGGCGGGCACAAGTCCGCCCACCCGCTGGTGATCATCCCGGGAGGCCCGGGGGTGGCGTCGGTACAGGTGTATCGCGGACTGCGCCGCCGCGCCGCCCTCGCGGGCCTCGACGTGATCATGATCGAGCATCGCGGGGTGGGACTGTCGCGCCACGACGACTCCGGTGCGGACCTCCCGCCACAGGCGCTCACCATCAATCAGGTCGTCGACGACGTCGCCGCGGTGCTCGACGATGCCCACGTGGACTCGGCCGTCATCTACGGCACGTCGTACGGCGCCTATGTCGCGGCCGGGGTCGGCGTGCGCCATCCCGGTCGGGTACGGGCGATGGTCCTCGACTCGCCGCTGCTGTCACGGCACGACATCGTGATCGTGCGCAACGCAATTCGTCGGCTGTTGCTCAGGGGCGAAAGCCCCGAGACCGCCGCATTGGCTCCCAAAGTCCGCGAACTCGTCGATGCCGGTGTGATGACCGCGTCGGCGACACAGATCGTCGCGACAATCTACGGCTATGGCGGGACAACGCTGCTCGATCATCAACTCGACCTGTTGCTCGACGGACGAAAGATGCTGTGGTCGGCGCTATCCCGATTCGCCCACCTGAGCAACCTGCCGTTCCGCTACGAGGACGACCTGGTGAGCCGCATCGCGTTCCGTGAGCTCGACTATGCCGCCGAACCCGACGGCCTGCCGCTCGACCCCGCGGTGATGATGCGTGAAACACGCACTCAGACAGCAGATTTTGAGGACGAACCGTATGACCTGGTGGCCGAGATGCCGAAATTCCGCTGGCCGACCGTCGTGGTTTCCGGCGGTCGCGATCTCATCACCCCGTTGGCGGTGGCCGAGCGCGAGGCTTCGTTGCTGCCGAACGCGGTGCTGTTGAAACTTCCCACGATGGCGCACAGCGCGTTGGATTTTCGTGAGCCCGCCGCTCTGGCCATAGCCGACGCGGCGTTTCGCGGCGAACTCGACGGGCTGGCCCCTCGGGCGGCGGCGCTGGACGCGCTACCGCCGCGGCCCGCAGTCCGCTTGCTGTGGAAGGCGATTGAGGTGGCCGCCATCGCCGAGCGGTCCCTGCCGCGGCTCAGGTCCGCATGAATCCGATTGTCGTGTAATCCACGTCGGCCAGTCCGAACGCGCCGAAGTTGGCCAGGTCGCTGCGCACCGCGACGTTACCGGGCGACTGGAACAGCGGCAGGCTGAAGCCCTCCTGCCAGATCATCTGGTCGGCCTCGTTAGCCAACGCGCGCGCCCTGTTCGGATCCAGTTCGGCGAGCGCTTCGTTGATCTTCGCGTCGAGCTCTGGGCTTGAGATTTTGCCCGAATTGCTCTCGCCGTACGAGGTGTATATCTGAGTAAGGGCGGACAGGGGATAACCCCCACCACCCCAACCGAATTCGACGACATCGAAGTCGCCGGTGGTCACGTACTGGCTGAAGAATCCGGTACCCGGCTTGGGCTCGAGCACCAGCTTGACACCGATCTGCGCCAGGTTCTGCTGGGCGACCAGTCCGATCTGTCGTCGGAATGGTTGATCGATGAACGGGTCACGGACGACCAGTTGCTTGCCGTCCTTCTCCCGCACCGTTCCGTTGAGCTTCCAGCCCAAGTCGTCCAAGTCCCGGCGGGCTTGGTCGGGGTTGTACACGGCAGGAGCGCTGTTGTCTTGGTAGCCCACCTGGCCGGCCATAAAAATGTGGTTGTTCAGCGGCGTCGGATGGGCGGTCAGGCCATGCTGGACCACGTTGGCGATGGTCTGGCGGTCGATGCCTCTGCAGATCGCCAGCCGCAGTCTCCGGTCGTCCATGATGGATCCGGGCGCGCCGTTGAAGGTGATGTGGTACCAGAGCAGGGCCGGCGCGCTCCGGATCGCGATGCCGGGCGCGCGCCGGGCGGTGACCATGTCGTCCAGTGATCCCACGTCGGCCGCGTCGATCGCATTGTTCTGCAGGGCCGGGAGGACGGCAGCCGGGTCGAGCACCAGGAAGGTGATGGAGTCCAGTTGCGGCTTGCGGCCCCACCAGCGTGGATTGCGGGTCAACACAATGCGCTGCGCGCTGCGGTCGATTGTGGACGCGATGAACGGTCCGGCCGACGGCCCGGGGGCGTCTAGCTGGCCTTTGTTGAAGACATCCGGGTTCGCCGTCATGCTGCGGGGTTGCAAGCCGCCGAACATCCCGCGCCATTCCGCATACGGCTTGGCGAAGGTGACTACCGCCTGGCGGTCGTCGACCCCCCTGGTCACCGTCTCCACTTGTTCAAACCCGGCCCGGCTGGCGATCAAGTACCGCTGGTCGCGGCCGCTGCACGCGTTGACCTGAGCCGCGAGGTCCTCCCAGGTAATCGGGGTGCCGTCGCTCCAGGTTGCGTTTGGGTTGATGGTGTAGGTGACTACCTGCGGGTTGGTGCTGGTCAGTTCGGCACCGGTGAAGTAGTCGGTGTTGAGCTGCGGCGTCCCGTTGGCGGTCATGATGAACACCCCGGGCAGCGTTGGGCCGACAACCGAATTGGTATCGCCCGTGTTGCCGTCGATGTTCAACAGGTTGAAGTTGTCCGGGAACATCGTCAGCGGGAGTCGCAGATTGCCGCCGTTCCGCAGCGTCGCCGGGTCCCGGGGGTTGATGTCGCTGGTGGCGCCTATCTGGGCGGCCTGCGCCTCAGGGACATCCTGGTAGGCGTTCGAGCAACCGGTGACGGTCAAGGCCACGATCAGTGCCATCAGCGCGATGCTGCGAACCATGGGCGCGTACGTCACCCGCGCGATTTTAACCGCCGGCGACATCGGGGTGCGCCCGCGGAACGGCGGCCAGCAGTCGCCGGGTGTACTCGTGCTGCGGGTTGGTGAAGACCTGGTCGCCGTCACCCTGCTCCACGACGGTTCCCCGGTACATCACAGCCACCCGGTGCGCCAGGTGTTTGACCACCGAAAGATCGTGCGACACAAAGAGATAGGACAACCCGAACTGCCGCTGCAGGTCCAGCAGGAGGTTGATGATGCCCGCCTGAATCGACACATCGAGCGCCGACACCGGCTCGTCCAGCGCAAGAATCTTCGGCTTTAGCGCCAGCGCCCGCGCTATACCGATCCGCTGCTTCTGTCCACCGGAGAACTCGGCGGGATAGCGGCTGGCGTCGGCGCGGTCCAACCCGACGATCGCCAGGAGCGCGGCGACCCGCGCCTCGCACCGCGGCCTGTCGAAACCGTTGGCGGCCAGCGGTTCAGCAATGACGTCGAACACCGGGAGGCGCGGGTCCAACGAGGCCACCGGGTCCTGAAACACCACCTGCAGCTCGGTCCGAAGGCCGCGCCGACCGGCCCCGTCGAGGGTCGAGACGTCGGTTCCGAGAATCTCGATGGAACCTGCCTCGGGTTTGGCGAGTTCCAGAATCTGGCTGAGGGT
>Ga0318574_10000401_pt1 | contig 12832 bp, 15 predicted proteins | sample GRESIP089b5f22_FD_202527 | JGI IMG/M metagenome (GOLD analysis project Ga0318574, IMG submission 202527) | Tropical soil microbial communities from Luquillo Experimental Forest, Puerto Rico - GRE.SIPMG.089b5f22 | ecosystem: Environmental > Terrestrial > Soil > Tropical forest > Bulk soil...
GCGGGCCCATCTGCGCCTGGGGATCCCTGGGGTCTCCGACCTTCACGTCGCGGGCCAGCGCGACCAGCCGATCGACGACGTCGTCGTGCAACGAATCGGGCAGCAGCAACCGGCTGTGCAGGATGCATGCCTGCCCGGCATGCAGTGAGCAGCAATCGAACAGCATCTGCCGCAGCATTTCGTCGGTCACCTGCGTGTCGTCGAGGACGATGCTCGCCGACTTCCCGCCGCACTCCAGCAGGAGGCGCTTCATCGAGTCACCCGCGGTCCGCATGACCTCACAGCCGACGGCCGAGCTGCCAGTGAAGCTGATCATGTCGATGCGCGGATCGGTGGTGAGCAGCTTGGCGGCCTCGAGGCTGGACGGCGTGACGACGTTGACCACACCGGGCGGGATGTCGGTGTGCTCCTCGATGATGCGGGCGAGCGCAAGTCCGGCGAGCGGCGTCAGCGGCGACGGCTTGAGCACGACGGTATTGCCCGCGGCCAGCGCGTTGTTCACCTTCATCACGTTGAGGCAGTGGGGGAAGTTCCACGGCGTCAGGATCGACACGACCCCGAGCGGCTCCCGGCGCAGCAACGTCGTTCCCGCGCCGATTCCGGTGACCGCCTCGTCGGTCAACTTCGTGGCGAGCTGGGCCGCGTGCATGGACATGTATCCGGCGCCGTCGATTTGCATCAAGCGCTCACTCGAAACGCAGCCCCACTCCGCCTGCGACAACGCGAAGAACTCATCGGCGTGCTTGCCCAGTGCCTCGCCGAGTTGATTGAGGCAGCCGGCCCGGTCCTCGGGGCTCGTCTTAGCCCACGGCCCGCTGTCGAATGCCGTTCGCGCGGCGGCGATCGCCTCGCCGACCTGCTCGACGCTCGCGTCGGGCGCGGTGGCGACGGTCTGCTCGGTGGCCGGGTCGATGTCGTCGTAGCGGCCGTCCGCCGGTTCGACCCATCGGCCGTCGATGTAGAGCTGGTAGTTATCGATAAGTCCGGCCATCTGCTACCTCACCCACGTGTCGGTCATCTAGAGACTCAGTGTTCACCCGTCGGACTCCGCCGTCAATCACTAATGACGCGAATTCCGGGCTCTTTCAATATGTTATATGCATATTGACAGTGCCGGGCGGCGCGGAGTAGACACATGTCGTAGGACAGATTGCACCGATCTGTCGGATGCAGTTTTTCTTCCAACAAGTAGTGGCCCGCGAGAGGGGCTTGCCGTGCAAACGACTTTTCCACTGCACTCCCCGGACTTCTACGCCGGCGATCCGTACCCGGCGTACCGGGAGCTGCGCGCCACCTCGCCCGTGTGCTGGAACGACGTCACCAACTTCTGGGCGCTGCTGAAGTACGAAGACATCCGGTTCGTGTCGGGCAACCCGGCCCTGTTCTCCTCGACCAAGGGCGTCACCATCCCCGACCCGCATGTCCCGGACCCGGTGCAGGAGGGCGGCCTCCTCTTCACCGACCCGCCGCGGCACCGTCAGCTGCGCAAGCTGATCAACTCGGGTTTCACCCGCCGCCATGTAGCCCTCCTCGAGCCGAAAATCCGCGAGATCGTGGGCGGGATCCTGGACCGCGTCGAACCCGATTCGACCCACGAGTTCGCCGAGGAGATCGCCGCTCCCCTGCCCACCCGCATCATCGCCGAGTTGCTCGGCGCCCCGCCCGACGACTGGGAGCAATTCCGAGCCTGGTCGGATGCGGCCACCGGAACCGCCGACCCGGAGGTCGAACTCGATGTTTTCGTGGCCCTCGGGCAGTGCTATGGGTACTTCCAACAGCTGATCGCGGCCAGGCGCACCGAGGCGCGCGACGACATGCTGTCGATTCTGGTCGGCGCCGAGATCGACGGAGACCGGCTCAGCGACGACGACCTGCTCAAGTTTGCGTTTCTGCTGCTGGTGGCCGGCAACGAAACGACCCGCAATCTGATCGCGCTCGGCACGTTGGCACTGATCGCCCACCCCGACCAACTGCGCCTACTGGTCGACGATCCGTCGCTGATCCCCGGCGCCGTCGAGGAAATGTTGCGGTGGAACAGCCCCGTGGTCCACATGGCGCGCACCGCGACGGCCGACGTCGAGATCCGCGGTCAGCTGATCCGGCAAGGCGAGGTGGTGGTGATGCTCTACGGGTCGGCCAACCGCGACGAGGACATATTCGGTTGCGACTCAGAAGAATTCAAGGTAACCCGCCACCCCAACCCGCACATCGCGTTCGGGTGCGGCGAACATTCCTGCCTGGGCGCGCAATTGGCGCGCCTCGAGGCTTGCATCCTGTTCGACGAGCTGCTGCGCCGCTTTCCCCGGCTGGAACTGGTCGGCGAGGTGGACCGAATGCGGGCGACCATGATCCCCGGCGTGAAACGAATGCCGGTACGACTGGGGACGGCCCTGTGACCGATTCACCAACCGAGCTCCGAGACAAGCTGCGCGCGCTCGTCGGCCGGCCCACGGGCGGCACCGGAAAGCCTTCGGTGGCACCCGATCCCGTCAACCAGCCGATGATTCGGCACTGGGCCCACGCGCTCGACGACATGAACCCGGTCTACCTGGACCCGGAGTTCGCGGCCACCTCGAGGTTCGGCGGCATCGTGTCGCCGCCGGTCATGCTGCAAACCTGGGTCATGCCGTCTCCCAAGCTCGAGGGGATCGGGGATCGGGGTGGCGCTCCCGTCGAGATCACAACCAACCCAACGGCATTCCTCGATGAGGCCGGGTTCACCAGCACGGTGGCGGTTAACTCGGAGTTCAAGATCGAACGCTATCCCCGGCTGGGCGACGTCATCAGTGCGACGGCGGTGTACGAGGACGTCTCCGAAGAGAAGAAGACGGCGCTGGGGACGGGCTACTTTCTGACCTGGGTGACGACCTACACCGACCAGGACGGTGAACTGCTGGGGCGGCAGCGATTCCGCGTGTTGCGATTCAGGCCGGAGCGCTGATGGCGCCCCGCCTGGCACCGGCGATCAGCCGGGACACCGAATTTTTCTGGAATGGGCTGCGCGAGCGGAAGCTGTTGATCCAGCGCTGCACCGGATGCGGGACGCTGGGTCACCCGCCCCGCCCCATGTGTCCCAAATGCCGTTCCCTGGAATGGTATTCGGTCGAGTCGTCGGGCCGCGGCGCCGTCTACAGCTACGTCATGCCGCTGGAGCCCCGGTTCCCGTTCTTCGACTATCCCTACATCGTCGTGCTGGTGCAGCTCGACGAAGGGGTGCGGCTGGTCTCGAACCTGTGTGACATTTCTCCGGCCGACGTCACGGTCGGGATGCCGGTCGAGGTGTTCTACCGGACCTTCGATGACGACCTTGTGCTGCACCAGTTCCGCCCCGCCGTCACGGAGGGAAACCGATGATCCGATCCACTAAAAGGACCAGGCAGTGGGCCGACATCGAGGTCGGCGATGACGTGACCCCGCTCGAAATCCCGATCACCACAACGATGATCGTCGCCGGCGCCATCGCCTCCCGCGACTTCATGCCGGTTCACCATGACCGCGACTACGCCAACAAGCAGGGCTCGCCCAACCTGTTCATGAACATCCTGACCACCAACGGGTACTGCGTGCGCTTCCTCACCGACTGGGCCGGGCCCGAAGCGATGGTCAAGAACCTGTCGATTCGCCTTGGCGTGCCGTGCTTTCCCGACGACCCCCTGCGCTTCACCGGAAGCGTGACGGGTAAGACCGAGGGCCCAGACGAGGAGAACTTCGTCGAAGTCGCGTTCAGGGGCTCCAACAGCCTTGGCGACCACGTATCCGGCACCGCGATCCTCAGCCTGCTCGACGGAGCCTTCGAAAGTGACGAAGCATGAGCGGCTCGCTGCCCGGCAGCTGCGCGATCGCGGGGATCGGCCAGACCGAGTTCTCCAAGGAATCCGGGCGCAGCGAGCTTCAATTGGCCTGTGAGGCAGTCAGTTCCGCGCTCGACGACGCCGGCCTGGCGCCCGGCGACGTCGACGGCATGGTCACCTTCACCATGGATGCCAGCGATGAGATCGACGTGGCGCGCAGCGTGGGCATCGGCGACCTGAGCTTCTTTTCTCGCGTGCCGCACGGCGGTGGTGCGGCCGCCGGCACCGTCATGCACGGGGCCATGGCGGTCGCGACGGGCGTCGCCGACGTGGTGGTGTGCTACCGCGCCTTCAACGAGCGGTCCGGCATGCGCTTCGGGGGCAGCGGACGCACCAGCGCTGAAACCCCGCTGTTCATGGCGCATTACGCGCCGTTCGGGTTGCTCACTCCCGCGGCCTGGGTCGCGCTGCACGCCCAGCGCTACATGTCGACGTACGGAGTGACCAACGAGGACTTCGGCCGGATCGCCGTCGTCGACCGCGCCCACGCGGCCGGAAATCCGGACGCCTGGTTCTATCAACGTCGGATCACGCTCGAGGACCGCCAGAAATCCCGCTGGATCGTCGAACCCGTGCTGCGCCTGCTGGATTGCTGTCAGGAAAGCGACGGTGGGGTCGCGCTCGTGGTGACCAGCGCCGAACGCGCCCGCGACCTTCGCCGGCCGCCTGCGGTGATCACCGCCGCCGCCCAGGGCGCGGCGTACGAGGGCGAGATGATGACCAGCTACTATCGCGAAGACATCACCGGATTGCCGGAGATGGGAGTGGTCGGCGACCGACTGTGGCGGGATTCGGGTCTCAAGCCACGAGACATCCAAACCGCCTTCATTTACGACCATTTCACGCCGTTCGTGTTCACGCAGCTCGAGGAACTCGGTTTCTGCGGGCGTGGCGAAGCCAAGGACTTCGCCACCGTGGAACGGCTGTCACTCGGCGGGGAACTGCCTATCAACACCAACGGCGGGCTGCTCGGCGAGGCCTACATCCACGGCATGAACGGCATCACCGAGGGCGTGCGTCAGGTGCGCGGCACGTCCTGCAACCAAGTCGACAACGTCGAGCACGTGCTGGTCACGTCGGGAACCGGGGTGCCCACGAGCGGCCTGATCCTCGCGCCGGCCGGGTGATCCCTGATGACCCAGGCTTCGTTGTCCCAGGCGCCCGATACTCGCGACCTGATCGTCACGTCCGCGTACGCATGCTTCCGCAGCCAAGGACTGCAGAAGACCACCATCGTCGATATCGCCAAGGCCGCCAACGTATCCCGGAGCACGATCTACGAGTATTTCAGCGACAAGGGCGCAATTCTCGAAGCCTGCGCCGAGAATGCCTCCGAGCAGTTCTACCGCGAGATGTCCAAGGCGATGGACCGGGGCGGGTCTTTAGAGGAAAAGCTCAGCCGCGCGGCCGTATTCGTGACCCAGGCGCGGCGGACGATCGCGTCCGGGAAGTACTTCGACGAAGACGCGATCAGCCTGCTGCTGACCAAAGACGCCGCCCTGCTGCTGCGCGAATGCGTCGACTTCTTCGCGCCTTACCTTTCGGCCGCCAAGCTCACCGGTGAGGTCCGCAAGGACCTCGACGTGCAGGCCGCCGGCGAATGGTTCGCGCGGATACTGTTCTCGCTCTTCAGCACTCCGTCGTCGACGCTGGATATGGACGACCCGGCAGTGGCGGCGGAGTTCGTGCGCGCACACGTGGTGCGCGGACTCGCCGGTGATCGCCCGCGGCTGCGGCGCAGCTAGGCCTCGGCATACTCGGCGAGCGCGGCCATCGTCCGCACGTTCTCCCTGTCGAACGCACTGATGATCAGCCGGCGGAGTGGACGAAGGAGAAGCGGCATACCGATGCCGAGAACCAGCCAGCGCGTCACCCGGGTGCCGGCGCCGGCGGGTTCGAACGAATAGTGGATGTGCGTGTCAACGGTTGCTCGCAACTGCCGCGCGTAGATCGTGTGGTGGAAATCCAACGATCCCGGCGGCTGAAATCCGACGACTTCACCCCACCAGTCTTTACCGGGTTCGCCGGGCTTCCCGTCGTGGTAACGGCTGCCGAGCCCAACCGGATACGGCTCGACGTCGGTCGTACCCCCATACGATGCCGAGCCGGGCAGCCAACGACCGTAATTGGGCAGGTCGGCGACAAGCCCGAACAGCACTGCGGGTGACGCATTGATATCGATCGTGTACAGCTTGTGCCAATGCGAGACGGGCATGACAGCTCCTTTCGGCTGGGCGATTTTCTCACCCTGAGCGCACGCTGGAGTACCTGAGCGCACCCTCAGTGACCGCGTTCGGCCAGCGCCCGCAAGAAGAACGTCAGGTTGGCCGGCCGCTCGGCGAGGCGCCTCATGAAGTATCCATACCACTGGCTGCCAAACGGCACGTAGACCCGCACGCGGTTGCCCGCGTCGGCCAACCTTCGCTGTTCGCCGTCGCGGATGCCGTACAGCATCTGGTATTCGAAATCCTCAGCGCGCCGGCATGATTCACGGGCAATGGCCGGAACCGCATCGATGATCGCCGGATCGTGTGACGCCACCATCGGATACCCGCAGCCGACCATCAGCACCCGAAGGCACCGCAGATACGAGTCGGTGACCTCGGCGTCGTCCCGGTAAGCAACCGACGCGGGTTCGTCGTAGGCGCCCTTGCACAGCCGGATCCGGGCCCCGGAAGCGGACAATTCCGAGCAATCGCCCAGCGTGCGCCGCAGATAGGCCTGCAAAACCGTTCCCAGCCAAGGGAAATCCGCGCGCAAGTCGCGCACGATCGACAGCGTCGAGTCGGTGGTCGTGTAGTTCTCGGCGTCCACAGTCACCCACATGCCCGCGCGCTGTGCGGCCGCGCAGATCGCCCAGGCGTTCTCGCGCGCGATCTTTTCGCCGTCTCGGTCCAGCGACTGCCCCAGCGCCGACAGCTTCAGCGACACCTCCAGCGGCGCGACGCCATCGGCGGGATCGCCGGAGCGGCCCAACTCGTCGATCAGATCGAGGTAGACCTGCACCGCCGCATCGGCGGCGCCGGCGTCGGTGACGTCCTCACCCAGATAGTCGATGCTGACGTACCGGCCCGACTCCCGCAGGGCGGCAATGCTGTTCAGTGCGCTCTCAATCGTATCCCCGGGCACGAACCGGTGCACGACTCTGCGGGCGACCGGCAACCGTTCGGCGGCGCGGCGCAATGTCTTCCGCCGGCCGGCGGCCAGGATCGCCGGACGAAGGGTGTGGGCGAAGACCCTGACCATCAGTCGGGTCCCATATGTGGGTACACGTGGTTGGTCGCGGGGACGAACGTCTCCTTGATGGTGCGCGCCGACGTCCAGCGCAACAGGTTCAGCACCGATCCGGCCTTGTCGTTGGTACCCGAGCCCCGGGAACCTCCGAACGGCTGACGCCCGACCACCGCCCCCGTCGGCTTGTCGTTGACGTAGAAGTTTCCGGCGGTGAACCGCAGCCGGTCCTGAGCGGTCAGCACGGCCTGGCGATCATCGGCGATGACCGCGCCGGTCAGAGCGTAGCGAGATCCGGCGTCGACGACGTCCAGAATTCGCTCGTACTGGTCGTCGGGGTAGACGTGGACCGACAGCAATGGACCGAAGTACTCGGTCGCGAACGATTCGTCGGTCGGGTCGTCGGACAGCAACACGGTCGGGCGCACGAAATACCCTACGCTGTCGTCGTATTCGCCGCCCACCGCGATGGTGACGCCCGGTGCGCCCTTCGCCCGCTCGATCGCGTCGACGTTCTTGATGAAGGCACGGCGGTCGATCAGCGCACCGCCGTAATTGCTCAGATCGGTGATGTCGCCGTAGCGCAGTGCGGCGGTCGCGCCCAGGAAGGCGTCGCCCATGCGGTGCCATACCGAATGCGGGATGAACGCCCGCGACGCCGCAGAGCATTTCTGTCCCTGGTAGTCGAACGCGCCACGAATCAACGCTGTGCACAACACATCCGGCCGCGCCGACGCGTGTGCAACGACGAAGTCCTTGCCGCCGGTCTCACCGACCAGCCGCGGATAACTGTGGTAGTGACCGATATTGGTGCCGACCTGGTACCACAGCCGCTGGAAGGTCGCGGTCGATCCGGTGAAGTGGATGCCGGCCAGCCGCCGATCGGACAGCGCCACATCGGAAACCGCGAAGCCGTCGCCGGTCAGCAGGTTGATCACGCCGGGCGGCAAGCCCGCAGCCTCCAGCAGTTGCATCGTCAGATACGCCGACAGGGTCTGGGTGATCGACGGCTTCCACACGACGGTATTGCCCATCAGCGCCGGTGCGGTGGGCAGATTGCCGGCGATCGAGGTGAAATTGAACGGCGTGATCGCGTAGACGAAGCCCTCCAGCGGGCGGTACTCACTGCGGTTCCACTCGCCGGGTCCGCTGATCGGCTGCTGCGCCAGGATTTGACGGGCGAAAGCCACGTTGAACCGCCAGAAGTCGACCTGCTCGCACGGCGAGTCGATCTCGGCCTGGTAGACGGACTTGGATTGGCCGAGCATCGTCGCGGCCGCGATCTTCTCGCGCCACGGCCCGGCCAGCAGGTCGGCGGCCCGCAGGAATATCGCGGCGCGCTCGTCGAAAGGCATTGCCGCCCAGGCATTCTTCGCGGCTATCGCGGCGTCGATCGCCGCCGTCGCATCGGCGTGCACGGCGTTGGTCAGGGTGCCCAGCTTGGCGGCGTGCCGGTGTGGCTGGACGACGCCGATTCGCTCGCCGTCACCCATCCGGTGGTTCCCGCCGATGACGTGTGGGAGGTCGATCGCATGGTCGGTCAGCGCGGCCAGCTCGGTGAGTAGGCGGGTGCGCTCCGGGGATTGCGGGGCATAGTCGTGGACCGGCTCATTGGTCGGCATTGGCACCTGGGTGATTGCGTCCATGCTGCCAAGGGTCCCCGGCGCCGCGACCAATTCTGTTAGCCGATCGGACAAGAATATGGTGCTCATCTAGTACGATTGGACAATATGCGAGGAGCTGGTGTCGGGCTGGGTCAACTGTTGCTCGCGCTGGACGCGACGCTGGTCAGCCTGGTGGACGCCCCGAGGGGCCTGGACCTTCCGGTGGGGTCGGCGGCGCTGATCGATTCCGACGATGTGCGGCTGGGCCTGGCGGCGGCCGCGGGTTCGGCCGACGTGTTCTTCCTGCTTGGAGTCGGCGACCACGAGGCGCTGCGGTGGGTGGACAACCAGGCACGCGAGCGCGTGCCGGTGGCGATCTTCGTCAAGGAGCCGTCGAAAGCATTGGTGGACACGGCGGTCGCGGCGGGTTCTGCGGTGGTCGCGGTGGAGCCGCGGGCCCGCTGGGAGCGGCTCTACCAGTTGGTCAACCACGTCTTGGAGCATCACGGGGACCGCGCCGACCCGATGGACGACTCCGGCACCGACCTGTTCGGCTTGGCGCAGTCGCTCGCCGACCGCATCCACGGCATGGTCAGTATCGAGGACGCCCAGTCGCACGTGCTCGCCTATTCGGCTTCCAACGACGAGGCCGACGAGCTGCGCCGCCTTTCGATCCTGGGCCGCGCCGGGCCGCCCGAGCACCTGGAGTGGATCGGCCAGTGGGGCATCTTCGACGCGCTGCGGTCCAGTGGCGAGGCGGTGCGCGTCGCCGAGCGTCCGGAGTTGGGTCTGCGGCCTCGGCTCGCGATCGGGATCTATCAGCCGTCGACCGATGCGCGGCGACCGCCGGTGTTCGCCGGCGCCATCTGGGTGCAACAGGGTTCGCAGCCCCTGGCCGACGATGCCGAGGAGATGTTGCGGGGGGCGGCGGTTTTGGCCGCCCGCATCATGTTTCGGCTGGCATCCCGGCCGTCCACGCATGCGCGCCGGGTGCAGCAACTGCTCGGGCTCAGCGACGGCGACGCCGCAGACATGGCCGCCATCGCCCGCGAACTCGGCCTCGCCGCCGACGGCGCGGCCGCGCTGATCGGCTGGGACACCCCGGAGTCCGCGGCCTCCGGGGCCCGTCAAGCGCGGTTAGCCGACGTCTTGGCATTGAGCGCCAGCGCTTTTCGCCGCGATGCTCAGGTCGCGTCGCGCGGCTCGCGAATCTATGCGCTGCTGCCGCAGACTGCGGCAACGCGGTCGGTCACCTCGTGGGTCCGCGGCACGATCAGCGCACTGCGCACCGAACTCGGCGTCGATCTGCGGGCCGCCATCGCCGCGCCGGTCGCCGGTCTGGCGGAGGTGGCCGAGGCGCGCACGGAGGTGGACCGGGTGCTCGATAGCGCTGAGCGACACCCGGTTTCGATCGGGCAGGTGACGTCGCTGGCCGAGGCGCGCACCACCGTGTTGCTCGACGAGATCGTCACCTTGGTCGGCACCGACGAGCGGCTGGTTGATCCACGGATACGCCACCTGCGCGCGCGGGACCCGATGCTGGCCGAGACGCTGCGCGCCTACCTGGACAGCTTCGGCGACATCGGCGCCGCCGCGCAGTGGCTGCAAGTGCATCCCAACACCGTGCGCTACCGGGTGCGACGGATCGAGAAGCTGTTGGCGACCTCGCTGTCCGATCCCGAAGTGCGGCTGGTGTTTTCCCTGGGATTGCGGGTGACCGAGCGCTCGGCCTAGCGCTCATCCATCGGCGAACTCAACCTAGCGGTTGATGCGGCCAGCAGGCGGCGGGTCGCGGCGCGCCCGCCCATCGCGGAAGTTGCTGGGCGCATTGAAGCATCGGGTCGGAGTCCGCGTGCGTTTCCCAAATACATTTCATATCAATCCCATATTCTTCGCAGGGCAGTTTCTCGGCGTGGTGAAAGATTAGCTGCGTGTGCGGGTAGAGGGGCTTCGGCGGAGCTAGATCGGAGTTGCGCGCGTCCAAGTGAAAGATAGGCATTAAGCGTAGATTCTTGAGGGCGTAACCCATTTGAAGGGACTGCCACATGCCAGAAAATGTTTCGGTGAGGCCCGGATTGGTGGTCGCCGTCGTCGCGACCGTGGTCGTCGCTGTAGCTGCGGCAGGGTGTTCGAAGAACACGTCGGGCACGGGCACGTCCCCGGCGACCAGCACGGCAATTTCAAGCCCTGGAAATGTCTCGAGCCCGACCGGTTCGCCTGGTCCCTCCGCGACCGCCAGCGCCCACTTCGTTGGCCATTGGGGACGCCACCAATCCACCCTGGATATCACCCCCACGACGGCCACCCTCTTTGCGGGCCTAGACATGCTCTCGTGCAGTCAGGGACGGGCCGCCTGCTCGGAGAACGACACGCTAGCGGTCACGTCGGGTGATGACACGCAGCTCACGCTCACCGTCACCGCTGTGAGTTACCACCTACTAAGCGGCCAGACAACCTCGGTGAACCCCGGCCCGGATCCGTCGACGGCGGTGGGGGACTCGATCCATCTGGTATGGCGCCCGCCCGGCCTGCTCAAGCAGACCGTGGTCAAGGGCTTCCCGGGCTGGGCGGAGGGTATCGATTGGTGCGGTGGCGCCGGCAGCCCAAACGAGCGGGCAGGGTGCGGCGCATAGCGTCCACAGCCGGGGTCCAATTATGTGTTCACGGTCGTGACAATGCTTCGGATCACGACCTCAAAGGCGGCAAAACCACTTCCCGAAGCGGTAGCGTCATTGGTTGCAGGCTGGGCTGTCGACGGTATTTGCGCCCCAAGCACTCGGCAACGCCCCAGCGGTGGTGTGACGGGAGACAACCATGAAGCGCGGCATCGTCGGAGGATTGGCTGCCCTGCTGATGGCTGCACAGCTGATCGCCTCAGCGCCGCCGGCCAGCGCCGGCTGCCAATACGGAGGACCCGTAATCAGCAAGTGCGATGGACCGGTCCAGCCCGACGGCACCTGGCAACGTTGCGTGGCAGTTCCCCGCTTGATTCCGAACGGCGCCAGTTCCTACCTCGTGCCCGAAAGGCACTGCGATTTGATGGGTCCCGACCAGCATCCGTCCGATCTCGCCTTCGCCGACCCACCAACGCACATCGACGGCTGAGCCGGGAACGCGGCGAATTCCCCACTGCCCCAACGGCACACCGGCCATCCGGTGATCGCGGGGTGATGGTGCCGCAACGCCGGCGCAGCCCCGAACAAGACCGCACCAAACGCATCGACGCCGACCGCAACCAGTCGCCGCCCTTCTAGCCGCGTCCGGATTAGCTGACGGAGCAACCTCGGCGCACTCCTTCTCATAACGGGAGCCATCGAACGCGGGTCGGGACGCGTTCTTCGGTCGATGGAGCCCCGAGGTTGCCGGAACGCTGGAACATCGGGTCGGAATCGGCATACATTTCTCAAATATCTTTCATACCAATCTCATATTCGTCGCGCAGCAGTTTCTCGGCGTGGTCGGCAATTAGCTGCGAACGCAGGTCGCGGCGCGCCCGCTCAAGGCGGGAGTCGTTGTACGCATGCCGAAAAGTGTTCTTTGGCCAATCGTGTCGCAAGGGGTGAAAAGTTTGCCCGACGGTGAAGCATCGGATCGGAATCGGCGTACGCTTTTGAGTGCTCCTCATGTGTTCACCCGATCTGGGAGGGGGCAGCGATGTCGTATGTGGTGGCGGTCCCTGAGTTTGTGGCTTCGGCGGCATCAGATTTATCGAATATCGGCTCGGCGGTGACCGCCGCCCATGCGGCGGCGGCGGCCCCGACGACCGGGGTGATGGCCGCCGCGGGTGATGAGGTGTCGGAAGCGATCGCGTCGCTGTTTTCTGGCCACGTCCAGGCGTATCAGTCGTTGAGTGCGCAGGCGGCGCGGTTTCATGGCGAGTTTGTGCGCGCTTTGAGCGGTGCGGGCGCCGCGTATTCGCTGACCGAGGCGGCCAACGCCTCGCCGTTATAGGCCGTGGAGCAGGTGATCAATGCGCCCACCAACGCGTTGTTGGGGATCCCGCTGATCGGCAAGGGCACCAACGGGGCGCCCGGGACCGGACAGCCCGGCGGGCCAGGCGGGATTTTGTTCGGCGACGGCGGTGACGGCGGGTCGGGGGCGCCAGGGCAGCCGGGCGGCAAAGGCGGTAACGCCTTCTTGTTCGGC
>Ga0318574_10000403_pt1 | contig 12815 bp, 13 predicted proteins | sample GRESIP089b5f22_FD_202527 | JGI IMG/M metagenome (GOLD analysis project Ga0318574, IMG submission 202527) | Tropical soil microbial communities from Luquillo Experimental Forest, Puerto Rico - GRE.SIPMG.089b5f22 | ecosystem: Environmental > Terrestrial > Soil > Tropical forest > Bulk soil...
CTGCGCCTTCGACGTCGACGCCTCCGCTGCGGCGATCACCCGCCGGCGGATATTCGTCGAGGCCGTGCAGGCAAAAGCCGCCCTGATACCCGCGCACTATCCCGGTCGCGGAGGCGCAACGATCCGCGCCGTCGCGGACCAATTCGACATCGACCGCTGGCTGGACATCGAATCCCTCTAGCAGACAACAACTCTGAGCCAGAGATTCAGCCGTCCTCTTGTCCGCCGGGGACTGCTCGAAGGCCGCGGAACAGCCTCATGCGATGGGTATTGATCCGATAGAACAGGCCGGGAAACCGGCGGTATAGGTGCCAGATGACCTGAACCACAACGGGAAACACAATCAGCGGCCGATTCCGGTCCACGCCCCGCAGGATCGCGCGGGCCGCGGCCTGGGCGCTCATCTGGGGCATCAGATAGTGGGTGCGCCGGCTTAACGTCGCCACCTGCTCGCGCGGCATGTTGACCACGACCATGTTGTCGTAGATTTTCGTTTTCATGTCGCCTGGACATGCTGCACTTACTTTCACGCCCAGGTCGGCTCCCTCAGCCCGCAGCGAAAGCGAAAGCCCGACGATCCCATGCTTGCTCGTGCAGTACGCAGCATTGCCCGGCTGGGGAATCAGCCCAGTGAGCGAAGAGATGTTGACGATGTGCCCATGGCCCTGGCGCGCCATCATCTGGTAGGCGTGCACGGTCCCATGCACCACGCCCAGCAAGTCGACATCGAGCACGTGACGCCACTGCTGCAACGAGAGGTCGCGGGAATCGCCGCCGATCGCGATGCCGGCATTGTTGATCATGTAGTCGACGCGTCCGTATTCGGCGACGGTGTTCTCAATCAGCTGCGCCACCTCGATCTGGTTTGCCACGTCGACCGGCACAGCAACTGCCTGCGTGCCGGCCTGCGTCAGGCGACCCGCTACCTGTTGTGCGGCGCCGCCGTCGATATCGGCGACCACGACCGTCGCGCCCCGGCGTCCGAGCTCCTCACACAGCGCCTCGCCCAGACCCATTCCGCCGCCGGTGACGATCGCCACCGCGTCCTCGAACCGTTCCATGACCGGCTCCTCTCCGGCGAGTTGCCTTGACTTTGTTTACATCGACTATAATATTACATCGGATGTAAATAATTGGAAAGGGACAGCAACGGCAAACGAGATGAGCCTGCGCGAACGCAAGCGACAGCAGACCAGGCAGGAGCTGATCAGCGCGGCCATGCGGCTGTTCGGGGAAAACGGCTACGAGCGGACCACGGTCGCCGAAATCGCATCCGCCGCAGGGGTTTCCACGAAGACATTCTTCAACTACTTCGCGAGCAAGGATGAGGTCCTTTTCCCTCACCTATCCCGCCGGATCGACGTCGCAGTGGCCCTGATCGAGCAGCGCCGGCCCGATGATCAGATGGCTGATGTCCTCGTGGCCGCGATGCAGCACATGCTGGCCGACGCCCTGACCGAGGAAGTCGATGGTGGCCTGGCGGCAGTCCGGCTCCCCATGGTCATGTCCGTGCCCGCGGTCCAAGCGGCCACCCTGCACCGCTATTTTCTGGCAGAAACCCAGCTCGCCCGTGCGCTGCAGCGCGCCTACTCCGACACGCTCGACCTGGCAGCCGCAGCCGCCGTCATCGGCTCAGTCATGGGTGCGGCGATCGCCGCCGCACTCGTCTGCCTGCAGGAAGGCGATGCCACCGAGCGACTACGCGTCGCAGTCGAACGCGCCATTGCCATAGCAATCGACGGGGTGCGCAACGTGCCGGCCAGCAATTAGCGCAACCGTAGGTAGCGCCGGGAACCTCGGCGACGCGATTCCTCCACTGCTACGTAAGGCGGGGTTCGACTGCACGACGGTCGCCACGCAGCGGCACCGCTTCGTTGGCCGACTCACCTCCTATCGCGCCACGCGCCCCGCCTAGCGCTGATCGAACGCGACCTCGACGGCGCCGCCGTCTGCCGTCAATGGTTTCCCCTCATATCGCGGTTACGGTTGATGCCATGGCACCCTACCGCGTGGTTCAGTGGTCAACCGGCAACATCGGAAAGCGAGCCCTCGGTATCCTGCTCGACCGCGACGACTTCGACGTGGTTGGCGTCCATGCCTTGGGCGCGGAGAAGGTAGGGCGCGACGCGGGGGTACTCGCGGACCGGCACGCGACCGGAGTGACCGCGACGAACGATGTCGACACGTTGCTCGACCTGGCGCCAGACTGCGTGAACTACATGCCCCGCGTCATCGACTACGACCTGGTGACCAGGATGCTGCGCTCCGGTATCAACGTGGTCACCACGGGAGACTTCCTGACCGGCACGCACCACCCGGCCGAACTCCCGACGCTCGAGGAGGCGGCGCAACAGGGACGCGCGACCTTCCTGGGCACGGGATTCGAGCCGGGCTTCATCAACGTCGTCGCCGGCTTCCTCACAGGTGCCTGCCCGCGGGTTCACAGCGTCAAACTCGTCGAAACATTGGACTGCACAACCTATCCCGTACAGGACGTGTGGAAGGTCCTCGGATTCGGCAAACGACCCCGTGAGCGGGTGACGCATCTTGACCCGGAGGCGCAACGATACGGCCTGGGCTACTTCGAGACGCTGGACATGATCGCCACCATGCTGGGTACCGAGCTCGACTCCAAGGAGGCATTCGTCGAGCCCGCCGTGCTGACCCGGGATCTGAATCTGGGCTGGGTGGACTACGCCACCGGCACCGCCGGGGGCCAACGCCGAACCTATCGCGGCTATCGCGGCGGCCGCCCAGTGGTCGAGCTAGCCATTTGCTGGACCATGAGCGACGACGCGCTCGACCCACAATGGGTCGACCCCAAGGGTTTCAGCGTCGTGATTGAAGGCGAACCGTACGTCGACGCGACGATCCGGTTCGGCCATCCCGGACAGGACGTGATGACCGTATTGATGGACAGCACCGCCGTCGCGGCGGTCAACGCCATACCGTTCCTTTGTGACGCGGCACCGGGCGTTATCACCCCGATTGACTTGCCCATCACCGGATCCCAAGGGGCACTGACAGTCTGAGTTGCCCCCGACACCTGGCCTAGCGCTGGTCGATAGCCACCTTCACGGCGCCGCTCTCGCCCTGGTTGGCGATCGCGAGAAAGGCGTCGCGCCAACGCTCCAGCCGGAAGGTATGGGTCAACATGGGCCCTAGGTCCACCCGGCCCGCCGCGACCAGGTCGAGGTAATGGGCGATGGCGTGCTTGCGCTCGCCATCGACCTCCTCGATGCCGAAGGCGTTGCTGCCCACCCAGCTGATCTCCTTGAAATACAGCGGGCTCCACTCCCACCGCCCGGGTGCGTGGACACCGGCCTTCACCAACGTCCCCCGCGAGCGCAGGACCCGCACCCCGACTTCGAACGTCTCGGGCTTGCCCACGGTGTCGTAGACGACGTCGACCGCCCCGGGATGGGCCATCGGCAGGCCCAGCAGCGGCTGGCGCAGCCGGCCACCGCCCCAGGCGACCAGCTCCTCGATGACGGCCAGGCGGGGTTCGTGCGCCACCACTAAAGCTGCCCCGAACCGGTGGGCCAGCTCCGCCTGCGCCTCGAAGCGGGCCACCACCGCCACGGCCACGTCGGGGTAGAGCGCCCGCAGGATCGCGACCGCACACAACCCCAGCGAGCCGGCCCCGTAGACCAGGACCCGGCCCGAGCGGGGCGGCGGGTGGCGGGTGATCGCGTGCAGGGACACCGAAAACGGGTCGGCGAACACGGCCAACTCGTCGGTAATCGACTCGGGAACGGCAAACAGCATGCTGTCGTGGGCCGGCATCAATTCGGCGTATCCGCCCGTCACGTCGGCGGACACGCCGGTATGGATGCCCGGCTTGATGTCGCCGTCGGTGAAGCTCCAGCACAGGCTGTAGTCGCCGCTTTCGCAGGCGGGGCAGCGCGGCTCGATACCGCGCGGCCCGCAGGACAGCCACGGGTTGAGCACAACGCGCCGCCCGACGTCCAGCCCCCGGGCCCGGGGCCCCACCTCGACCACGTCGGCGACCACCTCGTGGCCCATGACTTGGGGAAACGAACAGAAGGCGGCCATGGCGTTGTCCGCATCGTCTTCGCCGAAATCCATCAGGATCTGCTTGGAGTCCGACCCGCAGATGCCGGTCAGCCGCGGCCGGGTGATCACCCAATCCCCATGGGGCAGTTGCGGATCCGGCACCTGCCGGAGCGCGGTCGGGCTGCGGGCCAGGTTCTTGGTCAGCGTGTTGGCGTCATCGGGAGCCGCGAAAGGCTCCGGAGGCACACCATAGACGAGCGCCTTCATCGCGGTGCCATGCCCGCGACGCCGGCGATGAACGTGTCGATGTCGGCGTTCTTGGCGTCGACCACCGCCTTCATGTCCGGGACGTAGTGCTCGAACTTGTCGCTGCCCAGCGCGTCGATGATCCCCTCGGCCACCACATCGGCGGGCACCTTGGGCCCCTGGTAGAGGGGCTCCTCGCTGCCCGGCTGATCCCAGATCTCGGTGTCGACCGGGCCGGGCTCGATCAGCTTCACCGAGATCCCGCTGCCATGGAGGTCCACGGCCATCGCCTCGCTCCAGCCGCACAGTGCGAACTTGCTTGCGCAGTAAGCGGATTCGTGGATGATCCCGAGCCGGCCGCCGACGCTCGACACGTTGACGATCACGCCCCCGCCGCGCGCCAGCATCCTCGGCAACAGGGCCAGCGTCAGCCGCATCGGTGCGAAGAAGTTGACCCGCATGACGTTCTCCACCTCGTCCGGATCCAGGGCGGTGACGGGCCGGCGCTTCGGGATGGCGGCGTTGTTGATCAGCACATCGATGCCGCCGAGAACGTCCCATGCCCGCAGCGCCAGGTCATGCAGCTTCGAGGTGTCGGCCAGGTCGGCCACCAACATCGCCGACCCCGGCGAGGTCCGCCGGCAGTCGGCCAGCACCTCGCCCAGGCGATCTCGCCGGCGCGCGACCAGCCCCACCACCGCTCCGCGGGCGGCGAGCTGTCGAGCCAGGGCGGCCCCCAAACCCGACGAGGCACCCGTGATGAGCACCCGCTTGCCCGCCGCCGCGTACGCCATCAGTCAAGGTTGCCGCGAATCCGCCGAAGCGTACAGTGGGGGCGAACAGCTTGTTATACTATCTAATTATTAGCCGAGATGGCCTAACTTCATCCGATAGGGGCAAAACATGACTTCCACCAGGTATGAGGGAGACACCTGGGACCTCGCATCCAGCGTCGGCGTGACCGCGACGATGGTCGCGGCGGCCCGCGCGATGGCCACCCGCGCCGATCGTCCGCTGATCAACGACCCGTACGCCGAGCCGCTGGTCCGGGCCGTCGGTGTGGACCTCCTCACCCGGCTGGCGACCGGCGAGGTCAACCCGAACGACTTGAACGACGTTCACGACGGCGCGACCGGGTCCGCCGGGGCCATGTCCCGCATGGCCGACAACATGGCGGTGCGCACCAAGTTCTTCGACGAGTTCTTTTTGGCCGCGACGAAGGCCGGCATCAAGCAGGTCGTGATCCTGGCCTCGGGGCTGGATTCCCGCGCGTACCGGCTGACGTGGCCCTCCTCGACGGTGGTCTATGAGGTAGACCAGCCACAGGTCATCGGATTCAAATCCCGCACGCTGGCCGAGCTGGGCGCCGCGCCGACCGCCGAGCGGCGGGTCGTGGCCATCGATCTGCGCGACGACTGGCCCGCCGCGTTGCGTGCCGCCGGGTTCGACCCGGCGCTGCCGACGGCATGGAGCGCCGAGGGCCTCCTCGGCTACCTGCCCCCGGATGCACAGGACCGCCTGCTGGACACCATCACCGAGCTCAGCGCCCCGGGCAGCCGGTTCGCCACCGAAAGCGCGCCCAACCCGGAGCCCGGTCACGAGGACAAGATGAAGGAGCGCATGCAAACCATCTCCGAACGGTGGCGCGCGCACGGATTCGATCTCGACATGGCGGGGCTCGTCTACTTCGGCGACCGCAACGAAGCGGCTCCCTATCTGGGCGACCGCGGTTGGGCGCTCGACGGCATCAGCATCCGAGACTTGTTCGAGGCCAACGGGCTTGCGCCGCTTACGGACGACGACATGCGCATGGGCGACCTGCTCTACGTCAGCGGCACCCTGGGCAAGGGACGCACCGACGGTGACAGCTGGGGGCCGGCATCCAGCGTGGGAGCGACGGCCACCATGGTCGCGGCGTCCCGCGCCGTTGCCTCGCAGGGGCCCGATGCGCTACTGGACGATCCGCTGGCCGATCCGCTGGTCCGCGCCGTGGGGTTGGAGCCGTTCGTCCGCATCATCGACGGCGAGCTCGATTTCGAGGATGACCCGCTGTTCGACCGCAAAGCCAGGGCTGAGCAGATGGCAGTACGCACAAGGTTTTTCGACGACTTCTTCACCGGCGCCGCCAAAGACGGCATACGGCAGGCGGTGATCCTGGCTTCCGGACTCGACACCAGGGCCTACCGACTGCGGTGGCCCGCGGGCACGGTGGTCTACGAGATCGACCAGCCTCAGGTCATCGCGTTCAAGACCAACACGCTGGCCGATCTCGGCGCCGACCCGACCGCCGAACGCCGTGCCGTCGCGATCGACCTGCGGGAGGACTGGCCCGCGGCGTTGCGGGAGGCCGGGTTTGACGTCACGCAGCCGACGGCATGGAGCGCGGAAGGGCTGCTGCCCTACCTGCCGCCGGAGGCTCAGGACCGACTGTTCGACAACATCACCGCGCTCAGCGCGCCGGGCAGCCGGCTCGCCACCGAGCACGTGCCGGACCCCAACGCGTTTTCCGGTGACCGTTTGCAGCGCATCTCCGAGCGGTGGCAGCGCTTCGGCTTCGACCTCAACGCGGCCGACCTGTTCTACCGCGGCGAGCGCAGCGTCGTCGTCGACTACCTGACGGGCCAGGGCTGGCAGGTGACGCCCCATCCCGCGCGGGAGTTGTATGCGCGCAACGGTTTTGAGTTCCCCGAGGATGAGATGGCGGCCGCGTTCGGCGACATGAGCTACGTGGCGGCGACCCTTAAATAGCGTTTGGTTAGGGTCTTCCCATGCCACGCACTGACGACGACGATTGGGATCTGGCCTCCAGCGTCGGCGCCACCGCGACCTTCGTCGCGTCCGAGCGCGCCATGGCGACGAGGGATCCCCGAGGTTTGATCAACGATCAGTTCGCCGAACCGCTGGTGCGCGCGGTCGGGTTGGATTTCTTCACCAAGCTGCTGGACGGTGAGCTCGATCTGGCCGCGATCGAGAACGCCACGCCGGAGCGCCTTCAGGCGATGATCGACGGAATGGCGGTGCGCACCAAGTATTTCGACGATTACTTCGTTGAAAACCTGGAGCGAACCGGCGGCGCGGTGCGGCAAGCGGTGATACTCGCGTCGGGTTTGGACGCGCGTGCCTACCGACTGCCCTGGCCGGACGGCACGGTGGTTTACGAGATCGACCAACCACAGGTGATCGAGTTCAAGACCCGCACCCTGGAGGACCTCGGCGCAGCCCCGGCCGCCGACCGCCGCACCGTGGGGATCGACCTGCGCGACGACTGGCCGGCTGCGCTGCGGGCGGCCGGGCTGGACACGACGGCACCGACCGCCTGGTTGGCCGAGGGTCGGCTGATCTATTTGCCGCCGGAGGCCCAGGACCGGTTGTTCGACAGCATCACCGCACTCAGCGCGCCCGGCAGCACGGTCGCCACCGAATTCGTGCCCGGCATCGTCGATTTCGACGCCGAACGGGTTCGGGAGATGACCGGTTCCTTCCGCGAGCACGGCTTCGACATCGACATGGCGTCGCTGGTCTATGCCGGCGAACGCAACCACGTGGTCGACTATCTGGGCATCACGGGGTGGGATGTCGAGGGAGTGACGCGGACGGAGTTGTTCCAGCGCAACGGCATCGAGGCGCTCGCTCCGGAACACGACGATCCGCTCGGCGAGATCATCTTCATCAGCGGCAGGCTTGCCGGCTGACAACCGGTCAGAAGCGCGACTTCCCTAGCCACAACACGCTCGCACCGCTCAACGTCTGCTCGACGTTGTCCAGGATCCCGGCGATCGAGCGGCCCAGCAGGGCCCCCAACGCGTCCGGCAGCGACGCCGCGGCCGGCTGCGACGAGGCTCTGGGTCGCACCATGTCAAGCAGCGAGGAACTCGGGTAGTTGACGATGCGGACTTCGGTGTCCTCGTCCAGGCCGGCAAGGACTTTGGCTCGGCGCACCGCGGTGCGGAACCCACCGAGTTCGTCGACCAGGCCACGCTCCAGCGCATCGGCCCCGGTCCAGACCCGTCCCCGCGCAACGACATCCACGGCTTCGGTACTCAACCCGCGGCCTTCGGCGACGCGTTCCACGAAGTCGGTGTAGAACAGGTCCGCCTCGGCCTCCCGACGTGCCCGCTGCTCCGGTGTGAACGGCGCGTCGATCGACCAGGCGTCGGCATTGGCGTTGGTGCGCACGGTATCCGACACGACTCCCAGCCGGTCCTTCAGGTCGCGAACCACCAGCTTCCCGGTGAGCACACCGATCGAGCCGGTGATCGTGCCAGGATTGGCCACGATCGCGTCGGCGCCCATCGAGACGTAGTAGCCGCCGGAGGCGGCAACCGCACCCATCGACGCCACCACCGGCTTGCCGCGTTCGCGGGCCCTTATCACCTCGCGCCAGATGGTCTCCGACGCGGTGACCGATCCTCCGGGACTGGCCACCCGCAGCACGATCGCCGACACCGCGTCGTCGGCGGCGGCCTCCCGCAGTGCGGCGGCGATGGTGTCACCGCCGGCGGCAGAGGGGCCGAACGGCAGGAATTGCGGGCCACCACGTCCGTTTACGATCGCGCCGTCGAGGGTGACCACCGCGAACGTCGGCTTGGGCCGGCGGCCGGGAACCGGCGGCATGGGCGGGGCCAGTCGTGGCCGGGCCGCACCGGCGTAACGCGCCAGGAAGAGCCGGGGCGGTGCTTCCTCGTCTGAAACATCCTCCACACCAACCATTTCCGCTATGCGGGCATAGGCCTCGTCGCGGTATCCGATCCGGTCGACCAGGCCGGAGGCCACTGCGTCGTCGCGCAACAGCGGGGCCTGGTCCGCCCACTCATCGAGCGCATCGGGATCGGCCTTGCGCGATTCGGCGATCGCTTGCCACACCTGCTCTTGCATGCTTTCCAGCATCCGAGTCACGGCCTCGCGGTGGGCCTCGGTGAAGCCATCCTCGGTGAAAACGTTTGCCGCCGACTTGTATTCGCCCCGCGCGACGAACTGTGCTTCGATCCCCGCCTTGTCGAGCGCGTCCCGCAGGAACGTGGCATTGCTCGCGAAGCCGATCAGCCCGACGCTTCCCGAGGGCTGCATCCAGACCTCGCCGAACGCCGAAGCGAGGTAGTACGACAGCGTGCCCGGATAGTTCTCGGCCCAGGCCAGCGACGGTTTGACGGCGCTGAAGGCGGCGATGGCCTCCCGCAGCTCCTGGACCGCCGCCGGCGGCGACGCCCCAAGCTGCACGCGGGCGATCAGCCCGGCGACCCGCGGGTCCTCGGCGGCACGGTGGATCGCGGCGATGGTGTCGCGCAGCGCCATCAGTCGGCTGCCGCCGGTGATGAGCGCCAGCGGGTCGAAGCCCGGCGTCTCCGGTGGCACCGAGCGCAGGTCGAACTCCAGCACGCAGCCGTTGGGTACGCCGTGGTGGCGTGCGGTATCGAACCGGTTGACCAGGCCGCGCACATCATCCCCCAAATTTGGGAAGCCGGGAACAGAGGGCAGAAAACCAAACATATTCGCAGCCTACCGATCGGCCCCCGTACGGTGGACGGGTGAGGTTCTCGATCGCGATTCCCCAACTGGACTACGATGCGTTCGACACTCCCGGCCTGCGCGCCTACCTTGCCCGCGCCGAGGAGCTCGGGTTCGAGGGTGGATGGGTGCTCGAGCAGGTCATCGGCGAGGCACCGCTGCTGGCGCCGTTGGAGCTGCTGGCGTATTGCGCCGCCTGCACCGAGCGACTGCGCCTCGGGGTCGCCGTGCTGGTGACGTCATTGCATGATCCGCTTCAGTTGGCCTCGGCGGCGACCGCCGTCGACCGGCTCAGCCACGGACGGCTGGACGTTGGCGTGGGAACCGGCGGTGGCTTCCGCAACTTCGCCGCCTTCGGCGTCGACAAGGCCACTTACATCTCGTATTTCACCGAGGGCCTGGAACTCATGAAGGCGGCCTGGTCCGACGAGCCGAAGGTGACGTTTCACGGCCGGTTCCGCGACATCGACGACGTTCCCATCCAGCCCAAGCCGGTGCAGCGGCAGCATCCGCCGATCTGGTTCGGCGGCCAAGCTCGTAAGGCGCTGGCCAGGGCGGTGCGACACGGCGACTCGTTTTTGGGCGCGGGCTCGTCGACTACCGAAGCTTTCGCCGCAGCCGCGACCGTTGTGCGTAATGAACTTGACGAACAGCGGAAAGACCCCGCGCACTTCACGATTGGCAAGCGCGTCTATTTGATGGTCGACGACGACGCGGCGCGGGCCCGTGAGCGGGTGCTCGCCGGGCTGGGGCGCATCTACGGCCAGATGCCGGGCATCGACTCGGTTCCGGTGTCGGGCACACCCGACGACGTCGCCCGCGGGCTACGTGCGGTGATCGACGCCGGCGCGGAGATGCTCCTGCTCAACCCGGTCGGCGCCGACGTCAACGAAAACCGCGAGCAGATGGAACGCCTTGCCGCAGAGGTGATCCCGCAGCTGGGTTAATGGCGCGAGCAGCGAAATCTACAGCTCGGTGACGGAACCGCCTGCGGCAGTGATCTTCTCGCGTGCGCTGCCGCTGAACTTGTGCGCGGACAGCTCGACCTTGACGCTCAGCTCGCCGTCGCCGAGGACCTTCACCAAAGAGTTCTTGCGAACCGCACCCTTGGCCACCAGGTCGTCCACCCCGATGGTGCCGCCCTTGGGGAAGAGCCGGTTGATGTCACCGACGTTCACGATCGCGTACTCGGTGCGGAACCGGTTGCGGAACCCCTTGAGCTTGGGCAGCCGCATGTGAATCGGCATCTGCCCGCCCTCGAAGGCCACCGGCACGCCCTTGCGGGCCTTGGTGCCCTTGGTGCCCCGGCCCGCGCTCTTGCCCTTGGAGCCTTCACCACGACCAACCCGGGTGCGCGGGGTCTTCGACCCGCGCGCGGGCTTTAAATCGTGCAGCTTGATCGTCATTTGGCCTCCTCAACCTCGACCAGGTGGCGCACCACCGCGATCAGGCCGCGGGTCTGTGGGTCGTCCTCGCGGATCACCGAATGCCGAATCCGACGCAGACCCAGGGTGCGCAGGCTCTCGCGCTGTTTCCAGCGGGCTCCGATCGTGCTGCGCACCTGGGTGATCTTCAGCTGGCTCATGGCTGCGCCTCCCGGGTCGCGCTCGCATTGGCCATCGCTTCACTCTCCCGTCGCGCCTTCAGCATCCCGGCCGGGGCGACGTCCTCGATCGGCAGCCCCCGACGGGCGGCCACCTCCTCGGGACGCTGCAGGAGCTTGAGCGCGGCGACGGTGGCGTGCACCACGTTGATCGCGTTGTCGCTGCCCAGCGACTTGGCCAGGATGTCGTGCACGCCGGCGCATTCCAGCACCGCGCGGGCCGCACCACCGGCGATCACACCGGTACCCGGGCTGGCGGGGCGCAACAGCACCACCCCGGCGGCCGCTTCACCCTGCACCGGGTGCGTGATGGTGCCGCCGATCAACGGGACGCGGAAGAAGCCCTTGCGCGCCTCCTCTACGCCCTTGGCGATCGCGGCCGGAACTTCCTTGGCCTTGCCATAGCCGACACCGACCATGCCGTTGCCGTCACCCACGATGACCAAGGCGGTGAAGCTGAATCGCCGACCACCCTTGACCACCTTGGAGACGCGGTTGATCGCGACCACCCGTTCGAGGTAGTTGCTCTTCTCGCCGTCGCGGTCGCGGCCGCGGCCGCTGTCGCGCCGGCCTCGGCTATCGCGGTCGCCGCGCGCGTCGCGGCTGTCACCGCGGCTGGCTGCCGCGCCCTGGCCGCCCGCCGAGTGCTCCGCCATTATGCGGTCCTTCCAGTTGTCATCAGAAACTCAATCCGTTCTCGCGTGCGGCATCGGCCAGCGCCGCGATCCGTCCGCCGTAGGTGTATCCGCCACGGTCGAACACCACGCTGTCGATGCCGGCGGCCTTGGCACGCTCGGCGATCAATTGGCCCACGCGCACGCTGCGGGCTTTCTTGTCGCCCTCCAGGCCGCGTACGTCGTCCTCGATCGACGATGCGGCGGCCAACGTGGTGCCGTTTTCGTCGTTGACCAGTTGCACGTGGATGTGCCGCGCGGACCGGTTCACCACCAGCCGCGGGCGCTGCGGGGTGCCCGCGAGCTTCTTGCGCAGCCGCGCGTGCCTACGCTGCCGAGAGACCCGTCGAGTTGCGGAAACGCTCTGCCCCAACGGCTTTCGTGCGCCGGTGTCACCCTGTTTTTGCGCCATGACTACTTACCTGTCTTTCCGACCTTGCGGCGGATCTGCTCGCCCTCATAACGCACGCCCTTGCCCTTGTACGGGTCCGGGCGGCGCAGGCGGCGGATGTTCGCCGAGATCTGGCCGACCTTCTGCTTGTCGATCCCCGAGACGCTGAACTTCGTCGGCGTCTCGACCGCGAACGTGATGCCCTCGGGTGCCTCGATCACGACGGGGTGGCTGTAGCCGAGCGCGAACTCAAGGTTGGAGCCCTTGAGCTGCACGCGGTAGCCGACCCCGAAGATCTCCATCTTCGTGGTGTAGCCCTGCGTGACACCGGTGACCAGATTGGACACCAGGGTGCGCGAGAGCCCGTGCAACGAGCGGT
>Ga0318574_10000417_pt1 | contig 12694 bp, 9 predicted proteins | sample GRESIP089b5f22_FD_202527 | JGI IMG/M metagenome (GOLD analysis project Ga0318574, IMG submission 202527) | Tropical soil microbial communities from Luquillo Experimental Forest, Puerto Rico - GRE.SIPMG.089b5f22 | ecosystem: Environmental > Terrestrial > Soil > Tropical forest > Bulk soil...
GACCGCGATCGCGGTGCCGCCGGAGGAGATCACCTTCTCCACCGTCAGCGTGCCGAACACGCCCAGGGCGATGGCGACGTAGATGACCGTGGCGATTCCGAGGGCCAGGTACATCGCCCGGGGCAGCTGGCGGGACGGCTTGGCCAGGTCCTTGGCCGTGAACGTGATGATGCCGAAGCCGAGGAAGGCGAAGAAGGTCAGCGCCACGGACGAGACGATGTCCTGGAACGGCGGATACTTCGACGGCGCCAGCAGCGACGGGGTCATGTTCACGAGCGTGACCACCGCGAACACGGACAAGATCCCCAGCACGACGTAGACGATCACCGTCTGCGCGTTCGCCACGAGCCTGGACCCGACGATGTTCACCCCGGTCATGACCAGGATGATCGCCGCCGCGAAGAACTTGATCCACGCCTGGTTCTCACCGGCGAACGTCGAGGTGGCGTAGCTCCCGAAGGACACCGCGACCATCGCGGTCACGATGGCGTTGGCCAGGTACGTCAGCCACGCGGTGACCCCGGTGAAGTGGCCGTTACCGGTCGCCTTGGCCACGTACTCCAGCAGGCCCCCGGCCGACGGGTACCGGGCGCCCAGCTTGGCGAACGAGTAACCCTGCAAGCCCGCGACGACCCCGGCGAGCAGGAACGACAGCCACACCGCCGCCCCGGCCACCTCGCCGGCCGCGCCGAGCAGCGCGAAGATACCCGCGCCCACCATCGCCCCGACGCCGATGAACGCGGCCTGGCGCACCGAGTAGTACTTCTTGCCAGTCTCGTCTGTCGCTGACGGTTCGGCAGCTTCGGTCGTGCCCATCTCCAGCCTCCCCAGGTGGTGGCCTGGCCGAGTCTCCGACCGGGCAGAGGGACGCCACACACGGTGATGCGCCCGGTCTGGCCCGGAGCCGGCATCCTGATAGTGGCCGGGCGATCTGGCCAGGTCGTCACCCAACCGAGGGTGATTCCTCCGCCCCCGGAGTCGCCCCGGAGTCGTCCCATAGTCACCCCATAGCCGGCTCAGAGCAGGCGCAGGTCGACGGCCCGCTCCAGCGCCGCCGAGCGGGACGCCACCCCGAGCTTCTGGTAGATCGAGCGCAGATGGGTCTTCACCGTGTTGCGGGATATGTACAGCGTGTCCGCGATCTGCAGGTAGGTGCTGGTCGGCAGCAGCGTGAGGATGCGCTGCTCGGCCGCTGTCAGCGGCTCGGCCAGCACCCGGCTGGACGGGGCCGTGCGGGGCTGGGCGGCGCGCACCTCGAGCGCCGCGGCCACCAGACGGTCGACGAACGGGTCAGACCGCAGCTGGCTCGCGTGCTCGACCAGGTAGCCGGCCACCTGCGGCGCGGTGGCGATGACGGTGTTGAGGAAGCCGTGGCTGCGGGCGGTGTGCAGGGCGCCGCCGAGGATGCCGGCGGCCGCGGGATCGGCCCGCTCGACGGCCGCGGCGGCGAGCAGCAGTTGGCGCACCAGCGCCTGGCGGGGCGTCAGGTCCGCCAGCGCCGCCGCCTGCAGGTGTTCCTGAACGGCCTGGCGATCACCGGCGGCCAGGGCGATTCTGGCCCGCAGCAGGCCGCGGCGGGCGGCGGGCAGATGGGCGGCCAGCTCGGCGGGGGTATGCAGGTCGCCGAGCGACAGGCGGAGCAGCGCCTCCAGTTCATCGGCGTGGGCCAGCAGGGCCCGGCTGCCCCCGGTCATGACCTGGCGCGCGGCCACTATGGTCGCCAGTGCGTCGCGGACCAGCCCGCGGGCCGCCCAGATCTGCGCCCGGTCCAGCAGCGCCAGGAATTCGAAGAGCGGCCGGCGCTGCTCGGTGATGGAGAGCACCCGTTCGGTGAGACGCTCGGCGGTGTCGAAGTCGCGGCGTTCCAGCGCGAGGCCGGACAGCGCGCGCAGATGGTCGACGGCGAAGAAGTGCTGGCCGAATCCCAGCCGCCGCGCCCCGGCGTCGGCGGCCCTGGCGGCCTCGGCGGCCTCCGTCAGGTGGCCGGCCTCGAACCAGGCCAGCGCCCGCGAACCTGGCACCATCACGAGCCTGACCGGTTCGGCGACATCGGGTTCGGCCAGGGCCGCGGCCGCCTCGTGCTCCGCCGCCGGGAGGTCATCCAGGCAGTTGTACACGCGGACGAGGATCAGCGCGACGATGGAGTTCCATTCGTCGGCGAGCTGCGTCCGCTCCTGGATGGCCCGCGCTTCCAGGGCCGTCTGCACGGCCTTTTCCAGCTGGCCGGCCACCCCGTAGCGAAACGCCTGAAACGCCGCGAACCGGGCGGCCAGCCTGGACTCGGCCGGAATCTTCCCGGCCGCCTCGAGCAGGTCGAGGTATTCACCGCCGCGAGCCGTATCGCCCGACAACAGCAGGTCGGCGGCCAGGCCGAGCAGCCGTTCCGGGGTCTGCGCCAGCAGCGAGGAGTCGACCACGCCCATCACCATCGGGGCCGGCAGGGTCGGGGTATGCAGGAAATCCGGCACCACCCGGTCCTGCAGCAGCGCCAGCGCCCGGTCGGGCTGCTGCGCCGCCAGGTAGTGGGAGGCCGCACGCCGCGGGTCCCCGGTCACCTCGTACCATTCGGCCGCCCGCAGCTGGAGCGCGTGCTCGCGGGCGCGGTCCCTGGCGCGCAGCTCGGCGCGCAGGACCCGGCGCACCAGATGGTGGTACCGGAAGCCGGTCTGCTCGTCGTCGAGGGCCACCAGGAACAGGTGCGCGGTGTCGATGGCGCGCAGCAGCGCCGCCGCGTCCTGCCTCCCGGTGACCGCGGCGCACGCCTCGACGGTCAGCACGTCGAGGATGGATGTGTCGAGCATGAACTGGGCCATGTCGGCCGGCTGCTGGTCGAGGACCTCGGAGACGAAGTACTCGGCGATCGCCTGGCCGCGGACCTCCAGCACCCGCTCCAGCCGCGCCGGATCCGTGGTCCCGCGCAGGGACAGCGCCGCCATCTGCAGCACCGCGGGCCACCCTTCGCTGCGCTCATGGAGCAGGGCCAGGTCGGCGTCGGACAGCTGGACGCCGAAGTTTGCCAGCAGGTCACGGCTCTCGGTGAGGGAGAAATACAGCTCGCGGTCGCGAACCTCGTTCAGCTGGCCCGACATCCGCAGCCGGTGCTGCCGCAGCGAGGGGTCGAAACGGCCGGCCAGCACGAGCTGGACGGTCTCTGACGGCCAGCGCTCGACGAGGTCGGCCATGTCCGGAGCCGCCGCGGCCGCCGCGAAATGGAAGTCGTCCACGACGATCACCGAACCCGCGGGCAGCTTCGCGACGTCGTTGGCGACCGACGCGGTGACGTCGGCCGACATCTTCCTGTCCATCGCGAGCAGGTCGGCGGCATCGGCACCGAACAACGGTTCGATGGCCCGTGGCGCCTCGATGAAGCCGGCCCAGAACCGGACCGGGTCGGCGTCGGCGCGGTCGCAGGACAACCAGGACGTCGCCCCGGGCGGTCGCGCCGCCGCCCAGTCCGCCAGCAGCACGCTCTTGCCCGCGCCGGCCGACCCCACCACCACCGTCAGCCGCTGGGCAGAACCCGCCGCCAGCTGCTCATGCAGCCCGGATCTGCTGATGAGCGTGGCGGGCAGCGCTGGCGGCCGGAACTTCGTCAGCGCGAACCGCGTGCCCCGCGAGGAGCCGTGTTCAGTCGTCGCAGCCTCTGTCATGTCTTCGCGATTTCCGGGCCCAGGCCACGCCCATCAATCCGTTCTCTGCCCGGACGGCAGCGGAGCCGCCCGTGCGTGTCTGGCCATCGTGACCCGCCTATCGATCGGACCACGGCACCCGCGGCGGGGACATCACCCGCCACGATGTAGATGGGCATCACACGGGGCGACGCCCCGGCCGGATCTCGCCTCACCCTCGAATGGGCGATAACGAAAACGCTGGTGACGCGGCAGGCTAGAGACACACACGAACTGGAGGGCCCGGGAGGTGGTAGCCCGGTGCGGTCACAAACCTACGAGATCACCTTCTTGGGACAGGCAGGTGACACGCTACGTGCGGAGTTCGAGGATTGCGAGGTCACCATAGGTCCCGGCACGACCACGCTGCGGACCGAACTGCCGGACCGGGGTGCCCTGTCCGGGCTGATCGAGCGGATCAGCAGCCTGGGGCTCGACGTGATCGACGTGAGCATGGTGGCGACACCGCCCGGGAGATAGCCGGTCCTGCTCACCCATCGGGGGTGATGACGCGGGCGCACTCGGAAGGCACACTCGGCACTCGTTGACCTGCACAGCTGGCGAGATGTAGGTGCCGATGTTCAGACTGGCGCGCGGGCTGAGCCCTTCGTCGTACCGGCGGGAGTGGCTGGCCAAGGACGTCGTCGCCGGGGTCGTGCTCAGCACCCTGCTGGTGCCGCAGGGCATGGCGTACGCCGAGCTCGCGGGCCTGCCGCCGATCACCGGCCTGTACACCTCCATCTTGTGCCTGCTCGGCTACGCGGTGTTCGGCCCGTCGCGGATCCTGGTGCTGGGCCCGGACTCCTCGCTCGGGCCGATGATCGCCGCGACGATCCTGCCGCTGGCCGGCGCCAACGGAGACCCCAAGCGGGCCATCGCGCTGGCGTCGATGCTCGCGCTCATGGTCGGCGGGATCCTGGTCCTGGGGGCCGTGGCCAAGCTCGGCTTCATCGCCGACCTGATCTCCAAGCCGACGATGATCGGCTACATGAACGGCCTGGCGCTCACCATCCTGGTCGGCCAGCTGCCCAAGCTGTTCGGGTTCAAGGTCGACGCCGACAACTTCCTCGGCGAGCTGACCGGGTTCGTCAAGGGCCTGGCCGACGGTAAGGCGAACGCCGCCGCGGCCGCCGTCGGGATCGCCGGGATCGTGCTGATCCTGGCGCTGCAGCGGTGGCTGCCGAAGATCCCGGCCGTGCTGATCATGGTCGTGCTCGCGATCGCCGCCACGACGGTCTTCAGCCTGGCCGACCACGGGGTCAGCCTGGTGGGGGTGCTGCCCAAGGGGTTCCCCCCGCTGACCATCCCGGATATTCACGGGTCCGACCTCGCGCTGCTGTTCGGCGGGGCGCTGGGAATCGCCCTGGTGTCGCTGGCCGACACGATCTCGACCGCGTCCGCGTTCGGCGCCCGCACCGGGCAGGAGATCGACGGCAACGGCGAGATGATCGGGATCGGCGCGGCGAACCTGGCCGCGGGCCTGTTCCAGGGGTTCCCGGTCAGCACCAGCGGGTCGCGGACGGCGGTAGCCGAACGGTCCGGCGCCAAAAGCCAGCTCACCGGCGTCACCGGGGCCGTGGTGATCATCGTGATGATCGTGCTCGTCCCCGGGTTGTTCCGTAACCTGCCGCAGCCCGCGCTGGCCGCGGTGGTGATCACCGCGTCGCTGTCGCTGGCCGACATCCCCGGCACGGTCCGGCTGTGGCGGCAGCGCAAGCCCGAGTGCCTGCTGTCGATCGCGGCGTTCCTCGGCGTGGTCCTGCTCGGCGTGCTGCCCGGGATCGCCATCGCCGTGGGGCTATCGATCCTCAACGTCTTCCGCCGGGCCTGGTGGCCCTATGACACCGAACTCGGCCGGGTAGAGGGCCTCGAGGGCTACCACGACGTGCACAGCCACCCGGAGGCCCGGCACCTGCCCGGCCTGGTGATCTACCGATTCGACGGCCCGCTGTTCTTCGCCAACGCCACGACGTTCCGCGACGAGATCAGGCGGATGGCCCGGGCCGACCCGCCGCCGAGGTGGATCCTGGTTGCGGCCGAGCCGATCACCGACGTGGACACCACCGCCTCCGACATGCTGGAAGACCTCGACGAGGCGCTGAACGCCCAGGGCACCAGCCTGGTGTTCGCCGAGCTCAAGGACCCGGTGCGGGGCAAGATCGAACGCTACGGCCTCACCCGCACCATCGACCCGCGGCACTTCTACCCCACCATCGAATCCGCCGTGGCCGCCTTCCGCCAGGAAACCGGCGCCGACTGGACCGCCACCGGTACCGTCGCCAGCGAGGCGGTCAGCGGCGACAAGACTCCGTGAGCACCGGGTTCCGGTGCGGGTCAGGGCTGGGTGCCCAGCGTCACCGTCGTGGTGGCGGTGTGACCGGCTCGCCAGTACTCAACCGAGACCTTGTCGCCCGGCTTCTTGGTCAAGGTCAGCTCCTGAAGCTGAACGTTGCTGGTGGCAGCCTCGCCGTTGATCTTGGTGATGATGTCCTCGGCGCGCAGCCCGGCCTGGGCGGCGGGGCCGCCGGTCAGCACCGCCCGGATGAACAGCCCTTCGGGCACCCCGGCCTGGGCGGCGGCCGCCGGCGGTACCGGCACCGTCTGCAGGCCAAAGTACGCGTGCGTGACCGAGCCGGTGGCGATGATCTCGTCGGAGATGGTCTTGGCCAGATCCACCGGGATGGCGAAGCCCAGCCCGATGCTGCCGCCGCTGGACTCGCCCGACGGGCTCGGCACCGTCGCGCCGGCCGTCGGGATCCCGACCAGCTGACCCGCGCAGTTGACCATGGCGCCGCCGCTGTTGCCGGGATTAATGGAGGCGTCCGTCTGGATCGCCGACACCAGCAGCGCCGTTTTGTCGTTCTCGGCGGGCACCTGAATGCTCCGGTCGAGCGCGCTGATGATGCCGGACGTGACCGTGCCGGACAATCCGAGCGGGGCGCCGAGCACCACGGACGCCTCGCCCACCTTCACCGTCGACGACGAGCCCATCGCGATGACCGGGAACTTGTGCGTGTTATTGACCTTGAGGACGGCGAGGTCGGTCTGCGGGTCCCGGCCCGTGATCGTCGCGGGTTCGGTTTGCCCGTCGGAGAACTGCACTTCCACCGAGCCGCCATTGGCGGCGATCGCGATGACGTGGTTGTTCGTCAGGATGTAGCCGTCGGACTTGATGAGCTCGCCCGACCCGGTACCGCCTCCGCCCTGGCCGCTGGCCGAGATCGTCACCACGGAGGGGAGAACCTTGTCCGCGACCGACGTGACGTCGCACGCGCTGACCTGACCAGAAGCCGACGATGTGCCCGACGACGCGGGGGCAGGAGAAGCGGAGGACTTCGTCGCGGCGACGATGGCGCCGCCCGCCACGCCCCCCACGACCAGCGCGCCGACGAGCGCCGCCCACGGCAGCCAGCGACGTGATCTCGCCCCCTGCTTTGACTCGTGCATCTCGGCTCCTTGATATTCCGTGCCGAAATCCCGGCTGAATTGAAGCAGCGCCAGGGGCCGGCCGGCATCACCGCTTCCGGGTGACCTGCCACGGTCGGCGCGCAGGACGCCCGATTGTGGTTGCGCGGGCGGCGGCAGGTGCCGTGGTTCGCTCGTCAGCCTATCGATGCTGGCGGGTCGCATATTCACCCGGTCAGGGGTGATACGCCAGAGCCTTCGGTTCGACATCATGTTGACATGGAGGAGATGCCAGCCGTAGCGCCTGGGCCGGATTCCCGGGGTACGCGCTCGTCGCATTGGCTGGCGCGCCTCAGCTTCGTGCTCGCAGGCCTGGCGATCGTGATCCTGCTGGCCGTCGCCGGGGTGAAGAGCCTGGCCATGCTCGTCGTGGGCCTGGTCGCGGCGGCGGTGAGCCTGGGCGCCGCGTACGTCTTCCTTTCCCGGCGGGGCATGGTGCGCTGGCTGGCGTTCGCGGTCTTCGTCGCGGCGCCGATCGCGGTGATCGTCGTCTACGCCTTCAATCACCTGCTCTGGGTAGCGATCCTGTCGGCGGCGCTCTGGCTGCTCGCGGGCGTGACCGCGCGCCAGGCGCTGACCGGGGAGCGGCCGGACTGGCGCATGCCCGAGCACCCGGCGCAGCCGCCGGCCCGGCACCCGTACCTGATCATGAACCCGAGGTCCGGCGGCGGGAAGGTGGAGAAGTTCGACCTGAAGCGCAAGGCCGAGGCCCTCGGCGCCGAGGTGTTCTTGTTCGGCGGGTCCGGCCCGGTCGACGTGGCCGAGGTGGCCCGGCACGCGGTGGCCGGCGGCGCGGACCTGCTCGGGGTGGCCGGCGGCGACGGCACCCAGGCCCTGGTGGCGGGCATCGCCGCCGAGCACGGCCTGCCGTTCGTGGTGATCAGCGCGGGCACGCGCAATCACTTCGCCCTGGACCTGGGCCTGGACCGGGAGGACCCGGCGGCCTGCCTTGGCGCCTTGACCGACGGCGTCGAACTGCGGGTCGACCTGGGGAAGATCAACGGGCAGACGTTCGTCAACAACGCCTCCTTCGGCGCCTACGCCGAGATCGTCGAGACCCCCGCCTACCGCGGCGACAAGATGGGCACGACGCTGAACCTGCTCCCCGACCTGATGCAGGGCCAGCGCGGAGCGCACCTGCGCGTGCGGGCGAACGGCACGCGGATCGACGCGCCGCAGGCGCTGCTGGTGTCGAACAATCCGTACGGAACCGGGGACATCGCCGGGCTGGGCCGCCGCGCGCGGCTGGATGGCGGCGTGCTCGGCGTGGTCGGTGTCACGGTGCGTACCGCCGGGCAGGCCGTCGATCTGCTCCGCGGCAGCAGGGCCGACGGGGTGAGCGTGCTGGCCACGAAGGAGATCGAGGTCACCGCCGACGCGCCGCAGATCCCGGTCGGCGTCGACGGCGAGTCGATACTGATGTCGACGCCGGTGACCTGCACGGTCTCGCCGGGCGCGCTGCGCGTCTGGGTGCCACGCGTCCGTCCGGGCGTTCCCGCGCCGAAACCCCCGGTGGACTGGGCCAGGCTACGGCACCTCGCGGCCACCCGGGAATCAGCCTCTACCGTGCCGGCCCGATGACGGTGACCGCCTGCCAGATCGCGGAGATACTGCGCCCAGGCCCGCATCCATAGGAAGGTAGCGATATGGCGAAGAAAAAGGACAAGGACAAGGTGCCAGCGGAGGCAGCGGGCCAGGCGGCCGAAGTTGAAGGGTCCGGGCCGCCGTCGAAGATGAAGCGCAAGGAGTACGAGCACCAGATGAGGATCCTGCACGGCGAGCTGGTCGCCATGCAGGAGTGGGTGAAGGATTCGGGCGCCAAGATCTGCGTGGTGTTCGAGGGCCGGGACACCGCCGGGAAGGGAGGCACGATCAAGCGGATCACCGAGCGGGTCAGCCCGCGCGTGTTCCGGGTCGTGGCCCTGCCCACCCCGACCGAACGGGAAAAATCGCAGATGTACATCCAGCGCTACGTCCCGCACTTCCCGGCGGCCGGCGAGGTCGTGATCTTCGATCGCAGCTGGTACAACCGGGCGGGCGTCGAGCGGGTGATGGGCTTCTGCACACCGGAGGAGACCGAGCGATTCCTGGGGCTGACGCCGGCCTTCGAGAAGGCCATGGCCGATTCCGGGATCCTGCTGCTGAAGTACTGGCTGGAGGTCAGTCCGGAGGAACAGACCCGGCGGCTCGAGAGCCGGATCAACGACCCGCGGAAGATCTGGAAACTGTCTCCCATGGACCTGAAGTCCTACAGCCGCTGGTACGACTACTCCAGGGCCAGGGACGCGATGTTCGCCGCGACCGATACCGCGTGGGCTCCCTGGTTTGTCGCGGACGCCAACAACAAGATGCGCGCCCGGCTGAACATCATCAGCCACCTGCTGAGCCAGGTCCCCTACAAGCCGCCCGCGCACCAGGAAATCAAGCTGCCCAGACGGCAGCCGCGTGGTGGCTACGTGCAGCCCGACCTGCCATTGCACCACATCCCGACACCGTTCTAGAAGGCTGCGAGCCCGCACTGGCAGAGGCAGGCGATGTGAGGGGAAGCATAATGAGCGTCGTAATCCGGAGCCGGGAATGGCGATAACCGCGGACGGAGTGTGGGCTGAGGATGTACTCCGGGCGTATAGCACGAGCCTTTACCCGACGGCGCTCCGGATAACCGGCAATACACCGGACGCGGAGGACCTGGTGCAGGAGACATTCGCGAAGGCGCTCGCGGCTTCGGGCCGGTTCCAGCCGGGCACGAACCTGAACGCGTGGCTGCGCCGCATCATGATGAACACGTTCATCAGCGGCTACCGGAAGAGGCGAGCCGAACCGCAGTTCGTCACCGGAGACGCCACCAGCGCGCAGTTGCTCAGTGCTCAGTCACACGATGGCTCGGCCGAGGACCAGGTGGTCGGGCGCCTGCTGGACGCGGCCCTCACCGCGGCACTGCGGGCCTTGCCGACCAGGCACCGGACGGTTGTCTATCTCGCCGACCTCGAGGGACTCGGCTACCAGCAGATCTCCGCCCTTACCGGCATTCCGCTCGGCAGCGTGAAGTCGTGCCTGCACCGGGCCCGGTACAGGCTCCGCGCCGAACTCGGCGCCTACGCATCTCGCGGCTAGAGAAAGAGAGTCCCCTGGGCATGTGGTGGGTGGGCATGGGGTCGTCGAGCGGACCCCGGTCGTTCGATCCTTTCCGCCTCGCTGACCTGGAATACCGGATGTGGGTGGCCTACTACCTGCGCCGCTGGACCCAGGTGCTGATGGCTTCGGTCCGGCTGCTGCTGCTGGGCTTCGGCGCCGACTGGGTGCGGGCCCTGCGGGGCGCCCGGCTGATGATGCGCGCCGTCCGGTTGTGGGCGCCGGTCCCCGACAACGACCCCGACGGCGCCCAGGCCTGCATGCGCCAGCTTTACGCGCTGATCAGGCGCCGCTTCGGCGAACCCGCGGACCCGGCGCGGGCGGCCAGCCTGGAGATCGACTGGTGGCGGGCGCACCGGAAGCGTCAGTATTCGCCCGATCCCGAGCAGACGGGCGATGAGCTGGTCGACTCGGTGACCCGCCTGTACTCCTATCTCTACGGCCAGCTCGAGGCCGTGGTCAGGCCGGCCGCCGTGCACCGGGTACAGGCCATGGACCTGTCCGATCGGTGGGTCCGGGAGGGCTGCCCGCCGGACAGCCCGCTGCTCCCGCTGGAGCGCGCCGCGCTGGTCCGCGCCTACGCCGCGCTGCTCGCGGCCGTCCATCAGGAAAGCCCGCATGAGGTCCACTGAGGGCCTGGTTTCCTGGCGCCAAAGGCACCGGGAAGCTTTTGTTGTGCGAGCCATGGACATGAACGCCCGGCCGGAGCAAGAGTAGGCGGCGGACATTTCCGAGGAAAACGGACGCCAGTGGCAACGGACCACCACGCCGAGCACGTCGGCAGCCTGCTGCGGCAGCCATGGCTGCTTGCCGCCCGGGCCGAGCATCGGCAGGGCAGGCTGACCGAGGCCGGGTTGCGCGAGGTAGAGGACCGGGCGGCGGGAGAGAACCTAGCCCTGCAGCGCGAGGCGGGCATCGGGGTGTTCACCGACGGCGAGGCCCGGCGGACGAACTGGATGACCGGCATCCTGGAGTCGACCGGCGGGATGAACGTGATCGAGACCCCCTCGGTGAGGTGGCGCAGGCCGGACGGCGAGATCCCGCCGACCGATGAGACGGACTTCGTGATGACGGCGGCCACGGCCAAGGTGTACCGCAAGAACCGCCTCACCAACGTCGAGGCGGAATTCATGGCCCGGCAGGTGCCCGGCCAGTTCAAGATCACGATGATGAGCGCGGCGATGGGCCGGATGGTCTGGCGTCCCGGGGTCAGCGCCGCCGCCTACCCCTCCTCCGCGGAGCTGGTGAGCGACCTCATCGCGCTGCAGATCGAGGAGATCGAGGACCTGATCGAGCGCGGCACCCGCTGGGTGCAGCTGGACTCGCTGTCCTACAACCAGGTCTTCGACGACGAGTTCCGCGCGGCGACCGGCGGCGCGGCCGTCGACCCGAAGCTGATCCTGGAGGATTCGGTGGCCGCCGACGCGGCGGTCGTCCGCGGGGTCAAGGCCAGGCACCCCGACGTCACCGTGGGCTTGCACATCTGCCGCGGGAACAACCGCAGCGCCTACATGGCCAAGGGCGGGTACGAGCCGGTGGCCGAGCGGCTCTTCGGCGAGGTGGGGGTGGACCGGTTCCTGCTCGAGTACGACACCGAACGGGCCGGCGGCTTCGAACCGCTCCGCTTCATCCGCCCCGGCACGGTGGTCGTCCTCGGCCTGGTCTCCTCCAAGGTGCCAGAGCTCGAGTCGCGGGATGACCTGCGACGCCGCATCGACGAGGCGGCCCGGTACGTGCCGCTGGAAGACCTGGCCATCAGCCCGCAGTGCGGGTTCGCCTCCACGTCCGCGGGCAACGTGCTGACCATCGACGAGGAAAAGCGCAAGCTCGAACTCGTCGCCGACACGGCGCGGCTGGTCTGGGGTCACGAAAGCTGACCGTAGGCGCGCACCCAGCCTTACCCCTGGTGCTGTTGCGCTCCCAGCCTACTTCCGCGGCTGGTGATCCGTGCCCGCCGCCGGCGCAAAGGCGTGGATGTCCTAGCCATGTCGCCGGAACGATGTGGATGTGGCATCACGCCGTCAGGGCCGGGGGTTCAGGCGGTGAGGCTGAGCATCAAGATGGGCTTGGTGGTGGGGTGGGCTGACCCGGCGGCGGGTTCGACGGTGAGGCCTACCCAGTCGCCGACGGCCAGGCCGGTGGCGATGACCGGGCTGGTCATGCCCTCGTGCGGGGCGGGCAGCAGGCCCGCCGGGCGATCACCCCGCGGGCCCATCAGCCACAGCTGGTAACGGCGGTCGGCCGGCAGCGGCGGCAGCCCGGCGGTGGTGAACACCAGGGCGTGATCCCGGTGGGACATCACGATGGTGGCCGCGCCGCCGTCCTCCACCCGGGAGGTCGCCAGCACCGCGTCCGGCGCGTTCAGTACCTCGGCGATCATGTGGTCGCCTTGCCGGGCCGCGCCGACGGTGTGCTCGGCGGTGAGCGCG
>Ga0318574_10000422_pt1 | contig 12678 bp, 11 predicted proteins | sample GRESIP089b5f22_FD_202527 | JGI IMG/M metagenome (GOLD analysis project Ga0318574, IMG submission 202527) | Tropical soil microbial communities from Luquillo Experimental Forest, Puerto Rico - GRE.SIPMG.089b5f22 | ecosystem: Environmental > Terrestrial > Soil > Tropical forest > Bulk soil...
CCCGACATCGACCGCGGCAAGATCCATGCGTCGATCGGCGACGCCGCCTTGAAGTTCTACGATGCGAGCCTGAACGTGCCGCGCGGGAAGTGATGCCATCACGTCGCTCGGGTGGCACGCGACAGGATCGATGCGAACCGGCAGGTGGTCGCAGATTTCATGCTTCGGATTTGCGTTTGGTGGACAGCCGTTCGTCGAGACGGCGCATGTCGACCACCACGCGTTCATGAGTGCCGCGGCCGATCTCCTCCATCTCGTCGCGCGCCGTGACCTTGAACGCGACGCGGCGGCCGTCAACGCGGGTCACCTCGGCCTCGGCCGTCACCTCGTGGCCGACCGGCGTCGCCGCCAGATGGCGGACGTCGACGGCGGTGCCCACCGCGCTCTCGCCGGGATCGAGATAGCCGCGCATGGCGTTGAGCGCGGCGTTTTCCATGGCCAGGATCATCATCGGCGTGGCGAACACGGGCGGCAGCATCGCATCCTTGAACTGGTTGGCGAGATGCGCGGGCGTCACGTGCAGCGTGAAAGTTCCCTTCGCTCCCAGCGGTATCGGGCGCATGCGCCATCATAGTTGGTTTGCCCCGGACGGATCAGCCCCTCGCCCGTCGGAATCGTCGAAGAACGGGCGTATTTCTAATCCACAGGTTGTATGAAGTCGTCGGCGCGACAGCGAAAATCGTCGCCAGATAGGCAATGCTGCGCGCGACCGCCGTGCCGTGAGGACGTGACCTCCAAAGGAGCAATGCGTGGATATTGCCTTGATATCGGCGACGATCATCGTCGGCTTGTTCGCGGCCTATAACTTGTTTCATTACATGCTCTTTCTGCTCGTCACCCATCCGCGGGACGCCGGCAATATCGGTCATGCGTTGAATGAATTCGAAGAGCGGCAACTCGTCGAGTGGGCGCCGAAGGCCGACGACTTTCTCAAGCACGACGACGAGAATCGCACCTACGACGACGTGTTCGGTCGCTATCGCAGCGAGCATGACAATTACAGCACATGCGTTTTTCCGCGCGCGGCCTTCACGCGTCCTTACGACGCCGAATGTATCCTGCTCAAGCCCGCGGATGGCATGCGTCTCCTGGATCTGGGATGCGGATCGGGGGCGGCAGCCGACTACCTTGCCAGTCGCTGCGGCGTGGAAATCGTGTGCGTGACCAATTCCCCCGTGCAAGGAGAGATTTGCCGACGGAAGTTCGAGAAGTTCGACGGTCGCGTTCGCGTTATCGTCGCCGATTTCGACGGCCTCGACCTCCCGGGCGAAAGTTTCGATGCGATCTACGCGCTCGAATCGATCGGCTACACCAAGGACCTGGAGGCTTGGCTGGCACGCTGCTGGCAATCGCTCAAGCCGGGGGGACGCCTGCTGATCCGTTCGCCCGGATCGCTCGATCATTGTCGTCGGGAGCAGGACTACCGCAACGTCACGGCCTTCTTCGAGAATTGGCGCTACAATTTTCTCGGCGCCAATCTTCTCGTTTTCAAGCTGCGCCGTCTCGGCTTCAGCCCGATCCGCTACCGGCGGCTCCCGTTCTGGGCCTGGGGCATCACGTGGAACTTCATTCAACACCTGCTGTTGTGGAAGTTTCGGCTGCGGATGCGAACGATGGTGGAGCTGGAATGGATCATCTGGCGCACGTCGAAGGTGTTCGTGTTCGGCAATGCCTATAATGTCGTCCTGGCCCGCAAGCCGGTCACACCGTCTCCGTCGGTGTCCGTCGCTGAGGCTGCCCGCGCGCCCTGATGCCGGGGCGGCGCCGACGATCCTGCCTCGTCATGATGCAAATCCCGGATAGGATGCGCACCGAGATCGCAGCGCGCGCGGCGGACCATGCGCGGTTCGCGGCTGCGGTCATAGTTGCGCTGAGATAGGCCCCGCAGCGATGGCGGTCACACTGACCCCAGTTCTCGACATTCCCATGGTCCGGCCGGGCGACGACCTTGCCGGCCTGCTGATCGCCGCCTGCGAGCGCAACGCCCTTGCGCCGGCGGATGGCGACGTTCTCGTGGTAGCGCAGAAAATCGTGTCCAAGGCGGAAGGGCGCTACGTCGATCTCGCCAAGATTCAACCCTCGCCGCGCGCCGCCCGTCTCGCCGCCGAGGTGAACAAAGACCCGCGGCTGATCGAAGTCATTCTCGCGGAATCGCGGCGCGTGGTGCGGCAGCGGCCAGGCGTGCTGATCGTCGAGCACCGGCTCGGCTTCATCATGGCGAATGCCGGCGTCGATCGATCCAACATCGACCCCGCCGTCGCAGCCGAGCCCGTGCTGCTGCTGCCGAGCGATCCGGATGCCTCCGCGGCGCGGTTGCGTGAGCGGCTCGCCGCCTACTTTCGCACGCGGTTCGGCGTCATTGTCACCGACAGCTGGGGGCGCGCGTGGCGGCGCGGCACGGTTGGCGTCGCGCTCGGCGTCGCCGGACTGCCGGCGCTGATGGACATGCGCGGGCGCCCCGATCTGTTCGGACACGCGCTGCGCGTCACCCAAACCGGATTCGCCGACGAGATCGCCAGCGCCGCGTCGCTGATCATGGGGCAGGCGGACGAGGCGCGCCCGATGGTGCTGGTGCGCGGGCTCACCTGGTCGGAAGCGCCGTCGCCGGCCGCCGCGCTGATCCGCGCGGCCGAAGAGGACTTGTTTCGGTGAGCGCCGCCGGAAATCCGCGAAAGAGCCTCGTAGTCGCGCTGTGCGGCGGCATCGGCGGCGCCAAGCTCGCGCTGGGGCTCAGCCGCGTCGTGCCGGGCGGCGATCTCATGGTGGTCGCCAATACCGGCGATGACTTCGAGCATCTCGGCCTCGCCATCTCGCCCGATCTCGACACCATCATGTACACGCTCGCCGGCCTCGCCCATCCGCGCCGCGGCTGGGGCCGGCGCGACGAGACTTGGACCTTCATGGCCGCGCTCGCGGCGCTCGGCGGCGAAACCTGGTTTGCGCTCGGCGACGGCGACCTCGCCACCCATGTGGAGCGAACGCGACGGCGCGCGGCGGGCGAAGCCTTGTCCGCCATCACCGCCGATTTCTGCCGGCGGCTCGCAATTGCGACGCGCCTCGTGCCGATGACCGACGATATCGTGCGCACGCGCCTGCGCACCGATACGGGCTGGCTCGACTTCCAGGATTATTTCGTGCGGCGGCGCTGCGCGCCCGTGGTGCTGGAGGTCGCCTATGATGGTGCCGCGACCGCGCGCGCGCATCCCCACGTGCTCGCGGCGCTGCGCGATCCCCGCCTGCGCGCGGTCGTGATCTGCCCGTCCAATCCGTTCCTGAGCATCGAGCCGATCCTCGCCGTTCCCTCCCTTCGCGAGGCGATCGCCACATGCGCGGCCCCGGTGGTGGCGGTGTCACCCATCATCGCGGGGCGCGCGGTCAAGGGGCCGACCGCCAAGATGATGTCCGAGCTCGGCCTTCAGGCGACCGCAGCGGCGGTGGCGCGCCGCTACCAAGACCTGCTCGACGCCTATGTGCTTGACCACGCCGATGCCGCCGATGCTGCCGAGCTTGGCATTCCGGTCACGCTGGCGCATACCCTGATGGCGACGCTTGCGGATCGCGAGGACCTGGCGCGTCGCGTGCTCGCCAGCGCCGACACATTGGCAAAGGCTCCCGCATGAATGCTCGCCGAAATATCTACGCCGTGGTCCCGGTCAAAGACACGAGCGACGCCAAGCGGCGTCTCGCCGGCGTGCTCGGCGGCGCGCGGCGGCAGGAATTGGCGCTCGTCATGTGCGAGGACGTGCTGGCAACACTGGCCGGGGTTCGCGAACTCGCCGGCATTATCATGGTGACGGTCGATCCCGCGGCCGCGGCCATTGCGCCGCGCTACGGCGCGCGCGTGTTAAGCGCCGGCGCACGCGACGGGCACACCGGCGCGGTCGCGGCGGCGGCACGAGAGCTCGCGGCGGAGGGCATGCTCGCGCTGCCGGGCGACATTCCGCTGGTCGAAGGCGACGACATTCGCCAGCTTATCGACGTTCACCGCGATACCACCCGCGACGCGCGCGCCTTCACCATCGTGCCGGCGCGGGATGAGCGCGGCTCCAATGCCATTGCCTGCTCTCCGGCCGCCGCCGTGCCGCTGCGCTTCGGCGCCGACAGCTTCATCCCGCATCTCGCCGCGGCCAAGCGCTGCGCCATCGAGCCGGTGGTGGTGCACCTGCCCCGCATCGCGCTCGATATCGACACGCCCGACGACGTGGCGCTGTTCCTCGCCACCCCCTCGTCGACGCGCGCGCGTGCGCTGCTCGAGCAATGGTGCCTTCGTCTCGACGAGGGGGTGGCGCCGGCGGCAACGGCATAAGCGCCCGAAGCGCTGCGGCGCATCGCCGCGCGCTCGATGCGCACACCCTCTTCCCATTCCACGTGTAAGAGAAAAGCTCTGCCGCGCCCGCTCACCGCTCGCCCAATTTGAGCAGGAACGCGTCCCATCGTTTCATCAAATGATCGTGGCGGCCGTAACGCTCCAGCGCGCTCGTGCCCTTGGCCGCGGCCACGCCGTTGAGCAGCGCATTGGCGACGGCCAACGGCGCGACCAACGAGTTCTGCAGTCCGACGCCGCCCGAGGCCGCGAGCAGGACCACGTCGGCGATCTGACCGACTGCCGAGATCGGAGAGTCCGTCACGGCAACGACCTTGGCCTTGTTCTCCTTAGCCCACATGGCGATGCGATGCGTCGCACTCGCGTAGCGCGGAAAGGTGAACGCCACCAGGCAATCCTCGGGCTTCATTTCGACCAGTCGCGGCGTCGCGAACGCATCGTTGGACGCGAGCAGCGAAATTTCGCTGCGCAGTCGGTCGAGGATGATCGCGAAGTAATGGGCGATCGGGTAGGTCGAGAATCCGGCGACCACGTAGACCCGCCGTGCGCGCGCCAGGATATTCACCGCCCGAGCGACGGCGGCGGTGTCGAGACCTGCGATCGTGTGATGCAGGTTTTGCCAGTCGCGGCTCAGCGACGCGCCGAAACTCGTGCCATCCAAGTGGCTGGCGACCTGGCTTTCATTGATCGGGTCGCCGGTGCGGGCGAGCTGGCCGCGAAGGATTTCCCGCATTCGCTCCTGCAGATCGGGGAAGCCGTCGAGGCCGAGACGATAGGTGAAGCGCACGATGGTCGAGGGATTGACGTTAAGCCGCGCGGCCATCTGATCGACGGTGGAGAACGCCACCGCGTGCGAGTGCGCGATGATGTACTCGGCGATGCGCTTTTGCGACTGCGTGAGCCGGTCATAGCGGCGGCGCAGCTCCTCGATGACGTCGCTGGAGCCGAGGACGTCGGGGGAGGCCTTGGGCTCGGCTTTGGCGATCGCCATGGCACTCTTCGTTTTTGCGGCCCAAACGTTCCGCCGCGCGCGCTCCGGGAGCACCGGACGACGGGAATGCTTGCAACAAAATTCGTTGCAGTCAACGCAGGCGTGCGGTCACGGGAGGGCAGAAAAGGCCGCTGTGCAGCGGTTGCGATCATGCCATGCGGGCGGTCAGCCGGCCATCGCGCTGTCCGCCACATTCGGATCGCGGAACGCCGCCTCCATCTCGCGGCGAACCTTCACGGCCAGATCGTTTTCGTCGTAGGCGACGTCGCTCCAGCGCAAGCATCGGCCCTCCGCGACCTCGCGTTTGAGCCTGACCGCGTGGGCGAGCCCGAGCGGCAGCAAGCCCTCGTCGAGTGAGCGCGCGGCCGGAACCTGCTTGCCCCAGACGCAAAACCCGCCTTCGCCATCGAGCATCTCGCCTTTCTTGAGCGTGCGTTTGGCCGTGGCGGCGACGTCGGAGCGGAAGCCGGTCGGCGCGCCGGTCGGCTCCTTGCGCAGCGCGACGCTGGCGACCGACACGCCGAGCTCGAGCCCGATCATGTGAATCGGACGGTAGAGCGCGGCGTAGCGCCCGCTCTTGTCCGGCAGCATCGCGTATTCCTTGAAACAGCGCCGCGCGTAGTCGCTGTCGCCCTCGAACACCACATACGTGCCGAGCGCGAGATGATGCGGCACGTCGCGGCCGTCGCGGTAGACCGACGAGGTCACTTCGGTGACGCCGGCCTTCTCGAGCGTGCCGCCGGCCGCCTTCGGCTTGCACACGTCGGCCAGCTCGAAGCGGCTCGCCGCAGGAAAGCCCAATCCCTCGCTCTGCGGCACGAGCCCGGTGGCGTTGCAAACCGCGGTCATCTCGATACCCGACTTGGTCCCGTCGACGAAGCTGTTGAACATTTTCGGATTGATCGAGTTGCGGTCCGTAATCGACAGATATTTGTCGAGAATGTCCCACACGGTATCGGGCGTGGAGCGGTGATAATGCGGCTCGTAGCGCGTGCCCTTGCCGGCGGCGACCACGTTGAAGCCGCAGGCACGCGCCCAGTCGACGTGCTCGCAAATGAGCGCGGGCTGGTCGCCCCAGGCGAGGCTATAGACCACGCCGGCGGCCTTCGCCTTGCGCGCAAGCAGGGGACCGGCGAGCGCATCCGCCTCGACGTTGACCATCACGATGTGCTTGCCGCACCTGATGGCGCTCAAGGCGTGGCGTATGCCGGCGGCCGGGACGCCGGTCGCCTCGACGATCACTTCGATCTCGGGGCAAGCGATCAGCGCTTCCGCATCCTCCATCACGTGCGTCGTGCCGCGCGCGAGCGCGTTCCCAAGCGAGGACGCGGACATCGCCTCATCGTTCCACCCTGCAGTGCGAAGTTGGCGCCGCGCGCGGGCGACGTCGAGATCGGCCACCGCAACGAGATGCATGCCGTCCGTCAAGCGCACCTGGGAGACAAACATGGTGCCGAACTTGCCCGCCCCGATCAGGCCGACGGTGACCGGGCGAAACGCAGCCTGCCGTTCGAGCAGCATGGCGTGGAGGTTCACGGAACGCTCCGAGCAAACTCAATTCAGTGATTACTGCAGACGAAGCGTGAGCTGTCTAGCGAATTCGCCGCCGTCCGGCAGGCGTAGCTTGCGCCGAAATCGCTGATGCGCTTTTGCGGATGAGCGCTGCCGTGGTTATTGGCACACCGCGCGCGTCACGAAGATTTCAGTCGGACATTCCGCATCGCTCGGCGCACGGCCCTTGAGCAGGACCTGCGCCGGGCATTTGTGCTCCGACTGGGTGTCGAGACTTTTGCCGGTCTGGAATCCCTTGCCGCGGCAGGCGGCAGCGGCGGCCGCCTGGCAATCAGGGGCGCCGTTCTGCGCCACCGCGCAGCGCTCGCGCACCGTCACCATGCGCGCGTTCGGCAATCCCACGACCGCGTCGGTCGCATCCTTGGCGGCGTCGCGGGTTTCCTTGCCGAGTTGATCGAATGTCGCCTGCGCGCCCTGCAAATCCGACTTGAACTTGGTCGTGCCTTCGTTGAACCAATGCCCGATCGCATCGACGAAGCCTGGGCGAAGACCGGAATCCGGCGATGGATTGGCGGCGGGCTCGCCCGGGGACTGGCTTGGGATCTCCCCCGGGGGCCGGACCTCTTGTGCGGAAGCCAACGTGACCAGGCAAAGCGCGCACGCGGCCACCACCGCGCGCGCGATGGTCGCGAAAGAGCAAGCCTCAAGTATTTCCGGATGGCTGGTCATCCCAGTCCCGTCGACGTCACAGCCGCGCACAGGCTGGGCGGGACACGTGGCAAAAATGAGGAGCGGCGGAACTTCAGAACAGATAGAGGGCGGCGATGATGCCGGCGACCAGCGCCACGGCGGCGACCGCTGTCCAGAAGCCCAGCCGTTTTTCGATGATCGCGCGCGCCTGCGGGCCGTAGCGGTTGAGCAGGAACGCCTCGACATAAAATCGCATGCCGCGCGCGACGATCGACAGCACCACGAACAAGAACAGATTGTAGCCGGCGAAGCCCGACGCAATGGTCACGATCTTGTAGGGGATCGGGGTGAGCCCCTTGAGCAGGATGATCCAGCCGCCCCACTGCGCGTAAGCCGAACGGAACGCGTCGACCTTGTCACCGTAGCCGTAGAGTTGGATCAACCAGAGCCCGATCGAATCGTAAAGCACAGCGCCGATGAAATAGCCGAGCACGCCGCCGGCGACCGACGTCAAGGTGCACACGGTCGCGTAGAACCAGGCCCGGTCCGGGCGCGCGAGCGCCATCGGAATCAGCATCGTGTCGGGCGGGATCGGAAAGAACGAGCTTTCCACGAACGACACGGTGCCCATCAGCCAGGTGGCGTATGGCTTGTCGGCGGCGGCGATGCACCAATCGTAGAGGCGGCGAAGCATGGCGGGCTTGCTTAGCGGCGAGGAGAGCAATTGTCCATGCGCAGGCGATAGACGACGGATGTCACTGGTTTGGATAGGAAAGCGTGCGCCGGTTTGCTCGTCCGTCGTGCGATCCGCGGCGCGTCAGCGCCGCTTGCGCACCCGGCTGCGGTCGAGCGCGATCACCTTGCGGCGCGGAGGAGCGTCGGGGCGCTCCTGCAGCGGCGCGTCAAGCCGCTCCTTGGGAAGTTTCTCGGCAATCCCCAACAGCCGCTCGCGGCGCTCCATCTCCATCCACACGTCCTTGGGATGGATGCTGGCGGCAACCCACAGCACCACGAGATTGTAGAGAAGGTCGGCGCTTTCGCGCACCATGGCATCGCAATCGCCGTGCATGGTGTCGATCGCCACCTCGACCGCTTCCTCCGCCAGCTTCTTGGCCATCTTGCTGCGACCCGCGCGCAACAGCCGCGCCGTCCGCGAGGACGCGGGATCGGCGGCTTGGGCGGCCAGAACGGCCTGGTAAAGACGATCGAGCGAATCACTCATACCGGGCACAATAACGCCAATTCCGCCCTGAATGTGTTAACGAATATGGGTAAAGCAAGGCAGCCGTGCCGACCACCTGACACAGCGCCGCGGAGACATCCCGCGTTGCGCGTGCGGCGCAACAACGACCTTAGCACTGTTCGGCAGCCGATTCTTCGCTGGCGAGCAGCGAAGCATTGCCGCCGGCCGCCGCGGTGTTGATGGTCATCGCCTGCTCGGTGGCAAAGCGCCTGAGGTAATTCGGACCGCCCGCCTTCGGCCCGGTGCCGGAGAGCCCGACACCGCCGAACGGCTGCGTGCCGACGACCGCGCCGATCATGCTGCGATTGACGTAGACATTGCCGTGGGCGAGCCGCGCAACGAGATGGTCGACGGTGGCATCGATGCGGGAATGGACGCCGAGGGTGAGGCCGTAGCCGTTGGCGGCAATCTCGTTGAGCAGCGCCTCGAGCTCCCCGCTGCGCCAGCGCACGACGTGCAGGATCGGTCCGAACACCTCTTCGCGCAAATCCGCCGCGCGCTCGAGCAGGATGATCGCCGGCGGCACATAGGTCCCTCTCGCCGGCAATGAGTTGAACCAATCCCAGCGGAAGCGCACGCGGTTCTGCCGCTCATGGTCGGCGATCCAGCGGTCGAGCTTGTCCTTGGCCTCGGCATCGATCACCGGCCCCACATGGGTCGAAGGCTCGCGCGGGTCGCCGAGCTTGAGCTCGCGCGCGGCGCCCGCGATCATCTCGACGATCGGTTCGGCCACGTCCTCCTGCACGCAGAGCAGGCGCAGCGCCGAGCAGCGCTGGCCGGCGGAACGGAACGCCGACGTGACCACGTCGTCGGTGACTTGCTCCGGCAGCGCGGTGGCATCGACGATCATCGGATTGATGCCGCCGGTCTCCGCGATCAGCGGCACGATGGGCGCTTCCTTCGCCGCCAGCACGCGATTGATCGCGCGCGCGACTTCGGTCGAGCCGGTGAAGGCGACGCCCGCGACGCGCGGGTCGGCGACGAGCGCGGCCCCGACCTTGCCGTCGCCCGGCAGCAGATGAAGCGCGCTCGCCGGAACGCCCGCTTGATGCAACGCGCGCACCACCTCGGCGGCGATCAGCGGCGTCTGCTCGGCGGGCTTCGCCACCACCGCATTGCCGGCAACGAGCGCGGCGCTGATCTGACCGAGAAAGATCGAGAGCGGAAAATTCCAGGGGCTGATGCAGGCGAACACGCCGCGGCCGCGGTAGCGAAGCTCGTTGGCTTCACCGGTGGGGCCCGGCAGGACTTGCGGAGCAAGCGTGCGGCGCGCCTCGAGCGCGTAATAGCGGCAGAAATCGACCGCCTCGCGGACTTCCGCCACCGCGTCGTCGAGCGTCTTGCCGCCCTCGGCCTGCAACAGCGCGATCAGCCGGCCGCGCCGCGCTTCCAGGAGATTGCCGGCGCGTTCGAGGACGCCGGCTCGCACGTCGAGCGCCGCCGCGGCCCAGGGCAAAAAGCCCGCTTGGGCCGCTGCCATGGCCGCCGCCGCGAGGGCATCGTTGGCTTCGCCGACGCGGCCGATCGCCTTGGCGTCGATCGGCGAAAGCACCCGCCGCTCGGTGCCCGGGCGCTTCGTGCCGTCGATGAGCGGCCACGCCTCGGCCAACAGCTCACCCGCGCGGATTTCGGCGAGCAGCGCAGTGAGCGCGGCCCGGTCGCCGAATTCGACGCCGGAGGAATTGCGTCGGTCCGGACCATAAAGGTCGCGCGGCAGGGGAATCTTGGGGTTGCGCGCGTGACGCGCGTCGCCGATCCGCTCCTGCGGACGCTCGAGGATCGACCCGATCGGCACCGCGGGGTCGGCGGCAACCGACACGAAGGAGGAGTTCGCCCCGTTTTCCAACAGACGCCGCACGAGATAAGCGAGAAGATCGCGGTGGCCGCCGACCGGGGCGTAGATCCGGCAGGTCGCGCGCGGGTGGTCGGCGAGCAAGAGCTGGTAGAGCACCTCGCCCATGCCGTGCAGGCGCTGAAACTCGTAGCCTTCGACGCCGCCGGCATCCTCGATCACGCTCGCCACGGTGAGCGCGTTGTGGGTGGCGAACTGCGGATAGAGCCGCGGCCGCGCCGCCAGCAGCCTGCGCGTGCAGGCGGCATAGCAGACGTCGGTCATGGCCTTGCGGGTGAACACGGCATAGTCGGAAAGACCGCGCTCCTGGGCGCGCTTGATTTCCGTATCCCAGTAGGCGCCCTTGACCAGTCGTACCGTCAGACGGCGGCGCAGCCGGCGCGCGGCTTCGTCGAGCCAGTCGATCACCGCCGGAGCGCGCTTCTGATAGGCTTGCACCGCCAGCCCGAAGCCGTCCCAGCCGCGCAGCGAGGCGTCGGCGAGCATTGCCGCGATCACGTCGAGCGTGAGCTCGAGCCGGTCGGCCTCCTCGGCATCCACGGTGAAATTGAGGTCGAGGTCGCGCGCCTTGCGCGCAAGCTCGAGCGCCCGCGGCACCAATTCGGCCAGGACACGATGGCGCGATACCGCCTCGAACCGCGGATGCAGGGCGGAGAGCTTGACCGAAATGCCGGGACGGTTCGCGCTATCGCCGGCGCTCGCGGCGATGGCATCGATGGCGTGGGCATAGGAGGCGAAATAGCGCTCGGCGTCGGCTCCCGTGCGCGCGCCCTCTCCCAGCATGTCGAAGGAATAGCGCAGTGCCCGATGCATGCGGGCGTGCTCGAGCGCTTCCTCGATCGTCTGTCCGAGCACGAAATGCGAGCCCAGGAGCCGCATCGCTTGCCGCGTGGCGGCACGCACGGCGGGAATGCCGAGACGTTTGATGAGACTTTCGAGAATCGTATCCGGGGTCTCGCCGGGATGGATGATGCGCGCGGTGACGCCGAGCGTCCAGGCCGAGGCCGACACCAGCAGCGCGCTCGATTTGACGTGGTGCGACGACCAGTCGCCGGTGGCGAGCTTGTCTTCGATCAGCCGGTCGGCGGTCGCGGCATCGGGCACCCGCAGCAGCGCCTCCGCCAGCACCATGAGGGCGAGCCCCTCCTTGGTGGACAGCGAATAGGCATGCAGGAAATCCTCGATGCCGCCGAGCCCCCCGGCCCTCCCCCGGATCCCCTCGATGAGCCGCCGCGCATAAGCGTCGATTCGCCGCTCAGCGTCGCTCGCGCGGGCGGCCTCACGGAGCAGTCGAGCCGCGATCACCTCGTCGGGCGGCGCATAGGGAGCGCTGAAGAGGGGTGCTGTGTCTGCATCCGCGGCCGAGGATATGGTCGTATCTGGGATCATGACCGGTCCGCACTCGACTGGCTTCGGCTCGGGCCTGCGGCGTTAATCTTAACAGCCGTTCATGCCATCAGGCTGAAGAATAACTCGCATGCGGGCACAAAATGGCAGGGCGCGGTGTTTGAAATTTGTGAACGGCGGGCTCGAACCGCGATCTCGCCTTGCGCTTTGCACGCTCATGTTCTTTATCTGGCTGCCTCAGCTGCGGTGCACGGCGGGGTGGCGCGGGGGCCGAACTAGAGGGAGCAGCCATGGGCCTCCTAAACCTCATGCGGATCGTTCGGCCCGCCCATGTCTTCGCGGCGGCGATCGCGTTGACGACCGCATGGCCGGCCGCGGCGCAGACCAGCATCAAGTTCTCGCTCGACGGGCGCCTCGAGGGACTGGCTGCGACGTTTTTCCTCCCTCAGGACAGGGGCTACTTCAGGACCGAGGGCCTGGACGTGACCCTCGACGAGGCGACGAGCGTGCTCGAGCCCATTACCCGCGTTGCATCGGGCGCCTATGACATGGGCCTCGCCGATATCAACACCCTCATCAAATATCGCGATCAGCATCCGTCGCCTGCGGTGAGAGCGGTATTCATGGTCTACAACAAGCCGCCCTTCGCGATCGTGGCGCGCAGGAGCCGCGGCATTACCGAGCCCAAGCAGCTCGAGAACAAGAAGCTTGGCGCCCCA
>Ga0318574_10000425_pt1 | contig 12647 bp, 13 predicted proteins | sample GRESIP089b5f22_FD_202527 | JGI IMG/M metagenome (GOLD analysis project Ga0318574, IMG submission 202527) | Tropical soil microbial communities from Luquillo Experimental Forest, Puerto Rico - GRE.SIPMG.089b5f22 | ecosystem: Environmental > Terrestrial > Soil > Tropical forest > Bulk soil...
GGCGGTGGCCTCCATCTCCCAGCCCGAGCCTTCCTGGGCGATGATCACGTCGATGGGAGCGCCCTTGGTCTTCAGTTCGGCGCCGGTATATTCAATGGAAATGCCGATGGGGTATTCACCCGAAGCGGCCATTTTGCAGGGTTTGGAGCCTGAATGGGTATAGACGGCGACGTTGGCGTCCAGACCGTCCATGAACTTCCAGCCTTGGTCGCCCTGCATCTGCAGCCAGCCCGACACGGCCAGGAAGCCGGTGCCCGACGAGGCCGGGTTCGGCATGACGATCTGGCCCTTATAGACCGGCTTCAACAGATCGGCCCACGAGGTCGGACGCGGCAAGCCGCGTTTTTCGGCTTCGACGGTGTTGAAACAGATGGCGGCCATCCAGGCATCCATGCCGACCCAGGTGGGAACCGGCTTGGCATCCTTGAAGTTGGGCTTCAGCGCCTCGATGCCCTTCGGAGCGTAGGGTTGCAGCATGCCCTGGCCGTCCAGCAGGATCAGACTGGAGGCGGCGACGCCCCACACCACGTCGGCCTGGGGATTGTTCTTCTCCGCCAGCAGCTTGGCGGTGATGATGCCGGTGGAGTCGCGGACCCACTGGATTTCGACGCCGGGATTATCGGCTTCGAAGGCTTTCTTGTAGGGATCGAGCTGTTCGTTCTCGAGGGCTGTATAAACCGTCAGTTTGGTGGCGGCCCCGGCGGGGACGGCGGCAAGGACGGTCATGGCGACGGCGCCGGCAAGGCCGCGCATCAAAGTGGACAAGGACATCGGGAATGCTCCGTGGCTTTGATCTGGCTGTTAAGGCAGCGCCCGTCAGGCAACGCGGCCACGGAAACGAGTAATGGAAGGTGTTGATCCGACGTCGTGAAGCTTTGGTGACAAGGCGGCGGCATTTCCGTGAAAAGTCGCCGCGGCAACGGATCGTCATACCGTTGAATGGCGAACTTTAAGCGATAAAAAGTGGGGGGCGGAGCGAAATTGGCCCTGCTTTTCAGGCGCCGGCTATACCGTCTTCATAGGACACAATATTTCCGCCGTGCGGCATCGTCTTCGCCGTAGAGGAATGTTAGGAAAATTAGACGTTTTCCTTTGATGACCGGCGTGACTTCATGAATCAGGCTGACGGAAAACACCACGGCGCCTTCCCGTGGGGCACAGTAGGTTTGTTGGCCGAACTCGGGGAAACGCACTTCTCCACCCTCGTATTCGCCGCTGTTGAGGTGGATCGACAATGCGAAACGCCGATGGGCCGTGGCCGGAGTGCTGTTATCGACATGCGGACGAAAATATCCGCCGACCGCCGAATCGTAGCAAGACAGCAGATACCGTTCGATGCGGCTGGCTTCAAATTGAAAAGCTTTGGCAATAAGCGGCGTGACCCGTTTTTTGCTGCGGGCGCCGATGGCGCGTTGCAGACCGTCCTCCTCGATCAGGCAAGGGTCCGGTAAAGTTCTTCGATGACGCGGCGGGCGGCTGGATGTGCCGCCGTTCCCAGGAAACTGAGGGCGACATAACGTCCGCCGGCCAGCTTCAAGTCGAAACCGGAGGAAAAGGAACAGCCGAAGGTCAGATTCGGCAAGTCCTCGCCAAATCCGGGACAGGGAATGTTCCGTCCCTGGGCGTTCATCATTTATCGTCTGGCTTCCGGGCCCGATTTGAAGTCGCGCAGGAAAGCGGCGTCGGGTGACAGCACCAACGTCGGAGCCGAACCGGCCAAAGCCTGCCGGTAGGTCTGCAACGAGCGGTAAAGGCGATAGAATTCCGGATCCTTGCCGAAAGCGTCGGCCAGCAGATGGTTGGCCTGGGCGTCGGTCTCGCCCCGGGTGATGGTGGCCTGGCGCTGGGCTTCCGAGAGGATCACCGTGCGTTCGCGGTCGGCCTTGGCCTGAATTTCCTGCGCCCATTCTGAACCTTGGGCGCGAAGCTCTTTGGCTTCTCGCTCACGCTCGGATTTCATGCGGTCATAGATGGCTTGGCTGGTTTCATAGGGAAGGTCGGCGCGGTGAATGCGGACCTCGACCACTTTGATGCCCTGCTGCAAGGCTTTTTCGCCCACCTCTTTTTGAATGTTGTCGACGATGGCCGCGCGTTCGGGCGACAGCAGGGAACGCAGCATCACCCGGCCCAATTCGCGGCGCAACGACGAACTGACGATCTGACTGAGCTGGGCGCGGGCCTGCTCCAGAGTGCGGACCGATTGATAGAACTTCAGGGGGTCGGCGATGCGGAAGCGGGTGTAGGTCTGAACCTCCAGGCGCTTTTGATCTCCCAGGATCACCTGTTCCACCGGCGGCTCCAGGGGCAGCAGACGGTTGTCATAGGTGATGATGCTGTCCAGGACCGGCATTTTCAGCTTCAGGCCCGGCTCTCCCGCCGTGCCCATGGGTTTCCCCAGGCGGACCACCAAAGCTTGCTGGCCTTCCGACACCACGTAGAAGCTGTTGTCGGCGGCCCACAATGCGAACAGCGCCAGGGCGGCGAGGCTCAATCTGAGGCCGCGCTTCATGGCTTGTCTCCCTTGCCCGGCGGCATGGGCATATAAGGCACCACGCCGGACACGCCCTTGCCGGAAGAATCGATGATGACCTTCGAGGCTTTTTTCAGCACTTCGTCCATGCTTTCCAGATAAAGCCGCCAGGCGGTGACGTCTTTGGCCTGTTGATAGCTCTGATAGATGGCCTGAAAGCTTTTGGCCTCGCCCTGGGCCAGATTGACCATTTGCTCCCGATAAGCGGCGGCCTCTTGGGCGATGCGCCCGGCGTCGCCGCGGGCCCGCGGAATAACGTCGTTGGCATAGGCTTCTGCTTCGTTGCGGGCGCGCTCCTGGTCGGCGCGGGCGCGCTGGACGTCGTTGAAGGCGTCGATCACAGCCGATGGCGGGTCGACCCGCTGCAACTGGACTTGGGTGATGACCACGCCGGCCTGTTCGGTGTCCAGCAATTGCTGCAGCAGGTCGCGGGTCTCTTCGGCGATCTGCTGGCGTTTGTCGGACAGCGCGGCCTGAATGGGCGTCCGGCCGATAACCTCGCGCAGAGCGCTTTCGGCGTCCACTTTCACGACGATCTCGGGGTCTTGCACCTTGAACAGAAACCGGCCGGCGTCCTTGATTTGCCAGAAGACGGCGCAGTCGGCTTCGACAATGTTTTCGTCGCCGGTCAGCATCTGGCGTTCGCGGGTGCCTTGGCCGGCGCCGGGAATGCTGCCGACCGCGCTCTGAAGGCCCAGCTGCAACTGGTTGATCTGGGTGACTTTGGGGAAAATCACGCTGTCGATCGGGGCCGGCAGATGATAGTGCAGGCCCGAATTGGTGGTTTCGATCCAACTGCCGAAGCGCAGGACCACGCCTTGTTCGTCGGGCTGAACCTTGTAGATGCCGGAGCAGGCCCAGATCACGGCTGCCAGCCCGGTCATGAGCGATAGGCTGCGCCTGCTGAATCCAGGGCGGTCGAGCAGGCCGGCCAGGCGCGCTTGGAAAGATTGAATTTCGGGTTCGGTCGTCATGCTTCTTCCTCGACGATGGGGCGGCGCAGAGCTTCCGCGGCCGGAAGCCATGTGATGACGGCTTTTTCAAGCTGTCCCAGGGACGGCGGTTTGCCGACACAATCGTTCATGCCGACCAAGCCTTGGCGATAGCCCATGCCGTCGGCGGTGTTGTAGTGGGCCACCATGGCCACCACCGGCAGGGCCGCCAGAACGGGATCGTCGCTGGAGCGTAAGCGCGAAGTCAGGCCGAAGCCGTCCAGCCTGGGCATGTAGCAGTCGGTGATCACCAAGCCGTGGCGGTGCGATTGAAGCCGTGCCCAGGCTTCTTCGCCGTCCGTGGCGGTTTCGACGGCGAAGCCCAGCCAGATCAGGGAATTCGCAACCTCGGCCAGATCGAAGAGATTGTCCTCGACCAGCAGGATCAGGGCATTGGCCGCGGCGGCCTCATCGATTTCCGGCGCCCGATGCTGCCGGAGCGGCGCCGGGGCCGGCAGGGGGGAACGGTTTTTTGGGGTCAGGGTTCGGAGCATGTCTCCCCATTTCGCCGCGTCCTTCTTTTCCTGCCGGGCAGGGGGATAGGACGCGACCGGAGGCGGAGGGGCCTGCCGCGAATGTTTCAGCCTGATCCGGTCCTTGGGACGTTCGTCTTCGATGGTACGGCTTTGCGCCAGCACGAAGACCGTGCCTAAAATCGGCACGACGACGCTCAGCGCCGGGGCCTGACTTTGAATCCAATCGGCGATCAGAGGGTCGGCAACGGCGATGTCGCCCGCGATCCAGCCCAGCAAGGCGCCGCCGGCCGAAATCAACTCGGGCCAGCTTTTTAGCAATTTGCCGATGAGACGGCTGCCGAACATCAGCAAGGGGACGCTGAGCAAGAGGCCAAAAGCCAGAACTCCGATATTCCCCTGCGCCACCGCCGACAAGGCGACCACGTTGTCCAGACTCATGACCAGATCAGCCAGCAGGATGAGAACCACCGCCCCCATGAAGTCGCTGGTTTCGGATGAGGTGGCCTCGTCCTGATCGTCGTCTTCGTCGATCATCAGCTTGATGGCGATCACTGTCAGGGCCACGGCCCCCAGCAGCTTCAATCCCGGTAGGGCCAACAGGACGCCCACCAGCGATGTCAGAAAAACCCGCAGCAGGACCGCCGCTCCCGTTCCTAGCAACATCGCCTTGCGCAGCAGGAGCGGCGGCAGGGAGCGGCAAGCCAGGGCGATGACCACGGCGTTGTCGCCACTGAGCAGTAGATCAATCAGGGCGACCTGTAGAACGATGCCGAGAAACGGAAAGTTCAGACTGAAATCCATGCTTATAGTCCCACCAGTCCGGCAAGGCCGCCGCACACGCCGGCCAACACCAGCAGCAGGGATGTCGCCACTGTCGCGTGCCATTGCCAACCGCTGGGCCGCAATCTTTTGTGCAAGGCCTGGCGCGACAGAAAGAGCAGACAGCCCAGCACCAGCGGCAGCAGAAAGACGTTGAGCGCCTGAGCGGCGACGGACAGGCGGACAAGATCATCGGCGTATCCCGCCACCAGCGCGGCGCAGCAGACGCAGGTCGCGTGAAAGGCGAGATAGTCGCGTCCCCGCCACGGCTTGCCGGTGACGTCCTTTACGCCCCAGGAGAGGGACAGGAAGGAGACGATGGCTGCGACCATGGCGGCCCCCAGGACTCCGGCGGCGAACACCGGCGCGGACAGGTCGTTGCCGAGAACCGGGGCCAAAGCTTTGCCGATTTCTCCTATCGTTGATGGTGTTTGATTCCGCAGAACCGAAGCCGCGGCCATCAATACCGCTATGGTCAGGCACTGAGTTAAGACGGCGCCAAAAGCGGTGTCCAGGCGTTCCGCCCGATAGTCTGAGGGGCGCAGGGTTTTGGCGGCCACGGCCCCTTGCTGATAAAAGATCATCCAGGGATTGAACACGGCTCCGACCAGGGCTGAGGCCAGGTATAAAAAACCCTCGTCCGACAATCGGATGTCGGCGATTTCCCGGAGGATTTGGCTGCCGTCCGGCCTTGCCCGCCAGGCAACGGCAAAGAAAGCCAGCTCGAACAATCCGATGATCAGGGCCGCCCGCTCGATGCGGCGATAAGAACCCAACAGCGCCACCGCCAGCATGGTTGCCGCCGCCAGCGACAGGGACAAGGGGCGGCCGACGCCGAACATGGCGCCAATGCCGGCCACGGCGCTGAATTCGGTGACAAGAGTTCCCAGCACCGCGATGGCCAGATTGCCAAGAGACAGCCAGGCCCAGACCGGCCCCATGTGTTTGCGGATCAAGGCCCCGTGTCCGGCCTGGGTGAAGATTCCCAGGCGAACGGTCAGTTCCTGAACCATGTACAGAACGGGGATCAGGAGCAGAAGCAGCGGTAGAAGGCGATATCCCCATTGCGCTCCGGCCTGAGCGGCGGAGACGACGTTGCCGGCGTCGCAATCGGCCAGCATCACCAGCAGTCCCGGCCCCCAGGCCGTCAAGCCGCGAAGCAACGCCGCCGGTCCGGCTGGCAGGATCAAGGAGGAGGATTGGCTTTCCATGGGCGAGACCCTAGGCCACGCCGTCCAACCGGAACCTTTCCGCAAACTTACCGTTTGGAAAGGTTGTCCATCGGCTTGGGCAGGATCAGTCTTGCCAGCAGTCCCGGAGAGACGTCTTGCAGTTCCAAAGTGCCTTCGTGAATATCGGCGATCGCCGCGACCATCGACAGGCCCAACCCGTTGCCGGGCATATGCCGCGACGTTTCCAGCCGGACGAAGCGTTTCAGCACGGCCTGGCGTTGGTCCGCGGCGATACCGGGGCCGTCGTCGGCGACGCTCAGAATCACCCGGTCGGGCATTTCCTCGGCGGCCAAAACCACGGTTGCTCCGTTGCCAGCATATTTGAAAGCGTTGTCTAGAAGGTTCGATGCCGCAAGGGCCAGCAGATCCCGGTCGCCCCAGGCAACGGGCGATCCGATGATCCGGCTACTCAGAACGGTTCCGCTTTCCTCGGCCATGGCGTCGTATAGCTCGGTAAGGCCGCTGACGATTTCGGCTAGGCGAATGGGGCCAAGGGCGTAACGCCGCGAGCCGGATTCCATCTCGGCAATTTCAAGAAGCTTCTGAAAAAGCAGGACGAGGTCGTCGATATCGGCGATGGCCTCGCCTACCGCCAAAGGCAACCGGTCGGCACCGTTCACGTTCGACAATGCCTGATCCAGTTTGGCCCTGATCCGCCCCAAGGGGGTTCGCAAATCATGGGCGATGGCGTTGGAAACATCGCGGACTCCGTCCATCAGCGTCTGAATCCGATCCAGCATTCCGTTGATATCGCGGCTCAGGCGCGAGAATTCATCCTCGTTTTTATTCATGGGAACACGCCAGGCCATGTTTCCCTTGCCGATTTTTGCCGTCGTTCTGCGGATTTCGGACAGGCGCCGATCTATCATGCGGCGGAATAGGGCGGCTCCGGCCAGGACAATGACCGTCGATACAACGGCCCCCACGGACAGGGAACGCACGACCAGACTTTCCATCCGCAGAATGTCGTCGAGATCGCGCCCGACCACCAGAACGCCTCCGTCGGGCAAACGATGAGCCAACAGGCGGCTGTAGGACGGGCGTCCGGAACGGACGACGTTGGCGTCCGTCAATTGATCCGGATCCAATATCTCGGGCTTGGCCATCAGATTGCCGGCAAGTGTCCGTCCATCGGGGCCAACGAGATCGTAGACCTCGGTGTCGGAATCGATGCCGTCGTCGAGAAGTCTCTGAATTTCCTGCCGCAGAGCTTCGGTGCCGTCGTTTCCAGCCCGGGCGGAAAGATGGCTGGACAGCGCGGCAAGCTTTCCGTCGATGCCGCGATTCATCACGCCAACAGTGCCGAAATAGAGTACTCCGGCCAGAATCGCCAGGCTGATCAGCATCAACATGCCGTAACCCGCGGCCAGCCGGAGGGTTACCGTCGGGTGGAATCTACCCATGGGTGCTGATCATATAGCCGGCGCCGCGAACCGTATGGATGAGGGGAATGCTGAAATCTTTGTCGATCTTCTGGCGCAGTCGGCTGATCTGAACATCGATCACTCCGGTCTGGGGATCGAAATGATAATCCCACACGCCTTCCAGCAGCATTGTGCGTGTGACGACCTGATCCTGGTGCCGGAGAAGAAACTCCAGCAGCCGGAACTCTCTGGGCTGAAGGTGGATGATTTTGCCGCCGCGTTCCACCTTGCGGCTGCGCAGATCCAGCCTGAGATCGGCCAGGGTGAACTCGAATTGATTCTCGCGAAGCGACGAGCGGCGAATCACGGCGTCCAGGCGGGCCTTCAGCTCCTCGAAAGCGAAAGGCTTCGTCAGGTAATCGTCGGCGCCGGAACGCAACCCCCGCACCCGTTCGTCGAGGCTGGCAAGAGCGCTGAGAATCAAGACCGGCGTGTGTTTGCCAAGGCTTCGCATGGTGGACAGGATCGCCATCCCGTCTATCTGTCCAGGCAGCATGCGGTCCAGGATGACGGCGTCCCAGCTTTCCTGGGTCGCCAGATAAAGCCCGTCGACTCCGTTTTTCGCCAGAACGCTGACATGTCCCCATTCGGTCAATCCCGACTGGATGTATTGAGCGGTTCCTGCGTCGTCTTCGATGATCAGGCAGCGCATGAAAAGACGGTCCTTGCGTTTGTCCGGGATCATCACGCATGGAATGAAGGGGTAAATCAAGGCTGGCTTTGCTGGGCTTGGTTTGCCACATCTGGGTTTTTTCGGCTGCGGCCTGTCGTTTTTCTCCCTTGACGCTGGCTGTGACGAGGCATATTCCGAACTTGCGACATCGGCGGATACGTCCGCAGCGCCTCGCGTAATAACTGACAGAGACAAAGATGAACCCGCGACCTAGCACTGTGTCCGCGGAGCCTTCCAGTCGTCGCTTCGCGACCGCTGAAAGGACCACGGACGACTTTGCCCAGGATGCTCGGGGGATTGTCTCGGCCAGGGCCGCCGCCTAAGGGCCGCCGCCCGTCCGGACAAGCCTTCGCCGCCTCCTGGGTCGACCAACGTCAACCCCAGATGAAGAGGTGGCGACCATGGCTGTCATCCTGGCCTTCGCTCTCGCTGCCCGGCTCCGTGCCGGCCGTCCCGATATTTCCCCGCTGGCGGTGCCTCTGGCCGTTGTCGGCCGCACCGTCAGCCCTTTTCGTTGGATTCTTGATCCCGACAGCGGTCTGCTGGTCTGCCGTTTCCAGGGCGAAGCGGCGGATCCGGACCCTCTGTCTCGTCTGCCCAAAGCTGCTTGAGGTGGGGTAAATCCCATTCTTGAGCCTTTTCGGCCGGAGAAGTCCGGCAGCGGCGGCGCTTCTGATCGCCGCCATGCCGCCGTGATGGCCGATGCCGCCCTCGCAACCAAGGCGCCGCGCAGCCGCCGCGCCCTCTACAACGCCATCAAGGCCTACCGCAAGGCCGAGACGGCCGTCTATCACGCTGCTACGAGCGAACATTCTGCCGCTGGCGATGGGCGTTTAACGCCTGATTCGTAGCGATAGCGGGGCCATAAAACCGTCATGTTCCGCTCTCGTTACTCTCGCCTATAGTCCCCACTCTTTGTCTTTGCAGGTCCGTTATGAAAGCCTTCGCCACCTTTGATCTGCAGTCCTTTGGAGACACCTTCATCGCCTTGGCCGTGGCCTTCATGCTGGGAACGCTGATCGGTTTCGAGCGGCAATACCGGCAGCGTACGGCCGGGTTGCGGACCAACGTGCTGGTGGCGGTGGGAGCCGCGCCTTTGCCGACATCGACATGCATCTCCTGAGGGGAGAGGGCGGGGTCAGGATTGTTTCCTATATCGTTTCCGGTATCGGCTTCCTCGGCGCCGGCGTGATCATGAAGGACGGTGCCCATGTGTGCGGCCTGAACACAGCCGCTACTCTGTGGTGTTCGGCCGCTGTCGGCGCTTGCGCCGGGGCTGGTGTCGCCGCCGAGGCGATTTTGCTGACCGCCTTCGTGCTGGCCGGAAACACATTGTTGCGTCCGCAGGTCAACTACATCAACTGTAAGCCGATGGACGAACGCGTGACCGAGGCATGTTATCGTGTCCATGTGGTCTGCGATCCCGCGGTCGCTGCGGACGTCCGAGAGCGGCTCTACGCGGAACTGGAAAAAGCCAATTATCCATTGCGAGAGATCGAAGTGTTGTCGGAAGGCGACGACGAAGTGGAATTGGCTACCGTGCTGGTACCGACCACGGCCTCGTCCGAGAAACTGGGTGCCGTGGTTCAAGCTTTGGAAACGCAGAGCGAGATCGCGAGTTGCGCCTGGACGGTTAGCACGGTGTTGTGACGCTATGCCGTGATTTCGGCAAGGGGATTTTCTTGTCTATGGTGATCCATCGGTGCATGGGCGCTTGCGCACGGACCCGTCAATTCGATCTGCCTTGAAAAGGCCGAATCACATTTGTAATATGATAATGATTATCATTATCGAGTCGGTATCTCTGCCGGCCGGTGCGTCGGGGGAGAATGCTTTTGTCGACCGTTGGTCTGGAAGTGCGACAGATTCAAGCATTATATGTCGATCATCACACGTGGCTGTACGGCTGGCTACGCCGCAAACTGGGCAATGCCTGTGATGCCGCCGACTTGGCTCAGGACACTTTTCTGCGTCTTATGGTTTCCCGGTGTCTGCAAGGCCATCTGGGCCGGGAACCTCGGGCGCTGCTGACCCACATCGCCCGGGGATTGGTTGTCGACCATTGGCGCCGCCAAGACGTTGAACGCGCATATCTGGAGGCCTTGGCCCAGATGCCGCCGGCTGAAGTGCCGTCGCCGGAGGCGCGGCTGGCTATTCTCGAGGCGCTGTATCATATCGAGACCATGCTGCGCAGCTTGCCGGTGCGCACGCGGCAAATCTTCCTGCTGGCCCAATTGGACGGACTGACCTATCGGGAAATCGCGGAGCGTCAGGGAACCTCTCTGATTACCGTCAAGCGGCATATGCGCACCGCCTTCACCGCCTGTCTGGCGCTGGCCTGAAATGGCGGGCAGACAGGTGAACGGACAGGCGGGTTGGGACGACGCAGCCGGTACCGATCAGGACATCATGAACGAAGCCGTCGGCTGGCTGGTGCTTCTTCAGTCCGGCGAAGCCACCGATCAGGATCGGGCGGCGTTGAGCCGGTGGCGGGGACGCAGCCAAGCGCATATGGCGGCCTGGGCGCGGGTCGAAGGCATTCTGGACGTCTTTCAGAAAATACCGCCGCGGATCGGACATGCCACTTTGTCGCGGCTTCAGAGCAGCGAACGCCGGCGCATGCTTCGTTTGGCGCTGTCGGCTTTGGTTGTTCCGGCGTGCGGGCTTGCCTTGGGGGCGGTCCCATGGCGGGAATGGACCGCCGACTACCGCACCGACACGGGTGAGCGCCGGGTCATCCAACTGGCCGACGGCACCCGTCTGGTGCTCGATACCGCCAGCGCGGTGGATGTCGCTTTCACAGCCGGCGAACGGCGCCTGACTCTGCTGTCCGGGGAGATTTTTGTCACGACCGGGCGCGATCCGTCTCCGACGCCGCGGCCTTTCATCGTGCAGACGGCCCAGGGCGCTTTGCGTCCGCTGGGAACCCGCTTCACCGTGCGGAAAGACGATGACGCCGTTCGCGCCGCCGTCTTCGAGGGTGCCGTGGAAATTCGTCCGGCAGGGTCAAATCGGGCATTCGTTCTGCGGGCCGGAGAGCGGACCGCCTTCACCGCCGAAGAATTCGGCCCGGCGATGACCGTCGAAAACGGAGCCGATCTGTGGGAACGGGGAATGCTGCTGGTGCGCGATATGCCTTTGGGGGATCTGGTGGCGGAACTGGCCCGCTATCATCGCGGCGTACTCCGCTGCGATCCGTCCGTGGCCGGGCTGGCGGTTTCCGGGGCTTTCCCCGTCGCCGACACCAAGGCCAGCCTGGATCTGCTGGAAAAAACCCTGCCTTTGCGCATTGGTAAGGTCACACCCTATTGGATCACCGTGACGGCGCGCTGACCGCAAGCGATCCCCAAAAAAACATGCGTCTTCCCAAAAACATGTCCAGGAGGGTGATACCTTTTGCCGCCCTTGTTCGGTGTACAGGGTGAAGGCGCGTCGATGGACATGCGCCGACATCCGCATACATCGCATGAAGGGACAGAAACCATGATCTTCAGACAATTTCGCCCCAGGCCGGTCCTGCACAGAATGAACCAGGGTGGAAGGAAAGAGATGGTTTCGGGCAACGCCTTGGCCTTGGCTCTCGGCTGGCTGCTGGTCGGACCGGCCGGCATCGTGGCGGTGGCACCGCATGCCGCCTGGGGCGCCGAGGCGCCGGTGACACGTTCCTATGCCATTCCTGCCGGCACGCTGGCCGACGCCCTGGCCCGTTTCGCCGCCGCTGCCGGGGTTCCCCTGTCGTTTGATCCGCGCATGCTGGACGGGCTGAACAGTCCGGGACTGCGGGGGGAGTTCGGTGTATCGGAAGGCTTCACCCGCCTGCTTGCCGGCAGCGGCTATCAGATCGTCGATATGGGCGACAGCCGCTATACCTTGCGCGCGGCCGGCGGCGGCGCCATGACGTTGTCGCCGGTGACAGTGAGCGCCGACGGGCAGCCCCGGAACGAAACGGCCACGGGGCCGGTCGATGGTTATGTCGCCAAGCGCGCTTTGACGGCGACCAAGACCGATACCCCGATCAAGGAGACGCCACAGTCGATCAGTGTGGTGACGCGCGACCAGATGGACGACCAGGGGGCGCAAACCGTGGGACAGGCGCTGCGCTACACGGCCGGCGTTTATTCCGACGGACGGGCCGGCAGCCGCTACGACAGCGTCTTCATGCGCGGTTTCGGCGGATACGGAAGCACAGCCGGATACGTGGAATATCTGGACGGCCTGCGCATGCTGCGCGGCATTTCCTATGCCATTCCCACCCTTGATGAAAACGAGTTGGAGCGCGTCGAGGTGCTGCGCGGTCCGTCTTCCGTCCTGTATGGGCAGGCGAACCCGGGCGGCATCGTCAACATGACCAGTAAGCGCCCCACCACAGAGCCCGATCACGAGGTGACGATGGGCTTCGGCACCAACGACACCTATTATTCAACCTACGACATGGGCGGGCCGGTGACCGACGACAAAACCGTAAGCTATCGCCTGACCGGCTCCGGCCGGACCGAAAGCG
>Ga0318574_10000437_pt1 | contig 12505 bp, 10 predicted proteins | sample GRESIP089b5f22_FD_202527 | JGI IMG/M metagenome (GOLD analysis project Ga0318574, IMG submission 202527) | Tropical soil microbial communities from Luquillo Experimental Forest, Puerto Rico - GRE.SIPMG.089b5f22 | ecosystem: Environmental > Terrestrial > Soil > Tropical forest > Bulk soil...
TCCGGGAGGTTGGCCGCGGCCTGGAGGCGGAACCGGTCCTCGGGCTCGCCGGCCGCCACCCGCCCGGCGATGATCTTCATGGCGCGATCCGGGATGTCGACCAGCTGGCGGTGAACTTCCATCCGGCCGGACTCGATCCGTGACACGTCCAGCAACTCGGTGATCAGCCGGGTGACCCGGTCCGCGTCGGCGTTGACGGTCTCGAGCATGACCCGCTTCTGGTCGTCGGTGAACCGGCCCCACTTGGCGAGCAGCGTGGCGGTGAACCCCTTGACGGAGGTCAGCGGGGAACGCAGCTCATGGGCGACGGTCGAGACCAGCTCGGCACGGCTGCGCTCGAGCCTCGCCCGCTGCTGCGCGCCCCGGATCGAGACCACGAGACGGCGGACCGGGCCGTTGCGCCCGTCGCGCACGTAGCCGACGGAGACCAGGAGCTCCGTGCCGTCGGTCAGGTACAGGCTCCGCTCGGGGTGCCTGGTGCGGGTGGCGAGGCCGTGGTAGGGGTCGACGAACACCCACCAGTCCCTGCCGTCGGGGTCACGGAACGGCAGGACGTCGGAGACGAACTTGCCGATGGCCTCTTCGGCGGCGAGGCTCGTGAGCCTGGCCGCCGCGCGGTTGAAGACGATCACGCGGCCGACGTCATCGGCCACGACCAGCCCGTCGGGCAGCTCGTCGGCCATGAGGGCCTGGGCGGCGAGCAGAGCCTGGGCAGCGGACCGCAGGTCAGGTGGTGAGTCAGCGGGCCTGCCATCGGCATGGCCAGCAGCGCCGGGGGTACCCCGACTCGCTGTGTTGTCCTCCACGACTGCGAAGCCTCCGTCCGGCAGGGGCCGCATCTGACGGCCTGCGCCTGGCTCGTTCCGGGATGCGGGTGACGGAATGTGATCAGACTCTAGCGCGCTATACCGCCCCAACGACAGACCCGGACATGGGATTTCTCTGCGTTGTAATGCAAATACCCTATGCCACGGACATTTCTACACTCACCATTAGGGCGCGCAACGGGATGTAATCATAATCTTTCGCAGCGCGTTCTTGCTGCGTTCCCGGCGCGTTCCGCCCATCGCGGATCCGTGACATTTAACTGACGGACCCGTTGAACTTTACGTATCCGCGCTGGCCCGGAGGGCGGAAGCGGACGCGTACATGCACACGGCCGCCGCGGCGGCCAGGTTCAGGCTCTCCGCCCGGCCGTAGACCGGCACGGCCACGGACTCGTCGGCGAGTGCGAGCAGGTCCGGCGGTAGCCCCCATGCCTCGTTGCCGAACAGCCACGCGGTCGGCGCGGCAAGTGCCGCCCGGGTCCCGGGGTCGTCCAGGGTGGTTTCCGCCCGGCCATCGGCCGCGACGATCCGCAGGCCAGCCTGCTTCAGCGCGGTGACCGCTTCGGGCAGCCTGGTCCCGGCCACCACAGGCAGGTGGAACAGGCTGCCGGCGCTAGCCCGCACGCACTTCCCGTTGTATGGGTCGACCGAGGCGTCGGCGAAGACGACGGCGTCCGCGCCCGCCGCGTCAGCGGTGCGCAGGACGGTGCCGGCGTTGCCCGGATCGCGGACATTCGCCAGCAGCGCGACGAGCCTCGGCCGGGCCGCGGTGACCTGGCCGAGCGGGACGTCGACGAAATCGCAGACCGCGAGGAGGCCTTGCGGGGTCACGGTCTGCGCGAGGTCGCTCATGACCTCGCCGCTGACCACTTGCACGTCGACGCCGGCGCGGCACGCTGGCCTCGTGGCACGGGCGGCCGCGGTGACGAACAGCCCGCTGACGCGTGCCCCGGTGGCGAGCGCCTCGGCAACAGCTTGCGGGCCCTCCGCGAGGAAGGCCCGTTCACTCTGCCTGAATGCCCGCTTGGTCAGCCGGCGCGCCGCCCTCAACCGCGCCGGGCCCGCACTGCGGTAGCCGCTTATCGTCAGGGAACTATCCCTTGTGTCGCGTAGGTTGACGCCGGGGTCAGGCCGCGGCGCCGGCGCTCTCGGGGAGCGCCTTGCGGGCAACCTCGACCAGCGCGGCGAAGGCCGTCTCGTCGCTGATCGCGAGGTCGGCGAGGACGCGCCTGTCGACCTCCACGCCCGCCAGCTTGAGGCCCTGCACAAAGCGGTTGTAGGTCATGCCGTTCGCCCGCGCCGCGGCGTTGATGCGCTGGATCCACAGCCGGCGGAAGTTGCCCTTGCGGTCCTTGCGGTCGCGGTAGGCGTAGGTCATCGAGTGGAGGACCTGCTCCTTGGCCTTGCGGTAGAGCCGCGACCGCTGGCCCCGGTAGCCGCTTGCCCGCTCCAGGACAACCCTGCGCTTCTTCTTAGCGTTCAGCGATCGCTTTACGCGTGCCATTGTTCTGTCTCCCTACAATTCTTAATCTCGCCCTGGCCTGCGATTACCTTCCGAGCAGCCGCTTGACTTCGCGGCGGTCGCCCTTCGAGACCTCGATCTCGCCGTAAAGCCGGCGCGTGACCCGGGAGGACTTGTGCTCGAACAGGTGCTGGCGGTTGGCACGCAGCCGCATCAACTTGCCGGTGCCGGTGACCTTGAACCGCTTGGCGGCGCCGCTGTGCGTCTTCATCTTCGGCATGGTCGCCGTCGTCTCCTCATCCAGTAATCCAGTACTCTTCGCCGCCCAGGGGCAGCCTTATCGGCCATGCGGCCATGCGACCTTGGGGTGTGGCCGCATGGCCCGTCTCCCGCTCGCGCGGGGTAAACCTCCCGGCACTTGACCGGGCGGGACACCAGCTGTGGCCGGGTCAGTTGCCCGGCCGCGGCCGGGTTACACGTCAGTCGGCGCCGGAGCCGCCGCTTCGCTGCGCGGGCTTGGGACCTGGCGCGCCTGCGGGGCTGCCTGCTGTGCGCTGCGATCGGCCTTGCTCTCGGTCTTCTTCCGGTGCGGGCCGATCACCATGATCATGTTCCGGCCGTCCTGCTTGGGCTGTGACTCGACGAAGCCAAGCTCGTTGACGTCGTCGGCCAGCTTCTGCAGGAGGCGGAAGCCGAGTTCGGGCCGGGACTGCTCGCGGCCGCGGAACATGATCGTCACCTTGACCTTGTCGCCCGCCCTCAGGAACCGCTCGACGTGGCCCCTCTTGGTCCCGTAGTCGTGCGGGTCGATCTTCGGGCGGAGCTTGATCTCCTTGACGATCGTCTGTGTCTGGTTCTTGCGCGATTCCCTGGCCTTGACCGCGGACTCGTACTTGAACTTTCCGTAGTCCATGAGCTTACAGACCGGGGGCCGCGCGGTCGGGGCAACCTCGACCAGATCGAGGTCAGCCTCCTGAGCGAGCCGGAGCGCCTCGTTGATGGAGACGATCCCGATCTGCTCGCCCTTCGGACCGACAAGCCGGACCTCCGGAGCGCGGATGCGCTCATTGACACGCGTTTCGGCGCTGATGTGACCTCCAGAGCCCATCTATCGCCGCCGGCCTTTCCGGCGGCTATTGCCGCGACCTCGCCGGACGGAAAAAGCCCCGCCAGGCACATGCCCGCGGGGCTACCACAACAGCGGCACCGTCGGCCAGCTTCCGCTGGCGACCGCGCCGCGCCGCGAACCTGTCCCGCATCGCACGTGCTGCGCACGTGCCTTCGCGGCCAGCTGCGGCCAGACCCGCCAGCCATTAGGCCAGCCAGGTGGGAGGTGGTCCTCCGCTTGCACGTCCGGTGCCTGAGCACCAGACCGGTCAGCGACCAAGAGTAACAGCAATTCGGCCCAGGGTGGTATTCCCGCTCGCGATAGGCCTCCCTGTCGACGGTCAGGGCGAGCCATACAGGGATTCGATCTGAGCCGCGTACTGCTCCACGACGATGCTGCGGCGCACCTTCAGCGTCGGCGTCAGCTGGCCGCCCGCCTCGGTGAGGTCCTCGTCGAGGATAGCGAACCTCTTGATCGCCTCGGCCTGTGACACCGCCTTGTTGGCCTCGTCGACGGCTGTCTGGATCTCCGCCCGCAGGGCGGGGTCCTCATTGAGGTCGGCGATGGTCACCGTTTCCGGCTTGCTGTTGTCCGCCTTCCACTGCGCGAGCGTCTCCGGGTCGGCGGCTACCAGCGCCGCGATATAGGGCTTGGCGTCCCCCACGACCAGGCACTGGCTGACCAGCCAGTGGGCGCGCACCCGGTCTTCGAGCACGGCGGGCGCGACGTTCTTGCCCGCCGCGGTGATGATGAGGTCCTTCTTGCGCCCGGTGATCGCCAGGAACCCCTCGTCGTCGAGCACTCCGATGTCCCCGGTGTGCAGCCAGCCTTCCTCATCGATCATCGCCTTGGTGGCGGCCTCGTTGTTCCAGTAGCCCTGGAAGATCATGTCGCCCTTGACGAGGACCTCGCCATCCGCCGCGATCCGGATCGTGCAGCCCGGGATCGGCTTGCCCACGGTGCCGATCTTCTGCGCGCCGGGCGTGTTCGAGTTCGTCGCGGGGCTGGTTTCGGTCAGGCCGTAACCCTCGAGCACGTTGATGCCGCAGCCGCGGTAGAAGTGCCCCAGCTGGGTACCGAGCGGGGCAGCCGCGCTCCACGCGTACTGCACCTTGCCGCCAAGAGCCGCGCGCAGCTTGCCGTACACGAGCCGGCCGAACAGGAGGTGCTTGAGGCGGAGCACGAGACCCGGGCCGCCGGCGTCCAGCGCCCGGCTGTAGGCGATAGCCGTGGCCTCCGCCTCCGCGAAGACCTTGCCGTGCCCTCCGGCAATGGCCTGGCGCTTGGCGCTGTTGTATGCCTTTTCCCATACCCGCGGCACGGACAGCACCGCTGTGGGCCGGAACGCCGGCAGCTCGGCGACGGCGTCGGCCATGTCCACCAGCCCCAGGACCGTGCGCGAGTAGATCGCGCCGTACTGGATGAGCTGGGCGTAGCTATGCGCCAGCGGCAGGAACAACAGCGTGGAGTGGTGCTCGTTGAAGACCTTCTGGAAGCCGTCGTTCTGCATGCAGTTGCGGGTGTTGGAGACGATGTTGCCGTGGCTCAGCATGCAGCCCTTCGGGCGGCCGGTCGTCCCCGAGGTGTAGACGATCTCGGCGAGGTCGCCGGCGCCGCGGGTCCGGCGCCGTTCCTCGACCTGCTCCGGCGTGACGTGGGAGCCGCCCAGCTCGAGGTCAGCGAGCCCGCCGAACCGGCTGCCTTCGATCTGCCACGCGTGGGCGACTGCCGGGAGCTTGGCTCGCGCCTCGGCGATCAGCTTGGCGTGATCGTCGGTCTCGACCACGACGGCGACGGCGCCCGAGTCACGGAGTATCCACTCGACCTGCTCGAGCGAGGAGGTCGGGTAGATCGGCACGACGACGCCGCCGGCGGTCAGGATCGCGTAGTCGAGGACCGTCCACTCATACCGGGTGCGTGACATCAGCGCCACCCGGTCGCCCGGCTGGACGCCGGCGGTCATCAGGCCGGCCGCGATGCCGCACACCTCGGCGGCGAAACCACGCCAGGTCACCGGCATCCAGATGCCGTGCGTCCGGCGTTTAAGGCCAACCGCGTCGGGCCAGTCCTCCGCATTCCGGAAGAGATCATCGGTGATGTTGTCATCGGGCTTCACGACGTATGCCACGGGCATGGAGAATTCCCGCATCGCGGTCTCCCTACGAACAGGTCCCAGCATCTTCTACCGTCGGCCGCAGCTTAATCGCGGTGGAGCTAAGCGACCAGGACTGAAGGTCCTGCGAACATGTGGCTAGCTGCCCCAGGACGCCGATCGTGAATATTCATAGAGTTGATCGCTGATCCGAGCTAACGCTAGTGGGGGCGAATGTCATGAAGACCAGGCGCACGCTGGCTTTTGGCGAACACCGGCTGTCCTATGAGGTCTACGGCTCGGGCGACAGGGTGCTCGTGTGGCTGCACGCCCTGCTGTTCGACGCTACCCTCGGCCGTAGCCTGGCCCGCAGGCTGGCCGCTCGCGGCAACCGCGTCGTGCTGCTCGACCTGCTGGGCCATGGCCACAGCGACAAGCCCCAGCACGCCGGGCAGCACCGGATGGATATATACGCCGAGCAGGTGCTCTGCCTGCTGGACGAGCTCGGCGCGGACCAGGTGGTGCTCGGCGGGGTCTCGCTCGGCACCAACGTGAGCCTGCTCACCGCGGTTCGGGCGCCCGAGAGGGTTCGCGGCCTGGTCCTGGAGATGCCCGTGCTCGAGCGGGCCGCCCCGGCGGCGGCGCTGACGTTCGTGCCGTTGCTGCTGGAGACGCACTACGCCCGTCCCGTCATGCGGCTGGCGACCCTGGCCGTGTCCCTGCTCCCCCGTGTCGGGATCGACGCGATCGACGCGCTCCTGAACACCGCCTCGAATGATCCGGCGGTAATCGCCTCCGTTCTGCACGGCATCCTGCTCGGACCCGTCGCGCCGACCATCGACCAGCGCCGGACGATCACGGCGCCGGCGCTTGTCCTGGGGCACGGGATCGACCTGATCCACTCGTTCAAGGACGCGGAACGGCTCGCGCAGCAACTCCCGCAAGCCCGGCTGATCCGTACTCGCACCTTTGCCGAGTTGTGGGTGCAGCCTGCTCGCCTGACCGCCGAGATCGCCGAGTTCCTCGACCGCGTCTGGGCGTAAGCTCCGGTCCATGGCGGCTGCCAGCAGCTCGGCTACGCCATCCTCGATGCCGTGGGCAAGCACGTCGAGGTCTGGATTCGCGGCGAAGTCACCGGTGAGGCCGAACGTGATGTCGCCGCAGTACGAGAAGATCGCAATGCCGATGCGCACCGTGGTTGCGATGGGAACGTAAGGGATGATCTCCACCAGGCGGCGGCCCATCCCGTACAACGGCTGCCGGGGACCCGGCACGTTCGTGGTGACGGTGACGATCTCCCGCTGGGGCAGCCCGAGCACCGTCCTGACGTACCAGGACGCGAGCGGGTAGGGACTGTAGCCGCCCAGGGTGACCAGCGCCTCGCCGGCGAGCGCTTCCTTGCTCTCCTTGAGGTCCTCCAGCTCGGCGCGGACGGCCGCGAGCCGTTCCACCGGGTCGGCGATGTGAACCGGAAGGTCGGCTATGAGCGCCGACACGCGGTTCTCGTAGATGCTCTCTTCGCCCGGCGCTCGCACGGAGACGGGAACCAGCGACGGCACCTCATGCGGTTTGAGTTCCTCGCCCCTGGCGAGCAGGAGCGCGCGAAGGCCGCCACTGATCGCGGCGAGGACGACGTCGTTCACCGTGCCGCCGAACTCGCCTTTGACTGTCTTGATGTCCGCCAGGGACGCGCGAGCCCAGGCGTACCGCCGTTGCCTGCCGATCTGCCCGCTCAGGGAGGACCTGGCCGCTGGCCGCACCGACGGCGCCATCTTCGCGATGCCCCGTGCCGTGCCGACTGCCTGCGCAACCGTGCGGCGGGGATCAGTCACGGCGCGGCCGAGCGCGAGGGCTTGCCGCCCGGGAAGCATGACCATGTCCAGAGCAGCCTGAGCGGCAAGCAGGACCGACGACGGTTCGCCGTGCACAGTCTGGTCGTCAGCGACGGTGGAGACGGGCGGGAGCTCAGGCGTGACGTTGAAGATCACGCGGTACAGGTCGGTGGAGGAAACCCCGTCGACCATGCAGTGGTGGATCTTGGAAATCAGCGCCCAGCGATCCCCGGCGAGCCCTTCGACCACCCAGTACTCCCACAACGGGTGATCGCGGTCCAGCCGCTGGGACATCACCCGCGCCATCAGCTCGGCCAGCTGCTGGTCGCCGCCTGGCTCCGGCAGGGCGGTAAACCGGACGTGATAGCGGAGGTCGAAGGCCGGGTCTTCCACCCAGACCGGCCGCCCCAGGCGGAACGGCACCGTACGGAGCTTGCGGCGGTACAGCGGCACCTCCGCCAGGCGCCCGGCAATGTAGGCCAGGAACTCCTTGCGGGACGGTATCGGCCCCTCGAACACCGCGGTCGACGCGATCGCCATATTGGTGTGCCGATCTTCATCCTCCGCGTCGACGAACACGGCATCTAGCGGGTTTAGCCTGTCCACGACGCCTCCTTTCTACGCTCAAGACACCATGACTAGGGTCGGTTGCGGCCCAGTCGCTCGTGGGCGCCGACCCACTCGCCGGCGACGACCGCCGAGCCCAGCGAGAGCTCGCCGCACAGGGCGGTGGCCGCGACGATCTCGGTGAACTTGCGCACCTTGCCGCTGCCGTAACAGCCGAGCAGCTCCAGGCATTCACGCTGGGTGGGCAGCCCGGTACCGCCGCCGTACGTGGCGACGATCAGGGCGGGGATCGTGATCGAGTAGTAGTAGGCGCCGTCGGCGAGCACTTCGGCGTACACGAGCCCGGCCGACGACTCGGCCAGGTTCGCGATGTCCTGGCCGGTCGCCACGAACATCGCCGCGATCCCGTTGGCGGAGTGATTGCCGTTGTTGTGCACACCGGACATCAGGCCGCCGAGGTTCGAGAGCTGGCGGGCGCGGAACATCTGCTCCGGAGTGGTGTGCATGACCTCGCGGACCAGGTCCGCCGGGATGGTCGCCTCCGCGGTGACCCGCTTGCCCCGGGTGTCCAGGATGTTCACCTGCGAGCTCTTCTTGTCCGTGGCCAGGTTGGACTCGAGGCAGAACCGGCGCACGCCCGGGTAGTGCGCCAGGATCCAGTCGCATGCCCGCGACGTCGCCTTCCCGGTCATGTTCTGCCCAGCGGCGTCCCCGGTCGTGTAATTGAACCGGAGGAAGATGAACCTGCTGGCGGAGAACTGCTCGATATCGCGCAGGCGGCCGGTACGGGTGGTCGCGTCCGCCTCCCGCTTGATGTCATCGAAGGCGGCCGTCACCCACTGGCCGAACGCCCTGGCCTGCCTCGCGCTGTCGAAGCCGAACGCCGGCGCCCGCTGCATCCGGTCGTCCATGACGGTGGTCTTGACGCCGCCCGCGGCATGCAGCAGCTTCATGCCCCGGCTGTAGCTGGCGACCAGCGTCCCCTCGGTCGTCGCCAGCGGTACGTAGAACTCCCCCCGCGCGTGCTCGCCGTCTACCAGCAGCGGGCCGGCTATCCCGATCGGCACCTGGGCGGCGCCGATGAAGTTCTCCACGTTCCCGGCGACCGCCGCCGGGTCAAGGGAGTACCTGCCGACATGCGCCAGCCGGGCGCCGGTGACGCTGGCGACGAACTCCACGCGCTTACCCGCGGCTTCCGGGCTATAGTCGTCCTCCAGCCGCGGGATCGGGGTCCGTTCACGCGTCATCATCACTTGCCAGACTCGGACACCTGGTGCGAAAACACCCCGAGGCTTTGGTCCCGAACTGGCGGGACCTACCTAGTTGATGACGCGGTTGCGGAAGGTCCGCGTGCCCAGGTAGCCGAACACCACCGTGCCGCCGACCAGGACCAGCAGGACCGCCCACAGCGGCATGTGCGGCAGCGACGGGGTGAGCACCGCGCGCAGGCCCTCTGACATGTAGACCATGGGGTTGATCAGCACGAGGATCTGCAGCCACCGGATCGAGTGCAGCGCCGCCCAGGGGTAGTACACGCAGCCGAGCATCGTCGCCGGCAGCAGGATCACCACGAACAGCATCTGCATCTTGCGCGGGTCCATCACCGTCCCGATCAGCAGCCCCAGCGAGGCCGTCAGCGTCGACGCCGCCACCATGATCAGCGTGAACAGGAACCAGTTCGTCACGTGCACGTGCGGCCCCTGCCCGGCGGCGTGCACCAGCAGGACGATCGGGAAGACGATGGCCGCGCCGATGAACGACTGGACCGCGCCCGCGAGGATCTTCTGCCCGGCGAGCACCCGGATCGGCACCGGCGCCAGCGCCCGGTCCTCGATCGTGCGCTGCCAGGAGAACTCCATGACAAGCGGGAACGTCACGGCGGTAATGCCCTGCATCAACAGCATGGACGCCATCAGGCCGGGCAGGAGGATGGTGGCGAAGTTGACGCCTGATGAGGCGCCCGCTCCCGTTACGGATGAAGATGCGGAGGCACCGCCGCCGCCGAGCATGAATCCGCCGCCGATCTTGGGGAAGACGTAGGCGAACACGAAGACGAAGAGCAGCGGCTGGATGACGGCCCGGGTGAACGTGGCGACCGCGCTGCGCCGCAGCACGCGGAACTCGCGGGCCATCATCGCGGCGAACGTCTTGGCCAGCGTCGGCGCAGGCTCCGGCGCGTCGGTGATCAGCGTCGCGATGCTCCCGGCCGCGGCCGGGTCCGCGCCCGCGCCGATGTCCGCGGGCCTGATCGTGCTGGCGGTCATGGCTACTCCCGGTACTCTCGGCCGGTCAGGGTCAGGAACACGGTTTCCAGGCTGGGCTTGAGCTGCGCGGCGTCCCGGACGTGCAGCCCGGCGGCCGCCCCCGCCGTCACCAGCTCGCCGAGCAGCCCTTCCGGGTCGCGGGTGAAGACCCGGAGCTGGTCGCCGTCGGCCTCCACCTTGCTCACGCCCAGCCGGTCCGCCAGCCCGGCGTGGTCGGCGAAGCCTGGCGGGACCGGGTCCTCGTACCGGACGGTGATGACGGTGTCGGCGCCGGCGCCTTCCTTGAGCTCGTCGACGGTGCCGCAGGCGAGGACCTTGCCGTGGTCCACGACCGCGACGCGGTCGCAGAGCGCCTCCGCTTCCTCCATGTAGTGGGTGGTGAGCAGGATCGTCTGCCCCAGGTCATGCAGCACGTGGAGGATGTCCCACAGGTTCACCCGGGTCTGCGGGTCCAGCCCGGCCGTCGGCTCGTCGAGGAACAGCACCTCCGGGCGGTGCACCAGGGCGCGGGCGATCAGCAGGCGGCGGGCCTGGCCGCCGGAGAGGGCGTCCGCCATCGCGTTCCGCCGGTCGCCGAGGCCGAAGGCGTCGATAAGCTGCGCCGCCCGCTTGCTCGCCGCGCGGGCGGACAGGCCGAAGAACCGGCTGCGGAACTCGAGGTTCTCCGCGACCGTCAGCTGCATGTCGAGCGTGTTGTTCTGGGTGACCACGCCGATCTTGCGCTTGACCGCGACGGTGTCCTTGGTGACGTCGTGGCCGGCCACCCAGGCGCGGCCGCCGGTCGGCCGGACCAGCGTGGTGAGCATGCCGATGGTGGTGGATTTGCCGGCGCCGTTCGGGCCGAGGAGGCCGAAGAACTCCCCGTGGGGGACGTTCAGGTCGATGCCGCGCACCGCCTCGACGTCGCCGCGGGATGACTTGTAGGTCTTGCGCAGGTCCTCGGTCCTGATGGCCGCGTCGTGTGTTTCTCGCGTGGTTCCCGGGGACTGCCCGATCACGGCGGTCACTTGCCGCGCTCCTCTCGCAATAGCCGGCCGAAGTGGCCGATCATCTGGACGAAAAACCTGCGCACCACAGCCTCGTCTTCCTTGTCAGCGAAGTCGAATGCTTTTCGCCACTTCGGCGCGGCCTGGCTGACGTAGTACTCGCACACGGCCCGGCCCTGGTCGGTGATGTAGAGCCTTACTACGCGCCGGTCCCCGGGGTCGGGCCGCCGCTCGACGAAGCCGTCCCTGGCGAGCGTGTTCACCACCGTGGTCACGGTGCCCGGGGTGGACCAGCCGCGAGCCGCGACCTCGCTGGACTTCAGGCCGTCGGCGTCCATCAGGACCCGCAGCACCCCGAGGCCGGCCAGGCTGATCCGCAGGCCGGCCGCCTGCACGGTGTTCTGGCCGAACGCGCCCATCAGCTTCATCGCGGTCATCATCAGGGCCTGCAGCGGGGCGTCCGCGGGGAAGTCCGCGACGTCCGTCGGCCAGTCCCACGCGGCCGGCGGCGGCGCGGCGCACGAGAGGCCGTCCGGGGCCGCGGGGGACACCGGCCCGGCTGCCGCGTCCGGCGCCGAGCTGGTCTCCTCCCCCGATTCCCCCGATGACATGCCCCTAGTATGGCTCGCCTAGATATTCGTGGTCAAATATTTCTACCTCAAAGCTTTTCCGGACGGGAGAACGGGCTAGCGCGGCCAATCCTTCCGCCGAGTGTCCGTTTTATGCCTTTTGTTGACTGTTTCCCGTTCAGGCCCATGATCAGGAAAGTTATGTGGCCTTATGGAACGAATTCTTTACGCCATAAATAATATTTTCGAGATCATGGTGTTTACGAGCCTGGATCCGCGCCAGCTTACGCGACGAAAGCAACGCACCGTGATAATCGAGCACGAGTGTGACTCGATCGCACAGTCTGGGTCGCGGCTCGCAGCGTGGGTGAACTCCAGGCCGGGAAACGGTGTTGCCAGCAGGGGCGGGCTCCGGATGTTGCCGTGCGAGGGCTGCGTCCGGTAGGAACGTCGCATGCTACGCGGTGAGGTGGCCGGGCTGCGGGCCCGGCGGGCCGACGATGTCCCGGTCCTGCACGCGGAACTGCATGACGACGTGCCGACATGGATGCGCGCCGACACTCGCCCCTGGCAGCCGATCCCGCCTGACTCTGACGAGTCACCGTATGCCGTGGGCGAGCCGGCCGCGGACGCGGCCGACTTCTCGGTCGTGCGGCTCGCTGACGAGCAGCTCGCCGGAGAAGCGCTGCTGTGGGACATCGACCCGCATAACCGTGTCGCGCACATCGGGGTCTCGCTGCGGCCGGCGTTCCGTGGCCTCGGGCTTGGTACCGACGTGGTCCGGCTGCTCTGCTACTA